>Ga0164243_10005646_pt1 | contig 19078 bp, 18 predicted proteins | sample OricompcompostOP_FD_108781 | JGI IMG/M metagenome (GOLD analysis project Ga0164243, IMG submission 108781) | Organic Plus compost microbial communities from Emeryville, California, USA - Original compost - Organic plus compost (OP) | ecosystem: Engineered > Solid waste > Mixed feedstock >... | reverse complement strand
CGCACGTCGCCCAGGAGCGCGCCGCGCATGGCCATCCACATCACCAGCTCCACCCCTTGCGTGCCCGCCTGCTCGACCAGGTCGTGGGCCGAATAGCGGTTCAGGTATTCGGGGTCGGAGACCAGCTTCTCCATGCACATCAGATCGAAGGGCTTGTTGATGAAGCCGGCCCGCTCGCCGTCGAGCTGGTGCGACAGGCCGCCGGTGCCCAGCACCAGCACCCGGGCGTCGCTCTCCCACGCCTCCACCGCCCGCCCGATCGCCCGGCCCAGCCGATGGCAGCGCGCCGGCTTGGGCATCGGGTGCTGGACGGTGTTGATGCACACCGGCACGGTCGGGATCTGGTGTGCCCGCTCGTCCGGCCACAAGAGCCGCAGCGGGATGGCGAAGGCATGGTCGACCAGCATCCGCTGGCAGGTCGTGACGTCGAACTCCTCGTCCACGAGCTGCTCGATGATCTTCCACGACAGTTCGGGCGCGCCCTTGAACGGCGACTGCACCGGCAGGCCCCAGCCCTCGTCCGCGTTGCGGTATTCGGCCGCCGCGCCGACCGCGAAGGTGGGCATGTTGTCGAGGAAGAAGTTCAGCCCGTGGTCGTTGTAGAGCACCACCACCGCATCGGGCTTGGCCTCCTCCAGCCAGGCCCGCACCGGGCCGAAACCGTCGAAGAAGGGTCTGAAATAGGGGTCCTGCTCCAGGCCCCGCGCCACCGCCGAGCCGATGGCCGGCACGTGCGAGGTCGCCACCCCGCCGACGATCGTCGCCATGATGTCCCCTCCCCTCAGTCCTGACCCTGACGCACCAGCATCGCCTTGAAGTCCTCGAGCGACATGCCCGTCTGCTGGGCTCCGATGTCCTGCATGTTCAGGCCGAAGATCCCGGCGAGCTTGGCCAAGTAGTAGGCGTTGCCTCCGGCCTTCAGCATCGCGAGCACGTCGCGCTTCTTCACCGCGTCCCGCTGCTCCGGCGTCAGGCCGTAGCGGGCGCAATAGGCGTCCTCGTCGGCCAGGAAGGCCTCGCGATTCTTCGCCTCGTTGAACGAGAAGCACATGGCGTTCAAGGCGTAGCCCTTCATGGCCTCGCCGGCGTCGAAGACGATCGTCCCCGGAATTGTCTGTTGTCCGCTCATCGGCCTCCTCCGGCTCCGCATGAAGCGCCGCGGTGGCCGCGCTCGCCTTGATCCAAGACAAGCCCAGGCGAATATCGCACATCAAGGTCGAATATCGCGCGCCGTTGATCCGGATCAAAGAAGCTGGGCCGCCGCCCCTGTCTAGTCGCGGCAACGCCCGGCCAGGGCGGCGAAAGGGATGGAGACGATGAGCGGCTTCCTCGATTGGGTGGGGACCACCAGCCTCAGTCAGACGCTGCAGAACCAGTTCTGGATGGTGCCGACCATCCAGGCCGTGCACATCATGGCCATCACCGCGGTGTTCACCTCGGCGCTGGTGCTCGACATGCGGCTCCTGGGCGTGATGCACAAAGGTCAGGCGCTGCAGCGGCTCAATACGCGCTTCATGCCGTGGATCGGGTGGGGCGTGCTGGTGCTCCTCGTCACCGGCGTGCTGCTGATGATCGCCGAGCCGACCCGGGCGATCCTGAACCCCTACTTCCAGATCAAGATGGCCGCGCTGGTGGTCGTGGGCGCGATCACCTGGAGCCTGGCCAAGGCGGTCGCCCGCTCGCCCGACGCCTGGGCCGAGCCGGAACGGAACCCGGTGGCCAAGCCGCTGGCCGTCGCCTCCCTGATCCTGTGGGCGATCATCGTCACCGCCGGCCGCTGGATCGCCTACGGCCCGTGAGCGGCGCTCCCTGCCGACAACCCTGAATCCACGGAGCATGATCATGGCCGTTCCGGCCTTCTTCGAGGCGCTGCAAACCTCTCCCCTCGGCCTGGAGATCTCCGGGTCGATCTGGCTCTTCCCGACCATCGAGACCATCCACGTCTTCGCCCTGGCCGTCGTCGTCGGCTCCATCGCCATCGTCGACCTGCGGCTGCTCGGCCTCGCCTTCAAGGACAAGGCGGTCACCGCCGTCTCGCGCGAGTACCTGCCCTGGACCTGGGGCGCGTTCGGGCTGGCGGTGGTCAGCGGCCTGCTGCTGTTCGTGTCGCGGGCGGCCGACTACCTGGCGATCGCGCCGTTCCTGATCAAGTTCGTGTTCATGGGCCTGGCCGGCCTGAACATGGTGGTCTTCCACCTCTTGACCTGGCGCTCGGTGGAGACCTGGGACCAGGGCGCGCCGGCGAGCGGGGCCAAGATCGCGGGTCTCTTGTCGCTGGTGTTCTGGGCGATCGTGATCGTGCTCGGCCGCAAGGTCGGCTTCTCGCTCTAGCGCCAACTCAGCTCGTAGCGCACCAGGTAGCCGTCGTGGTCGGACAGGCGGGGGCCCGTGGGGCCTCCGTCGAACACCACTTCGCAGTCGACCGGCCGCACCGACACCCCGCCGCCGTCGGAGAAGGCCTGCAGGTCTTCGCTCAGCAGCCAGGGCTCCAGCGCGGCGTCGTCGCGGTCGCAGTCGTGGTGCTGCTGGCGGCAGAATTCGCTGACGACGGTGAACGGCCGCTGGCCGGCCAGGTAGTAGTAGCGGTCCGGCGCGTCCTTCACGTTGAAGTCGCCGCCCACCAGCAGCGGCGCGTCGGGCCGGCGGTAATGGGCGACGAAGGCGTTCATCTCCCGGACCTGAAGGTTGTGCGCGACCAGCGAACGGCTCCACGGCACCTTGGCCGCGTCGCGCGAATTCATGTGGGTGTTCACCACGTCGATCCCGGCAGGCAGGCCGGGGATCTCGAGGCGGACCATCATCACGCCCTTGTTGGCCAGGCAGTCCCAGCCGGCGCAGTAGCTGTAGGCGGCGGTCTCCACCGCCATGATCGGCAGGTCGCTCAGGACGTGCAGGCCGGCGCTGGTCAGCTTGCCCCAGCCCTCGCCCGAGGTGGGGTAGCGGGCGCGGATGAAGCCGCCCTTGGCGGGCGCGAGTTCGGGATCGGGCCGGTCGCCCTTCTGCGGGCCTGTGACCCAATTCTTGTAACCGCTCGCGGCCACCAGCTCGTCGAGCGGCTCGAAACCCTCCTGGATCAGCACGATGTCGGGAGCGCGCCCCTGGCGGCGCAGCTCGGCCAGTTCGGCCCCGATCTCGCGCAGCGCCTGGCGGCGGTTGCGGGCGGCGGGCCAGGGCATGCCGCGGATATTGTAGGTCAGGACCGACAGCACGCGGTGATTGTTCACCGGCCGGGGCGACGCGGGCGCCTGCAGCGCCGGCCGGGGAACGGACGCGGCGGCGAGGGCCAGGTTCTCCGCCGCAGGCGGCGTTTCGACCGACAGCGAAGCAAAGGCGGCGAGCAGAAGCGGTGCAGACAGGATATTCGGCATGGATATCCCCCTGGTTCTCGCCGCGCTTACTGTTCGATTCTGATCTCAGCTCCGTGACGTGCGGATCAACAATTTGTACGGAAGTTCGTCGGAACGAAGACGGCCGTGGAGGTCGCCCTCCACGGCCGCGGTTCCGAAGCGGAAGCCGGCTTTAGACCAGCGCGCGCTTGTAGAGGGCCAGAAGCTCGCCCCAGGCCTTCTCGGCCGAGGCTTCGTCGTAGATGCCGCCGGCCATGTCCTTCACGCACCAGCCGTGCTGGGACGGATAGACCTCGACCTTGTTGGCGACCTTGGCCGCGTCCATCGCCTGCTTCAGCGTGACCTTGGCCTGCGGGTCGCGCTCGTCGTCGTTCTTGGCGACGGCGAACAGCATCTGGGCCTTGATCTTGGGGGCCAGCAGGTGCGGGCTGTCCGGCGCCTGGGTCACCAGGCCGCCGCCGTGGAACGAGGCGCCGGCGCCGACCCGGTCGGACAGCGAGGCGGTGCGCACGGTCAGCGGCCCGCCCATGCAGTAGCCCTGCACGCCCAGCTTGGCGCGCTTGCTGACCTGCGGCTGCTGGTCCAGCCAGGCGATGAAGGCGGCGCCGTCCTTGAAGGCGGTGTCCTGGTTCAGGGTGCCCATCACCTTGCCGATCTCCTCGCGGTCGGCGGGTACGGCGAAGTCCATCGGCCGCGAGAACACCGGCGCCTTGCGGGTGCGGTAGAAGGGGTTCGGCACCAGCACTGCATAGCCCTCGGCCGCCAGCCGCTTGCCCATGTCGCGCATCGCCGGCCGCAGGCCGAAGGCGTCGGCCCACAACAGCACGCCCGGCCACGGACCGTTCCCCGACGGATGGAAGAAGGCCGCGTCCGCCGTCCCGTCCGGGGTCTTGATCTCGACATCGCGCTCGACCACTGCGCCTGCGGCCTGCGCCTCGGCGCCCACGGCCGCAGCGGCCACGCCGCCCGCCGAGATGGCCGCGAACTCCCGCCGCGACACGCCTTGGTCGCCGGCGCGGTTGGAATGATCGTCCATAGTCTCCTCCCCTGGAGATCCCGTTGAGGGCGCCACTATCCGGCAGACCGAAGGTTCGGCCAAGCCTTCGGATGGCGAAAACAGCCTTTGATCCTCCCCTTCCCAAGAAGGGGAGGATCAAGGGGCGCTACTTCGGCCGGAACCTGCGGTTGGTCGGGAAGCCCCTCGGCGCCAGCTTGCCGGCGGCGGCCCGCCGGCCGGTCCATTCGCGCCATTCCTTCCAGTCGCGGCGGCGGGCGGCGCTGTCGATCCAGAAGGCGCCCTCCTCGGCCTTGAAGGCGATCAGGTCGCGCAGGCCGCCCTCCTTGTAGGACTGCAGCTTCACGCCCTTGCCGCGGGGCATTTCGGGCAGTTCGGAAAGCGGGAAGATCAGGATCTTGCCGTTGTCGCCGATGGTCGCCAGCTGGTCGGCCTCGCCCACCTCCAGACAGGCGACGGCGGTCCCGTCGTCGACGTTCAGCACCTGCTTGCCGGCCTTGCGGTTGGCCAGGAGTTCGTCCTCGGGCGCGACGAAGCCGTAGCCGCCGGACGAGGCCAGGATCCGCTTCGCCCCGGCCCGGTGCGGGAAGACGGCGACGATGCCGACCTTGTCGTCCAGCTCCAGCATCAGGCGCAGCGGCTCGCCATGGCCGCGGGCCGAGGGGAGCTTGTCGCAGGCGATGGTGAAGAACCGCCCGTCCGAGGCGAAGATCAGCAGCTTGTCGGTGGTCTCGGCCGGGACCAGGAAGCCCAGCTTGTCGCCCTCCTTGAACTTCAGTTCGGAGGGGTCCTCCACCTTGCCCTTGGCGGCGCGGATCCAGCCGCGCTCGGACAGGATGACGGTGATCGGCTCGCGCGGGACGAACGCCTCGACCGGCGGGGCGAGGTCGGCGGCCGGCGCGTCGGCGAAGGTCGAGCGGCGCCGGGTCAGCTCGGCGTCCTTGGACAGCGCCGCGCGCACGTCGCGAAGGCCCACGCCGACCAGCTTCCACTGCAGCGCCTCGGCCTCCAGCATGGCCTTCAGGCCCTCGCGCTCCTTGGCCAGTTCCTCGTGCTCGCGCCGGATCTCCATCTCCTCCAGCTTGGCGAGCTGGCGAAGGCGGGTGTTCAGGATGGCTTCGGCCTGGATCTCGGAGAGCTTGAAGCGCTCGATCAGCTTCGCCTTCGGCTCGTCCTCGAAACGCACGATGCGGATCACCTCGTCCAGGTCGAGGTAGACGATCAAGAGGCCTTCGAGGATGTGCAGCCGGGCCTCGATCTTGCCCAGCCGGTGCCGGCCGCGGCGCACCACCACCTCGCGGCGGAAGTCCAGGAACGCCTTCAATTGGGGCTTGAGCCCCAGCACCCGGGGCGTGCCGCTGGCCTCCAGCATGTTCATGTTGACCGGGAAGCGGGTCTCCAGGTCGCAGAGCCGGAAGAGGCTCTCCATCAGGACCTCGGGCTCGATGGTGCGGGCGCGCGGCTCCAGCACCAGCCGGATCTCCTCGGCCGACTCGTCGCGCACGTCGGCCAGCAGCGGCGCCTTCTTCTGCTCGATCAGGTCGGCCAGCTGTTCGACCAGCTGGGACTTCTTCACCTGGTAGGGGATTTCGGTGACCACGATGCGGTAGGTTCCGCGCCCGGTGTCCTCCTTCTCCCAGCGGGCGCGCACGCGCACGCCGCCGCGGCCGGTCTCGTAGGCCTCCAGCAGCGAGTGGCGGGGCTCGACGATCACCCCGCCGGTGGGGAAGTCCGGCCCCTGCACCCGCTCCATCAGGTCCGCGGTGGTCGCCTCGGGCCGCTGAAGCAGCAGAAGGCACGCGTCGATCAACTCGATCACGTTGTGGGGCGCGATCGAGGTCGCCATGCCCACGGCGATGCCGTTGGCCCCGTTGGCCAGAAGGTTCGGGAAGGCCGCCGGGAGCACCACCGGCTCCTCGTCCTCCCCGTCGTAGGTGGGGCGGAAGTCGACCGCGTCCTCGTCGATGCCGTCGAGCAGAAGCTGCGCCGCGGGCGTCAGCTTGCACTCGGTGTACCGCATGGCCGCGGCGTTATCGCCGTCGATGTTGCCGAAGTTGCCCTGGCCGTCGATCAGCGGGTAGCGCTGGGCGAAGTCCTGGGCCAGGCGCACCAGGGCGTCGTAGACCGACTGGTCCCCGTGGGGGTGGAAGCGGCCGATCACGTCGCCGACCACCCGGGCGCACTTCTTGGCGCCGCCCTGCGGGTCGAGCCGCATCTGGCGCATGGAATAGAGCAGGCGCCGGTGCACGGGCTTGAGCCCGTCGCGCACGTCCGGCAGCGCGCGGTTCATGATGGTCGACAGGGCGTAGGCGAGATAGCGGCGGGACAGCGCTTCGCCGAGCGGCTCGTCCACGATCCGCCCGCCGTCCTCGGGTCCGCCGGGCGGGGGAAGCAGGGGCTTGGTCATCGGTGCGGTTTAGCAGAGTCGGCGCAGCTTGTGGGCAGGCCCCGGCCTTTCCCACCTCCCCTGCTTGCGGAGGAGGACGGTGGAATCCGGCCGAATCGACACTTTCCGTCTATAGCCTCGCCGACGCGGGAACCCGCCCCTGCGCCCGAGAGGTTGAGGCGAGGTGCGGACCAAAGGAGCGGCGATGACCGACATGAACGACGACGACGACGCGATCGAGATCACCGAAGAGCAGCTCGAGGAGATGGTCGAGGACGCCATCGACGTCCTGGCCCTGGCGCTGCCCGACGACGCCGGCGACGAGTACTGGCGCACCCTGCGCGAGGAGGTCGAGCGCCGCTCGCGCGACATGATCGCCGCCGCCGAGGCGGCGGACGAGGACTGACGCCGGCGCCGCGGTTCGCCAAGACCGATTCTGCTGTCATCCCGGCCGAAAGCCCTCGATAGGGCTGGAGAGCCGGGATGACAGGGCTTTGGGGACCGCCCGGCGGCCTAGTGCATCTGATGCTTCAGGCGGCTGATGTCGTCGTGGTCGGCCTGGATCATCCCCAGCGCGTTCTGGACCAGTTCGCGCACGGGAATCGGCAGGTCGTCGTCGCGGGCGGCCTTCTCGAACTTGGCCTTGATCGCGTCCTCGCCGCGCTCGACCTCGTCGACGACGGCCTTGTCGCTGCCCTTGGTGACGCTCGCCTTCAGGTCGACGAACTTGTTGTGCATGGCGCCGAGCATGGACTGGTCGGTCTTCGGCTCGCCGCCGAAGGAGCGGACCTCGCCCTGCAGCTCGGAGGTGAGCTGGGCCCGGCGGCCCGCCCTCTGCTCGAACTTGCTGCGCAGGGCGGGGTCGGTGACGTTCTCGGCGGCCTGGCGATAGCCGTTGGCGCTATCCAGGGTCGTTTCGATGAGGCTGTTCAGCACGTGGACGGCATGGTCGTTTTGCATGGCAGGACTCCCGTTCCCCGCCACAACTTCCGACGGCGAACCTCGTTCCGAGGGCGCCAAACGGCCCTTCCGCTATCGGCCCGCAAAACGCAAGGCGAGGCCGCGCAGGGCGCCGCCCGTGCTGTACTCGCCCACGACGCCGCCCGCGTCGAGCAGCATCCGCCGGGTGGCGCCGAGGCTGTCCGTCACCGTGCTCCGCCGCCCCGCCGGGTCGTAGCCGTAGGCGTTGGTCAACAGCCCCCGACCGTGGTCGGCCGGTTCCCCCGTAGAGGTAGGTCCACGCCCCGTCGCCTGCGAAGTTCTCCGTGGGATCGTTCAGAGCGAACGATGACCAACGAGGGCGTCCCGGCCGAAGTCGAACCGGACCAGGCGGCCATCGTGTCCGGGTCCGAACGCATTCGATGCCAGAAGACGAGCCCTGAACCGGAGGGCGGGCGGGTTCGTTTGGCTGGGCATGGACCCGGCGCCTCGACAGCCGGGATGGATGTCTCGGAGCAGAAGCCATGCGCGCACAATCCTTTGCGGCCGCTGCAGCCGCCTTGCTGATCTCTTCCGGGCTCGCGGCCGGGGCGGCCTGCGCCCAGGCCGCGACGTCGCCGCCGGCGCCGGGCACGGCGCAGGTCGGCGCCTCGCAGTTCAAGAAGGACGCCAACCAGAAGGAACCCGCCGCCGCCGACGCCGCCCTCGCCAGGGACCACGCCAAGGTCGCGAAGGAGAACGCCACGACGGCCAAGAAGGCGGCCAAGGATCCCAAGGCCAGGGCGGCCGCGGACAGCGCGGCCAAGTCGGCGGACATCGCCGCCAGCACCGCGGCGGCGGCGGCGAAGCGGGCGGGCGAGCGCTGATCCTTCGGGTCGGCTTGGCGCGCCCGCCGAAGCGGCGGTTGTGGACGCCTCTGTTGTGGAGGCCCCCTCAGTCGGCTTTGCCGACAGCTCCCCCGTGAACGGAGGAGCGAGTTGGGGTCGCCCCTCTGCCCTCGCCCCGGCGTCGATCTATGGTGGGCCGGGCGCCGACGGGCCGACGCGCCGATTGTCGCCAGGGGCCGCGCCATGATCACGCCGTTTCAAATCCCCTACGATCCGGAGCAGCTGGAAGACCTCGGCCAGAGGCTGAGGCGCATCCGCTGGGCCGACGCCGTGACGGACGACTGGGCCATGGGGACGGAGCGCGGCTTCCTCGAGAGGCTCGTGGCCTTCTGGCGCGACGAGTACGACTGGGCGGCGCGGCGGGAGGCGCTGAACGAGCTGCCGCATTTCCGGGCGACGGTGGACGGGCGCGGCCTGCACTTCCTGCACTTCCACGGCGAGAAGAGCGGGCCCGTTCCGCTGCTGCTGATGAACGGCTGGCCGTCCAGCTTCGTGGAGTATCTGCGCCTATGGCCCTTTCTCGTCCGGGGCGCGCCCGCCTTCGACGTGGTGATCCCCACGATGCCCGGCTTCGGCTACTCGGACAGGCCGAGGCGGCCTTACGAGGCGGAGCCCGCCGACCTCTACCCCAAGCTGATGAGCATGCTCGGCTATCGGCAGTTCATGGTGGCTGGCACCGACATCGGCGCCGGGCTCGCCACCCGGATCGCGCTCGGGAGCCCGGAACGGGTGCTGGCGGCGCACGTCTCTTCCGTCGCGCCCAAGCCGTTCGCCCCCGGGGCCGCGCCGCCGACCCAGGCCGAAATCGACTACGACGCGCGGCTGGCGGCCTGGGTCCGCGAGGAAGGCGGCTACCAGGCGATCCAGAGCACGCGGCCGCAGACCCTGGCCTACGGGCTGTCGGACAGCCCGGTCGGGCTGGCCGCCTGGATCGTCGAGAAGCTCCGCGCCTGGAGCGACTGCGACGGCGACGTCGCCTCGGTCTGGCCGATGGAGACGCTGGCCGACACCCTGACGATCTATTGGACGACCAACACGATCGGCTCTTCGATCCGCTATTACTACGAGGCCGCGAAACTGCGCCCGCCGCTGAGCGCGGACGCCTTCGTCAGCGCGCCGACCGCCGTCGCGATGTGGCCGCACGATCTGGCGCTCGCGCCGCGCGAGCGGGCGGAGCGGCTCTACGACGTGCGCAGCTACACCGTATTCCCGCGGGGCGGCCACTTCCCGGCCTGGGAGACGCCCGAACTCTATGCGGAGGACCTGAGGCGGATCGCCCGCGCCATAGGCGGGTGAGGCGCGAACCCCGTCCCCCGTCATCCGAACGCCGCGGCGACCTGGGCCGCGAAGGCGATGGTGGTCATGTCCTCCAGGTGCGGCCCGATGAACTGCGCCCCGATGGGCAGGCCCGCGCCGGTGCGACCGACGGGGGCGGCGGTGGCGGGCAGGCCCGGCATGCCGGCATAGAGGGGCCAGGCGGTCTGGGGAGCGAACGGGACGTCGCAGCCGTCGATCCGCAAGGTGCGGTTGTGGTGGGGCCAGGGATCGGGCGTCTCGAACTGGGGGAAGGCGGGCGTGGCGAAACACGGCGCGATCACCACGTCGAAGACCTCGAAGAAGGCGTCCCACTCGCGGCGGATCAGTTCCTGCTCGCGCAGGCAATCGAGCCAGTCGGCGATGGTCGCCTTGGGCGGCGCGCCGTCGGCGGACGGCAGGCGGGCGCGGGCGACCTCCACGAAGCGCTCGACCAGGGCCTGGGACCTGGCGGGGGACGGCAAGAGGTCGTGGCGCCGGGCGACGTGGGCGCCCGCGCGCCGCAGGTTTGCGGCCAGGGTCTCGATGGCGGCGGCGATCTCGCCGTCGAGGCTGGCGGTCGGATGGCCGGTCAGGGCGAGGACGCGATAGTCCTTCAGCCGGCGATGACGGGGCGGCGGCAAGGCGAGGCCGTAGGCCTTGGCGGCGCGGCCTTCGGGACCCGCCAGGACGGAAAGGGCGAGCGCCAGGTCCCCTGCCGTGCGCGCCATCGGCCCGGCGGCGGCCCAGGCCTGGCCCACGACGACCCCGCCGCCGGGCGGGCCGTGGCCCTCGAGCGAGACGATGCCGAATGAGGACAGGTGGCCGTAGACGCCGCAGAACGAGGCCGGCACGCGGATCGAGCCTCCGGCGTCGCCGCCGAGCTCCAGCGGGACCATCCCGGCGGCCAGGGCCGCGGCCGCGCCGCCCGAGGAGCCGCCGGGCGAACGGGCGAGGTCGTGCGGATTGTTCGTGCGGCCGTAGATGGGATTGACGGTCTGGTAGTCGGCCAGGCCGGTGGGAACGTTGGTCTTGCCCAGGACGACCGCGCCCGCGGCCTTCAGCCGCCGGACGGCGGCGGCGTCCTTGGCGGGGCGGTAGTCGCGGAAAGCCTCCAGCCCGAAGGTGGTCGGCAGGCCGGCGACGTCGAAGCATTCCTTCACCGTCATGGGCACGCCCGCGAGGGGCAGGCCCGCGCCGACGCCGGCGGCTAGGACCCGGTCCACCGCCCTCGCCTGCTCGAGGGCGCGGTCGAAGTCGCGCACGACCACCGCGTTGATCGGTCCGTCCAGCGCCTCGATGCGGGCGATGGCGGCGTCCGCCAGCTCCAGCGCGCCGACCGATCGGGCGCGGACGGCGGCGGCGAGGTCGGCGGCGCTGGCGCTGGCGAGCGCGTCGTCGGATTGCGGCATGGATGGGCCCTCCCGTTCGAGGGCTCCGGACTCTGCGCATAAAGGGCCGCGCGCCAATTCTTGAACTCGACTATTTCGCCCCCACCTCCTGCTCAGGCGGCTGCGACACGCCCTCCCCCAGCGCCGCCCGCACCAGCGCCTGCATCGCCCAGCGCCGCACCGCGGCGGCCTCGTCGCGCGGCGGCGCCTCCCCGGCCGGGCAAACCGCTACGCTTGTCCTCGCAACCTTTGCGATACTGTGCCAAGATGGGGCGGGGCTGAGCTCTGGGGGGAGAGCGCAGGTGAAGAATATTCGCGCGGCGGCCGAGGCCGGCCGCCTGGCTCCGGCGAATGTCCGCCGGCACAAGGTCCTGGTCGTCGACCTGAACAATTTCTCCACCTTCCCGACGCTGGCCATCGGCATCCTTTTGGCTTCTCTGCGGAACTCGGGCTTCGAGGCCTCGCTGCTGTCGCCGCTCGCCTTCGACGTTCCGGCCGGCGAGCGGGAGCGCGCCGACACCTTTTTCGACCACGTCGCGCGGCGGCTGCACTTCAGCGCGGACGGGCCGATGCGCGCAGTGCGGGACCTGGCGCGCGCCGGCTACTACTGGCGCCAGAACCGGCCCCATCCGAGGGTGCTCTCGGCGGTCGGGCGGGCGCTGGAGGCGCGGCCCGACGCGCTGCTCCTGTCGGCCTATCTGCAGCACTACGAGACGGTGCGGGCGCTGGCCAACCTGGCGCGGAAGCATGGCGTGCCGGTGCTGCTGGGCGGGCCGGTGTTCAACCTGCCGGAAGTCGCCGACGCCTGGCGGACGATCCCCGGCCTGGCCGCCGTGGTCGGGGCCGAGGTCGACGCGGACCTGCCCGAGATCGTGCGGACGGTGTGCGAAGGCGGCGACCTCCTGGCGTTCGACGGGGTGGTCGCGCCGGACGGGCGGCGGTCTTCGGCGGCCAAGCCGTTCCGGCGCCTGGACGAGACGCTGGTGCCGGACTTCACCGACTTCCCCTGGGACCGCTACCGGGTGCGGATCGTGCCGATGATGGCCGGGCGCGGTTGCCAATGGGACCGCTGCACCTTCTGCAGCGACGTCAGCTCGGTCTCTGGGCGCACCTTCCGCAACCGCAGCCTCGAGCACGTGATGCACGAGATGCGCGAGCAGTCGCGGCGCCACCAGACCGGCAACTTCCTGTTCCTGGACCTGAAGCTCAACTCCAACCCCAACCTGCTGCGGGGGATCGTGGAGAACGTGCAGCGCAACGTGCGCGGGGCGCAGTGGATCGGGACCGTCCACGTCGACCAGCGCCGCGACAACGGGCTGAGCCGCGGCGAGCTGCGGGCGGCGGTCTCGGCCGGGATGCGGCGGGTGAGCTTCGGCCTGGAGAGCGGCAGCCAGCGCATGCTCGACGCGATGGACAAGGGCTGCACCGTCGAGGGCAACGCCGAGTTCATCCGCAACGCCTACGAGGCCGGGCTGAGCGTGCGGTGCACCATGTTCAGCGGCTATCCGGGCGAGACCGGCCGCGACCTGGAGCTGACCGCAGACTTCCTGGAGGCGCACGGCCGCTACATCGACCGCATCCGCTTCAACGCCTTCTCGATCCAGGAGGGGACCAGGATTCACGAGCGGCTGCGCCAGGACCCTGACGCCTATCCGGCGATCAGCCTTGGCCGCGCCGACGCCCGATACGGCCGCAGCCGCTATCTCAACCGCGACGAGCGAAGCCCGGCGTTCCGACGGGCGCGCAGGCGCGTCCTGAAAGCCGTGTACGCCATCAACCGGCGCAAGATCCGCTCCTCCGCCCGCGCCTTCGACGGGCTGATGTAGGCCGCCGTGTTCGCTGACGACGGCATCGAGGCGGACCCGCTGCGGCGGCGGCTGAGGCGGCTGACGCGGGGGGAGCGGCGCGAAGAGGCGCTGGCGTTCGTCGACCAGTTCCACCGGGAGAACGACCTGGACCCCGCCGCCGCCGACCGCCGCAAGCGCGAGGTGGGCCGGGACTTGGCCCGGTTGGGGTTCTACGAGCACACGCCGGAGGAGCTGGCCTTCGGCGCGCGGGTCGCCTGGCGCCACAGCGCCCGGTGCATCGGCCGGCTGTTCTGGAAATCGCTGGAGGTGATCGACCGCCGCAGCGTCGCCGACCCGGACGCTGTCGCGGCCTGTGTCGTGGACCACCTGAGAGACGTCAGCGCGGGCGGGCGCATCCCCTCCGCCATCTCCATCTTCGCGCCGGTCCGGGGCGGCGCCCTGCCGCCCTACATCGAGAACGCCCAGGTCGTGCAGTTCGCCGGCTACGTCGAGGAGGCCGGCAAAGTGCGGGGCGACCCGCTGAACGCCGAGTTCACGCGCATGGCGAGCAGCCTGGGATGGCGACCGCCCGCGGTTCGGGGCGATTTCGACGTGCTGCCGCTGGTGATCCGCGAGGCGGGCGGAGCGAAGCGGCTCTATCCGCTGCCGGAGGACGCCTATCGGATCGTCGATATCCGGCATCCCGAGGCGCCCGCGCTGGATAGGCTGGGACTGCGCTGGTACTCGGTCCCGATCATCAGCGACATGATCCTGACCATCGGCGGGATCGACTATCCCTGCGCGCCCTTCAACGGCCACTACATGGCCACCGAGATCGCCTCGCGCGATCTGACCGACGTGACCCGCTACGACGTGCTGCCGCGGGCGGCGGCGGCGCTGGGCTTTTCCGAGCGCGATCCGCTGTGGAAAGACCGCACCCTGACCGAACTGAACGCGGCGGTGCTGTGGTCCTTCCTGCGGGCGGGCGCGAGCATCGTCGACCACCACACCGCCAGCGCACAGTGCATCGACTTCTTCCAGGCCGAACTGGCGAACGGGCGCGACGTGTCGGGGGACTGGTCGTGGATCACCCCGCCGCAGGCCTCCTCGGCCTGCCCGGTGTTCCACCTGCCGATGAAGGACCAGGGCGACGTGCCGAACTACTACCGCTCGCGGGCCACAGACGGCGCCCACCTGCGGCTGAGCCGGCGGAACGAAGAGCGCAGCCGGCTGCGGGCCCGTCTCGACCGCTTGACCCGGCGGGTCCGCCGCTGGCGGCGCGCCCGGTTCCACGGGTGAGCCGATGAGCGCGCGCTTCAACGTCTGCCTGTTCAACAGCGACGATCCCCGCGGCGGGAAGATCGGCGGCACCAGCACCTACGTCCGGGACTTCATCGCCTACCATCCGGAGGAGATGAACCTCTTGCTCGTCGCACCCGACGAGATCGGGGACCTGGCGGTCGGCGACGTCAACCGGGCGGCGTTCCGCGGGCGGGCGTTCGATTTCCTGCCGCTGTTCCGCTCGGCCACGGCGTTCGACGACTATCCGACCAGCATCGCGGACTCGGAGACCTTCCGCTTCGCCGTGCAGATCCTGAAGCATTGGCCGCAGATTCGCTCGATCCTGGGCCGGGGGCGCTATTCGGTCGAGATCCGGCGGGTCGAGCTGTCGCCAGTGGTCGCCAGCTTCGGGCGCCCGTTCGTCCAGATGGTGCACGTCTGGGGGCGCAAGGACCAGCCGATGAGCTCGATCCTGGGACGGCACACGGCGCTGCGGACGACGCTCGAGGCTTTCGCCGCGACCACCGCCGCGAAGTACTACTCGGTCAATTCCGACATGACCGCCATGTACCGGCGCGTCTTCCCCTGGGCGGCGGGGAAGATGGAGACGCTCACCACCTGGGCCGATCCGGCGACCTTCAGCCCCAGTCCGTTCGACCTGGCGGGCGGCTGCATCCGGCTGGCCTATGTCGGGCGGGCGGACCGGTTCAAGCGGCTGGACCTGATGTTCGAGGCAGTGGCGGCGCTGGCCGGGATTTCGCCCTGGCCGGTGGAGCTGCACTATGCGGGCGACGGGGATCTCAAGCGCACGCCCGGCTATGAGCGCGTCGCGCCGATGCTGGTCGACCACGGCGTGCGCCGGCCGGCGGAGATCGCCGCGATCTGGCGCAGCGTGCACATCGGCCTTTTGACCTCGGAATTCGAAGGCATGCCCCGCGCCGTGCTGGAGGCGCTGTCCTGCGGGCGGCCGGTGGTGGCGCTGCACCTGCCGCAACTCGAGGGGACGGTCGTGGACGGGGTGAGCGGCTGGCTGACGCCCCGCTCGGACCGGCAGGCCGCCGACATGGCCGCCCAGATCCTGGCGGCGTTCGAGGCGATCCGGAGCGGCCGCATCACCCCCGGCGGCGTAGCCGCCCAGGCCTCAGCCTTCCGCCCGGAGCCGCTGCTGGGGCGGGTGTATGCGGCCCATCGCGCCATCCACGGCCTGGCCTGAGCCCCTACCCTATCCCGTCCGGAACCCCGTCCTTGGCCGGCGGCGGAGCGCAGCGGCCGGCTCTGGCCTGAACCACGTAGAGCAGCGCACGGTTGGTGGCGAAGGCGTAGCGCTCGGCCACCGGATTGGTGGGCTCGCCGGTGGTGATGCTGGTCCCCTCGCCTTGCGGAGGATTCGGCTGGGCCGCGAGCTGCTGGTTCCAGCGGGCGAGTTGCGGAGTGCAGGCGGCGACCGCCGCGCTCGCCGCCGCAGCCGCGTCGTCGCGCGAGGGCGCGAGGCTGTAGGCCCAGCGCTGGACGCAGGTGTCGACGGCGACCCCCGGATCTTGAGGCGCGCCGGGCGCGGGCGCCTTGGCGGCCTTGAAGTCGACGCAGATCGCGGGGTTGGCGGCGACGGCGCCCTGGCCTGCGCCCTCGCAGGCGGCGAGGCCGGCGGCGGCGAGCGAGAGCGCGGCCGCCAGGCGGATTTTGCGATGTCCGGTCATGCGAGGTCGCGCCCTTCGCCTAGCGCCGGTAGTCCGCGGCCACGGGGCGCCCGTACGGGTCGTAGTAGACCGGCCGCGGCGCCTCGCGCACGACCGGCGCCGGCGCGCGGGTCGCGGTCCTGGCCGGGGCCCGGTAGGCGGGCCCGGGCGCCGCCGAACGATAGGTCGGCCGGTCGTCGCAGCCCTTGCGGGCGATCTCGCGGCCCGCCACGGCGCCGGCGAGGCCGCCGACGATGGTCCCGGTGCTGCCGCGGGTCACCGCGTCCCCGAGGAGGGCGCCGCCAGCCACGCCGAGCAGCGTCCCGTTCAGCTTGCGGGTGCTGCAGCTGGCGGCGTCGGCCTGGCTAGGGCCGACGGCCAGCGGCAGGGCGACCAGCGCCGCAAACGCTGCGGCGGCGAGGCTTTTGCCGATCTTGGCGGTCATGACGTCATTGTCCCCTGTGACGCTTGGTTCCCGTAACGCTTCAGCTCGGCCGTGGATGCGGCGCCCGCCGAGGCGACGACTGGAATCCAAGCAGGCCACGCGCGGACTGAAGCCGTCCTGACGGCCTTGTTGTCTGGCGTTCATGTCCGGAGAAAGGCGTGACCGGGAACCGGCTACTCAGCCGCCATCTCGCCGGAGCCGCCGAACTCCGCCGGAAAGTCCCTGAGCTTCGGCAGCCCGTCCTTCATCGGCAGGACCGTCTCGGCGTAGTTCACGTGCACGCCAGGCGCGAAGGCCAGGCCCGGCAAGGTCGCCGCAAACACGTCCACCAGCCCCAGCGGGGGATGGTTGGTCATCAGGTGTCCGCCGCACTTGGCGCAGTACTGGCGCTCGCTGAGATCGGTCTTCTTGTAGGTGGCGAGGTGCTCCTCGCCCGAGGTCACCTTCACCGCCTCCGGCTTCCACAGGGTGAAGGCGTTGACCGGCCCGCCCGACCAGGACCGGCAGGACCGGCAATGGCAATAGCCCATCGCCTCGGGTTCTCCGTCCGCCTCGAGCGAGACGGCGCCGCAAAAACAGCTTCCAACGTAGGCCATGTGAGCCTCTCCTTGCCTTTCCGATCCTCTCGCACCGCTACGCTTACTTGGCGCCAACGATTTCGGCCGCCTTTGGCTCCTCCGCCTTCCGGACGGCCGTGAGCCAGCGCGGCAGGAACGCCTCCGGCTCCAGGGCCGGCGGCGGCTGGACGGCCACGCCGGCGGCCTCGAGGCTCTGCTGCAGCGCGCCCGAGCGGAAGGCGGCCATCGCGTCCATGCAGCCGCCGACATGGCGGCCGCCGACGAAGAGCTGCGGAATGGTCGGGGCGCCGGCGCGCAGGGCCAGCGCCCGGCGCAGCCGAAGGCCCAGCTCGCCTTGGGCCAGTTCGGCGGCGTCCAGCGAGACGTCCTTGTAGGGCACGGCGAGGGCGTTCAGCAGCTTGCGCAACGACCAGCAGAACTCGCACCATTCGAGGGCGAAGAGCACCACCGGCGCGTCGCCGATCAGGCGCTCAAGGGCCGCCTGCGCCTCGCCGTCGACGGCGGCTGGAGCCGGCGCCGGAACCGGCGCGGGACGGGCCGGCGCGCCGAAGCGGGCGGACGGGGTGGAGGCGGCGATCGCCTGCTCCTCGTCGTCCATCTCTGCGCCCACCCCTTCGAACAGAGGCGTCGACAGATACCGCTCGCCGGTGTCGGGCAGGATGCACAGGATGGTGGACCCGGGCTCCGCCGTCTGGGCGACCTGCAGCGCCGCCGCGACCGCGGCCCCCGACGAGATGCCGGCGAGCACGCCTTCGTGCAGGGCGAGCGCGCGGGCTTGGCGCAGCGCGTCGGCGCCCTTGACCGGCGCGACGGCGTCGACCAGGCCCTCGGCGACCGCGTCTGCGGCCAGCTTGGAGATGAAGTCCGGCGTCGTTCCCTGGATTGGGTGCGGCTGGAACCGCGGGTGGCTCTGCGGAACGCCGTCCACCGGCGGCGGCTGCGGGACGCCGCTGCCGATCAGCGGCGCGTTCTCCGCTTCGGCGACGACGACCCGGGTGCGGGGGCTTTCCGCCCGCAGCGCCCTCGCCACCCCCTTCAGCGTCCCGCCGGTCCCGACGCAGGCGACGAAGTAGTCGAGCCGCGCCTGCTGGAACGCGTCCAGGATCTCGCGGCCGGTGGTGCGCTGGTGGATGTCGGCGTTGGCCTCGTTCTCGAACTGGCGGGCCAGGAACCAGCCGTGGGTCTCGGCCAGCTCGACCGCCTTCAGGTACATGCCCGTCCCCTTCAGCGCCGCGGGCGTCAGAACGACCTTGGCGCCCAGGAACCGCATCAGGAGCCGCCGCTCGATGCTGAAGCTCTCCGCCATGGTGACGACCAGGGGATAGCCCTTGGCCGCGCAGACCAGAGCCAGGCCGACGCCGGTGTTGCCGCTGGTGGCCTCCACCACGGTCTGGCCCGGCTTCAGCTTGCCCTCCTGCTCGGCCCGCTCGATCACGGCCAGGGCCAGGCGGTCCTTCACCGACCCGCCGGGATTGAAGCTTTCCAGCTTGCCGAACAGTCGCACGCCCGGGGGGGCGAGCCGCGCGAGCTCGACGACGGGCGTCCCGCCCACGGTTTCGAGGATGGATCGGCGGATCATGCGCGCCTCCTGGCGGGCGAGGCCGCAGCCGCGGGCCCGCCTTCGCGAACCTCGCGCCACGCGGCGGCGATGGACGAGCCCAGCCGGTCGATGTCCGGCTCGGTAAGCGGGGCGGAGATGACCGAGAGGCGGAGCACCCAGCGGCCGCGCCATTCGGCCCCTCCGGCCAGGTACGCGTTCTCCGCCCGCAGGCGCGCGATCACCTGGCGGGCGGCCTCGTCGCGCGCCTGCGGATCGCCGTCTCCGAACTGCACCAGCACCTGGTTGAGCCGCACCCGGTTCAGCACCCGCACGCCGGGCTCGCGCGCCAGGCTCTCGGCCAGGCGCCGGGCGAGGCGGCAGTGGCGCGCGACGATCTCGGCCAGTCCCCGCCGGCCCAGGTGGCGCAGCATGGCCCATGCGGCGAACCCGCGGGCGCGGCGGGAAAGCTCGGGCGCATACTGGGCCGGGTCGTGATCGTCGTCGGCGGCGAGG
>Ga0164243_10005645_pt1 | contig 19079 bp, 13 predicted proteins | sample OricompcompostOP_FD_108781 | JGI IMG/M metagenome (GOLD analysis project Ga0164243, IMG submission 108781) | Organic Plus compost microbial communities from Emeryville, California, USA - Original compost - Organic plus compost (OP) | ecosystem: Engineered > Solid waste > Mixed feedstock >... | reverse complement strand
TGAAGTTGGCGGTCTTGTCGAATGGCCGGTGGTGCTGATGGGATCGTTCGACGACAGCTTTCTGGCGATCCCGCCGGAAGTGATCCGCACTACGATCCGCAACAATCAGAAATGCTTTGTGGTAAAGCAGCGCGATGGCGCACTCGCCAACAAGTTTATTCTCATCTCCAACATGGAAGCGACCGATGGCGGCAAGGCCATCGTTGCTGGCAACGAGCGCGTCATCCGCGCGCGCCTGTCCGATGCCAAGTTCTTCTACGAGACCGACCTGAAGACACGGCTGGAAGACCGTCTGCCGAAATTCGAGCAGATCATCTTCCATGAAAAGCTCGGCACGCAGGCCGAACGTATCGCCCGTATCGAGAAGCTCGCAGCATCGCTTGCACCACTGGTCGGCGCCGATGTCGAAAAAGCGGAGCGTGCCGCCAAGCTCGCCAAGGCCGATCTGTTGACGGAAGTTGTCGGCGAATTCCCCGAGTTGCAAGGCTTGATGGGCAAATATTATGCGTTGGCGCAGGGCGAGGATCCGTCCGTGGCCGCCGCCAGCGAGGATCATTACAGGCCGGCCGGCCCGAATGATCGGGTGCCGACCGATCCGGTGTCGATCGCCGTCGCGCTTGCCGACAAGATCGATACGCTGGTCGGCTTCTGGGCGATCGATGAAAGGCCGACAGGATCGAAAGATCCCTATGCGCTTCGCCGTGCTGCGCTCGGCGTCATCCGCATCATCCTGTCAAACAATCTGCGTCTGAACCTTGCCGAGTTGTTCGGTCTGGCAACGGAAGGTTATCTCGATCAGGGCAAGACCTTTATGCGCGCGTTCCTCGACAAGGCGGGCTCGGGCAAGGACGAATTGTCTGGGCTGAAAGCCAGCTTCGATGCGGTGACTGGATCGGGCTTGCGTGATTTCTTCTTCGAACGCCTGAAGGTGCAATTGCGCGAGCAAGGCGCGCGGCACGATCTGGTCGACGCCGTACTGTCTTTGCAGAACGAGAATGATCTCCTCACCGTGGTGAGGCGCGTCGAGGCGCTCGCTAAATTCCTCGATACCGATGACGGCAAGAATCTGCTCGCCGGTTACAAGCGGGCTGCCAATATTCTGCGCATCGAGGAAAAGAAGGACGGCCGCAGCTATACAGGCGATCCCGATCCTTCGCTTTTGAAAGAGCCCGAGGAAATCGCGCTGGCCAAGGCGATGGTGAGTATTGCACCGGAAGCAAGCGCGGCTTATGCGCGGGAAGATTATGCCGCCGCCATGTCGGCCATGGCCAAGCTGCGGCCTGCGGTCGACGCCTTCTTCGACAAAGTGACCGTCAATACCGAAGACAAGGCTCTGCGCGCGAACCGGCTCGTCCTGCTCAATCGCATTCGTGAAGCTACCGGCACGGTGGCTGATTTCTCGAAGATCGAGAGGTAAAAAAGGCACGCCTGGAGCGCATTTTTTGCGACGAGGGTGACATGGGGAATCGGATAGCTACGACCAGTCTGGATGGGTCATGATCGGAGTGTCATGCGCCTGTCCAGGAAATGGCCGTCTGTATCCGCGTTCATCAACGTTCACCTGGAGAGCCGTATGACCATCACGATTGCGCATTTGCAGCCGATTATTGCTTTGATTGCCGGGATTTTGATCCTGATCATGCCGCGGCTGTTGAATTTTATCGTAGCGATCTATCTGATTGCGATTGGTCTGCTCGGCCTCGGCCTGTTCAGGTAGGTGGTCGGCGCTCCGCCTCGGCGGACGGAATCTTTTGTCAAGGTTGAAACGCGACGGGAAACCCGCCAAGACAAGGCGGCCAAGAGCGACCGGTCTAGGACAGGCTGGTTTCCCGACTTTTTCAGGACTGAAGACGATGGCGAAATGGGTTTATGGCTTCGGCGGTGGCAAGGCCGAAGGCAAAGCGGATATGAAGAACCTTCTCGGCGGCAAGGGCGCGAACCTGGCCGAAATGGCCAATCTTGGCCTGCCGGTCCCGCCGGGCTTTACCATCACCACTGAGGTCTGCACCTATTTTTACGCCCACGGCGAGACCTACCCGAAGGAATTAGCCGTAGAGGTCGATACCGCTTTGGCCGAAGTCGGCAAACTGACCGGCAAGACATTCGGCGACAAGGACAATCCGCTGCTGGTGTCGGTGCGCTCCGGCGCGCGGGCTTCAATGCCGGGCATGATGGACACCGTGCTCAATCTCGGCCTGAACGATGAAACGGTCGAGGCGCTGGCAAAGAAGTCCGGAGATCCGCGTTTTGCCTATGACTCCTATCGCCGCTTCATCACGATGTATTCGAATGTCGTGCTTGGCCTCGAGCACCACCTGTTCGAGGACATCCTGGAAGAACACAAGGACGCGAACGGCTACACGCTCGATACCGAGCTGACCGCTGACGACTGGAAAAAACTCGTCGGTCTCTACAAGGCGCAGGTGGCGGAAGCGAACGGCAAGCCGTTCCCGCAGGACCCGAAAGAGCAATTATGGGGCGCGATCGGAGCGGTCTTTGGCTCCTGGATGAATGCGCGCGCCAAGACCTATCGCCGTCTGCACAACATTCCGGAAAGCTGGGGCACCGCCGTCAACGTGCAGGCGATGGTGTTCGGCAATATGGGCGACGATTCCGCCACCGGTGTTGCCTTCACGCGCAATCCATCCACCGGCGAGAAGAAACTCTACGGCGAATTCCTGATCAATGCGCAGGGCGAGGACGTCGTCGCCGGCATCCGCACGCCGCAGGAAATCACCGAGGATGCGCGTAAGGAATCGGGCTCCGACAAGCCGTCGCTGGAAAAGGCGATGCCGGAGGCCTTCAACGAACTGACCCGCATCTACGACACGCTCGAGAAGCATTATCGCGACATGCAGGATCTCGAGTTCACCATCGAGCAGAACAAGCTGTGGATGTTGCAGACGCGATCCGGCAAGCGTACGGCCAAGGCTTCGTTGAAGATCGCGGTCGAGCTCGCCAACGAAGGTCTCATCACGCAGGAGGAGGCGGTCACACGCATCGATCCGGCCTCGCTCGACCAGTTGCTGCATCCGACCATCGATCCGAAAGCTGAACGCAAGATCCTGGCGACCGGACTGCCGGCTTCGCCCGGCGCCGCCTCGGGCGAGATCGTGTTTTCGTCGGAAGAAGCCGAGACGCTGAAGGAGAAAGGCCGCAAGGTCATTCTGGTGCGCGTCGAGACCAGTCCGGAAGATATTCACGGCATGCATGCCGCCGAAGGTATTCTGACAACCCGCGGCGGCATGACCTCGCACGCCGCCGTGGTCGCGCGAGGCATGGGCAAGCCCTGCGTCTCCGGCGCCGGCTCGCTGCGTGTCGACTATAACGCCAAGACGATGACCGTCGCCGGCCAGACGCTGAAGCAGGGTGACATCGTCACCATCGATGGCTCGACCGGTCAGGTTCTCGTCGGTCAGGTGAAGATGATCGAGCCGGAATTGTCCGGTGAATTCGCAACACTGATGTCCTGGGCCGACAAGGCGCGCCGGCTTGGCGTTCGCGCCAACGCCGATACGCCGTCGGATGCGCGCACGGCGCTGAAATACGGCGCCGAAGGCATCGGCCTGTGCCGCACCGAGCACATGTTCTTCGAAGCGGACCGCATTCAGGCCGTGCGCGAGATGATCCTCGCCGACAACGAAAAGGCCCGCCGTGCAGCACTCGCCAAAATTCTGCCGATGCAGCGCGGCGACTTTGTCGAGCTGTTCGAGATCATGGGAGGGCTGCCGGTCACGATCCGTCTGCTCGACCCGCCGCTGCATGAATTCCTGCCGCATGGCGATGCCGAAATCGCCGAGGTCGCGAAGGCCATCGGCACCGATCCGCAGAAGATCAAGAACCGTGCAGCGGAATTGTCCGAGTTCAATCCGATGCTCGGCTTCCGCGGCTGCCGCATCGCCATCGCTTATCCGGAAATCGCCGAGATGCAGGCGCGTGCCATCTTCGAAGCTGCGGCCGAGGCCGGCAAGAAGACCGGCAAGCCGGTGGTGCCGGAAGTGATGGTGCCGCTGATTGCAACGCGCGCGGAATTCGACATCGTCAAGGCCCGCATCGATGCGATGGCCGAGGCTGTGTCGAAGGAGAAGGGCGTCACGCTTGACTATCAGGTCGGCACCATGATCGAGCTGCCGCGCGCCTCGCTGATGGCGGACAAGATCGCCGAAGGTGAGGGTGGCGCCGAGTTCTTTTCGTTCGGCACCAACGATCTGACGCAGACCACTTTCGGTATCAGCCGTGACGACGCGGCAAGCTTCCTGACGACCTACACGGCGCGTGGCATCGTTCCCACCGATCCGTTCGTGTCGATCGATCGCGAGGGCGTCGGCGAACTGGTGAAGATCGGTGTCGAGCGCGGCCGCCGGGTGCAGCCCAAGCTGAAGGTCGGCATCTGCGGTGAACATGGCGGCGATCCGGCATCGGTCGCCTTCTGCCATGAGGTTGAGCTGGATTATGTGTCCTGCTCGCCATTCCGCACGCCGATCGCACGCCTTGCTGCGGCCCAGGCGGCGCTTGGCAAGGAAGTCGCGAGCCAGGCGTAAAGACGTAAGGCAGAGGCACTTTTCCTTTTCACCTCTCCCTTGAGGGAGAGGGGACTTCCGAGTGAAACGAGGAAGGCGGGTGAGGGGGCGTTGCCGTTTATTGCCGTTCCCCCCTCACCCGGCGCGCTCACGCTGTTCGCTTGCCGGCCTCTCCCCGCAGGGGAGAGGTGAGATGGAGTGCGGGGCGAAAGGTTAAACCGCCACCTTCTTCAGGAAGCTTTCGACTTCGTCGCGCATATTGGCGACCGCCTGCTCGACCGCTTCGGACGAACTGAGCACGGTCTCAGCGGTGCTGCGCGTGTCGGTTGCGGCGCGGGCGACCTGATCGAGCACGGCGACGATGTCGTTCGTGCCGTTGGCTGCGCTCGAAACGTTATGCGAAATCTCACCCGTCACCGCATTCTGCTGCTCCACCGCGGCGGCCACGGCTGACGAAAACTTCTCGATTTCCTGCATACGGCTGGTGATGCGTGCGATCGCTTCAACGGCGCTATCGGTCGAGGCCTGCACCGACAGGATCTGAGTGGAAATGTCCTCGGTCGCCTTCGCCGTCTGCACAGCGAGCGATTTGACTTCCGATGCGACCACGGCAAAGCCGCGGCCGGATTCGCCGGCACGCGCTGCCTCGATCGTGGCATTGAGCGCCAGCAGGTTTGTCTGGCCGGCAATGGTGCGGATCAGTTCGACCACATCGCCGATCTTCTGCGCAGCGTCCGCCAGGCCTTTGATGCTGTCATTGGTCGATTGCGCCTCGCGCACGGCCGAGCGGACGACATCGGTGGTCTGAACGAGCTGGCGGCTGATCTCGCCGATCGATGATGCCATCTCGTCGGCGGCCGTCGCGGCTGTGGCGACGTTGGTCGAGGCTTCGTTCGAGGCCTGGACCGCGCTCTGCGCGCGTTGCGAGGTTTGGCCAGAGGCGGCGAACAGAGAGCTTGCCGTCAGCTTCATCGTGGCGGCACTGTCGTTCACGGTGCGCAACACGTCCTCCACGCTGCCACGGAAGGAGGTGATCGCACTTTCGATCAACGTGCGGCGCTGTTCTTCCGCAGCATGTGTCGCACGATCCTGTTCAAGCTTGCGCTGCTCGGTCACGTCCTGATGCGTTGCAACCCAACTGCCGTCGGGCATCGGCTGCTCTGTGACAGCAATGATACGGCCTTTGACGGATGTGACGTCCTGAATGCCGCTTTGGCCGGAGTTGATCCGCTTCTTGATCCCCGCGATGTATTTATCCAGGTCGCCGCTGAAATTTCCCTTTTCGGCCCGATGCAGCAGAATTTCGCGTAACGTCATGCCCGGCCGTACGATATCCGGCGACATGCCATACATGCTGATATAACGCTCGTTGCAGATCAGAAGCTTGCCGGCTGCATCCCACATGCACAGGCCCTGCGGCGTATTGCTGAGGGCCATGGTGAATCTCGCATTCTGCCGTCGCAGACGAAGATAAGCGCCGGTCAGCATGAAGAGAATGCCGATCAGGATCACCGTCAGCGGCAGCAAAACGGCATATTCGATTGTCCCTGGTACGGCCCCGGCCAACGCATCCAGCATGACGTCCTCTCCCCGACAAGGCCGGATCGTCTTACCCTTATGCGCTTTCCGCACTGTTAATCGAACCTTTTCCCGATGCGAAAGGGGGGGCCGGAGAAGGGTATTCGCCCAGATTTCCGCGTGTTAGCCTCGCTGCCAAGGTGCCGTCAGGGACCACTGCGTCCAATGAACGGCCCAACAACAATGGCGCTGGGGAGGACGATGGCAGGGGAAGCACAGGCGGAGTCTGGGAAAAGCTCCGGGCAGGACGCGATCGAAGCCGAGAGCCTGCGCAAGGCCGAAGAGTTTATTGAACAGGAAGAAGGAGCCACCAACCGGCTGACCGGGTGGGCAGGCAGGATTGTCACCTGCATCGCGGTGGCGATGTCGCTGTTTCACCTCTATGCGGCTTACGACATCGTTCCGACGCAGGAGATGCGATACACGCACGTGGCCTTCGTTCTCCTGCTGGCGTTTTTGCTCTTTCCGATGGCGGCGCGGTTTCGCGACCGAATTCGCTGGTGGGACGTTCTGGCCGGTGTCACCTGCGTCGGTATCCTGATCTATGCCATTGTCGGTGGCGAGGATTTCACCGACCGGGCAACGTTGCCCAACCGCACCGATGTCATTCTCGGTGTCATTTTCATCGTCCTTCTAATCGAGGCGACACGCCGTACGATCGGCTGGATCGTCCCCTTCATCTCGCTTCTGTTCATCGCTTATGCCCTTGCCGGGCCTTATCTGCCACCGCCGTGGAACCATCGCGGCTACGGCTTCGATGCGCTGGTGGGCCATCTCTTCATCACTCTTGAAGGCATCTTCGGCGTTCCAGTCGATGTCTCGGCGACTTTGATCGTGCTGTTCACGATCTTTGGAGCGTTCCTGCAGCAGTCAGGCGCCGGCAAGTTCTTCATCGACTTTTCGATGTCGCTGATGGGCAACAAGCCAAATGCGGCTGGACGTACGGTGGTTCTGTCGTCATTCCTGCTGGGTGGTCCATCGGGTTCGGGCGTTGCGACGACGGTGACGATCGGTGCCGTCGCCTATCCGATGATGAAGAAGTCCGGCTTCGAGAAGAATGCAGCCGGCGGGTTGCTGGCCGCGGGTGGCCTTGGCGCCATCATCTCGCCGCCGGTCCTCGGCGCTGCCGCCTTCCTGATCGCCGAATTCCTGAAGATCGGCTATCTCGATGTGATCTGGATGGCGACGATCCCGACCATTCTCTACTACCTGTCGCTGTTCTTCATGGTCGAGCTTGACGCCAAGCGCTATGGCGTGCGCGGCGAGCCTTATGTGCCGGAACATTCGCTCGGCGAATTGTCCCGCCGCTACTGGTTCCACTTCGTTTCGCTGATCTCGATCGTGATCTTCATGCTGTGGGGCTACTCGCCGACGACCTCGGTGCTGTACGCCACCGGCATGGTGTTCCTGATGAGCTTCCTCACCCGCGAAACGGCGATGACGCCCAAGAAGCTCATCACGGCGTTGAAGGACGGCGCCATTCAGACGCTGACGGCGGCCACCACCTGCGCCACAGCCGGCATCATCGTCGGTGTCGTCACGCTCACCGGCCTTGGCTTGAAATTCTCGTCGATCGTTATCGATTACGCCGGTGGCAGCCTGTTCCTGACGGCCGTGTACACGGCTTTGATCGTCTGGATCATCGGGCTCGCCGTGCCGGTGACGGCGTCCTACATCATCTGCGCGGTGATCGCGGCGCCGGCGATGATCAAGCTCGGCGTGCCCGATGTCGCCGCGCATATGTTCATCTTCTATTATTCGGTATTGTCGGAGGTCTCGCCGCCGACCGCGTTGTCGCCCTTTGCGGCAGCGGCGATCACCGGCGGCGATCCTTACAAGACGACATTGCAGGCGTGGAAATACACGCTGCCTGCATTCCTCGTCCCATTCGTGTTCGTGCTCGATCCACAAGGTCTCGGGCTTCTCTTGAAGATGCCTGCTGGCGGAAGCTGGGTGGACATCGTGTTGATCACACTCAAAGCCGCGGTTGGCCTCGCCGCGCTCGCTTGTGCGGCGCAGGGCTGGGCATTGCGGCGCACAACGATTACGGAGCGCACATTGCTTGTGTTCGCGGGCCTGTTTCTGGTGTTTCCAAGCCTGCTTGAAGTTGTTGCCGAAGCGATCATTGGCCGCGACATCAGCTACACCGCCAGCATTGGCGCGGTTGTGTTTGCCATTGTATTGTTGAAACAACGTCTGCAGCCGGTTGCGCCACACATACAGGCATCCGGGCAGCAATAAATAACAACCGGGAGGAGATGGAATGTCGAAGAAGACTGGAGTGATATTAGCCGGCGTTGCGTTAAGCGCCGTCATTTTCGGCGGCGCTGCGATCGCTCAGCAGACGAATATTGCGATCGCAACGGGCGGAACAGGCGGTGTCTATTATCCGATGGGCGGTGGCATGGCCAATGTGCTGTCCAAGCATTTGCCGGGTGTGCAGGCGACGGCGCGCGTCACCGGCGGTTCGGTCGATAACCTGAAACTTGTTGGTTCCGGCCAGAGCGAAATCGCCTTCACCATGGTCGATGCGGCACGTGACGCGCTGAAGGGCGAGGACAAGTTCAAAGGCAATCCGGTCGAATTGCGCACATTGATGGTGCTGTACCCGAACCGGATGCATGTCGTCTCGGTCGAGGGCAAGGGCATCGAGAAAATGTCGGACCTTAAGGGCAAGCGTGTGTCCACAGGCTCTCCCGGCAGCGCGACCGAAGTGATGGCGTTTCGCGTGATCGAGGCTGCGGGTCTCGACCGCGACAAGGACATGAAGCGCGAGCGGCTCGGTGTGGCCGAGTCCACCAATGCGCTGAAGGATGGCAAGATCGACGCTTATTTCTGGGTTGGCGGTTTGCCAACGGCGGCCGTGACCGACCTCGGTGCGACACCCGGCGTCAAGCTGAAGCTGATCGATCATTCGGAAGTGGTCGAGAAGATGAACGCAAAGTACGGCGGCATCTACAGCGAGGGCGTGATCCCGGCAAAGACCTATCCGGGTCAGGACAAGGACAACAAAATTTCGGTGGTGCAGAACATCCTTGTTGCGGATGCCAAGACACCGGAAAAGACCATCTATGACATCGTCAAAACGCTCTATGAAAAGCGCGATGAGGTCGCGATGGCGCATGGTGAAGCCAAGGCGATTGCGCTCGATACGCAGAACAACAAGAACACTACAATCCCGTGGCATCCCGGCGCCGAGAAATACTTCAAGGAACAAGGTGCGAAGATGTAGCGCTGCGGAAGCAGCACTCGGTCAATGAAATCAGCGGCCCTGCGTGAGCAGGGCCGTTTTCATTTGGGTTGACCAATTGTTTACCATCTCGGCTCGGGTGGCGCCGCGCGCATAGTTAACCCGATCGCAACGATAATCCGACATTTTTACAGATATCGCGTGACCCCCCGTCGCGTGGTGGGTGTGTGCGTTGCGTATCAGTTGCGTCAGTCGCGTTGCGTGAGCGTGTGTATGAAAGCGTCGCGTAAGAGGCCGAAGAGCACTTCAAGAAGAGCCTTCGGCCTCGTTTTATGTGCCTCGGTACTGATGCCGACATCGATCGGCTATCAGGATCTCGCGGCCTTGATCGCGCAGCAGCCGGCTGTGACCGAGCGTTGGCGCCAGCATATTCGTACCTCCACCTTCGGCACCATCCATGCGGCGACCTTCAGCTTCCCGCGGCCGATGGGAGCAGCGATCCCCGACCCTTATTTCACGCAGCTTGCGAGTCTTGATCCCGGTGCACTCGAAGCCACGGGCTCCATCTCGCTGCAGGCGCCCATCAACACGGTGACGCGGCGCCCGAAATACGATTTTCCGCAAGTCGACCGCAGCAAGAAGGGCGACCGTCTCATCATTGGCAAGCCACCGGTTGAGCCCGTCTCGACGCCACCGGTGCCGAGCACGGCCGGCAAGAAAGATCAGGCGAGCCTGACCGATCCGTCCCAGCCGACCGGAACGGGGGCGGCGTTGTCATCCGATGCGCCACGGCCGATGGCAGCGCGCAAGGGCGACAGGGCCGTCTCCGCGGCAACGAGCGCTGCCGATGCGGCACTGGATCGTGCCGCGACAGCGATGGCCTTGATCGAGCAGACGACGCGAAATGCCGCCACGATGTTGCAGGCGGCCGATGCGCCGGATGAAACCGCAGCCAATGCCGTGCCGTCGCCGAATGAGGAAGTTGCTGACGTTGCGAGGCAACAAGAGCCAGACTCTAATCAGCCCAGCCCCGCCGCTGAGTCAGCACTGCCACTGAACGTTGAGACGGCCGATCTGGAATCAAGCCGCGCCGATGTTTACGGGCCGATCGTGGTGGCTGCTCCGAAACCGGCGGCGCCGGGCCGAAAGGCGGCATCCGTTCAGTCCAAGGATTTGACGCCCAAAGCTGCGCCTATGGCAGAGGCTCAGAGCAATGCAGCGGCGGAACAGGTAGCCGGCGTCGATGACGGCGATCGCGTCGTCGACGCGCTTGTCCAGTTCGCGCAGCCGGAAAAGCAGACGACGCTGTTTTTCGGAACGCATGCCATCGGCTTCGGTCAGGGCGGCATCCAGCCGTGGGAGCCCAATGAAACACCGACGGTGCTTGCCGCGCCGCATGTCGATCCGGAGATCAAGCGCGTGGCGCTCGATCCGCTGCCGGATGTGGTCATCGATGCGGATACTTCGGGTGAGAGCGTTGCGCCGAAAGGCGAGGTGACCGGCGAGGGCCACCGTCCGCGCACACCGGCCGAACGTCTCAATCTCTCTGGCGAGTCGCGCGTGAAGCACGAGCGATGCCTCGCCAACGCGATTTATTTCGAAGCACGTGGCGAAGTCGAACGCGGGCAGATGGCGGTGGCGCAGGTCGTGCTCAATCGCGCCTTCTCCGGCTATTATCCCGGCAATGTCTGCGATGTCATCTATCAGAACGCACATCGGCATCTGGCCTGTCAGTTCACCTTCGCCTGCGACAATCATCGTGATGTCGTGCGCGAGCCGGAAGCCTGGGAAACGGCCACGCGCATTGCGCGCGATGCGCTCGACGGAAAATTCTGGCTGCCGGAAGTCGGCAAGGCGACGCATTATCATGCGACCTATGTGCGGCCGTGGTGGGTGCGCACCATGACCAAGCACACCAAGCTCGGCATCCACGTCTTCTATCGGCCGCGGCGCTGGGGCGAGGGCGAAGAGATCCCGGTCTGGGGTGACAGGCTGGACATCACCGGTGCGACCAAGCCTATGTCGGCTTCCGAAAAGAGTGCAGAAGCGCCTGTGCGGCGATCGATCTTCGATCCGGTGGAGGAGATCAGGCCGGGCGGGTGATCTGCACTGTCGTCCCCGCGAAGGCGAGGACCCATAACCATCACTCGGATATAGGTCCCCGCCTTCGCGGGGACGACTGTGATTATGAATCTACGACATTGGATTTCATGTCGCAGATGTCGACTTAAATCTCAATATCCAGTGCGATATCGAGATTGGGCGCCGAATGCGTGATCGCGCCGGACGAGATGTAGTCCACGCCGGTTGCCGCGATCGCCGCTGCATTGTCATGCGTGATGCCGCCGGACGCCTCAATCACCATCCTGCCGCCGACGAGAGCGACCGCCTCCTTCAGCACAGGCACGGTGAAATTATCGACCAGCAGCACATCGGCGAGGCCGGTCGCCAGCACCTCACGCAACTGATCGAGATTGTCGACCTCGATCTCGATCTCGATCTTCACCAGATGACCGACAACCGATTTCGCGCGTTCGAGGGCCGGGCGGATGCCGCCGGCGACGGCGATGTGATTGTCCTTGATCAGCACCGCATCATCGAGCCCGAAACGATGATTGAAGCCGCCGCCGCAGCGCACGGCATATTTCTGCAAGGCGCGCAGGCCCGGTGTGGTCTTGCGGGTGCAGACGATGCGGGCGTTCGTGCCGGCCACCTTGGCAACGAGTGATGCCGTTGCGGTCGCAACGCCTGAGAGAAGGCCGATGAAGTTCAATGCCGTGCGCTCGGCCGCCAGCACCGCGCGAGCGTTGCCGGTTACGGTCATCAACGGGGTTTTCGCTGACACCGCATCGCCATCTCGGGCATGCGCTGTGATCTGCGCATCCGGTGCGAGACGGCGCATCACGCTGTCGACGATTGGCAATCCGGCGATATGACCGTCCGCGCGTGCGATCACGATGGCGCGCGCCTGCGCATCCTCAGGCACCGTGGCGACCGATGTCACGTCTCCGGCACGGCCGAGATCCTCGGCCAGCGCCCGCGTCACCGCATCCTCGACCTCAAGCGGGGAGAGGAACGCGTCGGGACAATAGAGCGATGATGCGCTGGTGCGTCCGGAGTTTTCGGTGCGCAGTTTCTGCAGCATGAGCTGTTCCTTCAGTTCTTCAGATTGATCATGCGATCGACCGAACGGCGCGCTTTCTCGGCAATGACTGGATCGATCACGATTTCCTCTGTCATATAGACGAGGCTTTCCAAAATCTTCGGCAGCGTGATGCGCTTCATATGCGGACAGAGATTGCACGGGCGCACGAATTCGACGTCCGGCAATTCGGCCTGAACGTTGTCGGCCATGGAGCATTCGGTGACCATGACCACGCGTTTGGGCCTTTTGTTGCGCACCCAGTCGATCATGTGCGCGGTCGAGCCAGTGAAGTCCGCCTCTGCGATCACGTCGGGCGGGCATTCCGGGTGGGCGATAATCTGCAAGCCCGGATCGCTCTCGCGATAGAGGCGCAGCTCGTCACCGGTAAAGCGCTCATGCACTTCGCACGCACCTTGCCAGGCGATGATCTTCACCTTGGTCTGCGATGCGACGTATTTGGCGAGATACTGATCCGGCAGGAAGATCACCGTATCGGAGCCAAGGCTTTCCACCACCTGCAATGCATTGGATGATGTGCAGCAGATATCGCTCTCCGCCTTCACATCCGCGGATGTGTTGACATAGACGACGACCGGCACGCCGGGATAACGCTCGCGCAGCAGCCGCACATCGTCGCCGGTAATGGCGGAGGCGAGCGAGCAGCCGGCGCGCAGGTCCGGGATCAGCACGGTTTTTTCCGGACTGAGAATCTTTGATGTCTCGGCCATGAAATGCACGCCGCCCTGCACGATGACGTCGGCTTTCACCTTGGCCGCTTCGCGCGCAAGCTGCAGCGAGTCGCCGACGAAATCGGCGACGCAATTATAGATTTCCGGCGTCTGGTAATTATGCGCGAGGATCACCGCATTGCGCTGGCGCTTCAGTTCGTTGATCGCCTTCACGTAAGGCGCAAAGACCGGCCACTCGACGGCCGGCACAATGGTCATGATGCGCTCATAGAGATGCGCGGTCTCGCGCGCGACTTCATCGTTCCATTCAAGCTTGGGCATCGGCAGCACGCCGTGCTTGCGCGCCGCGACATCCGATCCGGTCGGCGCGGGCGCGGCAAGGGCATCGCCGGCGTGTAGGCTCTCGGGGCCCTGCAATTCAAGAAGCGGCATAATCGCCTTCGAGTGTCATATATGCTCAATGTGAGCATATTTTGATACGAAAACATCCGGCGCCAAACGCCGGTTTCTCCGCCATTCCTGCGATAGCCCGATAATTATTCTCAGTTCGAGCAAAAAGACTATAGCACCCGCTGCCCGACAACGCCAGAGCGGATGCGGGGTTCAGTCCCGCTTTTTTTGCGAGGCGCCGTTGCCGTGAGGACGGATTTGACCGCCGCCGCCATGATGTCGAGCGCACGGGAGAAGGCGCTGGCGACTTCGCCGCGGACCATCGAAACGGCCACTTTGGGCTCAAAACCGCGGACCTGGATCACCTGCAATCGGTCACGATAGGGCGAAATGTGGATCATCCGTTCCGGCACCAGCGCCACGCCATCGCCGCGGGCAGCCATGGCAAGCTGCAGCGAATTACCCCAGGTCTCGGCAACTACATTCAAGGGGCTCCCGACATTCGCCAGGGCCTGCTCAAGTTGCGATCGGAAGCCACAGCCGTTGGGATTGATGATCCAGGAATGCCCCACGAGATCGGACATCTTAGCCTTCGCTGGCAGTCCGGATGATTTCGCGGCCACCACAGCAACGCGCTCTTCGCCGATTGCAGTGACATGCGGACCGTGTGGCGAGTAGCCGCTCTTGGAGAGAACCACGGCGGCATCGAGAGCCCCGCTGGAGACCGAATCCTGAAGCTCCGGACTCGCACCAGCAACCAGATGAAGTTTGAGATCGGGCTGATGGCCGCGCACGGCTTCCAATGCCGTGGCGAACACGCATTCGGATATCGCGTAGCTCAAACCGACGCGGAGAGGCAGGGCGGGTGGCGCCGCTGTTGCGCTGGTCAGCTCATCGGTGGCGCGGAGCACGGCCAGACACCGCTGATAGATGTTCTCGCCCGCGCGGCTGGGCCTGGCGGGTTTTGAAGCGCGATCCAGCAGGACGACGCCAAGCGCTTCTTCCAGCCGCTGGACGCGGCGCGTGATGGCAGGCTGGGTCACATGGAGACGCAGCGCCGCCTTGCCGACCGAGCCACTATCGACGACCGCAACAAAAGCCCGGACATCGTCAATGTTCATGCGATTTGCTCATAACGACAATCACGATAATTCATTTTGATTATGATGGTGGGGCTGGTAGCTTGCAAGCCCTGTCCACGACCCCGAGGAAACAAAGAGGCATGTCCACGCCGGTCACTCCGTCCGCCACCGCGTCGTGGCGCACACCGCTTGTCGTCATTCTCGCAGGTTGTGTGATCTCGCTGGTCGCGTTCGGTCCGCGCTCCGCCGCCGGGCTCTTCATGCAGCCGATCAGCGATGCCAATGGTTGGGGACGCGATGTCTTCGCGCTTGCCATTGCTTTGCAGAATTTGTTGTGGGGCGTCGGGCAGCCGTTTGCCGGCGCCATTGCCGATCGCTTCGGCATGGTGCGCGTTCTGTGCGGGGGCGCGTTGCTGTATGCGCTTGGCCTTGTGTTGATGGCCTATTCGACCACGCCGCTGACATTCAACATCACCGCCGGTGTGCTGATTGGATTTGGCCTGTCGGGCTGTTCCTTCAATCTTGTCGTTGCCGCGCTCGGCAAATTGGTCCCGGAGCATATGCGCTCGACCGCCTTTGGTGCGGGGACAGCGGCGGGGTCTTTCGGTCAGTTTCTGTTCGCGCCGCTCGGCGCCGCGTTGATCAGCAACTATGGCTGGTCGTTCGCGCTGTTTGTTTTCGCAGCTTTAGTTCTGCTGGTTCTGCCATTCTCGATGGCGCTGGCGACGCCGCCGGCCTCAAAAACGGCTCCGTCCGCTGATGCCGATGCGCCGCAATCGATCCGGCTTGCGCTGTCCGAAGCATTCGGCCATCGCTCCTATGTATTGCTGGTGCTGGGCTTCTTTACTTGCGGCTTCCAGCTCGCCTTTATCACTGCGCATTTGCCCGCATACCTGATTGACCGTGGTTTGTCGGTTCAGGTCGGTGGCTGGGTGCTCGCCGTGATCGGTCTGTTCAATATTCTCGGCTCGCTGACAGCCGGGTGGCTCGGCAACAGGATGCCGAAGCGTTATCTCCTGGCGGCTTTGTATTTCGCGCGTGCGGTATCCATCGCCTTGTTCATCACCGTGCCGCTGTCGACAACATCGGCGCTGATCTTCGGCATCTCCACCGGTTTGACATGGCTGTCCACCGTGCCGCCAACATCGGGCCTCGTCGCTCTGATGTTCGGCACGCGCTGGCTGGCGATGCTGTTCGGCTTCGCCTTCTTCAGCCATCAGGTCGGCGGCTTCCTCGGCGTGTGGCTCGGCGGCATCGCTTATGAATATACGGGCTCCTACAATCTCGTCTGGATTCTCTCGATTGCGTTCGGGGTGGCTTCGGCCATCATCAATCTTCCGATCGTCGAGAAGCCTGTGAACCGGCCGTTGAAGCCAGCCATCGAGAAAGCATGATGACTGTCAATCCCGGCCTCAAGCGTGCAGCGTGGCAGTCCATTCCTCTGATCATCGTTTGTGGCTGTCTGATCGGCATGTTGGGCTTCGGTCCGCGCTCCACGCTCGGCCTATTCCTGACGCCAATGTCCTCGCTTCATGGCTGGGGCCGGGATATCTTCGCGCTCGCCCTGGCATTGCAAATGCTGCTCTGGGGCGCCGCGCAGCCTTTCGTTGGCGCGATTGCGGATCGCTTCGGCCCGGTGCTGGTTCTCAGCCTTGGTGCAGTGCTTTATGCCATCGGCCTTGGCTGGATGACTTTGGCGGCCACGCCGGGTGAATTGTATCTCTCGGCCGGCGTGTTGATCGGTTTTGGGCTTGCCGGCTCATCGTTCACGGTCGTGATCGGCGCCTTCGGCAAGCTGCTGCCGCCCGAATGGCGCTCCGTTTCATTCGGATTGGGCACGGCTGCCGGTTCATTCGGCCAGTTTCTGTTTTCGCCACTTGCCGTGGCGCTGAATTCCCGTTTCGAGTGGCATGCGACGCTACTGATCTTTTCCGGCATCGTGCTGCTGATCGTGCCGCTTTCGCTTGCGCTGGCAAAGCCAGCCGAAACAACAACATCTTCCAAACAGATCGCAGAGCAATCGGCCCCGGCAGCCCTGCGCGAAGCGCTGAGCCACTCAAGCTATGTTTATCTGGTGCTTGGCTTCTTCACCTGTGGTTTCCAGATCTTCTTCATCACAGTACATCTGCCGGCTTATCTGGTAGATCGAGGATTGTCCGCCGAGATCGGTGCTTACACCATCGCGACCGTCGGACTGTTCAACATTATCGGGTCGATCAGTGCTGGATACCTTAGCAACAAGATGCCAAAGCGCTATCTCCTGTCAGGCATCTACTTCCTGCGTTCGATCGCGATCGTGATCTACATCATGTTGCCGGTCACCGTTGTGAGCTCCCTTGTTTTTGGCGCAGTGATGGGGCTGCTATGGCTTTCGACGGTTCCGCCGACCAATGCGCTTGTGGCGCTGATGTTCGGCACACGCTGGCTGACCATGCTCGCAGGCTTTGCCTTTTTCAGCCATCAGGTCGGCGGCTTCCTAGGCGTGTGGCTGGGCGGTATCGTATTTGAGCGCAGCGGTTCCTACGAGCCGATCTGGTGGCTCGCGATCCTCCTTGGCGTTTTAGCGGGAGTGATCAATCTGCCGATTAAGGAGCAACCGGTCGCAAGGCCCGTGGCCGCGGCTGTTTAGTCAATCGCGAAGCGACTATGATCGTCCTCCGGGACGCGTTGAAAGCACGGGCCCGGAGTTCAGAGCGGCGAATGCGAGAGCATGCAGCTCTGATTTCCGGGTTCGTGCCCCCGCAGCCATGTAAACTCGCTTGCGCCACGCGCGCCCCCGAATGGGGGAAGGAGAATCGCTGTGCTTACATTCAAAGCCATCGTCATCGAGAAAAACGACAGCGGCCAATCGGTTGCGCTGAAGGATTTCGACGAGAAGGATTTCATGGATGGGGATGTCACGGTCCGCGTCGAATATTCCACCATCAACTACAAGGATGGCCTCGCCATCACCGGCAAGGCGCCGGTGGTGCGGCGTTTTCCGATGATCGCCGGTGTCGATTTCGCCGGCACCGTCGAACACTCCGATCATCCGGCCTGGAAGGCGGGTGACAAGGTCATCTGCAATGGCTGGGGCATGGGTGAAACCCATCTCGGCGCCTATGCGCAGAAGGCGCGCGTGAAGGGCGATTGGCTGGTGCGCCTGCCGGCGACGATCAACGCCCGCGACGCGATGGCGATTGGCACAGCGGGTTACACAGCGATGCTTTGTGTAATCGCGCTGGAGAATGCCGGCATCACCTCCGACAAGGGACCGGTTGTGGTCACCGGCGCGGCGGGCGGCGTCGGCTCCGTGGCCGTCGCGATCCTGGCGAAGCTGGGCTATCAGGTCATCGCGTCCACCGGCCGCGCGCAGGAGGCGGATTATTTGAAGGGACTGGGTGCCGCCGAGATCATCGACCGCAAGGAGTTGGCGGGGCCGGTAAAGCCCCTGGCCAAGGAACGCTTCGCCGGTGGTATCGACTCGGTCGGCTCTACAACGCTCGCCAATCTGCTGTCGATGACCCGATATGGCGGCGCTGTTGCCGCGTGTGGCCTCGCGGGCGGGATGGATTTACCGGCTAGCGTTGCGCCTTTCATTTTGCGCGGGGTGTCACTTTTGGGTATCGATTCTGTGATGTGTCCGTTACCGAAACGCGAAGCGGCGTGGAAAAGGCTGGAATCCGACCTCGATCGGCAGAAATTGGCCGCAATGACCACTGAAATCGGGCTCGGGCAGGTCATCGAGACCGCGCCTTCCATCATTGGGGGAGGTGTCCGAGGACGGATCGTGGTCAATATTTCGTAAATCCGTTCAGGATTTGGCTACGAAGTTCAGGCACATTTCCTGATCGTTATGGTAAGAGGCGAGTTAATTGAGCCTGTTCAGGTAAGTAGGGGGTCCGGCATGTTGCGTTATGGAGCCTTGATCGCGGCGGTTTTCGTATCTTTTCCGGCAAGCGCCCAGCAGATGAGCGCTGCTGAAGCCCGCAGCTTCGTGGTCGGCAAGCTGTTCACCTATACCTGTTTCGAGGGCACACGCGGCGCCGGCCGCATCAACGACAATGGCTCTGTTGGCGGTACCATTCAGTTCAGGGGCAACGGGGCGACCCGCTATGCGGTCCTGCCGCAGAACACGATCCGCGTCGTCGGTGAGAAGGTCTGCGCCTCTGTGAAGGGGGTGCCGTTCGAACCTTGCTTCACGCTGATCAAGACCGGCTCCAACAGCTTCCGCGGTTCGGTGAACGGGCTCGGATTTGCCTATTGTGATTTCGTGCGCCGTGACCGTCCGATGATCGCCGCGGCCGAGGCGCATCAGCAATTGAAGGGCCGCACGCGAACGCGGGCCAAGGCGGATACGGTAGCGGCACCGACCACGCCGGTCGAGACGAGAGAATTGCCGAGCGCTGGTGAAGCCACAGGTTCGGCTCCGGACGAAAAACCCGAATTGCGGTCGAGCACGCGCTGATCGCGTGTCGTGGACAGCGCGCATGACGCGCTGTCCTG
>Ga0164243_10005642_pt1 | contig 19085 bp, 14 predicted proteins | sample OricompcompostOP_FD_108781 | JGI IMG/M metagenome (GOLD analysis project Ga0164243, IMG submission 108781) | Organic Plus compost microbial communities from Emeryville, California, USA - Original compost - Organic plus compost (OP) | ecosystem: Engineered > Solid waste > Mixed feedstock >... | reverse complement strand
GCGACCGTGAACACGAGTTCGAATAAGCCGATCGTCAAACTGGTCGACGTCGTCAAGACGTACGTCATGGGGCATCACGGCGGCGGCGGCCTCTTCGGCCGCCGCCGCAACGCGGCCAACGACCAGCCGGTCACCGTCCACGCCCTGCGGGGCGTCTCGGTCGAGTTCTACCCCGGCGAGTACATCGCCATCATGGGCGCCTCGGGGTCGGGCAAGAGCACCATGCTCAACCTCCTCGGCTGCCTCGACCGCCCCAGCGGCGGCCAGTACTTCCTCGGCGACCGCGACGTCGCCCGGCTCAACGACGACGAGCTGTCCGAGGTCCGCAGCCGCTACATCGGGTTCATCTTCCAGTCGTACAACCTGATCCAGCAGTACACCGTCACCGAGAACATCCAGCTCCCTCTGACGTACCAGGGGAGCGGCGAGATCACCGAGGCGGTGCAGCAGCGGACCATCGAGCTCGCCCGGATGGTCGGCCTGAGCGAGCGGCTCGACCACCGGCCGACCCAGCTCTCCGGCGGCCAGCAGCAGCGCGTGGCGATCGCCCGCTCCCTGATCAACGACCCCTACATCATCCTCGCCGACGAGGCGACGGGGAACCTCGACACCAAGACCAGCCACGAGATCATGGAGATGCTCGGCCGGCTCAACGACGCCGGCAAGACCATCATCATGGTGACCCACGAAGACGACATCGCCGAGCACGCCAAGCGGATCATCCGCATGCGGGACGGCCGGATCATCGACGACGGCCCGAGCCCCCGCATGCAGGCCCTCGCCGCCGGCGGCCCGGCGTCCATGTCACCCCTCGCCCCGGCCTGACCGGCCGGGCGACCGTTCCCGACCACCGGCCCCCGGCCATCCCCAAAAGGCGGCACCCATGGGACGCATCTGGCGCGGTTTGAAGTTCGGGCTGAAGAGCCTCCTGCTCCACAAGCTCCGCTCGGGCCTGACGGTGCTCGGCATCGTCTTCGGCGTGGCGGCGGTGATCTCGATGCTGGCGGTCGGCGAGGGCTCCAGCCGCGACGCCCAGGAGCGGATCCAGCAGCTCGGGGCGACCAACATCATCATCCGCTCGGTCAAGCCGAGCGACGAGTCGCAGGCCAGCGGCGGGCGCCCCGCCCGCGTGCTCGCCTACGGCCTGAAGTACGAGGACTACGACCGGGTCATGGCCACCGTGCCGAACATCAAGAAGGCCCTGCCGATCCGCGAGATCCGCAAGCAGATCCGCCACCTCGACAAGTACCTCGACGGCCGCGTCGTCGGCACGACCCACGACTACGACGAGTTCAACCGGCTCGAAATCGCGCGCGGGCGGTTCCTCACCGAGGCCGACAACGCCAAGGTCCAGAACTACGCCGTGCTCGCCTCCGAGACCGCCGCGACCCTCTTCCCGATCGAGAACCCGATCGGCCAGTCGATCAAGCTCGGCTCCGACTACTACACCGTCATCGGCGTGACCAAGACGCGGGCCGCCTCGGCGGCGATCGGCGGCAGCCTCGCCGGCCAGGACTTCAACAAGGACGTGTACATCCCCCTCAGCACCTGCCGCCTCCGGTTCGGCGACAAGATCCTGAACAGCCGCGCCGGGTCGATGGAGGCCGAGGAGACCCAGCTCTCCCAGGTCACCGTCCAGCTCGGCTCGATCGACGAGGTCCGGCCCACCCACCCGATCATCGAGGCGGCGGTCAACGGCCCCCCCGACCGGCCGTTCCACCCCAAGAAGGACGTCAACATCGTCGTCCCCTACGAGCTGCTGCTGGAGGCCCAGCGGACCGCCCGGCAGTTCAGCATCATCCTCGGCACGATCGCCGGCATCTCGCTGCTGGTCGGCGGCATCGGGATCATGAACATCATGCTGGCGACGGTGACCGAGCGGACCCGCGAGATCGGCATCCGCCGCGCCCTCGGGGCGAAGCGCAAGGACATCACCCAGCAGTTCCTGATCGAAACGGTCGTCCTCTCCGGCGTCGGCGGCATCCTCGGGGTGACGGTCGGGGTCACGATCCCGCAGATCATCGTCTACTTCATCCCCGAGCAGAAGGCGATCGTCACCGGGTCGTCGGTCGTCCTGGCCTTCGGCATCTCGGTGGCCATCGGCATCCTCGCCGGCCTCTACCCCGCCCTCCGCGCCGCCCTGATGGACCCGATCGACGCCCTGCGGCACGAGTGAGCCGGCCCTCACGCCGCCGACCCGCTCAACCAAGAGGCCGGGCCCGCGCGACGCGCGGGCCCGGCCTCGTTCCGTCCCAGGGCCCTCGGTTTCAGCGGCCGGAAAACGGAAGGGAAACGTTCCGCCCCCCGACCGTGACCGTCAACTCGCCGATCAACGGGTCGGTCGGCTGAGAAACGGGCTGCGACACGAACCGGGCGGCCCCGGCGGGGTCTTTGGCCCGGGGCTTGTGGGCGAGCGGGAATTCGGTCGACCCGCCGCCGGGTTCCATGAGCTTCACGGAGACCGCGGTCGGGAGGGCGTCGAGGGGCGCCTTCAGGTCGTTCCGGAAGAAGTACGCCGAGACCAGCGGGGCCCCCCCCTTCCTGGCGTTCGGTTCGCTCTCGATGACGACCTCGCCGTAACCTTGACCATCCGGCAGGGGGACGGCGGGGCCGCCATGGGGGCCGGTCCGCGTCGCCGTCCGGTCGGCCGTCGGGGGGCCGGAGCAGCCCGCAAGGACGCCGCAGGCGACGAATAAAGGGATCGCGATTCGCACGGGGAAGACTCCCGACCCGCACGGAGGGCGGGCGAGCAAGGCCCGCGGCCGGTCGGCCGCGGGCGGGTTTCGGGCCGGTCAGAAGCCGTCGGCGCTAAGGACTTCGCCCCCGGCCCGGGTCCCGAGGGCGCGCCAGATCGTCAGGCCGACGCTGTCCTTGATGAACCGGACGCTGCCGTCGCCGAACTGCGTGTTGACGCCGCCGCTGTGCGAGCTGCGGGGGGCGACGATCGCGTGTTCGCCGGGGACGTCGGCGATCGCGCTGGCCATGCCGCAGTTCAGGCCCTTCCAGTTCGGGGGGGCGACGTGGTTGTACATCGTCGCGTAGTACCAGGCGAAGGGCCAGCCGTCGCTGAAGTCGCTCCCCGGGAGGAACCGCCCCGCGGCGGAGAAGTTGAAGCTGCTCACGTTGCGGCCGGCCGGGCTGGCGCACGCCGCCATGTGCGCGTCGGGGTCGACCGCGCCCGAGGTCTGCCGGGTCGGGGACGTGATCATGTCGGTGCGGGTCGGCCTGGTGGTGCTCATGTCGAGGCCGCTCCCCTTGTCGTGTTCGGAGAAGAAGACGGTGTTGCTCAGGCCGTCGGTGACGGCGGCCGTCGAGAGCCCCCGGCCGATCGTGAAGGCGCCGTTGCCGGTCGCGGAGCGGTCGCAGTTGTTGTTCCAGTCGGCCGCGCCCTGGTGGGTCGTGCTGCCGCCGAAGTTGTAGCGGTAGTTGTTCTCGCTGACCCCGCCCGCGGTGCTGTTCGGGTCCGACGGGCAGAGGAAGGTGCTCTGGGCCAGGGCGAACGCCGTGAAGTTCGAATTCAAAATCGTTTTGGAGCTACCCCCGGTCCCGGAGGCGAACATCCGCGCCGTGTTGGGGGCGCTGAAGTTCATCGCGTTGTACGCGGGGACCTGCTCCATGAAATTCAGGATGTGGCAGTGGACCGAGAAGAAGCCGGTCCACGTCCCCGGCGAAGGGCTGCCGTCGACGTTGTTGTAGTTGGTGTAGTTGGTGCAGACGGGCGACCCGTTCTTGAGGTAGTCCGGGTCCATCCGGCCGGGCGGAAAGACGTTGTGGGTGCTGTGGTAGTTGTGCAGCGCCAGTCCGATCTGCTTCAGGTTATTCGTGCACTGGGCGCGGCGGGCGGCCTCGCGGGCCGACTGCACGGCGGGCAGCAGGAGGGCGATCAAGACGGCGATGATGGCGATCACCACCAGCAGCTCGATCAGCGTGAAGCCGCGGCGCCGCGGCGGACGTTGAGGCAGGCTCATCGTGGCATCCTCGTCGGTGTCGGACGTCGTCGCGCAAGGGGCGGCGGCGGGGCCGTCGCGCGGACACACGGGGCGGGCCTTTCCGGTCCGATGCGGGGGCCCGGGGCGGTCGGCCCGCGGGGATATTAACGTTGAAAGGTGAGCATATCGTGAGCGTCAAGTTAAATCCGAGAAATAACAAGCGTCGTCGCGTGCGCCCGGGCCGCCGGGCCGGGCGGGGGGGATCGGATCGTCACGGGGGGGTTGGGCTTGCGTCCGCGCGGCGTGAAGACTAGGCTAAATCACGATGTCGACCGCGGCGCCGGGCACACCCGGCGCCGCGGTGTTTGCTTCTGGGGCCCCGGGAGTTATCCCCCCCACCATTTTCAGGCGCCGCGGCACGGCAAGTGGCGGTTCCACACGGACGGAGATCCGGGCCGCCCGGTTACGCCGAATTCGCTTTGGGAGCAGATTGGCATGTCCAGCGACCGCATCCCCATGTCGAGGGAGGGCTACGACAAGCTCAAGGGCCAACTCGACAAGATGAAGAACGAGGACATGCCCCGGATCGCCGAGCAGATTGCCCAGGCCCGGGGTTACGGCGACCTCTCCGAGAACGCCGAGTACGACGCCGCCATGGAAGCCCAGGGCATGCTCCAGGCGCGGATCAACGACCTCCAGGACAAGCTCGCCCGGGCGATGATCGTCGACAAGTCGACGCTGCCGACGGACCGCGTCGTCTTCGGTTCCCGGGTCCGCGTCCTCGACGTCGACCTGAACGACGAGGAAGACTTCGTCCTGGTCGGCCCCGGTGAGGAGGATTACGACCAGAACAAGATCCTCCTGACCAGCCCGATCGGCCAGGGGCTCGTGGGCAAGAAGATCGGCGACCTCGTCGAGGTCCCCGTCCCCCGCGGCACGCTCAAGCTCCGGATCGTCAACATCAGCATCGACTGACGACCCGGGCACACGGGTGAGGCCCCTTAAGGAAAAGCCCGACCGGGCCGGGCCTCACCCGACGGCCGTCATCCGGCGCCCTCCGGCCATTCGAACCCCTGCCCCGCCCAGGTTTCGGGGAGCGGGGCCGTGACCGTCACCCCGTGCCCGAGCGCGGGGTGATGGAACGTCAGGGCGCGGGCGTGGAGCGCGATGCCGGCCGGGAACGCTCGAACCGCCCCGTAAGGCGTATCGCCCCAGATCGGCCAACCCCGGCGGGCCGCCTGGGCGCGGAGTTGGTGGGTCCGGCCGGTCTCGGGGAAGAGTCGGAGCGCCACGGCCCCCGCCGGCACCCTCGCCGAGGGTTCAACGCGATACCGGGTCAGCGCCTGGCGCGCGTCGGGTGCGTCCGGTTCGACCACGTGAACGACCCCCGAGGGGTCGGACGACCGCGTCAGCCAGTCCTCCCAGGCCCCTTCCGCCTCTCCGACCTCGGCCGCCTCGACGACCGCCCAGTATTCCTTCACGGTCCGGCGCGAGGCGAACTGCGTCGACAGCCGGCGTGCGGCCCGGGGGGTCTTGGCCCAGAGGACGACCCCCGAAACCGGCCGGTCGAGCCGATGGACCGTGCCCAGGTAGACGGAACCCGGCGCGCCGGGCGCGAGGTGGCGGCGGACCGAATCCTCCAGGGTGGGCCCCTTCCAAGGGGGGGCCTGGGTCAGTAGTCCGGCCGGCTTCGACACCGCCACCAGGTGCTCGTCTTCAAGGAGGACCTCGGCGGCGGGAGGGTCGGTCATGGAGCGAGGCGCCCGTGGGAAGGGTCTTGAACCCGACGCCGTTGAGACGTCGGGTCTCGACGGGACCGACCGAGCCGGCCGCGCGGAGACCGGGCTCTTAACGGGTAAACCCGGTCTCGCGCCTCACCTTACTGGAAGGGGTTCGGCGAGGGCGCGGGGAGGCGGTCGGAGGACGAGGGCGGCGGCGACGAGATCGGATCGGTCGCGGGTGCGGCCGCGCCGGTGCCGGCCTGGGGCGGGTTCGCCAGCGGGTCGGAGCCGCCCTGGGCGGGCGCGCCGAGAGACGACGACGGGGGCGTCGCCAGCGTCGAGGTGCCCGGAGGGCCGAAGGCGTTACCCGTCGGGACGCCGTAATTGCCCGCCCCCGGCGGGGGCGTACCGATCTGACCCGCGCTGTTCTGGCTCGGGAGGCCCTCGCCGGTCCCGCCCGGGAGCGCGGAGAAGCCGTTCGTCCCGGCCGGGGACGAGCCGAATTGAACCGGCGGGGGCGCCTGGCCGTGGCCCGAAAAGAGCCGGCCGCGGGGGACTTCCGAGCGGGTGCTGCGGCAACCCGTGCCCGTCAGGGTGAGCGCCAGCGCCAGCCCAACACCTGCCAACGTGCGATTACGCCGATCCATCGGCTACCTCCTCGTTCCCGAGAGCAGTTCGGTACCACGTGAGCCCGGACGTGGCGCGCCCGCGGCCGATGGCCGCGCGGGTCGCCGTGTCTTTGGGACAGTCCTGGCGCCGGGGGGTCGTCCCACCGCATCGAACGAGGTGTGTCACAAGTTGGGGCCGGACGCCGACGGCGGGTCGGGCCCGCGAACGAGCCCGCCTCCGCCGGAGCGTCCGGATCATAGCGAAATCGCCGAGGGGGTCAAGCCGGGGGTTGCGGCCCCGGTCCCCGGTCAGCCCTTGGCGGCCTGGTAGCGGCGGGCGACCTCGTCCCAGTTCACGGTGTTCCACCAGGAGGCGATGTAGTCGGGCCGGCGGTTCTGGTACTTCAGGTAGTAGGCATGTTCCCAGACGTCGACGCCGAGGATCGGGGTCCCCTTCTGGCCCGCCTCGACGACGTCCATGAGGGGGCTGTCCTGGTTGGCGGTCGAGGTGACGGCCAGTTTACCGTCCTTGACGATGAGCCAGGCCCAGCCCGACCCGAACCGGGTGGCGCCGGCCTTGGAGAACGCCTCTTTGAAGGCGGCGAACCCGCCGAGTTCCGCGGCGATCGCGTCGGCCAGCGGGCCGGTCGGCTCGCCGCCGCCGTTGGGGCCCATGACCTGCCAGAAGAGCGAGTGGTTGGCGTGCCCGCCGCCGTTGTTCCGCACGGCCGTGCGGATCGCTTCGGGGAGGGCGCCCAGGTTCTTGATCAGGTCCTCGACCGTCTTGCCCTGGTGGTCGGGGTGGTCCTTCAGGGCGGCGTTGAGGTTATTGACATACGCCGCGTGGTGCTTGTCGTGGTGGATCTCCATCGTCTTGGCGTCGATGTGGGGCTCAAGAGCCCCGAAGTCGTACGGCAAGGGGGGCACAGTGTATTCGGCCACGGCGTCGCTCCTCGGTATTGAGTCGTGACCGCCCCGCGCGGGTCGGGACAACGGGTTGTCACCCGACGGCCCGCCGCGGGGCGGCGCCCGCACACCGTACCACACCCCCGCGCGGGTCGGCAAACCCCTCCCCTGCTCCGGTCAGCGGAGCCGGGTCAGCGCCCGGAACCGCGCCCAGGCCAGCGGGAAGGACACGATCGGGTTGACCACGGGCGGGGGCGCGACCGGCTGGATCGGCGTGACCCGGTTCACCGCCGGGCGGGTGGCGACGGCCGGCGGGGCGACCACCAGCGTGTACAAGGGGACGGCCGTGCCGGTCGGCGAGGAGACCTCGACGTAGAGCGTCGAGCGGGCGCGGAGGACCTGCATCCCGACGATGTTCACCCCCGCCGAGATCGTGTTCCCGTGCGCGTCGTAGACCCGCAGGAAGGTGCCGGTCGCCCCGACGTAGAAAACGCCGGCGCGGGCGTTCTGGAAGACGAAGACGTCGCGGTCGGAGCCGTTGGTCAGCGACAGCCCGGGGAGGATCACCATCTGGTTGACCGTCCCGAGCGGCGTGGCCTGGGCGGTCGTGTCGTTCGGCTCGAACCGGTCGGGCAAGGCGACCACCGGCGCCGGGGCCGACGTCGCGGGCGGGGGCGTGACCGGCGGCGGCGTGACCGGGGTCGTCGGGGGCGCGACCGGGGTCGACGGGGGGTCGGGGACCGGGGTGGGGTTGCCGGGGGCCGTCGGCTTCATCCCGAACGAGACGTTCAGCGTGTAACCGCCGACGGCGAAGACGTCGCTGGTCGCGCCGGTGACGGCGACGTAGTAGCGCTGGCCGGGCGTGACGCCGTTGGCCGAGACCGTCACGTTGTTCGACCAGGACGACGGGTCCGACTGCGAGGCGATCAGACGGCCCGACGCGTCGTAGAGGCTGATCTTCGGGCTGAGCATGCTCACGCCGCTCGCGGCGGCGGTGACCTGGAACCCGCCCGACACCCCGGCCGGGGCGACCACGCTGAAGTATTCGGTCGAGCCGATCGTGGCCAGCGAGACGTTCGAGACCGACGCCTTACCCGCCCCGTTCAGCGACGGCGTCACGTCGATGGCCGAGGAGAACCCGAGCCCCTGGCCCTGGGACTGGTACGAGTCCTGGGTCCGCGCCCCGTAAAGCGCCTGGATGCCGGCGATGGCGCCGGGCGTCAGGCCGGAAACCACGCCCTGGTACCGGGCGTACAGGACGTCCGAAGAGACGCCCGAGTGTTCGAGCCCGAGCGAGTGCCCCGTCTCGTGGAGCATGACGCTGTAGAAGTCGTAGTCGCTGCCGATGTTGAAGTTCATCGTCGTGTTGACTTCGACGTCGCCGGCGGCGGTCGAGCCGTTGGGGGGCGGCAGGGTCGTCTGCGCCAGGGTCGTCGTGGAGCCGAAGGCGTAGCCGCCGAACCGGATGTCGCCGAACCGGGGGTCGCCCTGGGCGGCGCCGCGGACGTCGAAGTCGTTGGCCGAGTCGGACGTCGGGCTGATGTTGATGTTGGCGACCGACTGCCAGGTGGCGAACACCCGGGCGATCTCCCGCTCCCACTTGCCGGCGCCGAACTTCGCGTTGAAGACGGCGTTGAGGTCGTTAATCCCATGGTCCCACACGACGCCGTCGGGGGCGATGCTGTAGGTGATGTGCGACGGGTTGGCCCACTTGAACCCGCTCAGGACATAGGGGGAGGGTTGGGCCGCCGACGCGGTCGAGAGGAGCGCCCGGCCTTCCAACGCCTCCGGCGACCAGGGCGACCACCCGCGCCGCCGCCGCGTCGACCGTTTCGGGGCCTGCCTCCTCCACGCTCCCGCCCACCATCCTTGTCCCCGCCGATCCTTCCTGGACGACCCCATGCAGACATTCACCATCGGTGCGCTCCACTGACCGCCGTCAAACCCGGGGTCGCCGCGGCCCGCGAGGGCGTCGGCGGGCGGGTCCCGCCCCCTTCGCCCCGGTCCGCCACGGCCCCGGACGGACCCGCCCGGCGCGCACGCCGAACGGGCGGCCCCGAAGGGCCGTTCCAAGACCACGCACCGTCCTTGGCTCACCGTCGACTACACCCCGTCGCGTTGTGGGCCTAAGGCCCGTCACTCTCCAAAGTGTCAGAAGGGGCGTCGGAAGACGGTGAACGTCCTTATTGACCGCCGCAAACCCCGCCCTCCCGCGAGGCGACCGGGGCCGGGTCGGGGCGAGGCCCCGGGGACCGACCGACCCGATCGAGACCCTCGATTCCTCGTCCGGGCGGTCGGCGTCGGAAAGGAACCGGGCGGCAGATCTCGATATCCAACTTTAAGCTATTTTTTCAAAATTTCTGTCCGGCCTCCGATTTTTCCAGTGCCGTAAAACGTACAGGCGTTATGACCCCACCCGGAATGGCCGGCGCGGGCGAAAAAAACGCCGATACATAAGAACGGGAACCCCAAGACGGGGCGGCGGATGTGCGTTGACCGGGGGGCCGCGGGGGGGATAATTAAAAAATCCGGTCCGGTCTTCGACCCGCCCCCGCGGCCGACGGCTTACGACGGCCCCCCGCCGGTTTTTCCCCGGCCGTCCGGTCGATGACTGATCCCGACGAGTGTGTTTCGTAGAGAGGCCGTAGGGAGGGTGGGCCATGTCCTTGACCCCGGAACCGAACGCGGGCGAACCGGCGCCGGCCGCCCTGGTGATCCCCGAGACCCGGCGCCGGCCTTGGCGGACCTGGGTCTTTTCGGGCCTGACGCTCGCGGCGGTCGGGGCGTTCCTGGCGTGGAAGGCCGGGGTGGACCCCCGCCGCCTTCTAACGAAGCCGGTGGTCGAGCTCACGACCCTCCCCGTCGACGAAGGGTCTCTGGCCGCGGTCATCACCGAAACCGGTTCGCTGGAAAGCTCCGATAACGCGACCGTGCGCTGCCAGGTCGAGGCGCTGATGGGCCTGACCGGCGGGACGCCGGGGGCCCCGGGGGCGCCGGGGGCCCGGCCCGCCGGCGGCGGGCAACAGCCCGGCGCGAACGGACAGCCCGGCGCGAACGGGCAGCAGGGCCAGCAGCCCCTACAAACCACGCCCACCGCCGCCAAGATGAAGGCGGCCGCGAAGACCAAGGCCGGCGCCACCACGGCGGCGGGCGCGGCCACGAAAACCGCCGGCGCCGCGACGACCGGGACGGCCGGCGGCGCGTCGGCCGGCGGCGCGGGCGGCAACGCCGGCGCGGGGGGTAACCCCGGCGCGGGCGGGACGGGGGCGGCCGGGGCGGCCGGCGGCGCGGGCGGGACGGCGACCGCCGGGGCGACCGGAACGGCCGCGCCGAAGAAGCCCGTCATCCGAAGCTTTACCTACATGGTCGCCCCCTACGTCCCGCAACCCAAGCCGATGGGCACGGCCCAGGCCCAGCCCAAGCAACAGATCGACCCCGCGATGATGGCGGGGGGCCGCGGCGGCCGCGGGGGGGGCGGGATGATGGGGGTGCAGGAGAAGCCGGGTGCGACCCGGATCATCTCCATCCTCCCCGAGGGGACCCGGGTCACCAAGGGCCAGGTCGTCTGCGAACTCGACTCCTCCGCCTTCCGGGACGAATTCCAGGCCCAGGAGATCCGTTGGGCCAAGGCCAAGGCGGCCGTCGAGCAGGTCCAGGCGATCCTGGAGGTCAACGAGATCACCCTCAAAGAGTACCAAGAGGGCATCCTCCCCCAAGACACCGAACTGATCCGCCAGTACCTCGTCACGTGCCGGACGGAAAGGGACCGGGCGAGCAAGAACCTCAAGTGGTCGCAGGAGACCGCCGCCAAGGGGTTCCGCTCGCCGGCCCAGGTCCAGGCCGACGCCCTGAACCTGCAGCAGGCCGAGATCGCCCTCACCGAGGCCGAGGGGATGGCCTACCGCCTCCAGAAGTTCACCGCCCCCAAGCTGATCAAGAACCTCCTGGCCAAGCTCGAAGCGATCAAGTCCGACAAGCTCGCGCAGGAGTCGGCCTTCCAGCTGGAGAGCGACCGCCGGAAGAAGCTCAAGGCGATGATCGAGAACTGCACCCTCCGCGCCCCGCGGGACGGGATCGTGGTCTACGCCAACCAGTCGAACCCCTGGGGGCAGGTCAGCAACCAGATCCAGGAGGGGGTTACGGTCCGCGAGGGGCAGACGATCATCAACCTGCCGAACCCCCAGAACATGCGGGTCCGGGCGAAGGTCAACGAGTCGAAAATCGCGCACATCCACAGCGGCCAACGGGCGGAAGTGATCGTCGACGCCTTCCCGGACCGCCCCCTGCGGGGGAAGGTCGCCGAGGTCACCCCGATCCCCGCCCCGGCGAACGGGCCGATCTCGGACGTCCGCGTCTATTTCGCGACCGTCAACATCGACTCGGACGGGTTCGACGGGCTCCGCCCCGGCCTCAGCGCCGAGGTGTCGTTCCTGGTCGACGCCCCGCGCAAGGTGACCCGCGTGCCGCTCCAGGCGGTCCGCTGGATCCGCAGCACGCCTTACGCCGCGGTCGCGGCCCGGCCCGGGTCCGGGTCGAAGCCGGCCTGGGAGTGGCGTGCCCTCACCCTGGGCGAGACCGACCCGTCTTACGCCGAAGTCGTCTCCGGGTTGAAGCCCGGAGAGCGGGTGATCGCCCAGCCCGACGCGCTCCCCGCCCCGAAGGCCGACCCCATCCCGGCCGGCCGCCCGGCCGTCGCCAGCGCCGACGGCGGCCCGCGGGGCTAAGCGCCGTTCCGGGCCCGGCGACGCGGTCGCGGTTCACGTGCCGTGTGCGCAAAAAAACCCGGCGCCTTTCGGCGCCGGGTTTCTCTATTTCCGGGGTGTCGGGCCGGTGAGGGGCACCGCCGCCTTACGTCACTTCGCCTCGGCCAGGGCGGTTTCGATCGCCTTGGTGACCTTCTCCGAATCGGGCTTGTCGGCCGGGGCGAACCGGGCGACGACCTCGCCCTTGCGGTTGACCAGGAACTTGGCGAAGTTCCAGGGGATGTCGCCGGCGAACTTCGGGTCGGTCTCCTTGGTCAGGAACTGGTAGAGCGGGTGGATGCCGTCCCCCTTCACCACGATCTTCGAGAACAGCGGGAAGGTGACCTTATACTTCCCGGTGCAGAACTGCTTGATCTCGGAGTCGGCCCCGGGCTCCTGGTTGCCGAACTCGTTGGCCGGGAAGGCGAGGACTTCGAACCCCTGCCCCTTGTACTTCTCGTAGACGGCCTCAAGGTTCTTGTACTGCGGGGTGTAGCCGCACTGGCTGGCCGTGTTGACGATCAGCAGGACTTCTCCCTTGTACTTGGCCAGGTCGACGGGCTTACCGTCGATGTCCTGGACCTTGAATCCGAGGACCGAGTTGGGCTTCTTGTCGCCTTCGGCGGCGGAGGCGGGGGCGGCGTGGGGAACAGTCGTCAAAGCGACGGCCGCCAGCAGGAGGGCGACGAGGCGGACGGTCATGGTGGGCTCCTGGGGCAACGGGGTGGGCTCGACCCGCGCGGCCGACGGCGTCAACTCATAGACATCTCGTCTCGCGCGGCATGGGCGTCGGGCAGGCTCGTTCGCGGGTCGGGACGTAAGGGGTTGGTCCGACGCGATTATCATGGCCACCCCCTCGGGCAAAATCAAGCGCCGCGGGCGGCCGGGCCGGGGCCTTTCTCAGACCCCGCCGGTGTCGACCGTGCCGACAGATCCGGCCGGCGGGTTGACGCGCGCGCGGACAATAAGAGAGACTTCGGACCGCCGGCGCGGCCCGCACGGGCCGGGCCGGCGCCCACCCCGCCCTGCCCCGCCGGGGCCGTTTACGCACCGCCTCCGTCAAGGGTTACGACGCATGCTCGATTCCTTCACCGCCGGCGCCCGCCGGGCCATCGACCGGTCCCAGGCGCGGGCCCGACAGCGGGGGGCCGAGGCGGTCGAATTGACCGACCTGCTGGCCGCCCTGGTCGACGAGTCGGAGAGCCGCGCCGCCGTGCTCCTCGCCGAATGCGGGCTCGACCCGGCCCGAATCTGGGGGGCGTTGGGGACGGTCGACCTCGGACTGACGGAGGAGCAGCTCGAGGCGTTCGCCGCCGACGCGCTGCCGCACTCGCCCGCGCTCCGCACGGCCCTGGGTGACGCGACCACGCAGGCGAGGGCGTTCGACCGCAGCCGGTCGGTCGGCACCGAGCACCTGCTGGCGGCGCTCCTGAACGCCCCCGGCCCGGCCGCCGACGTGCTCGCCGCGGCCGGGACGGAACTCGGCACGCGGCTCGAACGGCTGACCGGGGAGACGGCCGACGAAACCGCCCCCCTGCCGATCCCCAGCGAGATCCCCCCGCTCGACCTCGGCGGCCCGACGCAGACCGGCGACCTCGGCCGCATCCTCGACGCCTCCGCCAACCGCGCCCGCGAAGGGCTGCGGGTCGTGGAAGACTACGCCCGGTTCGTCCTCGACGACCCGGGCCTGACGCGCCGCCTGAAGGAGGTGCGCCACCGCCTGGCCGAGGCCCTTCAAGGGTTCGACCCCGAACTGCTCGTCGGCTCGCGCGACACCCGCGGCGACGTCGGCACCCACATCATGACGGCCTCCGAGCGCGCCCGCGAAAACACGACCGCCGTCCTCTCGGCCAACTTCAAGCGGACGGCCGAGGCGCTGCGCTCGCTGGAGGAGTACGCCAAGCTGTTCGACGTCTGGGTCGCCGGCCGGTTCGAAGTGCTCCGGTACGACGTCTACACGCTCGAAAAGCTGACGCTCACCGCCGCCTCAGCCGGCCGAGTAATCGGCGACGCCCGGCTCATGGTCCTCGTCGGCGGCCTGCCGACGATGGGCGACCTGACCTGGGTCGTCGGCGAGGCGCTGGCCGGCGGGGCCGACGTGATCCAACTCCGCGAAAAGGGCCTGACCGACCGCGAATGGCTCCGCCGGGCGCGCGAGGTCCGCATCCTGACCGCCCAGGCCAAGGCCCGCTTCATCGTCAACGACCGACCCGACCTCGCCCGACTCGCCGGGGCCGACGGCGTCCACCTCGGGCAAGACGACGTCTCCGTCCGCGACGCCCGCCGGGTCGTCGGCCCCGCCGCGCTCGTCGGGGTCTCCACCCACGACCGCGCCCAACTCGATCAGGCCGTGCTCGCGGGCGCGGGGTACCTCGGCGTCGGCCCCGTTTTTGAGAGCGGGACCAAGGACTTCTCCGACTTCGCCGGGCTTTCCTTCGTCCGCCACGCCGCGGGCGCCACGGGACTCCCCTGGTTCGCCATCGGCGGGATCGCCGAGGAAAACATCGACGAGGTGATCGAGGCCGGCGCCCGCCGGGTCGCGGTCAGCGGCGCCGTCGTCCGGGCCGAATTCCCGCGCAAGGCGGCCGCGGCGCTCCGGTCGGCGCTGGACGAGGCGTGGGCCGAAGACGCGGGCTGACCCCCCGCCGCGGCGTTCGGGAAAAGGACCGCGAACCGGCTCTTGCCGAGGGGTTCGATCTCGTCGAGGGCCCGTTCGGCCTGGTCGACGAGGCGGGAAAGGGTCGCGGGGTCGCGCCCCTGGGCGATCGAGACGACCCGACCGGAGGGGTCGAGGAGGACGTGGAGGGGGAGGCGTCCGGGCCGGACGCCGAAGGCGCGGAGCGTCTCGGGGGGGGCGAGGTACGCGGGCATCTCGGCCCTGGCCGAGGCGACCGCGGCGCGGACGAGATCGGGGCGGTCCGACTCCTCGGCGGCGGCCGCCATCGCGAACTTCGCGTGGGGCTTCAGCCGCTTCCAGACCGTGCCGAGCGCGGCGAGGTCGGCCGGCCCGTTCGGCGGGGTGGCGGACCAAAAACTGATCCAGACGACCTTGCCGCGCAAGCCGAGCAAGACCAGCGGCTCCGACGTCGCCGGGTCGAGCAGGTGGAGCGACGGGACGGTTTTGCCGACGGCCGGCGGCTCCGGGGGCGCCGCAGGCCCGAACCTCAGCCAGGCCGCCCACAACAGCGCCACGAGCGTCACCAGGGTCATCGCGGCGGCCGGGACGTCGAACCCCCTCGGGGCATCGTCGGCGCCGGCCATCACCGCGCCCCTCGACCGACGCCGGGCGCCTTGGGGGCCGACTCGACCACCGCGTCGTCCGACGAGCGGTCGGCCTCGGGGACCTGGGGAACGACACGCCCCCCTGCGCGGCGGAGTGGGGGCGAGTCCGTACGGCCCAGGGCGTCGACGTCAAAGGAAATTGTGGCGCCGGGGACTTCGAGCGCAAAGGTGGGGAGGAAAACGGCCGTCGGCCGGCCCCCCGGGACTTTTTCCGTCGAGGCGCCCCAAGCCCGTGGGAGGGCAAGGCCGGCGCGGGTGCCGAAGGTCAAGCCCCCCCGGGTTTCCAACCGGCGGCCGACGTCCGCGAGCCGGTCGAGGACGACGGCGGGGAGCGAACCGTCGTCCGTCGGGCCGACACTGAGGAGCAGGTTCGCGTTCCGTCCGGCGGCGTCGGCGAGCAGGCGGACGAGTTCATCCGCGCTTTTGAACTCGACATCACGGGCGTCATAACCCGTCGAACGGTTGAGTGTCCGAACGACCTCGCGGGGGGCGGCCGACCCGTCGGGGCCGGGCGGCTCGCGTTCGAAGACGAGCACGTCTTCACCGGACGGCGAGGGGGTGTCGTGGTCGTTCGCCACGAGCGCGCCGGGTTGGAGTTCGTGAACCATGCGACAGGTGGCGGCGAGGTCCCAATCGGCGTCGGGCTTGTCCCAGAGGCCGCTGAACCGGATGCCGCCGATCGGGCCGTAGTTCGTGCAAAGCTCGCGGACCTGGCCCTGGTAGTACGCGACGTACTTCGCCCAATCGCCCCCCGGCTCGCGGCCGGCGTGGCGGCCTGTGCGGCCCAAAGGGGCATAATCGGGGTGATGCCAGTCGAGCAACGAGTAGTCGAAAAAGAGGGCCATCCGGTGTCGCCGGCAGGCTTCGGCGACGTCCTTGAGGAGGTCCCGACCGTAAGGGGTGGCGTCGACGACGTCGTAGCCGGTCAGGGCGCTGTCGAACAGGCAGAAGCCGTCGTGATGCTTGGCCGTCACGACGAGGTAGTTGGCCCCGGCCGATTTCGCGGCCTTGACCCACGACTCGGCGTCGAACTCGGTCGGATTAAACCGGGGCGGCAGCTTTTCGTACTCGGAGACCGGGAGCTTGTCGCGCTCCATGACCCACGCACCCTTGCCGATCAGGGCGAACACGCCCCACGGGAGCGCCAGGCCGAAGCGGTCGCCCTGAAACCGCCGTCGGGCGGCGGCGTTCGAGGTCTCGGCCGCCGCGGCGTCCGAACGGCGGTCGGCCAAGGGGACGGGGTCGCGCCCGAAGGCCGCCCCCGCGCCGACGAGCGAGGCCAGCGTCAGGGCGGACAACGCCGCGGTCCGAACCGGGGTCGGGCGGCGTCCATCGGCGTTTCGGAAGGAGCGCATGACCGTCGTCCCCGGGCCAGTCGTCGAGAAGGGATCGGACCGAAGACCTGACGGGCCCTTGTCACGCCCGCTCTCGCAATACGATCCCCGGGGAACGGGCGGCGGTCAAGACGGCGACGGCCGACGCCCCCGGGCCCCGCGCGCTAACGGCGCGGTTTCACACGCTTACGGTACGCGGCGAGCCAATCTTTGCCGGTGGCCGTGGTCAACGACTTGAAGGCGGCGTCGATCTCGGCCGACGGGGGCGTACCGGCCTGCTCGCGGGCGATCCCCTTCTCGACGAGTCGGGCGGCGCTGTCCGTCCAATCGCCGGTGGCGAAACCGTCGCTCAGGGCGGCGAAATACCAGACCCGGGCGTCTTCGGGGTCGCTCAGCACGAGCTTGTCAAAGACGTCGCGGGCTTCCTTGTAACGCCCCGCGCGGAACAAGGCGCTGCCGCGTGAGAGCAGGTCGCTGTCGTCGCGCTTCTTGTTCGCGTCCGGCGGGGGCACGGCGGCCGTGGGCTCGACCGCGTCGTCCTCATTCGACTCAAGGCCGGCCGAGGTCGGACGGGGGAGTCGGCCGGCGTGGGATTGGAGCGACGAAACGTCTTCTCGCACGGCGCTCAACACGCTGGAAAGTTCGGAGACCCGACTCGTCAGGTGGGCGACCTTGCTCGTCAACGGCATGAGGCCGTTGGTCATCTCGGCCAGGTCGGCGAGCCGGACCTGGATCGAGGCGACTTCGGGGGGAACGGCGGGCTTGGTCTGTTCATCGAGCTGCTTCTTCAAGTCGGCGACCTGCGACTTCAGCCGGTCGACCTGATCATTGAGGCCGTTATCGACCGCCCCGGCGGGTTCGGCGGGGGCGGCCACCGCCGGCCGGCCGGCCACGGCGGTTGCGTTCGGGTCGTGGGGTTGGGCCAGAAACCGGTTGTAGGCGTACGACCCGCCGAGCCCGCACGCGAGCCCGATCAGGGCGGTTAGCAAATAGTTTCCCATCCCGGCGCCCATCAAGGGGGCCGGGGGGTGTTCGATAGGGTCGTCGGCCGGGGCGGGTACGGCCGCCCCCGGCCGTCGGTCAGCGGGTGAAGCGGGCGTCTCCGTCCGTTCGGCCGGCGCGGAGGCCCGGGGTTCGTCGGCATGAGCCATGAGCCGCTCTCCTGACGGATCCGGGTTCGCAGAAAGGATATCGGGATCGGTCGCTCCCGAAACTCGCTCATGCGAACGGCGTGCCCGACGGGCGCGGCAAGGCCCTCGGGGGTCCAGATCCGACCCCCGAAGGCCCGCATTTCGTTCCCACCCCGGGCCCCGGATCAGGGCTTGGCGGACTTACGGAAGTACGCTAGCCAGGGCTTCAGCGTGGCCGAAAGGTCGGAGAACGCGGCGTCGACGTCCGCGGCCTTGGTCGCGCCGGACTTCTCCAGTTCGGCCCCCTTGGCGGCGATCGTGAGGGTCTCGCCCTTCCAGTCGTTGGTGGCCATCCCGCGGCTCAGGGCGGCGTAGTAAAAGACCCGGGCGTCCTTGGAGTCGCCGGCTTCGAGCGCCTTGAACGTGTCGTAGGCGTCCTGATATTTGCCGGCTTTGAACAAGTCGACGCCCCGGTTCATGGCCAAGGCGGCCTCGTCGGGCTTAGGCTCGGCCTCGGGGGCGGGCGAGGGCGTGGGCGCGGGCGAGGCGGCCGCCGGGGGGGCCTTCTTGACCTCGTCCGCGAGCTTGGCCAGGTCGTCCTTGGTCGACTTCAGCGCCCCGTCGAGGTCGGCGAGCCTCTTGTCGACCTTGTCGACCTTCTCGGCCAGTTCGTCGATCCGGGCGACCGCCTTGCCGAGGTCGTCGACCTTCCCCTGGATCGGCGTAAGGTCGGCGGTGGGGGCCGGCTTGGGGAGGTCGGTCACCTTCGTTTCGAGCATCTTAAACCGGCCGGTGAGGCTATCAATCCGGGTCTGAAGATCCTTTTTCAGAGCCTCGACACGTCCCGACCAGGCCGGGCCTTCTTTGGCTTCGGCCGGCGCCTCGGGGGCAGCGGCCTTCGCGGCCGGGGCCTGGGGGTTCGATAACATCGCGGCGGCGACCGTCGCGGCAAAGCCCCCCAGCATCAGCAGGCCGAGGACGACCCGGGCGGCCGAGCCACCCCCAGGCGGGGCGGCCGGCTCGGGGTCCGGCGGGGGAGTCGGGGGTGGCGAAGGGCTGTTAGGGGGCGACCACTCGGGGGTCGACGGCGGGGGCGTGGCGGGCGTCCGGCACACGGCCGCGGCGGACGTCGCGGCCCGCGCTGAATGGCTGGGACCGGACGCCGGAGCGCCCGGCGCCCCGCTGACGGGATCTCAGTCGCCGAACAGCGACGCGTCGGCGGTCCGGGCGTGGCGCTCGGTCGCGAGATGCAGCCGGCGCAGCTCGAGCCGGGCGATCCGCCACTCGCCGTCGGGATCCTTGCGGTAGCGCTCGATGTAGTGCCCGTAGCCCTCGAGGCGGCCGCGGCCCTGGGAGTCGTCGACCGGGCCGATGAGGATGTCGTGCATCGCCCAGATCCCGCGCGCCTCGGTCGGGCTCTCGATGACGATCTC
>Ga0164243_10005641_pt1 | contig 19091 bp, 19 predicted proteins | sample OricompcompostOP_FD_108781 | JGI IMG/M metagenome (GOLD analysis project Ga0164243, IMG submission 108781) | Organic Plus compost microbial communities from Emeryville, California, USA - Original compost - Organic plus compost (OP) | ecosystem: Engineered > Solid waste > Mixed feedstock >... | reverse complement strand
TTCGAGGTGCGGCCGCGGGGGCGGCCCGGGAGCGCAGCGCCGGCTCAGTGCACCGGGTGGTGCAGGAAGACCAGCACACCCGCCGCGGAACCGGCACCGACCACCAGGAAGATGAACCCGCTCGCCAGCGGATGCCGGAACCAGGCGCGCCCGTTGTCCAGCGCCACCCGGCCCGGCCCGGTGAACATCAACCCGAGCGCCATCGCGATCAGCACCACGTTGTACTCGTAGCCGTCCGGGGCGAAGAACCCGTCACCGAGCTTCATCGAGATCACCGCGCTGGCCATCACCGCCGCGATGCCCGCGGCCGCCAGCGGCGTGAACAGCCCCAGCACCAGCAGCGCACCGCCACCGAGCTCGGTGCCGCCGGTGACCAGCGCCAAGATGGAGCTCTGCTGGAACCCGGCCTTGGCCAAGGAGGCCGCGAACGCCTCCGACCCGGTGCCGCCCAGCACGCCGAACAGCTTCTGCGCGCCGTGCACGAGGAACACCCCGCCCAGCACCAGCCGCATCACCAGCAACCCCAGGTCCGCGCCCGCGTTCCAGCCGAACGGCTTGCGCTGGGGTTCGAGTTCTTCGTAGTAGTCGTCGGCGGAACGCGCGCCGACCACCGAGGTCGCCTCCTCTCCGGAGGCGGCGTCGTCGTAGTAGTTGTAGCCCTGCGCCTTGAGCTTGCTGGTCCCGGTGGAACCGGCGCTCGTCGCGCGGTCGCCGCGATGCGCGCCCGCGCCGCTGGGCTGATCCTCGTGAATGCTCACGGCGCAGCAGGCTAAGGCATGGTCGTCTGCCGAAGCGACCCTTTCCAGTGAAGCCTTTCCCACCCGTAATTCCGTCGAGATCCGCGCGTTCCGACATCCGGCAGAATGGGCCGATGGACCCGCGTTCGTTCCGGCATTTCGAGGTTTCCGCAGGCAGCGGAACACCGCTCGCCGCGTGGGAGCGATCGGCCCCGGCCGGTGCCCCGGCGGTGCTGCTGTGCCCGGGTCTGGGGCCGCGCCCGGAAGCGCACCCGGAATTGCTGCATTCGGGGGCACCGGCGCGGCTGCTCGGCTGGTCCCCGCGGCGCACCGCCGAACGGTGGGACGCGCACGTCGCCGAAGCGCAGGAGGTGCTGGACGCGGCCGGGGTCGAGGCGTGCGCGGTCCTCGGCTGGTCGGCGGGCTCGGCGGTGGCCGCGGAGCTGGCGCGGCGGGAACCGGAGCGGGTGCGGGGCCTGCTGCTGCTCGGCCCGGAGCCGGGAGCGCCGCTGCTGCGCGCGGCCGGGGTGCCGGAGTCCGCGATCCGGGCGCTGGCGTCCGGGGCGGGCGGTTCGCTGGACCTGGCCGCGCCGCTGCTGGACATGCTCGGACGGGTCGAGCCGGGCGAGGTGCTGCCGCCCGTGCTGCGCGGGCTGTTCGGGCACGACTGGCGGTGGGAGCTGCGGACCTCGCTGTCGCTGATCGCACACCCGCCGGCGGGCTCTCCCCGGCTGGACTGCCCGGTGACGCTGGTGACCGGCCGCCACGACCCGCTCGGCGGCGCCGCGGCCAGCTCCCGCCGGGTCGCCGCGCTGCCGCAGGCGCGCACCCGGGTCGTGCCTGCCGCGCACTTCGTGCCGTGGGAGGCGGCCGACGTGGTGGCCACCGAGCTGTGCCTGCTGCTGCGGCGGGTCCGCGGGGTCGAGTGCGCGCGGCTCGGCCTGGATCCGCCGGCCGCGCCGATCGCGCACCGCCGGATCCGGTTGCGGCGCATTCCGCCGCCGCGGCGCGCGTTCCCGTACCCGCCGCCGGGACATCCGGGACATCCGTTCGGCTCGGCGCGGTGAACCGGACCGGAAAAAGCACCGAGATCGACATCCCGTGAATGCGGAACTCCGTTCTGCGACGAACCCGGAACCGCGCCGCGTGGTGCCGGCGAATCCGGAGGGGCGCGGTCCGCGAAAACACCGTCCGCGAACGATTTTCGCGCCCTTTCCCGCGCCGGCGGCGGCGAGTCGCCCCGCCGCTTCCGCGCGACGAGTTCCGCGGCGCGACGAGGCGCTCACGGATGGTTCACGCGCAGGCGGATAGGCTCGGGACGTGGCCGCCGCGAACCGCTCCCCCCGCCCCGCTCGCCGTGCGCGGGCGGCCGCGGGCGCGCTGCTGGCCGCCACCGCGCTCGCCGGGTGCGCGCAGTTCCCGGACGAGCACCCGGGCGTCTGGAAGGACCAGCCCTCGCTGGAGCCGCAGGCCGGCCCGCAGCCGTCGATCGAGCAGCCACCACCGCCTCCCCCGCCGCCGGGTCAGCCGATGCCTCCGCAGCCGCCGCCGGTGCCGGCGGGCTGCGTCGACCCCGACCCGGCCGTGGTGGCGACCTGCCTGGGCCCGGTCGGCGCGATCGCGGTCCTGCCGGACGGGCAGAGCGCGCTGGTCGGCGAGCGCGACACCGGCCGGGTGCTGCGGGTCGCCAAGGACGCCGAGCCGGTGGAGGTGGCCCGCATCCCGGTGGACGCCTCCGGGGGCGGCGGGCTGACCGGCCTGGCGCTGTCGCCGAGCTACGCCGAGGACGAGCTGTTCTACGCCTACGCCAGCACCGGCGGGCAGAACGAGGTGCTGCGGGTGGCCCCCGGCGACCGCCCGAAACCGGTGCTCAGCGGCATCCCGCAGGGCTCGTCCGGCAACGCCGGGGCGCTGCTCGACGACGGGCAGGGGGCGCTGCTGGTGGCCACCGGCAACGCGGGTGACCCGGCGAACGCGCAGAACCCGGCGTCGCTGGCCGGGAAGGTGCTGCGGCTGGACGGGTTCGGCCATCCGGCGCCGGGCAACCCGGACCCGGCCTCGCCGGTGGTGTCCTCCGGGGTGAGCGACCCCGGCGGGCTGTGCGGCTCGGCGACCGGCGGGGTGTGGCTGACCGACCGCGGGCCCGTGCGCGACGAGCTGCACCAGGTGCAGCCGGGGAGCCCGCTGGGTTCGCCGGTGTGGAGCTGGCCGGACCGGCCGGGCGCGGCCGGGTGCGCCGCGTCGCCGAGCATGGTGGTCGTGGCGTTCAGCGACGCAGCGGCGCTCTACTTGCTCACCCCCGGCCCGGGCGGGACGATCACCGGGGAACCGACGAAGCTCATGGAGCGCACCTACGGGCGCTTCGCGGCGGCGGCGTCCTCCCCGGACGGCAAGCTGTGGCTCGGCACCGCGAACAAGGCCGGTGGGCAGCCGGTGCCCAGCGACGACCGGGTGCTGCGCATCGACCCGCCGAGCGGCGGGGCCGCGGGCAAGGACTGATCCGGAGGTGCCCCGGCCGCGTGGCGCGCCCGACGCGGCCGGGCCGTTCGTGGTCCACTGAGGACTCACGCCCCGCGCCGGCGCGCGCGCCCGGACGAGGAAAGCACCGATGGAACTGCAGCAGCTCTACCTCGCGCTGCTGGCGGGCGGGCTGGTGCTGCTGGCGAGCATCGGCTCGGCCCGCGCGGCCGCCCGGTTCGGGTTGCCGGCGCTGCTGCTGTTCCTCGCCGTCGGGTTGATCATCGGCGAGGACGGGCTGGGGCTGGCCTTCGACGACACCCGGCTGGCCCAGCACCTCGGCACCGCCGCGCTCGCGGTGATCCTCGTGGAAGGCGGGCTGACGACCCGCTGGGCGGACGTGCGCGCGCTGCTGGCGCCCGCGGGGGTGCTGGCCACGGCCGGGGTCGCGGTCAGCGTGGCGGTCACCGCGGTCGGCGCGCACCTGCTGGCCGGGTTGAGCTGGCAGGCCGCGCTGCTGCTGGGCGCGGTGGTCTCGTCCACCGATGCGGCGGCGGTGTTCTCGGTGCTGCGGACGCTGCCGGTGCCGCGGCGGGTCGCCGGGCTGCTGGAGGCCGAGTCCGGGTTCAACGACGCGCCGACGGTGATCCTGGTGCTGCTGTTCAGCACCGTGCCGCTGGAGTTCGACCCGCTGCGCGTGGTCGGCGACGTGCTCTACCAGCTGGTGGTGGGGGCGCTGACCGGGCTGGTGGTCGGCCGGATCGGGGCGTGGGCGCTGCACCGGATCGCGCTGCCTGCCTCGGGGCTGTACCCGCTGGCGATGTTCGGGCTGGGCGTGGTGGCGTTCGCCGCGGCGGGTTCGGCGGGCGCGTCGGGGTTCCTGGCGGCCTACCTGTGCGGGCTGGTGCTGGCGAACTCCGGGCTGCCGCACCGGGCGTCGCTGCGCTCGTTCGCCGAGGGGCTGGGGTGGCTGGCGCAGATCGGGTTGTTCGTGCTGCTGGGCCTGCTGGTGACCCCGCACGAGCTGGCGCCGGAGGTGCTGCCGGCGGTGGTCGTCGGGCTGGTGCTGCTGCTGGTGGCGCGGCCGCTGGCGGTGCTGGTGGTGCTGGGCCCGTTCCGGGTGCCGTGGCGGGAGCAGGTGTTCATCTCGTGGGCGGGCCTGCGCGGGGCGGTGCCGATCGTGCTGGCGACGTTCCCGGTGGTGGCCGGGGTGCCCGGGGCGCGGCGGGTGCTGGACCTGGTGTTCGTGCTGGTCGCGGTGTTCACGCTGGTGCAGGGCCCGGGCCTGCTGCGGTTGGCGCGGTGGCTCGGGCTGGTGCGCGCGGACGCGGCGCGGGAGATCCAGGTGGAGGTGGCGCCGCTGGACGTGCTGGACGCGGAGCTGCTGACGGTGTCGATCCCGCCGGGCTCGCAGCTGCACTACGTGATGGTGCTGGAGCTGCGGCTGCCGGAGCCGAGCGCGATCACGCTGATCATCCGCGGCGGGGCGGCGTTCGTGCCGGAGCCGCAGACGCGGCTGCACACCGGCGACGAGCTGCTGATCATGACGACGGCGGCGGCGCGCACGGCCACCGAGCGGCGGCTGCGCGCGGTCGGGCGCCGGGGCCGGCTGGCGCACTGGTTCGGCGAGTACGGCGACCCGGACTGACCCCGGTTCCGGCTGGGGCGCCTCAGCAGATCCGGCGCAGCATCTCCAGCAGCTGGTCCTGCTCGGCGGCGGTGAGCGGGGCCAGCAGCCGGTCGCCCACCTCGGCGGCCTTCGGCGCGGTGCGCAGCACCAGCTCGCTGCCGGCGTCGGTGATCCGCAGCAGCTTGCGCCGCCGGTCCGCGGAGTCCTTGGTGATCTGCACCAGCCCGCGCTGCCGCAGCCGTTCCAGCACCGGCGCGGTGGTGGACTTGTCCAGCCGGGCGCGTTCGCCGACGGTGCCCTGGTCCAGCGGCCCGTCGGCGTGCAGCACGCCGAGCACGGTGAACTGGGGCCCGGTCAGCTCGTCCCGGATGGACTCCTGCCAGAGCCGGGTGTGCGCCTGGTAGAAGCGCCGCGCCAGGTGGCCGGGGCCGTTGCGGGCGCGGGCGAGCACGTCGTCGCAGGTCACTGTTCGCCTCCCTTGCTCGCGGGGCACCGCGGAGCCTATCGTCCGCAAAAAAGGACGCACACGGAATAATTTCCCCGGGCGAGAGGAGAGCGCCGTGGCGCACCCCGACCTGCGGTCCTACCTGTCCGCACTCGACGCGCACGGCCAGCTGCTGCGCTGGCAGGACCGGGTCGACCCGGAACCCGACCTCGGCGCGGCCGCGCGGGCGGTGTCCAACCTGACCGACCGCGGACCGGCGCTGCTGTTCGACAGCATCACCGGCTACGAGCGGGGCCGGGTGGCCCTCAACGCGGTCGGGTCCTGGCCGAACCACGCGCTGATGCTCGGGCTGCCGCCGGAAACCCCGGTCAAAGACCAGTTCTTCGAGTTCGCCCGCCGCTGGGACGACTTCCCCGTCGCCGTCGAGCGGCGCACCGACCCGCCGTGGGCCGAGCTCTCCCTCGACGAGGGCATCGACCTGTTCCAGCTGCTGCCGCTGTTCCGGCTCAACAGCTGGGACGTCGGCTGCTACATCGACAAGGCGCTGGTGATCACCCGCGACCCGGACGACCCGGACCACTTCGGCAAGCAGAACGTCGGCATCTACCGGATGCAGGTCAAGGACGTCGACACCCTCGGCATCCAGCCGCTGCCCACCCACGACGCCGGGCTGCACCTGCGACGGGCCGAGCAGCGCGGGCAGCACCTGCCGGTGGCGATCGCGATCGGCAACGAGCCGGTGATCACCACCGTCGGCGGGATGCCGCTCAACCACGACGAATCCGAGTACGAGATGGCCGGGGCCATCCAGGGCGAGCCCTACCGCATCGCCGCCGCCCCGCTGACCGGCCTGGACGTGCCGTGGGGCGCCGAGGTCGTGCTGGAGGGCGAGATGCTCGCCGGGGTCCGCGAGGTCGAGGGCCCGTTCGGCGAGTTCACCGGCCACTACTCCGGCGGCAGGCGGCAGCCGGTGATCCGCATCCGGAAGGTCTCCTACCGGCCCGACCCGATCTTCGAGCACCTCTACCTGGGGATGCCGTGGACCGAGATGGACTACACGCTCGCGCTGAACACCAGCGTGCCGCTGCACCGCCAGCTCAAGGCCGAATTCCCCGAGGTCGTCGCGGTCAACGCGATGTACACCCAGGGGCTGCTCGCGATCGTGTCCGTCAAGCAGCGCTACGGCGGGTTCGGCAAGGCCGTCGGGATGCGGGCCATGACCACCCCGCACGGGCTCGGCTACTGCAAGGTCGTGATCGTGGTGGACGAGACCGTCGACCCGTTCAACCTCGCCCAGGTCATGTGGGCCCTGTCGGTGAAGTTCCACCCGCGCCACGACACCGTCACCGTGCCGAACGCCTCGGTGCTGCCGCTGGACCCGAGCTCGGACCCGCCGGGCATCACCGACAAGGTCGTGCTCGACGCGACCACGCCGATCGCGCCGGACACCCGCGGGCACTACTCGCAGACCGTCGAGGCGCCGGAACGCACGGCCGAATGGGAGCAGGCGCTCAAGGAGATGCTGCGATGAGCCGGAACACCGACCTGACCTGCCCGCGCTGCGACACCGCCGACGTGCGGGTGCTCACCCGCTCACCGGTGCCGGGCGCGTGGGAGATGTACTCGTGCCGGGTGTGCCTGTACTCGTGGCGCTCCACCGAGCCGGACAGCGCGCGGATCCCGGCGACCTACCCGGCGGCGTTCAAGCTCGACCCGGCCGAGATCGACGCGCTGCCGGTGGTGCCGGCGCTGCCGGACTGAGAACTCCGCTCCACCGCGCGGATTCCCCGCGGCGCAGGAGAAAGCCGGGCGGGTCGTTGCGCACGACCCGCCCGGCACCGCGTCACCGCGGGATCACTGGCCGCAGGCGGCCAGGATCAGCTCGCGGACCCGCTTCGCGTCGGCCTTGCCGCCGGTGGCCTTCATGACCGCGCCGACGACCGCGCCGGCGGCCTGCACCTTGCCGCCGCGGATCTTCTCCGCCACGTCCGGCTGGGCGGCCAGCGCCTCGTCCACCGCGGCCTGCAGCTCGGAGTCGTCCGAGACGACCTCCAGGCCCTGCGCGGCCACGACCTCGTCCGGCTCGCCCTGCCCGTCGAGCACGCCGTCGACGACCTGGCGGGCCAGCTTGTTCGTCAGCTTGCCCTCGTCCACCAGCGCGATCACCCGCGCCAGCTGGGCCGGGGTGATCGGCAGCTCGCCCAGCTCCACGCCGCGCGAGTTGGCCTGCTGCGACAGGTAGGCCACCCACCAGGAGCGGGCCTCCGCCGGCGGGGCACCGGCGTCCACGGTGGCCGCCACGAGGTCCAGCGCGCCGGCGTTGACCAGGTCGCGCAGCTCCTCGTCGGAGAGCTTCCACTCCTCCTGCACCCGCTTGCGGCGCTCCCACGGCAGCTCCGGCAGCGTGCCGCGCAGCTGCTCGACCCACTCGCGGGACGGGGCGATCGGCACCAGGTCCGGCTCCGGGAAGTACCGGTAGTCCTCCGAGGTCTCCTTCGGCCGCCCGGCCGAGGTGGACGCGGTGGACTCGTCGAAGTGCCGGGTCTCCTGCACGATCGAGCCGCCGGAGGTCAGCACCGCCGCGTGCCGCCGCATCTCGTAGCGCACCGCGCGCTCCACGCTGCGCAGCGAGTTGACGTTCTTCGTCTCGGTGCGGGTGCCGAACTCGTCGCCGCCCTTGGCCATCAGCGAGACGTTCGCGTCGCAGCGCAGCGAGCCCTGGTCCATCCGCACGTCCGAGACGCCCAGCGAGCGCAGCAGGTCCCGCAGCGCGGCCACGTAGGCCCGCGCGACCTCCGGGGCCCGCTCGCCCGCGCCGGTGATCGGCTTGGTGACGATCTCGATCAGCGGCACGCCGGCGCGGTTGTAGTCCAGCAGCGAGTGCTCCGCGCCGTGGATGCGGCCGGTGGAGCCGCCGACGTGCAGCGACTTGCCGGTGTCCTCCTCCATGTGCGCGCGCTCGATCTCCACCCGGAACGTCTCGCCGTCGTCCAGCACCACGTCCAGGTAGCCGTCGTGCACGATCGGCTCGTCGTACTGGGAGGTCTGGAAGTTCTTCGGCATGTCCGGGTAGAAGTAGTTCTTCCGCGCGAACCGGCACCACTCCGCCACCTGGCAGTTCAGCGCCAGCCCGATCCGGATCGCCGACTCCACCGCGGTGCCGTTGACCACCGGCAGCGCGCCCGGCAGGCCCAGGCACACCGGGCAGACCTGGGTGTTCGGCTCGGCGCCGAAGACGTTCGCGCAGCCGCAGAACATCTTGGTCTTCGTGGACAGTTCCACGTGCACCTCGAGGCCGAGGACCGGGTCGAACCGCTCCAGGACCTCGTCGTAGTCCATGATCTCCGCGACCGCGGTCACTTCGCGTCCTCCCCCCGGCGCAGGGTGCGGATCGCCAGCGCGGTGCCGGTGATCAGGCCGAGCGCGGTGATGATCGAGTCGGCCATGGCCAGCTTGTCCTCGTTGGCCTTGGCGTCCCGGATGCTCGCGCGCAGCCCGAAGGCCGCCGAGACAACCGAGGCGAGTTGGAAGATCGCCTTGAGCTTGGGGTTCATCACGCCACCTCCAGCGCGGGGATGCTCTCGATCAGCGGGCCGCCCGAAGCGGCGTCGCGGGCGGTCTCGTAGGCCGCACCGACCCGGTAGAGCCGGTCGTCGGCCATCGCCGGGGCCATGATCTGCAGCCCCACCGGCAGCCCGTCCTCATCGGACAGTCCACTGGGGACGCTCATGGCGGCGTTGCCGGCCAGGTTGACCGGGATCGTGCACAGGTCCGCCAGGTACATCGCCAGCGGGTCGCCGGTGCGCTCGCCGAGCGGGAACGCGGTGCTCGGCGTGGTCGGCGAGACCAGCACGTCCACCTGCTCGAACGCGGCGGTGAAGTCGCGGGTGATCAGGGTGCGGACCTTCTGCGCCTGGCCGTAGTAGGCGTCGTAGTAGCCCGAGGACAGCGCGTAGGTGCCGAGCATGATCCGCCGCTTGACCTCGGGGCCGAAGCCGGCCTCCCGGGTCATCGACATGACCTCCTCGGCGCTGCGGGTGCCGTCGTCGCCGACCCGCAGGCCGTAGCGCATCGCGTCGAACCGGGCCAGGTTCGACGAGGCCTCGCTCGGCGCGATCAGGTAGTAGGCGCCGAGGGCGTACTCGAAGTGCGGGCAGGAGATCTCCACGACCTCCGCGCCCAGCTTCGACAGCTGCGCCACCGCGGCCTGGAAGGACCGCTCCACGCCCGGCTGGTAGCCCTCGCCGGCGAACTCGCGCACCACGCCGACCTTCACGCCGGTCAGGTCACCCGCGGCGCCCTCCCGCGCGGCGGCGGCCACCTGCGGCACCGGGGCGTTGATCGAGGTCGAGTCCATCGGGTCGTGCCCGGCGATGGCCTCGTGCAGCAGCGCGGCGTCCAGCACCGTGCGCGCGCACGGGCCCGGTTGGTCCAGCGACGAGGAGAACGCCACCAGGCCGTACCGGGACACCCCGCCGTAGGTCGGCTTCACGCCCACCGTGCCGGTCACCGCGCCCGGCTGGCGGATCGAGCCGCCGGTGTCGGTGCCGATCGCCAGCGGCGCCTCGAACGCCGCCAGCGAGGCCGCCGAGCCGCCGCCGGACCCGCCCGGGATGCGCTCGGTGTTCCACGGGTTGCGGGTGGGGCCGTAGGCCGAGTTCTCGGTGGACGAGCCCATCGCGAACTCGTCCATGTTCGTCTTGCCGAGCACCACGATCCCGGCCTCGCGCAGCCGCTCGGCGACCGTGGAGTCGTACGGCGGGACCCAGCCCTCCAGCATCTTCGAGCCGCAGGTGGTGGGCATGTCGCTGGTGGCGAACACGTCCTTGAGCGCCAGCGGCACCCCGGCCAGCGGCGAGGCGGGCCGCCCGGCGGCGCGGTCGTCGTCGGCCTGGCGGGCCGCGGCCAGCGCCCCCTCCTCGTCGACGTGCAGGAAGGCGTGGACGGTGCCGTCCACAGCGGCGATCCGGTCCAGGTGGGCGCGGGTGGCCTCCACCGCGCTCACCTCCCCGGACGCCAGCCGGTCGGCCAGGTCCGCGGCGGTCAGGCCGGTCAGCTCCGAGCCGCCGCCGGTCGCGGTCTGGGTCATCACGCCTCCTCGCTCAGGATCCGCGGGACGCGGAACCGGTTCTCCTCCGCCGCGGGCGCGCCGTCCAGCGCGGCCTCGCGCGGCAGGCTCGGCCGCACCTCGTCCTCGCGGAACACGTTCGTCACCGGCACCGCGTGCGACGTCGGTGGGATGTCCTGCGCGGCGACCTCACCCACCCTGGCCACCGACTCCAGGATCACGTCGAGCTGACCGGCGAAGGTGTCGAGCTCCTCCTCGGTGACCGCCAGCCTGGCGAGGCCGGCGAGGTGCGCGACCTCGTCGCGGGAGATCTTGGACACTGCGAAGGCTCCCTGGTCATGTCCGGTATTAGGGTTGTCCTCAGTCTATGGCCGAGCCCGCACGTGTCCGGCCAGGGGGCGATCCGCGACCGGCCACCCCGCGTCGCGGCCCGGCCGCGCAACGGCGCCGGCGCACCACGAACGCGACGGTGCACCCCGGGTGCGCCGGGGCGGCCGAAGGTCCTGGGAGCCGGGCCCGCGTTCCACTACACGAACGCCCGCGGCCCCGATAGGGTGCGGTGTCTGCCACAATCTGCCCCGCCTGCTGCTCGCACGGTGACCTCGGTGAGCGGTCGTGCGTGCATCGCGGGGAGCGCGGACGGCGAGGTGCCGCGCACGAAGCTGGAGGCGTTGAGTCCGGTGTCCTTCCTGATCCGGGTGCAGATACCGGACCGTCCGGGGACCCTCGGCGCGGTGGCCGGCGCGCTGGGCGAGATCGGCGCCGACATCCTCAGCGTCGACGTGGTCGAGCGGGCCGCGGACCTGGCGATCGACGACATCGTGGTGGAGCTGCCCTCCGGGCGCCTGCCGGACATCCTGATCACCGCGGCGGAGTCCATCGAGGGCGTCGAGGTGGACGCGGTCCGGCCGTACGCGGGCGTGCTGGACACGCACCGCGAGCTGGAGCTGGTGGAGGACATCGCCGCCGAGCCCGGCAACGGGCTGCAGATCTTCGCCGAAGGCGTGCCCAAGATCATCCGGTCCGGCTGGGCGATCGTGTTCGGCCACCACTCCGGCGGGGCCGAGCAGCTGGCGGCGAGCTCGTCGGCGCCGCAGCAGGGCTACCTGGAGCTGCCGTGGCTGCCGCTGCCGCGGGCGACGATCCTGGACGGCGACGAGGAGTGGGTGCCGGAGACCTGGCAGGAGCTGGGCACCGAGCTGGCCGCCACGCCCCTCGGCAAGCCGGACCGGGTGCTGCTGGCCGGCCGCCCGGGCGGGCCGATGTTCCGCGCCGCCGAGGTCGCCCGCCTCGCCCACCTCGCCGGCATCGTCTCCGTCGTCCTCGACGGCTGAGCCCCCGCGGCTGAGCTCTCCGCGGCTGGGCCCCGCGCTGCGGCCGGGCCCGGAGCCACGGCCCATCGGCGGCCGGGCCCGCTGCGCTCACCCGCGCGCGGCGGGGAGGTCACCGCGCGGCTCATCGCGATCGGTGCCGCGCGGGTCCGCCGGCGGTCGTCGCGGCTCGTCCCGGCCTGGACCGGGCCCGGTCACCTCGAGGCCGTAACCGAGCAGCGCGATCCCGCCGAGGTCCCGGTCGCGCTCGGGCAGCCGGCGGAAGCCGAGGCGTTCGTAGAGCCGGCGCGGGGTCCCGGCGGTCTCGTTGACGCAGAGCACCACGCGCTCGGCGCCCTCCGCCCGCGCCCGCTCCAGCACGGCCTCGACCAGCAGGCGGCCGACGCCGCGCCCGGCGGCTTCCGGGGCGACCGCGAGCATCCGGAACTCCAGCTCGCCCGGCCGGGAGACCTCCGCGAGGGCATCGCCGGGGCGCACCGCGGTCACCGTGCCCACCGGGCCCGCGCCGTCCACCGCCACCAGCAGTTCCGCCGCGGCCGCGCGCCCGGCCGCGTCGCGCAGCACCGCCAGGTAGGAACCGGCCGGGTCGAGGTTGCCCGCGGCGGCGTAGGCCTGCGCCGCGATCTCGCCGATGCGCTCGTAGTCGGCCGGCCGCGCGACCCGGATCTCCAGCACGTCCCCGATCCTGCCAGGTTCCCCGCTGTCCTCAGGACCTCGGGATCTCCCCGCTCCCGCGCGCAACCGCGGACACGCCGCCACCGGGATCGCGGTCCCGGACCGACCGGTCGCGGCGCACCTCGCCGAGGTCGCCTTCCCAGCCGATGCCCTCCAGCGCCAGGAGTTCCTCGGCCGTCACCTGCGGCGTGGCGGGGCGGCGCGCCCCAGCCGCGTCGGCAGCGCTCTCGATGTTCGCGCCCCGGGTACCCCGGAGGGCCTCCGGACGGAGGACCGGACCTCGGGTCACTCCTCGGCGCCGGTGTCGAGGGCGGCGTTCTCGGCCGCCTCGGGGCCCTGGTCGAGCAGGACCTGGAAGCCCTCCTCGTCGAGGACCGGGACGCCGAGCTGGACGGCCTTGTCGTACTTGGAGCCCGGGGAATCGCCGACCACGACGAACGCCGTCTTCTTCGACACCGAGCCGGCCGCGCGGCCGCCGCGGGCCATGATGAGCTCCTTGGCCTCGTCGCGGGAGTACGTGCTCAGCGAACCGGTGACCACAATGGACAGACCGCTGAGGGTGCGGGGCACCGACTCGTCCCGCTCGTCGGCCATCCGCACGCCCGCGGCCCGCCACTTGCGCACCACCTCGCGGTGCCAGTCGACCGCGAACCACTCGCGCACCGCCGCGGCGATGGTGGGCCCGACCCCGTCGACGGCGGCGATGTCCTCCTCGGCGGCCTCCTCGATCCGATCCAGCGAGCCGAACTCGCGGGCCAGCGCCTGCGCGGCCGTGGGCCCGACGTGGCGGATGGACAGCGCCACCAGCACCCGCCACAGCGGCTTGCTCTTGGCCGAGTCGAGGTTGCCGAGCAGCTTGGCGCCGTTGGCCGAGAGGGTGCCCTCCTTGGTGCGGAACAGATCGGTGCGCAGCAGCTTGTCCTCGTCGAGGTCGAACACGTCGCCCTCGTCGTGCAGCGCGCCCGAGTTCAGCAGCGCCACCGCCGACTCGTAGCCCATCACCTCGATGTCGAACGCGCCGCGCCCGGCGAGGTGGAACAACCGCTCCCGCAGCTGCGCCGGGCAGGACCGCGAGTTCGGGCAGCGGATGTCGACGTCGCCCTCCTTCTGCCTGCGCAGCTCGGCACCGCACTCCGGGCACTCGGTGGGCATGACGAACTCGCGCTCGGAGCCGTCGCGCACGTCGGCGACCGGGCTGAGCACCTCCGGGATCACGTCGCCGGCCTTGCGGATCACCACGCGGTCGCCGATGAGCACGCCCTTGCGCCGCACCTCGTCGCCGTTGTGCAGGGTCGCCATCGACACCGTGGACCCGGCGACCTTGACCGGCTCCATCTCGGCGTAGGGGGTGACGCGGCCGGTGCGGCCCACGTTGACCTTGATGTCCCGCAGCGTCGTGGTGGCCTGCTCCGGCGGGTACTTGTAGGCGATGGACCAGCGCGGGGCGCGGGAGGTGGTGCCGAGGCGGCGCTGCAGCGAGACCTCGTCGACCTTGACCACGACGCCGTCGATCTCGTGCTCGGCGGTGTCGCGGTGCTCGCCCCAGTAGCGGATGTGCTCCACCATCTCGTCCACAGTGGACAGCACGATGGTGTGCCGGGACACCGGCAGGCCCCACGCCTTCAGCGCCGCGTAGGACTCCGACTGCCTGCCCGGCTCGAAGCCCTCCCGCTTGCCCAGCCCGTGGCAGATCAGCCGCAGCGGGCGGCGGCGGGTCACCCGCGGGTCCTTCTGCCGCAGCGACCCGGCCGCGGCGTTGCGCGGGTTCGCGAACGGGGTCTTGCCCTCGGCGACCAGGCCCGCGTTGAGCTCGCCGAACTCGGAGACGCGGAAGTAGACCTCGCCGCGCACCTCCACCAGCTCCGGCACCGGGTACTCGTCGGTGCCGGTCAGCTCGTCCGGCACGTCGCCCATCGTGCGCACGTTGAGCGTGACGTCCTCGCCGGTGCGGCCGTCGCCGCGGGTCAGCGCCCGCTCCAGGCGGCCGTGCCGGTACAGCAGGTTGATCGCCAGCCCGTCGATCTTGAGCTCGCACAGGTAGTGCGCACCGGAGCCGACCTCCTTCTCCACCCGGTCCACCCAGGCCCGGAACTCGTCGGTGTCGAAGGCGTTGTCCAGGCTCAGCATCCGCTCCAGGTGGTCCACCGCGGTGAACTCGGTGGAGAACGTGCCGCCCACGACCTGCGTCGGCGAGTCCGGGTCGCGCAGCGCCGGGTGCTCGTCCTCCAGCCGCTGCAGCTCGCGGAACAGCGCGTCGAACTCGGAGTCGGCGATCGTCGGCGCGTCCAGCACGTAGTAGCGGAACTGGTGCCCGCGCACCTGCTCGGCGAGCTCCCGGTAGTGGTCGCGCACCTCGGCCGGGACGTCCTCGACGCCCTCGGCATCGGCCTGGTCGCCCGGCTGCGCGGGGAGGTTCTCGGTGGTCTCGCCGGAGTCCGCACCGGCACGGCTCTTGCTGGTCACGCCCCGAGCCTAACGAGCCGCCCGGACACCTCGCGGGATCACCGCGTCGCGCCGCCGTCGAGGCCGCGGACGAGCTCGCGGAACTCCAGCAGCCCCACCGCCTCGGCCGGTTCGGCGGTGGCGCTCTCCACCCGGCCGAGCCGGTCGGCGGCCAGCCGCTCGCCCAGCGCCGCGTCCAGCGGCAGGAACGTCAGCGCCGAGCGGGTCGGCTCGTCCAGGTCCGCGAAACCCGGGTGGTAGACGGCCACGTCGACCAGCCCCGCGGCCTCGTCGACCTGCGCGAACACCCGCACGTCGGCGAGCTGGTAGCGCTCGCCGCGCAGGTTCACCGACACCTGCGTCGGATCCGGCACCGCCGGCACCGAGTCGTGGTACTCGAACAGGCCGTCCGGGGCGGGCGCGGCGGCCTTCCAGGCGTCGGTGTAGGGCCGCACCTGCGGGTCCGCCTGCGAGCTGAGCACCAGGGCGTAGACGGCCTGCTCGCCCTGCTCCACGGAGAACGTCAGGTTCGGGTGCACCGCGGCGACGACCTCGGACAGCTGGTGGTCCACGCGCTGCGAGTCGCCCTCGCCGAGCGCGGCGGCGACCTCCGGCAGCAGCTCCTGCCAGCGCCGCCAGAACTCCGCGGCCCGCGCCTCGGCGTCGGCGGTCGTGTCGACCTCGTCGGCGGGGCGGTGGCGGCGGCGCAGGAACTTCAACATGCGCACATTGTGCCGCCCTGCCCCGCTGCTCCGGGGGCGTTCGGGGCGATCCGGATCAGCCGGCGAGCGCGTCGCAGGCCAGCGCGCTGATCTCCTCCTGCTGCACCCGCATCCCGCGGGCCGCCGACAGCGCGGCCAGCAGCCCGGTGCCGGCGTCCGGGTTCGCGGCCTGGCGCAGCAGCTCCAGCGCGCGCACCCGCGCGCGCTCGGCGCTGGTGACCCGCCGCCGGTGGGAGTCCCAGCTGCGCATCCGGACCAGCTCGGTGATCGGCCACAGCTCCGGGCCGCGCCCGTGCTCCAGCGCGGCCAGCACCGCGCCGACCTCGGCGTCGCCGAGCGCGCCGGTCACCTCCAGCACCCGCCGCGCCACGCGCCCGGCCGCGCGGCGGCACCGCCGGTCCCCGGCCTCGCGCAGCGCCGCGCGCACCTCCGCGGGACCGGTCGCGCCGGGCCAGACCCGGTCGGTCCCGGTCGCCTCCAGCACCGCTTCCGGCGCCTCCGGCAGGTCCTGCGGCCAGGGCGCCACCGGGTAGGTCGCGAAGTCGCCGTCGAACCAGTGCGGCTCCAGCGGGCTGCCGGTGATCCGCGCGGCCAGGGCGAGCATGAGCTCCACCGCGCAGCCCTCCTCGCCCGCGCCCGGCCACGGCAGCCCGGCGCGCAGCTGCTCCAGCCCGTCCGGGTCGGTGCCGCTGCGGAACCCGGGCACCAGCGGCTCGAACGAGGTGCGCACCGCTCCCCCGGCGGCGCGGGTGAACCGCTGCAGCCCCTCGGAGTCCCAGCACGCCGAGACGACCTCGCCGCCGGCGCTGACCCGGCGCAGCACCTCCGGCCGGGTGCCCTGCACCCCGCAGTCCTCGGCCACCAGCGTCCACTCGCCGACCGCGCGCAGCCCGATCACCGGGTAGTGCTCCTGGTGCGCGAACGCCTCCTCGCAGTACTCGTCGAAGTCGAGCGTGCGGCCGTGCTCGGGGATCGCGCCGAAGCGGCGGCCGATGAGCTCGAGGTCGGTGCCGCGCACGAAGGTCAGGCAGGCGGCGTCCTGGACGGTGCTGCGCCGCACCCAGGAGAACCGCTCGACCTCTTCGCTGGAGAACACGGCGCTTTTCCTACCACCGTCGGAACATCCGGATGAGCCGAACGGGAGAAAGCATCCTCGCGCAGCGCTCACCGGTGGGCTTCCTCCTGGAACACGTCGAGCAGTTCGCGGGTCAGCGCCAGCGCGCGCCGGGCCCACTCCGGACTCGCCCCGGCGAGCCCGCAGGCGGGGCTGACGAGGCTGCGCTCGACCAGCGCGCGCGGCCCGAATCCCAGTCGTGCGGCCAGATCCAGCGCCGGGCGGGCCAGCGCGCGGGCATCCGCCCGCTCGGCCGGTTCGGTGCCGGGCACCAGGCCGAGCACCAGCGCGGTGCCCTCCTCCCAGGCTTCGCCGAGCTCGTCGGCCAGCGCGCCGGAGACCTCGCCGAGCCCGGTCGCGTCCAGCGCGATCGCGCCCGCCCCGGCGCCGCGCAGCAGCGCCACCGGCGGCCGGTCGGCGCAGCAGTGCGCGATCACCGGCGAACCGGAGGCCGCCGCGAGCCGCTCGACCACCTCGCCGAGCAGGCGCTGCGCCTCCGGGCCCGGCACCGCGGGCACCTGCCCGTAGCCGGAGGGCGTGGGCAGCGACCCGGCCAGCACCGCGGGCAGCGTCGGCTCGTCGAGCTGCACCACCACCGGCGCCCCGGTGCGCGCGGCGACCTGGCCGATGTGCGCGGTGAGCCCTTCGGTGAGGGATTCGGCGAAGTCCCGCAGCGCGCCCGGATCGGTCAGCACCCGGTGCCCGCGCGCCAGCTCCACCCCGGCGGCCAGCGTCCACGGCCCCGCGGCCTGCACCTTCACCGCCTCCGGCGCCCCGGCCTCGGAGATCGCCTGCTCGACCGCGTCCAGGTCCCGCCGCAGCAGGTCGGTCGCGCGCCGCTGGTCCCGGCCGGGCCGGGCGGCCACCCGGTAGCCGGAGGGCACCACCTCGACGGCCAGTTCCACCAGCAGCCCGGCGGTGCGGCCGATGATGTCCGCGCCGACGCCGCGGGCGGGCAGCTCCGGCAGCGGCATCAGCTGCGGCAGCTCACCGGCCAGCACGCGCGCGGTCTCCAGCGGGTCGCCGCCGGGCATCGATCCGAGTGCGGTCGCGGTCCCGGCCCTGACGGCCGCACCGGTCCTCCACGCTGCTTCGCTCACCGGACCATTATCGAATCCGGGGCGGGGCGCGGCCGACAGCGGGCCGATCTCGAGCACGACGGAGATCGACTTGCGTAGGTTAGGCTAACCACAAGTCCGATGTGCGAAGGAGTTCCGATGCCGACCTCGTCCCCGCTGCCCCGCGGCCTGTCCCGCCGGAACCTGCTGCAGGCCGCGACCGGGCTCGCCGCGCTCGGGCTCGCCGGCTGCGGACCGGACGGCGGCAGCGCGCCGCAGGGTCCGATGCGGACGATGAACACGCACATGGGGCCCGTGCAGATCCCGGCGAACCCGCAGCGGGTGGTGTGCCTGGACCAGTACTCGACGCTGGCGCTGCTGGACGTCGGGGTCCGGCCGGCGGCCACTGTGGACGGTCTGGAGGACTGGATCCCCACCGCGCAGCTGGAGACCTACCGGTCGCTGCCGCGGGTCGGCGGCTACCAGGCGGATTTCGAGCGGGTGCTGGCCGCGCGGCCGGACCTGATCATCGGCAACAGCGCGTTCACCCTCACCGGCGGGGACACCTACGAGAAGCTGAGCTCGCTGGCGCCGACGGTGATCCTCACCTCGGCGGTGTCCGGGCAGTGGCAGCAGATGGCGCTGCAGGCCGCGGAGGCGGTCAACCGGTCCGCGCAGATGGACGGCCTCCGGCAGCGCTACGTGCAGCGGGCCGCCGACATCCGGCAGCGCTACGCGGATCCGTTGGGGCGCACCGCGTTCAGCCTCATCGCCGCGTTCAAGGCGGGCAGCTGGAACCTGTGCCTGCCGGATTCGTGGAGCGGGGTGGTGCTGGCCGAGGCCGGGGCGCGGTTCGCGGGAGCTTCGGCGGGGCGCACCGGCAGCGCGGTGGAGCAGTCCTTCGAGCAGCTGGGCGTGCTGGCGGACTCGGACGTCGTCCTCTACCAGGTCAACCCGGACGGGCAGCTGGATCCGGCGATGCGGGCGGTGCTCGACCAGGGCGCGTTCCGGAACCTGCCCGCGGTGCGGGAGAACCGGGCGGTGCCGCTGCGGAACCTGTACGTGTTCGGCTACACCCAGGCGCTCGGCGCCCTCGACGAGCTGGAAGCGGTGCTGCGCACCCGCTGAGCCCGAGCGCGGAACCGCCCGGGAGTCCGCGAACCCGCACCCCCTCCGCACCAAGCGGCGCGAGCCGCTTTTCCCACGCCCGCAACGAAAACCGCGGCCGCCAACGGACCACGCACTCACCGGCGCACAAGCGGCGCGAGCCGCTTCCACCCACCCCCGCAGCTCGCACCGCCGCGGGTTCTCAGAGGCTTTCTCGCGAGGACAGCGTCAACGCCGCGTAGGCGTACTACTCAAGTTGACGATCCCGCAGCGAGAAAGCCTCTGAGGTTCCGCCACCCGCACCG
>Ga0164243_10005640_pt1 | contig 19092 bp, 16 predicted proteins | sample OricompcompostOP_FD_108781 | JGI IMG/M metagenome (GOLD analysis project Ga0164243, IMG submission 108781) | Organic Plus compost microbial communities from Emeryville, California, USA - Original compost - Organic plus compost (OP) | ecosystem: Engineered > Solid waste > Mixed feedstock >... | reverse complement strand
TGGTCGGGCAAGAAGGACCTGTCCTGGGTGCCGCTGCGGCCGGAGCGGGTGGTCGAGGTGGCGTACGACCACATGGAGAACGGCGCCCGGTTCCGGCACACGGCCCGCTTCCGCCGCTGGCGCCCGGACCGCACCCCCGAGAGCTGCACGTACGCGCAGCTGGAGGAGCCGGTGCGCTACGACCTCGCGGAGATCTTCGCGCCCCCGGCGTGACCGGGCGCCGGCCTCGCGACGGTCAGGGCTTCATCAGCACCTTGATCGCGCCCTCCTGCTTGCGCTGGAACATCTCGTAGGCGTGCGGGGCGTCGCTGAGCGGCACCCGGTGGGTGGCGAACTCGTCGACGCCGAGCGGGTCCTCGTCCGTGAGGTACGGCAGGATCTCGTCGGTCCAGCGGCGCACGTTGGCCTGGCCCATCCGCAGCTGGATCTGCTTGTCGAACATGGTGAGCATCGGCATCGGGTCGGCCATGCCGCCGTACACGCCGGACAGCGAGATCGTGCCGCCGCGCCGGACCAGCTCGATCGCGGTGTACAGGGCGGACAGCCGGTCGACGCTGAAGCGCTCGGCGAACGGGCCGCTGATCTTGCGCGGCATGACCGCGGCGGCCGACTGCGCCAGCTTGGCGACGGCGCTGCCGTGTGCCTCGGTGCCGACCGCGTCGATCACGGCGTCCGGTCCCCGGCCGTCGGTGGCGTCGCGGATGGCGGCGACGAGTTCCTTCTCGTCGTCGAAACTCCGCAGGTCGTACGTCTCGACGCCCCGGTCGCGGACCCTCTTCAGCCGCTCGGGCACCAGGTCGACGCCGAAGACCTGGCCGGCGCCCTGGAGCTGCGCGACCCGGCAGGCCATGTCGCCGATGGGGCCGAGGCCCAGGACGGCCACGCTGCCGCCCTTCGGGACGGACGCGTACTTCACCGCCTGCCAGGCCGTCGGCAGCACGTCGGAGAGGTAGACGAACCGGTCGTCGGCGGGCCCCTCCGGGATCTTGATGGGCCCGAACTGGGCCTGCGGGACGCGCAGGTACTCGGCCTGGCCGCCCGGCACCGCGCCGTACAGCCGGGTGTAGCCGAACAGGGGCGCCCCCATGCCCTCACTGGTGACCTGGGTGGTCTCGCACTGGGTCGGCAGGCCGGTCAGGCACATCCAGCAGTCGCCGCAGGCGATCTGGAACGGCACCACCACCCGGTCACCCACCTGGAGGTCCGGCACTCCGGCGCCGACCTCCTCGACGATGCCCATCGGTTCGTGACCGAGGATGTCGCCGGGTGTCATGAACGGCGTCAGCACCTCGTACAGGTGCAGGTCGGAGCCGCACAGTCCGGACGACGTGACGCGGATGATCGCGTCCGTGGGTTCCTCGATCCTGGGATCGGGCACGTTCTCCACGCGCACGTCCCGCTTTCCCTGCCAGGTCACTGCCCTCATCGCCCCGCGCTCCCTCCGTCGCCTGTGCGCGTTCGTGCGTGGCGCCGGGTACCCCGGGCTCTCCCACCGAACCGGGCGGCGGCCTCCGATCGGGTCCCGGTCCGATCGGGTATGGGTCCTGTGAACCGATCGGGTATGAGTCTTATGAACCGATAAGCGCGGGACAGCTGCCATGGACAGGGCCGGGTGGGCGCGGGTGACGACGACGGGCGGACGACGACGGGTGCGCGGCAGGCGCGCCGCGGGCGTGGCGGTCCTGCTGGCCGCCGCCCTGACGGCCTCCCTGGCCGCGGGCTGCACGTCCGGGCAGGACGACGGCCGGGGCGGTACGGCGTCACCGGACGCGAGCGCCCGCCGGGCGTCGGTCCTGGCCGTGAAGATCGACAACGTCGGCGCGGCCCGGCCCCAGACCGGGCTGGACGACGCGGACGTCGTGTACGTCGAGCAGGTCGAGGGCGGTCTGAGCCGGCTGATGGCGGTGTACGCGACGCGGCTGCCGGAGACGGTCGGGCCGGTGCGCAGCGCGCGCGAGTCCGATCTGGAGCTCCTGGCCCAGTTCGACCGGCCGACGCTCGCGTTCTCCGGGGCGCAGAGCAAGCTGCTGCCGCTGATCGACAGGGCTGCGGTACGGGCGAGGCCGCCCGGCACGGCCTCCGACGCGTACGTCCGCGACCCGGACCGGGCCGCGCCGCACAACCTGTATCTGCGGCCCGGCCGGCTGCTGTCCTCGGCACCCGGCGCGGACGCCCTGACGACCGGTTTCCGCTTCGGCGCGGCACCCGAGGGCGGCCGGGAGACGGCGTCACAGACGGTGCGGTATCCGGCCGCCCGGTACACCTTCACCTGGTCCCCGGGCCGGGAACGCTGGCTGATCAGCATGGACGGCAGGCCCGCCGTGACGACGGACGAGGGCCGGATGGCGGCGGCGACGGTCGTCGTGCAGGAGGTGAGGGTGCGCCGGTCGGCGTATCACGACGTCCTCGGCAACAACACGCCGTTCACCGAGACGGTCGGCGAGGGGAAGGCGACGGTCCTGCGCGACGGGCGCGCCTACGACGTGCGCTGGAAGCGTCCGAGGCCGGCGGACGGCACGACGTTCACCACGGAGGACGGCGAGCCGGTGCCCTTCGGGCGGGGTCAGGTGTGGGTGCTGTTCACGAAGGCGTCCTGAGGGCGCCCGGGCCCCCGGGATCGCGGAGTCCCTCCGCCGCGTCCGCGACCCGCCGGATCAGGTCGAGGAACAGGGTCCGCTCCTCGCCGGAGAGCGGGGCGAGGAAGACCTGGTTCATCCGCGCGGTGCGCACGGTCAGCCGCCTGTGCGTGCGCAGCCCGTCGTCGGTGAGGCGCAGCAGGGAGCGCCGGCCGTCCCGCGGGTCGCGCACCTTGTCCAGCAGCCCGCGGCGCCCGAGCCGCGTGATCACCTCGGCGATGGTGGACCGGTCGAGTCCGACGCGCTCCCCCACCGTCCGCTGGTCGAGTCCGGGCTCGGCGACGAGGGTGTTGAGGACGGCGAACTGGGGCGAGGTGATCTCCTCGGACACCATCGTGTTCCACAGCAGGTGGTGCGCCTGCTGGAGCCGCCGGGCCAGATGCCCGGGGTGGGTGCCGAGGTCCACGGCGGCCATGCGCGCTCCCTGGGTGGCTTCGTTCGTCGGTGCACTGAACGATACCGGATCGCCGCTCGGTCGTCGCCGACGCGGACTGCCCGTGAATCCGCTGGATCAAGGGGTATTGACGGCCTCGGGGCCCCGGTGGCAGCGTGAGACGCACCTCGCACAAACGCTCAGTGCGCTGACTACTCCGGCGTCTGAGGCGCGGAAGAGATCTCGGCGGAGATGAGGCATCCCGGATGGACAAGGTGGTCGCCACGGCCCTGGAGGCGGTGTCCGACGTGGGCGACGGGGCGTCGCTCGCGGTGGGCGGCTTCGGCCTGAGCGGTGTGCCGGACGTACTGATCCAGGCGCTGTACGAGCGCGGGGTGTCCGGGCTCGCGGTCGTCTCCAACAACTGCGGCGCGATGGAGTCCGGGCTGGCCGTCCTGCTGTCGGCGGGGCGGATCGCCCGCGTCACCGGCTCCTACATCGGCGCGAACAAGGAGTTCGCCCGGCAGTACCTGTCCGGGGAGCTCGAGGTGGAGATGATCCCGCAGGGCACGCTGGCCGAGCGGCTGCGCGCCGGGGGCGCCGGCATCCCCGCTTTCTACACCCCGGCGGGCGTCGGGACGCAGGTCGCCGACGGCGGGCTGCCGTGGCGGTACGACGGTTCCGGCGGGGTCGCGCTCGCCTCGCCGCCGAAGGAGGTGCGCGAGTTCGACGGTGCCGAGTACGTGCTGGAGCGCGGCATCCGCACCGACTTCGCGCTGGTGCGGGCCGCGCGCGGCGACCGGCACGGCAATCTGGTGTTCGCCAAGTCCGCCCGGAACTTCAACCCGCTGGCCGCGATGGCCGGCCGGGTCACGATCGCCGAGGTCGAGGAGCTCGTCGAGCCCGGCGGCATCGACCCGGACGCGGTGCACCTGCCCGGCGTCTTCGTGCAGCGGGTCGTGGCGCTCACCCCGGAGCAGGCGGCCGACAAGCGCGTCGAGCGGCGTACGGTGTCGTCGCCCGCGGCGCCGGGGACGGTGGACGGCTGATGGCGTGGACCCGGGAGGAGATGGCCGCGCGGGCCGCCCGCGAACTGCGGGACGGGCAGTACGTCAACCTCGGCATCGGCCTGCCCACGCTGATCCCGAACCATCTGCCGCCGGACGTCGAAGTGGTCCTGGAGTCCGAGAACGGCATCCTCGGCACGGGCCCCTACCCGGCGGAGGACCAGGTCGACCCGGATCTGATCAACGCCGGGAAGGAGACCGTGACCGTCCTGCCGGGCGCCTCCTTCTTCGACTCGGCGCTGTCGTTCGCCATGATCAGGGGCGGGCACATCGACGTGGCCGTGCTGGGCGCCATGCAGGTGTCGGAGCGCGGCGACCTGGCGAACTGGGCCGTCCCCGGCACGATGATCACCGGGATCGGCGGGGCGATGGACCTGGTGCACGGGGCCCGCACGGTCGTCGTCGTGATGACCCACACCGCCAAGGACGGCTCCCCGAAGATCCTGCGGGAGTGCACGCTGCCGCTCACCGGCAGGACGTGCGTGGACCGGATCGTCACCGACCTCGGCGTCCTGGACGTGACACCGGACGGGCTGCGGCTCGTCGAGACCGCGCCCGGCGTGAGCGCCGGGGAGATCGCCGCCCGCACCGGCGCCGGGCTGATCACGGACGCCGACGACCACCGAGGAACCACCCCATGACCCTCACCCAGCACGACATCGACCAGGAGATCGCGGCCGAGCGCGCCGCGTACCGGGAACGGATCGCGGAGGGCGCGCCGGCCGGGCACCATCCGCGCCGGGACTACGCGCCGTACCGCTCGTCCGCGCTGCGCCACCCGAAGCGGCCGCCGGTCACCGTCGACGTGGGCGAGGACCCGGAGCTGGTCGAGCTGCACTCCCCCGCCTTCGGCGAGCGGGACGTCACCGAGCTGGACAACGACCTCACCCGGCAGCACACCGGTGCGCCCCTGGGCGAGCGGATCACCGTCTCCGGGCGGCTCCTGGACCGCGACGGGCGCCCGGTGCGCGGCCAGCTCATCGAGATCTGGCAGGCCAACGCGGCCGGCCGGTACGCCCACCGGCGCGAGCAGCACGACGCCCCGCTGGACCCGAACTTCACCGGTGCGGGCCGCACCCTCACGGACGCGGACGGCCGGTACCACTTCACCACCGTCCAGCCGGGCCCCTACCCGTGGCGCAACCACCTCAACGCCTGGCGCCCCGCCCACATCCACTTCTCGATGTTCGGCACGGCCTTCACGCAGCGCCTGGTCACCCAGATGTACTTCCCGGCCGATCCGCTGTTCCCGTACGACCCGATCATCCAGTCCGTGACCGACGACGCCGCCCGGCAGCGGCTCGTCGCCACCTACGACCACGACCTGTCCGTGCCGGAGTTCTCGATGGGCTACCGCTGGGACATCGTGCTGGACGGACCGCACGCCACCTGGCGGGAAGAGGGGCGCTGAACCGTGACGGCGAACGGCACGAACGGACCGGGCGGCGTGCCGCCCACCCCCTCCCACACGGTGGGCCCCTTCTACGGCTACGCGCTGCCGTTCCCGGGCGGCGAGGAGATCGCGCCGCTCGGCCACCCGGACACGGTCACCGTGCACGGGTACGTCCTGGACGGCGCGGGCGCCCCGGTGCCCGACGCGTTCCTCGAGGTGTGGGGCGCCGGCCCCGACGGGAGGGTCCCGACCGCCGACGGTTCGATGCGGCGCGATCCGGCGAGCGGCGGGCATCTGGGCCGCAACGGCGTGGAGTTCACCGGCTGGGGCCGGGCGGGGACCGACGCGGACGGGCACTGGTACGCGCGCACCCTGCGTCCCGGCGCCCGCGGCCGCAGCGCCCCGTACCTGAGCGTCTGCGTGTTCGCGCGGGGCCTGCTGGTGCACCTGTTCACCCGGATCTACCTGCCGGAGGACACGGCCGCGCACGCCGCCGACCCGCTGCTCTCGGGGCTGGCCGGGGAGCGACGCGCCACGCTGGTCGCGCGGGACGAGGGCCGTGCCACGTACCGTTTCGACATCCGCCTTCAGGGCGAGGGCGAGACGGTCTTCCTGGAGTACCAGTGACTTCTGCGGCATCCGGTGACAGCGGACTGCTCGCCCCGGGCTGGACGGGCTCGGACGCGGCCCGCGCGACCGGCGACACGGCGTTCCTGCGGGCCCTGCTGGACGCGGAGGCCGCCCTCACCCGCGCCCAGGCGGCCCTGGGACTCGCCCCGGAGGCGGCCGCCCGGGCGGTGACCGGCGCGGCGGTCGCGGACCGCTTCGACGCGCGGACGCTCGCCGAGGAGGCCCGTGCGGGCGGCAACCCGGTCATCCCCCTGGTCGCCGCGCTGACCCGGGCCGTCGGCGAGGAGCACGGCCCCTATGTGCACCGGGGCGCCACCAGCCAGGACATCATGGACACGGCGATGATGCTGGTGGCCCACCGCGCCCTCGGTCCGGTCCTCGACGGTCTGGAGCGCACCGGGCGGGCGTTCGCCCGGCTGGCCGCCGCGCACCGCGACACCGCGCTGCCGGGGCGCACCCTCACCCAGCACGCCGTCCCGACGACGTTCGGGCTGAAGGCGGCCGGCTGGCGGTCGCTGGTCCTGGACGCACGGGACCGGACGACGGCCGTACGGGACGCGCTGCCCGCCCAACTCGGGGGCGCCGCGGGGACCTTGGCGGTGTTCGCGGTGTACGGGGCGGGCGACCCGACCGCGCTGCCGGCGGCGTATGCCCGTGAACTGGGCCTGCGTGCGCCCGAGTTGCCGTGGCACACGCTGCGCACGCCCGTCGCCGACCTCGCGGGCTGCCTGGCGTTCACGGCGGGGGCGCTCGGGAAGGCCGCCGTGGACGTGCTGACGCTGTCGCGCACGGAGATCGCCGAGGTCGCCGAGGGCAGCGGCGGCGGTTCCTCCGCCATGCCGCACAAGTCCAACCCCGTCCGGTCCACGCTGATCGCCGCCGCCGCACGGCGGGCCCCGCAGCTCGCGGCCACCCTGTACGGGTCGCTGGTCGCCGAGGACGAACGGCCGGCCGGCGCCTGGCACGCGGAGTGGGAACCGCTGCTGGACCTGCTGCGCCTGGTGGGCGGGGCCGCCCGCGACGCCGCCGAGCTGGCGGAGGGGCTGCGGGTGCGCCCGGACGTGATGCGCGCGCACCTCGACCTCACCGGCGGGGCCATCGTCTCGGAGCGGCTGTCCGCCGAACTGGCCGACAAGCTGGGTCGCGCCCGCGCCAAGGAACTGCTGACCCGGCTGGCCGCCGAGGGGCGCCCGCTCGCCGAGGCGCCCGAGCTGGCAGGCGCCGACCTCGACCCGACGCACTACACCGGCTCCGCGGGAGCCCTCACCGACCGTGCACTGGAGCGACGTTGACCCTTCTCCACCATCGCGCCGAAGGCCCCGCCTCCGCGCCCCCGCTGCTGCTCGGCCCCTCCCTCGGCACGTCGTACGCGCTGTGGGACGCGGTGGCGCCCGAGCTGTCCGCCACCCACCGGGTGATCCGCTGGGACCTGCCAGGCCACGGCCGCTCACCGGCCGGCCTGATCGGCGCCGGGGCGACGGTCGGTGACCTGGCGGGCCTGGTGCTGGCGCTCGCCGACTCGCTCGGTGTGGAACGGTTCGCGTACGCGGGTGTCTCGCTCGGCGCCGCCGTCGGGATGCACCTCGCGGTCCACCACCCCCGGCGGGTCGGTTCGCTGGCCGTGATCTGCGGGTCGGCGCACTTCGGCGGCGCCGAGCCGTGGAAGGAGCGGGCCGCGCGGGTGCGCGGGGAGGGCCTGTCCGGGCTCGCCGACGAAGCGGACGGCCGCTGGTTCACCCCCGGGTTCACGGTGCCGGGGCTGGTCCGCGACCACCGGGAGGCGGACCCGGCCGCCTACGCCGCGTGCTGCGACGCGCTGGCCGCGTTCGACCTGCGGGACCAGCTGGACCGCGTCACCGTGCCCACCCTGCTGGTCGCGGGCCGTGAGGACCCGGCGACCCCGCCCGCCCATCTGCGGGAGATCGCGGACGCGGTGCCAGGAGCGGCGCTCGTCGAGATCCCGGGCGCCTCGCACCTGGCTCCGGCGGAGCGGCCGGAGGCCGTGCTCACGGCACTGCGCGCGCACCTCGGCGGCGACGGCCGGCGGGGCATGGCGGTGCGCCGGGAGGTGCTGGGCGACGCGCACGTGGACCGGGCGCAGGCCCGCCAGGACGCGTTCACCGCGCGTTTCCAGGACTTCATCACGCGCTACGCCTGGGGGGAGGTGTGGACCGACCCGACGCTCAGCAGGCGCGAACGCAGCCTGATCACCCTGACGGCGCTGGTCGCGCACGGGCATCTCGACGAGCTGGCGATGCACGTCAGGGCGGCCCGGCGCAACGGGCTGACGCCGGACGAGATCGGGGCCGTACTGCTCCAGACGGCGGTGTACTGCGGGGTGCCGGCCGCGAACGCCGCGTTCGCCGTCGCCCAGCGGGTGCTCACCGAGCGGTCCGACGCGGACTCCGGCACGGCCGGGTGACGCGGGCGGCGGCGCGCACACGCCGTCCCGCGTGCCTACCGTGGAGGGCATGTCCACGCTGCTGCTGACCGGCGCCACCTCGGGGCTCGGCCGACACCTCGCCGTCGAACTGGTCCGCGCCGGGCACCGGGTGCTCGCCCACGGACGGGACGCCGGCCGCACGGAACGGCTCGTCGAGGAGCTGCGGGCCGACGGGGAGGCCGAGGGGTACGTGGCCGACCTGGCCTCGCTCGGCCAGGTGCGTCAGCTGGCGGCGCACGTCGCGGGCGACCACCCCGAACTGGACGTCCTGATCAACAACGCGGCCGTCGGCGGTGGACCGGACCGCACCCGCCGGGAGCTGGGCGCCGACGGGCACGAACTGCGGCTCGCCGTGAACTATCTGGCGCCGGTGGTGCTGACCCGCGCCCTGCTGCCGGTGCTCCGCGCGAACGCGCCGGCGCGCGTCGTGAACGTCGGCTCGGCGGGCCAGGAGCCGCTGGACCCCGGCGATCCGGAGATGACCCGCGGCTACGAGGGCGTGGCGGCGTACTGCCGCAGCAAGTTCGCCCTGGCGGTCCACACGTTCGTCCTCGCCGGGGAGCTGGCCGGCACGGGTGTCTCGGTGAACGTGGTGCACCCGGCGACGCACATGGACACGGCGATGGTCCGCGACAGCGGCCTCACCCCCCTGCACACGGTCGCCGACGGCGCCCCCGGCGTCCTGGCCCTCGCCACCCGGGACGACCTGGGCTCGGGCGGCTACTTCGAGGGGACCTCGCCCGCGCGGGCGCATCCGGCCGCCTACGACTCCGCCACCCGGGAGCGGCTGACCGCCGTCACCGAGCAGCTGCTGGCTCTGTGACCGGGCTCAGACCAGGCCGGTGGCCAGGGCCGCCTCGGCCTGGCGCACCAGTCCGTCCGCGCCGCAGGAGCGGGCCAGGGTGAGTCCGCGCCGCAGCTCGGCGGCGGAGCGGGCGGCAAGGCCGTACTCGACGCGGGCGACGGCGTGCTCGTACTGGCAGGGCGACGCCTCCAGATAGGTGACGGCCCGTTCGGCGAGGCGGACGGCCCGCTGCCCGGTCTCCAGCGCGGCCGCGCAGCGCAGGGCCTCGCCGATCGCGGTGTCGGTGCCCAGGCGTTCGGCGTGCCGGCGGACCTCTGCGGCCAGCCGCGCGGCCCGCGCGGGGTCCTCGTTGGCGAGGGCGCGGGCCAGGTCCACGGCCCAGGGGACGAGGACGGGGTTGTGGTGGCCGCGGACGGCGGCCGCCTTCTCGGCGGCCTCGAGTTCGTTGACACCCTCCTTGGTCCGGCCGACGGCGAGCAGCAGCCGGCCGCGGACCGCGCGCGGGTCCGGCAGGACGATGGTGGAGGGGTAGGGCGGGGCGAAGCCGTACTGCTCCGCGATGTCCCAGGCCTCCTCGGCATGGCCGCGGGCGAGCAGCGTGTCGACGAGGTTGCAGGTCGCGGACCAGTGCAGCGGCAGCCGCCGGCCGACGCGCTCGGCGAGCGCCAGCGACTGGCGCAGCGACTCCTCGGCCTCCTGGAGCCGTCCGCGCCTGCGCAGCCCGAGACCGACGTAGGCGTGGGCCAGGGCGAGGTGGCCGCCGCTCCAGCCGACCGACTCGTAGGCGCGGAGGGCCTCGTTGTAGAGGGTCTCGGCGCGGTCGAGACGGTCGGTGAAGGCGTACGCGCTGGCCAGCATCATCGGCAGTTCCAGGCCCCATTCGGGGTCGGTCCAGCCGAGGCCGGGAGCCAGGCGGCCGTTGACGAGGGCGCGGTCGCACAGCTCGGCGACCTCCTCGGCGTTCTCCCCGCGGGCCATGGCGTCGAAGCCGCGCAGGATGAGCAGGGCGCGCTCGGAGTTGTCCCGGCCGGTGCAGGTGGCGGCCAGCTCGGCGAGACGCGCGGAGCGCCCGGGTGAGGCGGCCTCGCCGTGGATGCCCTCCCACATGAACTGCACGGCCTGGAGCCGCAGCCGGGTGGGTCCGCTCTGCCGGGCGGCCTCGGCCTCGACCGTGCGGACGGCCTCCTCCAGCTGGTCGTTGTGAAGCAGGGCCTGGGACAGGCGGTAGACGGCGTCGACGCGGTCGTCGCCGTCGAGGCCGGGCAGGGCGAGGGCCCGCTGGAGGTGGTCGATGGTGACGGCGGGCGCGGTCAGCAGCGTGGCGCAGCCCAGTTCGTGCAGCACATGGGCGTGGATCTCGGGCCGGGGCGGCTCCACCAGGGCACGCTCCAGACAGCGGCGGGCCGCGTCGGGGGCGCCGACGGCCAGGTGCTCGCGGGCGGCTTCGCGCAGCTGCTCGACGAGTTCCTCGTCGCCGTCGGGGTGGACCTCCAGGAGGTGCCGGGCGGCGACCGCGGCGCCCCGGCCGTTGTCCGTGACGACGCGGGCGGCGATGCCGTGCATGGCGGTGCGCAGGGCGTCCGGGATGGAGTTGTAGACGGCGGTGGCGATCAGCGGGTGGACGAACAGGAACTCGCCGTCGTCGGGCTGCACCCCGCCCGGGTCGGGCTCGGTCAGGATGCGCGCGGTGCGCAGCAGTTCGGCGCAGCGCACGGCCTCGTCGACGCTCATCGTGGCCAGTTCGGCCACCAGGTCGACGGTGATGCCGGTGCCGAGGATGGCGGCGGCCCAGGCGAACCGGGTGGCCTCGACACCGAGGGTCTCCAGGCGGGCGACGAGGCCGCCGCCGCGCGCGGCGCGGTTCAGGGCGCGCAGCTCGCCGGCCGTCGCCTCGGTCGGCTCGAACTCGTTCTCCTGGACCTTGGCGAGGAGTTCGACGGTCTCGTACGGGTTGCCGCCGGTGACGGCCCAGACCTCGCGGCAGAACGGGGCGTCGGCGTGGGCGCCGAGGGTGGCGCGGGTCAGTCCGGCGGTGGCCTCGGGGGTGAGGGCGCTGAGGGTGGCGACGGCGGTGCCGGCGGCGGCGACGGCGTCGAGGTGGCGGGCGCTGTCGCCGCTGACCTCGCCGGGGCGGCGGGCCACGACGACCAGGACGTTCTGCTCGTCGAGGCGTTCGCTGAAGGCGGCGAGCCAGCGCAGGGTCTCCTGGTCGGCCCAGTGGGCGTCGTCGATCAGCAGCACCAGCGGCCACTCGCGCCGGGCGAGCCGGCGGACGGCGGCGACGAGTCCGTCGCACACGCCCTGCGGGTCGGCCTGGCGCTCACCGGGGTCCGTTATGCCGAGGGCGGGCCCGGCGATGTCGTACCAGTCGCCGAGGTACTCGCGGGCCTCCTCCGGCATCAGCGACAGCAGCGCCGGCTGGAGCAACTGCCGTACGACGTTGAAGGGGACGGAGCTGAGGGTCTCGCCGCCCCGGGCGGACCAGACGGTGCAGCCGCGGGCCTCGGCGATACGGCGTGTTTCGGCCAGCAGGGCGGTCTTGCCGAGTCCCGCCTCGGCGCGGAGCACCAGCAGGCTGCCCGCGGTGGTCTCGTCCGCGCACAGCCGGTCCAGGGCCCGCCCGATGGCGGCGACTTCCTCGTCGCGCTCCCAGAGGGAGGCCGAGGCGGCCTGCGTGGGCCGTACCTCCGTCATCCCGCTACCTCCCCAAGTCGCCCGGACGACGTACAGACCCCGAGCGTAGCCCTCCGGCGCACGGAATGGAGAGCGCTCGGGGCACCTGTTGCCGCGACGGGTGACGGCTTGTGCGGGCGGGCGACGGGAAGGGTCCGCGACATGGCCCTTGTCGACTGAATGACAGTCAAATTCCGGCCAGGAGTGGGCAGTCGGGGGCTTTGCCGGGGGCGGTAGGAGTGTCCGGCGAGGGCCCGCCTCGCGACCGCCGGGCGGGCACCGCCCGGACGCCGCCGCACCGACCGCGAGGGCACCCCTCCCCGTGGGCGCGGCTTCCTCGCCCGCGAAGGCACCCCTCCCCCGGGACGCCGCTTCCCCCTCCGCGGAACACCCCCGCGCGCCGTCTCCCCGGTGGGGGCACGGCCCCCAACCCCGGCCCTCTCATCCGGCTTTCACCCGCACCTCATACGGTGGGCGCATGACGCAGGTGACTCCTCCCGGCTGGTACCCCGACCCAGGCCGGCACAGTGACGGCCCGCCCACCGAGCGCTGGTGGGACGGCAGCGCGTGGACGGACCAGGTCCGCCCCGTGGGGACCGGCGCCCCGGCGGCGCCTCCGGCCGGCGGGGCGTATCCGGCGTACCCCGTGCACCCGGGCTATCCCGGCCAGGTGCAGCCGGGCGCCCGGCGCGGGCTGCGCACCGGGATAGCCGCCGGCGTGGCGGCGGTGGTCCTGGCGTGCATCGGCGTCGGCGTGTACGCGCTGACGGCCGAGGACGGCCCGGACGGCACGGCCGCCGGCTCCCGGCAGGCCCCGGACCGCCCGGACCTGCCCGGCGGTCCCGACGGTCCCGGCGATTCCGGTGGGGGCTCGGGCGGCCCGTCGCGGGGTCCTGAGGATTCCGAGCCGCCGAAGGTCGAGAGCGGTTCGGTCACCGACTCGCTGAACGGGATCAGCCTCCCCGTGCCGGACGGCTGGTACGGGCAGCGGATCGGCGCGGGCGCGCAGGTGGCGTCGAAGGACACCTACCCGTGCCCCGCGCTGAAGTCCGAGACCTGCATGAAGGGCGGCGCCTACTCGGCTCCGGCGCTCGTGCTGCGCACGTCGGGCGACACCCCCGAGGAGGTCGCGAAGGCGGACATCGCGGCGAACGCGGAGGAGTCGTACGGCAAGGGCTACGGCAAGATCACCTCGCACAAGGTGCTGGCGTCCGAGGCGGTGACCGTGGCCGGGCGCAAGGGCTACCTGGTCCGCTGGCAGGCGGTCACCAGCGAGGGCTCGGACGGCTATGTCGAGTCGCTCGCCTTCCCGTCGCCGGCCTCCGGCGGCAAGGAGATCGCGGTCGTCCGCCTCGGGGTGGACGTCGACCAGGGCCAGGGCGTCCTGGACGAGATCGCGAAGGGCATCAAGGTCTCCCGGGGCGGCGGCCCCGGCCAGGACGTGTGAGCGCGGGCGGGACGTGACACGGCCGGGTGGGGCGGCCCCTCCGCTCAAGGGGCACCCCACCCGGCCGGGTGGTGCGCGCCGCCCCCGTCCCCACGGTGCGGCGCTTCAGGCAGCCGTCCAGTCATCCCGCGGACGGCGGCCTGGGTCTCAGGTGAGTCCGAGCGTGGGCAGCACGGCGGCCTCCACGAACCGGACGATGTACTCGGGGTCGGCGTCCTTGCCCTCCAGTACGGGACGGGCCCGCAGGACGCCGAAGATCTGGGCGGGGATGTAGTCGAGCGCCGGGTGGTCGGCGGGCACCTCGCCCCGCTCGACCCCGCGCCGCAGGATCTGCTTGAGCGCGTCGATCTCGGGGTCGATGAGCGCCTCGCGCAGCGCCGTCCTGAGCTCCGGGTCCTGGGTGACGGCGTGGCCGAGGGCCTGGAGGAGCCGGGTGTCCTTGGCCGACCAGGCGCCCGCCGCGCGGGCCGCCTCCCGCAGGTCGTCGGCGAGGGTGCCGGTGTCGATGCCGTCGAAGCGGGTCCGCCGGCTGGCCCGCAGGGCGGCCGCGACGAACTGCGGCTTGGTCCGCCACTGCCGGTAGAGCGTGGCCTTGCTGCACCGGGTGCTGGCGGCGACGCCCTCCATGGTGACGGAGTCGTAGCCGCAGGCGCGGATCTGGTCGAGGACGGCGTCGAAGAACTCCTGCTCACGCTCCCGGGTGAGCTTGGAGCGGCGCGAGGCGGCGACCGTGTCCGGTCCGTCCGCGGCCTGCGACGTCATCTGCTCGTCTCCTCGCTCCCGGGTGCGGCGCCCACCGTCGGAGGGGCCCGCCCTCCAGTGTGTCGCACATCTATCGAAACGCCACTGTACCGGAACGCTGGCGTATCGGTACAGTGGCGTATCGGTACAGGCCCGTTTCGGAACGGGCACGTATCGATGAGTGTGCCGAGCCGGAGCAGTCCCCAGCCCGACAGCTCAGCCAGCACCACCTACGTCAGCGAAGGGGCCGGGGGATGAATTCCCACACCGAGCCTTCCCAGCAGGAGGCCGTACCACCGCGGCCACCCCTGGTCCGCGAACTCCTGCTCGTGGCGGGGTTCTTCCTCGTCTACAAGACGGGCCGCCAACTGGCGGCCGGCCACACCGTCGAGGCCTTCCGCAACGCGGACCGGCTGTGGGACCTGGAACGCGCCGTCCACCTGCCCGGCGAGGGCGGCGTGCAGCACCTCCTGCTGCACGGCGACACCCTCATACGGGCGGCCAACACCTACTACGCGGCCGTCCACTTCCCGGCGACCCTGGCCTTCCTGGTCTGGCTGTACCTGCGGCGCCCGGCGCACTACGTCTGGGCCCGGCGGGTCCTGACGGCCGTCACCGGCGCCGCCCTGCTGCTGCACCTGGCGTTCCCGCTCGCCCCGCCGCGCATGCTCGCGGCGACCGGGCTGCTGGACACCGCCCGCCTCTACGGCCCCTCCGTGTACGGCCCGCCGCAGCGCGACCAGCTCTCCAACCAGTTCGCGGCGATGCCGTCGCTGCACTTCGGCTGGGCCCTGATGGTGGCGCTCGGCCTGATCGCGGTCACCCGGTCGCGCTGGCGCGTGCTGTGGCTGCTGCACCCCGCGCTGACCCTGCTGGTCATCGTGGGCACGGCCAACCACTACTGGCTCGACGCGCTCGCGGCGACGGCCCTGCTCGGCCTCACGCTCGCCCTGGTCCCCCGGCCCGGACGCACGGCCGTCCGGCGTACCGGAGGGCTCCTCCCGGCACCCCGCCGGGGCGAGGCCGCGGGCCGGGACGCCGTCCTCGTGGGAGCGGGACGATGACCGCCACCGCGCTCGCCGTCGCGCTGTCCCTGGTCTCCGCAGTGGCCTACGCGGCCGCCGCCGTCGCCCAGGAGCGGCTGGCCTCCCGCAGTGCCGGTTCCGGCCTGGTGCGGCTGCTGGGCTCGGGTGCCTGGTGGGGGACGGTGTTGCTCAACGCCACGGGCGCGCTCCTGCACGTCGTGGCCCTCAAGTACGGCCCACTGACCGTGGTGCAGCCGCTCGGCGCGCTCACGCTCGTGGCCGCGGTGCCGCTGGGCGCGCGTCTCGCGGGCCGCCGGGTCGGCGCCGTCGAGTGGCGCGGCACGGCGCTGACGCTGACCGGTCTGGCCGCGATCCTGGTGACGGCGTCCGGGGCCGCGCCCGACGACGTGCTGAGCACCTCCGAGGCGATCGGGGTCGCGGCGGTGACCGTCGCCCTGACCGGTCTGCTTGCCTGGCCGGGCGCCCGGCCGGGACTGCGGCACGCGACCGCGTCCGGCTTCGCCTCCGGGGTCGCCTCGGCGCTCACGCAGACGGTGACGGTGGCCGCCACCGACCACTCCGCCCCGCTGCTCAGCCTCCAGGTCACCGGGGTGGCCGTGCTGGTGGCCTCGCTCGCGGCGGGCGGACTGCTCCTGTCGCAGACCGCCTACCGTGGCGGCCTCGGCGCCCCGCTCGCGGTGGTCACCCTCGCGAACCCGCTCGCGGCGGCCGTGATCGGCCTGGTCCTGCTCGGCGAACGGCTGCGGGGCGGACCGGCCGGTGTACTGGCCGCGCTGGCCGGGGCGGGCCTGGCGTCCTTGGGTGTGGTACTCCTCACCCGCGCCGCCCCCGCGCCGGCCACGACCGCGCCGGAACCCGCGGACGACGAGCACCCCGTGGCCGCCGTCCTGGCCCTGGAGCAAGGGCCCCCCGAGCGGCTGATCGTCCCCCGGCACCCCGACGCGGGACACCGCACTCCGTCCGAGGCGGCCCCGGTCACACGGTGAGCGTGGCCGGGTCGCTCACCCCCGGGCGCCCGTTCTCGACGTGTCCGGCGAGGCGGCGCAGGAACGTGTGGTCGCCGGTGGCCGTGACGGTCAGGTCGTACCAGCGGCGGCTCGCCGCGAGCCCGAAGGTCCGGCGCACGGTGGCGCCGGGCCGCACGGTCACCGTGACGGTACGGCCGCCGTACCCGTCGGCGATCCGCAGCCGGGCACTCGTCCCGCCCGCGTTGGTGAAGGTCAGCTCGATGCCCTCGCCCCGGTGCCGGGCGGTGACCTCGGGGCCGGCCACCGCGTTCCCGCCCCGGAAGGCGCGGAAGAACCCGGCCGGGCCGTGCACGGTGAGGTCGTACTCGCCGTTCGAGGCCGCCGAGTCCCAGGTTCCGGTGATGCTCCTGCCCGCCTCGGTGGTGTACGTCCACGGGCCGTCGGTGCGGTTGCCCGAGGTGACGTGGAAGGCGCCGCCCGCCTTGTCGCCGGAGGCGAAGGCCAGCGTGAAGGTGCCGGCCGCCGTGTCGACGTGGCCGTCCACGTGCGGGGCGTACCTCAGCGGGCGGGTGGGCCGCGGCCCGCGCTCCTGCCGGGGCATGCCCGGCTCGGCGGGGGGCGTCGGACGGTAGTCGGGGTGCCGCTCCCGGTCCGGCGGCTCGTAGGCGTCCGTACCCGGCAGCCCGGCGGGCCCGCTGTCCGTGCGGGAGAAGTCGAACGCCGAGGTCAGATCGCCGCAGACGGCCCGCCGCCAGGGTGAGATGTGCGGCTCCTCGACACCGAAGCGGCGCTCCATGAACCGCAGGATCGAGGTGTGGTCGAACGTCTCCGAGCAGACGTAGCCGCCCTTGCTCCACGGCGAGACGACCAGCATCGGCACGCGCGGGCCGAGCCCGTAGGGCCCGGCCGTGCGCGCGGCGTCGCCCGGGTACACGTCGAGGGAGACGTCGGCCGTGGACCCGCCCCGGGAGGCGTCCCGCGGGGGCAGCGGCGGTACGACGTGGTCGAAGAAGCCGTCGTTCTCGTCGTAGGTGATGAACAGGGCCGTCCTGGACCAGACCTCCGGGTTCGAGGTGAGGGCGTCCAGCACCCGCGCGATGTACCAGGCGCCGTAGTTCGAGGGCCAGTTGGAGTGCTCGGAGAACGCCTCCGGGGCGGCGATCCAGGAGACCTGCGGCAGCGTGCCGGCCCGGACGTCGGCGCGGAGCCGGTCGAAGTAGCCGTCGCCGGCCCTGGCGTCCGTGCCCGTGCGGGCCTTGTCGTACCAGGGGTCGCCGGGCCGGGCCTCGCGGTACCTGGTGAAGTACAGCAGGGAGTTGTCGCCGTAGTTGCCCCGGTAGGCGTCGTCGATCCAGCCCCAGGAGCCGGCGGCGTCGAGGCCGTCGCCGATGTCCTGGTAGATCTTCCAGGACACCCCGGCCCGCTCCAGGCGCTCGGGGTACGTGGTCCAGCCGTAACCGAGTTCGTCGTTGCCGAGGACCGGGCCGCCGCCGGTGCCGTCGTTGCCCGTGTGACCGCTCCACAGGTAGTAGCGGTTGGGGTCGGTCGAGCCGATGAACGAGCAGTGGTAGGCGTCGCAGACGGTGAACGCGTCGGCGAGGGCGTAGTGGAAGGGGATGTCGTCGCGGGTCAGATACGCCATGGTCGTGGTGCCCTTGGCGGGGACCCACCGGTCGTACTTGCCGCCGTTGTACGCCTGGTGCCCGTCGGACCAGCCGTGCGGAAGGCCCTCCAGGAACCGCATTCCGAGGTCGTCGGCGTCCGGGTGGAACGGCAGGACGTCCTTGACCCCGTCCGACTGGTACCAGACGGGCTTGCCGTCGTCCCGCCGGACCGGCCGGGGATCACCGAAGCCGCGGACGCCGCGCAGGGTGCCGAAGTAGTGGTCGAAGGAACGGTTCTCCTGCATGAGGACGACGATGTGCTCGACGTCCTCCAGGGAGCCCGTGCGATGGTGCGCCGGGAGCGCGGCGGCCCGCTGGATGCTGCTCGACAGAGCGCTGAACGCGGTGGTGGCACCCGCGATCTGGAGGAATCGGCGCCGGTTGACTTCGGGCATGGATGGAAGACCTCTTCCCGTCGTGAGGGGCGATCCGGCCGGTCGGTGACAACGCGCGCGACAGGAGTGTTCCAGGGGCACCGAACGGCGGGGAAGGGTGCGATGGCACGCGCGTGAAGATCACGGGTACGCCGGACACCGTCCGGGAAGGCCGGGCTCAGCCGCCGCGCCGCACCCGGGCAGCCTGACGGGCCTCCGCGAACTTGCGGGCCTCGCTGCTCCTGCGGGACGGCCTGCCGCCGGAGCCGCTCTTCGCGTCCTTGGTGCTGCCCAGGCCACGGAACGGGACGTTGTGGTTCTTGGGGCGCGGCACGGCCGCCCCGCCGTCGAGAGGCTGTCCGGAGGGGGCCTTGGCACCGGTGATCCGGCTGAGCTCCGCCTCGCCGGACCGCACTTTGGTGACCTTCGGTGCGACACCGGCGTCCGCCATGACCTGGCTCGTCTCGCGGCGCTGTCCCGACAGGACGAGCGTCACGACGGTGCCGGAGCGGCCCGCCCGGGCCGTGCGGCCGGCGCGGTGCAGATAGTCCTTCGGGTCGGTGGCCGGGTCGACGTTGACGACGAGGTCGAGGTCGTCCACGTGCAGGCCGCGTGCGGCGACGTTCGTCGCCACCAGCGCGGTGACCTGTCCGCTCCTGAACTGGGCCAGGGTCCTGGTGCGCTGCGGCTGGGCCTTGCCGCTGTGCAGGGCGGCGGCCGCCACACCACTGGCGCGCAGATGCCGCGTGAGCTGGTCGACGCCGTGCTTGGTGTCGAGGAACAGCAGGACGCGGCCGTCCCAGGCGTCGATCTCCGTGGTCACGGCGTACCG
>Ga0164243_10005639_pt1 | contig 19093 bp, 17 predicted proteins | sample OricompcompostOP_FD_108781 | JGI IMG/M metagenome (GOLD analysis project Ga0164243, IMG submission 108781) | Organic Plus compost microbial communities from Emeryville, California, USA - Original compost - Organic plus compost (OP) | ecosystem: Engineered > Solid waste > Mixed feedstock >... | reverse complement strand
CTGCAGCCGCTCACGCGTCGGCTCGTTGGTGTCCTTCGTGATCAGGAAGGGCATCACGTCCCGGTACGCCTGGAAGAACGGCTCCATGTCCACGACCAGGTCCTTCAGGACCGTCAGGCCCTTGATGGCCTCGACCGTGATCGGCTTCTCGGGGTTGATGTCCTTGATCAGCGTCTTGCACGCCAGGCGGTTCTTGCCGTTGATCCGCATGGCGTCGGAGCCGCAGATGCCGTGGGCGCAGGAACGGCGGAAGGTCAGGGTGCCGTCCAGGTCCCACTTGATCTTGTGCAGCGCGTCGAGGACGCGCTCCTTGGGGTCGATCTCCAGCTGGAAGTCTTCCCAGGTCGCGTCCGCGGAGACCTCCGGGTTGAACCGGCGGATCCGCAGGGTGACGGTGATGTAGGGGGAGTCGGCGAAGCCGGGCTCGGGGGAGCCGGCCGCGTCCGCCTTGTCCAGAACAGGGGTAGCCATCAGTACTTACGCTCCATCGGCTGGTAGCGGGTCTGGACGACCGGCTTGTAGTCCAGACGGACGGTCTCGGTGCCGTCGGCGCCGACCTCGCGGTACGCCATCGTGTGGCGCATGAAGTTGACGTCGTCGCGGTTCGGGTAGTCCTCGCGGTAGTGACCGCCGCGGGACTCCTTGCGGGCCAGCGCGGACACGGCCATGACCTCGGCCAGGTCCAGCAGGTTGCCCAGCTCGACGGCCTCCAGCAGGTCGGTGTTGAACCGCTTGCCCTTGTCCTGGATGGCGACGTTCTTGTAGCGCTCGCGCAGCTCGGCGATCTTCTCGACCGCCGTCTTGATCGTCTGCTCGGTGCGGAACACCATGACGTTGGCGTCCATGGTCTCCTGCAGCTCGCGGCGCAGCTCGGCCACCCGCTCGTTGCCGGTGGAGGACCGCAGCCGCTCGATCTGCCCGACGACGAAGGACTCCGGGTCCTCCGGCAGCTCGACGAAGTCCGCGCTCTGCGCGTACTCCGCGGCCGCGATGCCGGCCCGCTTGCCGAACACGTTGATGTCCAGCAGCGAGTTGGTGCCCAGCCGGTTGGCGCCGTGCACGGACACGCAGGCCACCTCGCCGGCCGCGTACAGGCCGGGGACGACCGTGGTGTTGTCCGCCAGCACCTCGCCCTGGACGTTGGTCGGGATGCCGCCCATCGCGTAGTGCGCGGTGGGCTGGATCGGGATCGGGTCCGTGTAGGGCTCGATGCCGAGGTAGGTCCGCGCGAACTCCGTGATGTCGGGCAGCTTGGCGTCCAGCTGCTCCGGCGGGAGGTGCGTGAGGTCCAGGTAGACGTGGTCGCCCTCGGGACCGCAGCCGCGGCCCTCGCGGATCTCCGTGTAGATGGAGCGGGAGACGACGTCGCGGGAGGCGAGGTCCTTCATGACGGGCGCGTACTTCTCCATGAAGCGCTCGCCGTCCTTGTTGCGCAGGATGCCGCCCTCACCGCGGGCGCCCTCCGTGAGCAGGATGCCCATGCGCCAGATGCCGGTCGGATGGAACTGGAAGAACTCCATGTCCTCCAGCGGCAGCCCGCGCCGGTACACGGCGGCCTGGCCGTCACCGGTCAGGGTGTGCGCGTTGGACGTCACCTTGAAGAACTTGCCGGTGCCGCCGGACGCGTAGATCACGGACTTCGCCTGGAAGATGTGGATCTCGCCGGTGGCCAGCTCGTACGCCACGACGCCGGCCGACTTCCGGACGCCGTCGACCTCGGTGATCAGCTGGTCCAGGACGTAGAACTCGTTGAAGAACTCCACGCCCTCCTTGACGCAGTTCTGGTACAGCGTCTGGAGGATCATGTGGCCGGTGCGGTCCGCGGCGTAGCAGGACCGGCGGACCGGGGCCTCGCCGTGGTTGCGGGAGTGGCCGCCGAAGCGGCGCTGGTCGATGGTGCCGTTCGGCGTGCGGTTGAACGGCAGGCCCATCTTCTCCAGGTCGAGGACGGAGTCGATGGCCTCCTTCGCCAGGATCTCGGCGGCGTCCTGGTCGACCAGGTAGTCACCGCCCTTGACCGTGTCGAAGGTGTGCCACTCCCAGTTGTCCTCCTCCACGTTGGCGAGCGCGGCGGCCATGCCGCCCTGCGCGGCGCCCGTGTGGGAGCGGGTGGGGTAGAGCTTGGTCAGCACGGCGGTGCGGCTGCGCTTGGTCGCCTCGATGGCGGCCCGCATACCGGCGCCACCGGCGCCGACGATGACGGTGTCGTACTTGTGGATCTTCATGATTCTCGCAGCCCCGTGCCTAGCGGATGTTCGGGTCGAAGGTGAAGATCACCAGCGTGCCCAGCAGGATGGTGAACACCGTGGCCGTGTAGAGCAGGCCCTTGAGCCACAGGCGGGTGTTCGGCCGCTCGGCGTAGTCGTTGATGACCGTGCGCAGGCCGTTGGCGCCGTGCAGCATCGCCAGCCACAGCATCGCCAGGTCCCAGACCTGCCAGAAGGGGCTCGCCCAGCGGCCCGCCACGAAGGCGAAGCCGATCTTGGAGACGCCGCCGTCCAGCACCAGCTGGATCAGCAGGTGGCCGATGACCAGCACCACCAGGACGACACCGGACAGGCGCATGAACAGCCACGCGGCCATCTCGAAGTTGCCGCGGGTGCTCTTCGGGGTCTTCTTGGTCCGCTTGCGCGGCGGTTCGATGACCGGCGCCGGGTTGTCGACGGAGTACGGCGAGGCGCCTTCGACGGGGCCGACGCCCGAGGCGGAGGTTTCAGTCGTGGACATCTGCGTCAGCTCCCGAACAGTTCACGAGCGGCGTGGCCGAGGACGGGGTAGATCGCCCCGAGCATCAGCACGATCCACACGGCGACGACGGTCCAGAGCATCTGCTTCTGGTACCGGGCGCCCTTGATCCAGAAGTCGACGGCGATGACACGCAGGCCGTTGAGCGCGTGGAAGAGGATGGCGGCGACGAGGCCGTACTCCAGCAGCGCGACGATCGGCGTCTTGTACGTGGCCACGACGTCGTCGTAGGCCTCCGGGGACACCCGCACGAGAGCGGTGTCCAGCACGTGAACGAACAGGAAGAAGAAGATGAGGACGCCGGTGACTCGGTGAGCCACCCAGGACCACATTCCTTCCCGGCCGCGGTACAGCGTTCCAGCCGGCACGGAAATTTCCTCCGGGAGCGGGGATTGGGGCCGCGCCGGCTTTCCTTGTCGGTCGGGCCCGGCCGGGTACGGTCCACCGGCCCCCAGCATGGTAGCGACGGTTGCCTGCGGCGCTTACGGGGGGCCTGCCGGTGTGATCAAACTTGCACCCGAAAAGGGGGGCCGGGTTGGGACGCGGCTACCGGAATGGGCGGTTTGCGGTCATTTGCCGGGTGCGGCGAGGTGGGGTCGACCGCGCCCACGCGGCGGAGCCGCACATCGTCACAGTCCCCCGCCCCTGAGGGCGTTGTTCAGGCGTTCCCTGGCCAGGAGGCGGAGTTGGTCTCTCGTGACCGTGTGCTCTTCCTCCGGATCGTTCGCCAATCGTGACCGGATGTTCTCCAGGACGCGGTCGAGGATCTCGTCCTCGGGGACGCCGTCGAGGCAGAGGACGAAGACGTGGCCGAACTTGGCCTCGTAGGCCGCGTGCGCGGCGTTCAGGGCGGTGTGGGCGGCCGAGTAGGTGTCCTCGGGGAGTGCGGGGAGGGGCTCGGAGGCCAGGGCCTCGGCGATCTCCTCCGGGGGCAGGTCGTACACCGCCTCGTCCGCCGCGGCCAGCAGGGACGCCGGGTCGGGGTAGGGGCGGTGGCCGGCCAGCAGGCGGGCCCAGCGGGGGCTGTGCAGGCAGGACAGCAGGGCGCGCTCGGCGTCGGGCCCGGGAGCGGCGTTGAACCACTCCAGCGGGGGCGGGGTTCCGGGCGCGCCGCGGGACTGTTCGGGTATGGCGACTCGGCCGGGGAGGTCTGGGAGTCGGTGCGCAGACAGCGTGGGTCCTCGTGGGCGTCGCGTGAGTGGTGTGGCAGATGCTGTGAGAGTTGTGACGTCACGTTATCGAGTGAGTCCGAGACGTGTCCGATCGGTACCCCCATTTCACCCGGACGGCAGAGTTTGGGAACGCCTTGTGGACGCCTCTCACCCGAACGGGTCGTACGTTGGCAGGGTGAGTCGGCACAGGCAGCACGGTCAGCGCAGGCGCGGTCCCGGCGCGGAGGCGACGGCGAGGCGGCGGAGGGTCACCGCCGTCGCCGTGGCCGTGGGGGCGGTGGTGGTGGGGTCCGGGGTGGGCCTCGGCCTGTGGGCCTCGGGGGACGACGGCGGCCCGGCGGCCGCCCCCTCCTCGCCGTCGCCGACGCCGAGCCCCACCCGCAGCTACCCGCTGTCCGAGGCGCCGCGGACCATACCCGCCGTGCGCGAGCACACCGCCGAGCGCGGCCCCGGCTGGCGGCCCGCCTCCGGCCACCGGGTGGTCGTGTCCGACCCGGCGCTCGAGGACGAGGGCAAGCTCACCGCCCAGGAGCTGGGTCTGACGTACGCCGGGGAGAAGGACGACGAGCGGCCCGGCGACGTACGGCTGGAGCTGAACCGGGACGGGGGCGCGAACCCGGAGTCGTACACCCTGACCGTGCGCGGCGGGCGGGTCACCGTCAGCGGGCCCGGGGAGGCGGGCGTCTTCTACGGCACCCGCACCCTCAAGCAGGAGATGTCCGGCACCGGCGCCGCCCCCGAGGGCGTGGTGCGCGACGAGCCCGCCAAGCCGCGGCGCGGCATGATGCTGGACATCGCGCGCAAGCACTACGGCGCCGGCTGGATAGAGGACCGCATACGCGAGCTGGGCGACCTGAAGTACAACGAGATCGGTCTGCACTTCTCCGACGACCAGGGCTTCCGCATCGAGTCCGACTCGCACCCGGAGATCGTGTCGAAGGACCATCTGACCAAGGCGCAGGTCCAGAAGATCGTCGACCTCGCGGAGAGCCGGCACATCACCGTCGTCCCCGAGATCGACTCGCCCGGACACCTCGGCGCCGTCATCGACGCCCACCCCGACCTCCAGCTGCGGAAGACCAACGGCGAGGCGGTGCGCGGCGCCGTCGACATCGCGAACCCGAAGTCCGCCCAGATCGTCGACGACCTGCTCGACGAGTACGCCGGGCTCTTCCCCGGCGACCAGTGGCACCTCGGCGGCGACGAGTACCAGGCCCTCGTCGTCTCCGACCCCGAGGCGACCTTCCCCGGCCTCGCCTCCGCGGCCCGCGACAAGTACGGCCCCGGCGCCACCGTCGAGGACCTCACCACCGGCTGGCTCAACGACCGCGCCGCCACCGTCCGCGCCCACGACCGCGTCCCCCGCGCCTGGAACGACGGCTTCTTCCCCGGCGGGTCCGTCCAGGCCGACGAGGACATCCGGGTCGCCTACTGGACCGGCAAGGAGATCGGCGCCCGCAAGCCCGCCGAGTACCTGGCCGAGGGCCGCGAGGTCATCAACTACAACGACGAGTTCCTCTACTACGTCCTCGGCGAGCCGCTGACCTTCGTCTATCCGACCGGCGAGCGCATCTACGAGCAGTGGACCCCGCGGGTGCTGCGCGGCACCACCCCCGTCCCCGCGAAGTACGACCGGCAGATCCTCGGCGGCTCCTTCGCCATCTGGGGCGACCTGCCCCGCTCCCAGACGCAGGAGCAGGTCGCGGCGGGTATCCGGATGCCGCTGCGGGCCCTCGCCCAGAAGCTGTGGGACGCGCGCGAACCCGCGCTGTCCTGGGCCGAGTTCCGCGCCCTGGCGGACCGGCTCGGCTGACGGATTGCCGCGAACGCCTGCGAACCCCCGTACGGCTGTGGTGATGTTCTGGGCGAGCCGACGGCTCGGCGCGCCGGGCCGGGAACCGACATGCGGGGGGAACACCGGCACATGGGCTACTGGGGTTATGTCGTCGTGGGCCGCGCCGGGCGGCCGCTGGCCGGACTGGACACGCTGGCCGGCGCGGGCGGGGAGCTGACCCTGCGCACCGAGGCCCCGGACGGCTGGCAGGTGTGGGAGCTGCCGGGCCGTGAGGGCGAGCTGGGCAGCATGAACGCCCTGGCGGAGGAGACGGGCGCGCCCGCGCTGTTCGGGTACGTGATGAACGGCGAGTGCGTGGCCGTGGAGGCCGCGTCCCCCGAGAGCGGGGTGTGGACCGCCTGCCTCGGCCGGGACGCGATGGCCGGGTACCTCGACGGCCGCCAGGAGGGGCTCACCGTCGACGACTACTTCCTGGAGCCCGCCGACGCCGCCGAGCGGGCCGTCTTCTGGGCCGAGGAGGCCGGGCGCGAGGTCGCCGTCGAGGACGTGCTGGAGGTGCTGACCGCCGACCCCGGGCCGTTGGCCGAAAACGGCTTCTTCCGGCTGCTCGACGTGTTGCGCGTGGTGCCCGAGTGACACTCCCGGCTTGTCGCACGCAGTAAGGGGAAATGCGGGCTCCGTGAGCGACGAGGCCCGTCACGGCCTCATCAGGGGGCCTGCGGACCCGCGGGAGGGAGGCGTGGATGAGCCTGGAGGAACTGATCGCACAGGCCGACGAGCGCGGACTGGCCGCCAGCGGGGTGGCTTGTTTGGATCGGTGCGTGCCGCTGCTGGGCGGTGACGACGAGGCGCTGCGGCCGCTGTGGGGCACCCTCGCCGAGGGACCCGACGACGGCGACTGGGGCGAGGTGCTCCGGCAGACGCGCGAGAAGCTGGACGCGGCGGCGGGCGAGGCGGCCGGCGGCTGCGCCGGCGAGGCGGCGGAACTGGCGCGGGGCATGCTCGCGACCGCGCCCCTGGACCGGTCCGGGCCGGCGCTGCGGCAGTGGGCCGACGGCTGCTCGGAGGGCGCGCTGCGGATCCATCTGCTGCTGGACGGCGCGGGCGACGTGGATCTGGACGCCGCCCGCCGGGAGGGATGCGCCGACGGGCTGTCGCCGCTGCTCGCCGCGGAACTGCGGCGGCAGACGGCCGTCCTCGAACTCGTCGCCGCCCACGGGGCGGCCGGGCTGCGCAGCGCGCTGGAGGTGTCCACGGAGGGACGCCGGGTGCTGCGCGCGGCGGTCTCGCGCCGCAGCCGCCGGGATGCCTGACACCCCGTCGGAGGTCCGGGTCGAGGACATGCGGCGACGGCCCTGTGAGCATCCTGGGGCGGTCGTGCACCCGTTGTGGAAAGCCGCCGGATCGGGGTGACGAAACGCTTCGCCGCAGCGCTCTCCAGAGTGTGACGACTGCGACGACTGTGACGACACAGCAGGAGACCAGGCCCTCGGCGGCGACGAAGCCGGTCCGCTGGGCGGCGGACGCGGTGGCGGCGATGCGTGAGGGCGCACGGATGCGCCTCGACTACTCGGCGCGCAGTCTGTGGAGCGTCGACCGGATGATCGAGGACATCCGCCGCGAGTCGGCCCCGTACGCCGCCGTGGAGCTGGTGCTGCGCGGCTTCGGGGCCTACGCGGGCGAGGTGATCGTGCGTCAGGCGGGCGGCGAGTGGTGGGCCTCCGGCGGCGACCACTGGGTCCGCACCCCCGACGGCCGTCTCTGGGACCCCATCGAGGAGGCCCGCCGCTGCTACACCGCCGACGGCTCGCTCCGCCTCATGTGCCGGGACGCGACGGCGGGGGCGCGGCGGGACTGAGTGCCGCCCGGGGCGGGCCGCCGGTGCGTCCGGGGGAGGTGTGCCGCCGGGGTGCTCGGGAGGCATGGGGCGACTGGGACCCGCGTTGACCTGTGACACTTTGGGCGCCGCGCACGCTGAGGTCGCTGGGGGTGTGGCACGGAAAGACGTGCACACGTCATGCGAGGCGCATCGCGCTCGGTACGGACGAGGACGGTTCTTGGGTCACGGAGGGGAATCCCGTCGCACGCAGGCGTCCGACGGGGAGCTGGGTGACGCCGTCGCGCGTGCCCAGCAGGGCGACGAGGCCGCGTTCGCCGTGGCCTACCGGCTGGTGCAGCCCGGACTCCTCGCGTACGTCCGGGGACTGGTCGGCGCCGACGCCGAGGACGTGACGTCGGACGCCTGGCTGGAGATCGCCCGTGACCTCGGACGGTTCAAGGGCGACGGCGCCGGGTTCCGCGGCTGGACGGCCACCATCGCCCGGCACCGCGCCCTGGACCACCTGCGCCGCCGGCGCGTACGCCCCCGCGTGTCCGCGCTGGAGCAGGACGTGCTGGAGCTGCCCGCCCCGCACAGCACGCACGACCAGGCGATGGAGGCCCTGTCCACCGAGCAGGCCCTCGCCCTGCTGGGCGGGCTGCCCCGGGACCAGGCGGAGGCGGTGCTGCTGCGGGTCGTCGTGGGCCTCGACGGGCCCGCCGCGGCCCGTGTGCTCGGCAAGCGGCCGGGCGCCGTACGGACGGCCGCGCACCGGGGTCTGCGGCGTCTGGCGAAGCAGCTCGCGGCCGACGGTGTGACGGAAGAGGCGCCCAGGACGCTGGGTGAGTCGACGTGACCGTGGGCCGGGACGGCGGTCACGCCGGACGGCACGGCCTCCGCGGCCGCCCCGGCGGCTGAACGGGCCGGGCGGAATGAACGTATCCGTTTGTCGGGGCCGGACCGGGCTCCCTCCTGGTGGGAGGGGCTGCGGCGGTCACCGGGCCCCGGATGCGGGGCCGTAGGGCCACGGGCGGAACCGGACAGGCCGGACAGGCCGACACGAGTGCAGGGACGGAATCGGACATGGGTGAACGGCAGAGCGACGGCGGGCGGGCCGGCCGCCGGCGTGTGCACCCGGGGCGTTCCGGCCGTCCTGTGGGCGTGGCGGCCGGCGCCGGCCGTGCCGCGCCCGTCCCCGTCGAGGGGCCGGCCGGTGACACGGCCCGGCTGGAGGCGCTGCTCGTCCACGCCCTGGTGTCCGACGCCGTGGACACCGGGGCCGAGCAGCGGGCCGTCGCCGCGTTCGTGGCCGCCCGGGAGTCGGGGGCGCATGGCGCGCGCACCCGCCGCCAGGACGACTGGCGGGTCTCTCGACGGCGGTTCGGCGGGCGGTCCCTGCGGGTGACGCTGGGGGCGCTGGTGGCGGGCTGTGCGCTGAGCGGGGTGGCCTGGGCCGGGATCCAGGTGGCGGGGGCGGGGGTGCCGGGCGGGGAGCGGTCCGAGGAACCGCGGCCGAGCCGGACGCCGTCCGCCGGTTCGGCCCCTGCTGCTCCGGTCGTTCCGGACGTGTCCGGTGACACCGGTGCGGCTGAGACTCCGGAGGCGTCGCCTTCGGCGTCCGTCACGGCGGAGAAGGACGGGGAGCGGCGCGGCTCGGGGCGGGCGGAGCCCGGTAAGTCCGTCGAGGCGCATTGCCGGGCGTACGAACGGGTCGCCGGGCGGGGTCGGGTCCTGGAGGCGCCGGTCTGGGAGCGGCTCGTCGCGGCGGCGGGGGGTGCGGGGCGGGTCGAGGCGTACTGCGACGGGCTCGGCGGGGGTGTGGCGCCCTCGGCTTCCGCGTCGGCGCCGGTGAGCGTGCCTCCGGTGGAGGGTGAATCGGTCGGCACCGGTGCTTCTGACGTGGTCAGGGAGGGTGTGGGGGTTGGGCGGAAGCCCTGAGGGGTGACGTGGGTCACCTGGACGGGGGGTGTTCCGGAGCCCGGCGTCTGCGGGTTGCCGCTGCGCCCACCCTCCCCCACTCTCGGCTTCGCTCGATCGGGAGGTACCCCCATCGCCCTGGGGGTGTCTCCCAGGCCCTTGAGGCACTGGGGGAGGCACGACTGCCCGCAGTGGCGGATGAGCCCCTTAAAGGGGTGCGGGGAACTGCGCGATCAGTCACGGACTGCCGGCACCCGGCGTCGGCGGGGTGCCGCGGCGGCGGGTGCTTCAGGGGCGCGGGGAACTGCGCGATCAGCCACGGATTACCCGCACCCGGGCTCGCGGGCTGCCGCCTTCGCGGAGACGGCCGGGGCCGCCACCCCCCACAGGAGAGGCCCCGGCCGTCGCGCGGTACGGGCCGCGCGCGACCCGTATCTTCTACAGCGCCGTGCATGCGTTTTCTGTCACACGTCCCGTGTCACGGGTTAGTTGCGTCTTGTACGGTCATGGACGGCGAACGGTTTCAGGTCGTAACGTGCCTTTCGCGCCAGGCCGCGGGAGACAAACGACCTCAACCTCCAAGTGCGGCCTAGAGTCCGCAACGACCGATTGAGCAATGACGACGGCGAGCAACCCGGTCCGCGAGAGCGGCGCCGGCTTAGGCGCAGAAGGGCGCACGCGTGCTGGGGGACGACGCGGAGCTGACCGCCGCGGTGCGCGCGGCACAGGACGGGGACGAGACCGCGTTCCGGACCGTGTACCGCGCCGTGCACCCGCGGCTGCTCGGGTACGTCCGGACACTGGTCGGCGAGCCCGACGCCGAGGACGTCACGTCCGAGGCCTGGCTCCAGATAGCCCGTGACCTGGAGCGGTTCTCCGGCGACGCGGACCGCTTCCGCGGCTGGGCCGCCCGTATCGCCCGCAACCGCGCGCTCGACCACATCCGCATGCGCGGCCGCCGCCCGGCGATAGGCGGCGACGAGACCGAGCTGACCGGGCGGCCCGCCGAGTCGGACACCGCGGGCGAGGCGATCGAGGCGCTCGCCACCGACGGCGCCTTCAGCCTGATCTCCCGGCTCCCGCAGGACCAGGCCGAGGCCGTCGTCCTGCGCGTGGTCGTCGGCCTCGACGCCAAGACGGCCGCACAGACCCTGGGCAAGCGCCCCGGCGCCGTACGGACGGCCGCCCACCGCGGCCTGCGCCGGCTCGCCGAACTCCTCGGCGACGATCCGGACGGACATCCGGAATCCGCAGGAGTGCTCGACGCCCTTCCGCCCCAAAGAGAACCACGCCGTCGTACGGTGACGTCCGCGAGTGTGACGCAGTTGCGAGCGCGGACGCAGAAGGATTTGTGATGGCCGATGAGCGGTACAGGTGGCTGGACGCGGAGGCGGCGGAGCGCCTGCTGAACGGTGAGCCGCTCCAGGCTGCCGGTCCACCCGCCGGTGACCAGGCCGAACAGCTCGCCGGAGTGCTCCGCGCGCTCTCCGCGCCCCCGCCCACGGCCGAGGACGAACTTCCCGGGGAGGCGGCCGCGCTGGCCGCCTTCCGCAAGTCCAGGGACGCACGGACAGGGCAGGCCGACTCGGCCCCGCACACCGGTCAGGGCACCGGCCCCGGGGACCCCGACGTCGGCCTGATCCGTCTCGCCGCTCCGCGCACCGGCCGTACCGGAACGCCCGGCGGAGCCCGAGGACCGCGTCCCGCCCGGCTCGTGCTGGCGGCCGCGCTGGTCGTCGGCATGGTCGGCGGCACCGCCGTGCTCGCCGGCACCGGGCTGCTGCGCACGCCGTTCGACGACTCCCGCTCCGGTCCCGCGGGCGCCACCACGGCCACGCAGCCCCAGCGCCCGCTGATCTCCCCGCCCGCGCAGGGCGCCACCCCGGGCGACGGACGCCAGGGCGACTCCGTCGACGGAGGCCGCGACGGCGGCGAGGACCCCGACCGCACCCCCGAGGGCTCGGTGAACGGCGACGGCAAGACCGCCCACGGCGCACGCTGGAAGCTCGTCGTGTCCGCCTGCCGCTCCTGGCACCAGGGTCGTCCGGTGAACGGCGAACGCCGCCGCGCCCTGCACGAGGCGGCCGGCGGCGCCTCCCGCGTCGCCGCCTACTGCCGTGGCGTCACCGCCGAGGAAGACTCCGGCGTCAAGGACGGCAAGACCGACAAGACCGACAAGAGCGGCAAGAGCGACAAGAACAACAGGGGCGACAAGGGCGACGGAAGCGGCGTGCCGGACGCCGAGACGCGCCTCGACGGCGACGAGGGCGAGCAGCAGAACACCCTCCCCGACCAGGGCACCGGCGCCCCCGACACCGACGACAGCGGTGAGGACAAGGGGAACAACGGCAACGGCAAGGGCAACGGAAAAGGCTCCGGCCGCGGCCACAGCGGCTCCGACGCCGACGACAGCCCGTCCAAGGGCAACGGCAAGGGCAAGGACAAGACCAAGGACGACGGGAACGGAAGCGGCAAGGGCAACGGGAACGGCAAGCAGGACTAGGCGGGCGGGCCCGGACACCCCAGGCGCCCGGACACCCCCAGACGCCCGGACACCCGCTGACCTGCGAAAACTCACCGCTTCCACATTCACGTACCGACCGGTGTGACACTTCCGGCCCTTGTGACGCAGTACTGAGTGAGCCGACTGGTCATCGGCCGTAGCACTGAGCCGGGGTTCCCCCCGTACCCGCGGCTCGTGCACATGGCGCGGGCGGGACACGTTCCCCCGGTCCCGCCCGCGCCCCTTCTCCTCGGGTCTCTCCCGGTCTCACCAGTGCACGACGACCTTGTCGCCGTTCTCCACCTGCTCGTACAGCCGCGCGATCGCGTCCTCGTCGCGTACGTTCACGCAGCCGTGCGAGGCGCCCGCGTAGCCCCGGGCGGCGAAGTCGGCCGAGTAGTGCACCGCCTGGCCGCCGCTGAAGAACATCGCGTACGGCATCGGCGAGTCGTACAGCGTGGAGACGTGGTGCCGGGACTTCCAGTAGACGCGGAAGACGCCCTCGCGGGTCGGCGTGTACTCGGAGCCGAAGCGGACCGGCATCGTCGACACCGTCCGGCCGTCGATCATCCAGCGCAGGGTGCGGCTGGACTTGCTGATGCACATCACCCGGCCGGTCATGCAGCGCGGGTCGGGCGCGTCGGCCTCCTGGCCGCCCATCAGATACAGCTCCCAGCGGCCCGGCTCCCGCGTCATCGCGAGCAGCCGCTGCCAGGTCACCGTGTCCGTCACGCCCGTCTTCGGCAGACCGCGCTTGCCCTGGAAGCCGCGGACCGCCTCCGTGGTCAGGTCGTCGTAGGTGCCGGTGGGGCCGTGGAAGATCCAGGCGATCTGCCGCAGCCGCGCCTGGAGTTCACGGACGTCCCGCCCCTTGTCGCCCGGCGACCACAGCACACGCGCGGGCGTCGGACGACTCGAAGGGGTGACCGACGGCTTCGCGGGCGCCTCCGGTGTCCGGCTCGGCGACGCCGGCTCCCGTGACGCGTCCGGCGTCCCCGACGGCACGTCGATCCGTACCGGCGGCGCGCCCTTGCCGTCCGTCCCGGCCGGCTGCACCGTGCACCCCGCCGCACCCACGGCCATCGCGCCCAGCACCGCCAGGACGCCTATGCCCTTCCTCCCCATGCCGCTCCCGCGCACCGCAGCCCCCCGTCGTCCCGCCGCACCGGACCTGCCCGGCCGTCACCCCAGGTTCTACCCCGGACGTGACCGGAGCGGAACAAGGAGGCATGGTGGGGAGTGACCGGACGCGACGGCCGCCGGGGAAAGGCCTTGTGAGCGGGGTCCCACGGAGGCTGTGAGGAAGGTCCCAGCGTGTGCCCCTCCACCGGGCCGCACGCGCACCGCTACAGTCCGTCGAAGGGTCGGCCTGTACTGGTGAGTAACTGACGGGTGACCGGCGATCGGATCGAGCAACGCTGCTCAGCGGGAGGCATGCACATCATGGCGCGCGAGTCGGAGTCCGGACTGCCCATCGAACCGGTCTACGGGCCGGAGGCTCTCGAGGGCTGGGACCCGGCCGAGAAGCTGGGTGAGCCCGGTTCGTACCCCTTCACGCGGGGCGTGTACCCGACGATGTACACGGGCCGCCCCTGGACGATGCGCCAGTACGCCGGTTTCGGCACGGCGACGGAGTCCAACGCCCGCTACAAGCAGCTGATCGCCAACGGCACGATGGGTCTGTCGGTCGCGTTCGACCTGCCGACGCAGATGGGCCACGACTCCGACGCGCCGATCGCGCACGGCGAGGTCGGCAAGGTGGGCGTGGCGATCGACTCGATCGACGACATGCGGGTGCTGTTCGGCGGGATCCCGCTGGACAAGGTGTCCACGTCGATGACGATCAACGCCCCGGCCGCGCTGCTGCTGCTCCTGTACCAACTCGTCGCGGAGGAGCAGGGCGTCAGCGCGGACAAGCTGACGGGCACGATCCAGAACGACGTGCTGAAGGAGTACATCGCCCGCGGCACGTACATCTTCCCGCCGAAGCCGTCGCTGCGGCTGATCGCCGACATCTTCAAGTACTGCAAGGCCGAGATCCCGAAGTGGAACACGATCTCGATCTCCGGCTACCACATGGCCGAGGCGGGCGCCTCCCCGGCGCAGGAGATCGCGTTCACCCTCGCCGACGGCATCGAGTACGTCCGCACGGCCGTCGCGGCCGGCATGGACGTCGACGACTTCGCCCCGCGCCTGTCGTTCTTCTTCGTGGCCCGTACGACGATCCTGGAGGAGGTCGCCAAGTTCCGTGCGGCCCGCAGGATCTGGGCGCGGGTGATGAAGGAGGAGTTCGGCGCGCAGAACCCCAAGTCGCTCATGCTGCGGTTCCACACGCAGACGGCCGGGGTGCAGCTGACGGCCCAGCAGCCCGAGGTGAACCTGGTCCGCGTCGCCGTGCAGGGCCTCGCGGCGGTGCTGGGCGGCACGCAGTCGCTGCACACCAACTCCTTCGACGAGGCGATCGCCCTGCCGACGGACAAGTCCGCCCGCCTCGCCCTCCGTACCCAGCAGGTCCTCGCCTACGAGACCGATGTGACCGCCACGGTCGACCCGTTCGCCGGCTCCTACGTCATCGAGAAGATGACCGACGACGTGGAGGCCGCCGCGCTGGAGCTGATGGAGAAGGTCGAGGACCTCGGCGGCGCGGTCAACGCCATCGAGCGCGGCTTCCAGAAGAACGAGATCGAGCGCTCCGCCTACCGCATCGCCCAGGAGACCGACTCCGGCGAGCGGGTCGTGGTCGGCGTCAACCGCTTCCAGCTCGACGAGGAGGAGCCCTACGAGCCGCTCCGCGTCGACCCGGCCATCGAGGCCCAGCAGGCCGAACGCCTCGCCAAGCTGCGCGCCGAGCGTGACCAGCAGGCGGTCGACACCGCGCTGGCCGCGCTGAAGAAGGCCGCCGAGGGCGAGGACAACGTCCTCTACCCGATGAAGGACGCCCTCAAGGCCCGCGCCACGGTCGGCGAGGTCTGCAACGCCCTGCGCGAGGTGTGGGGAACGTACGTCCCGAGCGACGCCTTCTAGGCTTCGCCTGCGGTCGTTCTCGCAGGTCGAGACGGGTACAAGGAGTGTCGCACGGCGTGCGACACTCCTTGCCATGTTCGGTGTCGTCGACCTTCCCACCTACCTCGCGGGCCTGGTGCTGATCATCCTGCTGCCCGGCCCCAACTCGCTGTACGTCCTCTCCGTCGCCGCCCGTCGCGGGGTGCGCTCCGGCTACACGGCCGCCGCCGGCGTCTGGTGCGGGGACGCCGTCCTGATGACGCTGTCGGCCGCCGGGGTCGCCTCCCTGCTCCAGGCGAACGCCGTGTTGTTCGGCATCGTGAAGTACGCCGGCGCCGGCTATCTGGCCTGGCTGGCCGTCGGGATGCTGCGCGCCGCGTGGGGCATGTGGCGCGGGCGCGGGGAGGAGAGCGCGGAGGAGACCGCCCCGGCCGCCGCGCCCGGTGAGCGTCCGTTCCGCCGGGCGCTGGTGGTCAGCCTGCTGAACCCGAAGGCGATCCTGTTCTTCATCGCCTTCTTCGTGCAGTTCGTCGACCCCGCCTACGCCTATCCGGCGCTGTCCTTCGTGGTGCTGGGCGCGCTGGCCCAGATCGCCAGCGTGCTCTACCTCAGCGCGCTGATCTTCGGCGGCACACGGCTCGCCGCCGCGTTCCGCCGTCGTCGCCGGCTGTCGGCGGGCGCCACCTCGGCGGCGGGCGCCCTGTTCCTGGGCTTCGCGGCGAAGCTGTCGACGGCGAGCGCGTAGGGCCTGTCCGGCGGTTCATTCCGGGGGTGCGCCCTCCCCACGCCAGTGCTCCCGGCCGCGTGCGAACCGAGTCCCGAGGGCGTCGGCCCGCTCCTCCGCCCCACGGCCGGACCCCGGACGCGGTGCACCCGGACGCGCCGTCAGCGCGTCCCGAAGCGGGCCAGGTAGGCGCCGAGCCCGTCCGGGGTGTCCCCGGTCCAGCCCACGTAGCCGTCCGGGCGGACCAGGAACAGGCCCGTGCCGTACGTCCGGTGGGACGGGCCGGTCACCAGCCGCACGCCCGTGGGCGGTTCGGGGGCGTCCGTGCCCAGCGCCAGCAGGGTCCAGTGCGGCCCGCGGAAGGCGTCGAAGAGGCGGGTGCCGTCCACGCGGCCGTCCGGGGCGCGGTCGCCCGCCCGCACCCCTCCCGGCTCGGCACGGGTCTCCGCGCTGAGCGTGGAGTCCCGGTAGCCGAGGTCCAGTTGCAGGGTGGCCCCGCCGCGCTTCGCCTCACCGCGGTGGATGCGGGTGGACAGGCCGAGCATGTCCGCGGCGACCGCCCGCCGCTCCTCCTCGTAGCTGTCGAGGAGGGACGCGTCCGCGCCGTCGGACAGCACCGCGGCCAGCTTCCAGCCCAGGTTGTAGGCGTCCTGCACGGAGGTGTTGAGGCCCTGGCCGCCGGCCGGGGAGTGCACGTGCGCGGCGTCGCCCGCGAGGAACACCCGGCCGGCCCGGAAGCGGTCGGCGAGCGCGGCGCGCGGCCGGAAGTCGGAGGCCCACAGGACCTCGGTGACGTCCTCGGCGGCGAGGTGCGTACGCGCGGCCACGACCTGGCGTACGGCGTCGGGGGAGAGGGCCACCCGGGTGCCCTCGGTGAACCGGGCGACCAGCTGGAAGTCGTCCGTGCCGGCGAGCGGGCAGAGGGTGAGGAACTCGTCCCGGCCCTCGCTGGGCGGGAACATGTGCCACCAGTCCCGGTCCAGACCCTCGATCCGTACGTCCGCCACCAGCATCGGCAGCGGATCGACCGCCTCGCCGGTCATGCCGGTGCCGACCGCCCGGCGCACCGCCGACCGCCCGCCGTCGGCGGCGACGAGGTACCGGGCGCGCAGCGGCGGCCCGGCGGCGAAGTGGGCGGTCACGCCGTCCTCGTCCTGCGTGACGTCCGCGAGCTCGCGGCCGTAGGCGATCTTGCCGCCCAGCTCCTCCAGCCGGTCCCGCAGGATCCGCTGGGTGCGCCACTGCGGGATCATCAGGCCCTCGTACGGCGCCTCCTCGGTGGGCTCCACCGGGTCCATCAGATGGTGCTCGCCCAGCTGCCTGCCGTTCCGCCAGAGCATGCCGACCGGGTAGCGGCCGCCGCCCGCGCGGACGGCGTCCAGCACGCCGAGGTCGTCGAAGACCTCCATGGTGCGCGGCTGGAGGCCCTTGCCGCGTGATCCGGGGAACAGTCCCTCCTCCCGCTCCACGACCAGCGCCGGGACCCCGCGCCGGGCGAGTTCGATGCCGAGGGTGAGGCCGGTCGGCCCCGCGCCCACGATCAGGACATGGGTGTCGCTCATGATCCGTCTCCTTAACAGCGTTAAGTGGCCCGTGGTCCGAGCGTCCCCCTAACGGTGTTAAGTTGTCAAGCGTGAGCACGGAACGACGCACGCCGCTGGACCGCCGACGGGTCGCCGACACGGCGCTGAAGCTGCTGAACGAGGTCGGCCTCGACGGGCTGACCCTGCGCGCCATCGCCAGGGAACTCGACGTCAAGGCGCCCGCCCTGTACTGGCACTTCAAGGACAAGCAGGCGCTGCTGGACGAGATGGCGACGGAGATGTTCCGCCGGATGACCGACGGGGTCGAACTCGACCCCGAGGACACCTGGCAGGAGCGGCTGCTCAGGAGCAACCGGGTGCTGCGGCGGACGCTGCTCGCCTACCGTGACGGCGCGAAGGTCTTCAGCGGCACGCGCTTCACCGGCCTGGAGCACGCCGAGCAGCAGGAGGACAACCTGCGGCTGCTCACGTCCGCCGGCCTCACGCTCCTCCAGGCGGCCCGTGCGCTCCAGACGACGTTCCTCTACACGCTCGGCTTCGTCGCCGAGGAGCAGGGCGTCGAGCCGATGCCGGGCGAGCGGCGGGAGGGCTTCGACGTCGAGGCCCGCGCCCGCCTGATGGCCGACCACCCGCTGGCTGCGGAGGCGGGACGCGCCTTCTTCGGCGACTACGACGCCCACTTCGAGGAGGGCCTCGCCCTGATCATCACGGGGATCGAGACGCGGTACGGGGTGAGGTGAGCGGGGCCCGGGCCCGCTGAGGGGGCGACGCGTCGGGCCCGGCCGTTCGCGCAGTTCCCCGCGCCCCTGAGGGGGTCGGTCCACTGCCCGCCCAGGGGCTGCGGGCCGGCTGAGAGGGATACGCGTCTGACCTCTCCGTTCGCGCAGTTCCCCGCGCCCCTGGGTGGGCTGCCGGCCGACCCCTTGCAGGGGCGCGGGGAACCGCGCGAGAAGCCCCCACCGGCCCGCGGCCGACGTCGTGCCTACCGCCCCCCGCCCCGCCGCACCACCCTTCCCACCTTCCGCCTGGCCCGCGCAGCCCGCACCCGCGCCCGGGTCGCCGCGCTGCTGCCCGGCAACCCCAACTCGGCCAGCCGCAAGGCCGGAAAGTACCCGGCGGGGCTGCCCGCGAGATGCCCCCGCAGCCACTCCTCCGCCTCCCCCCGCAGCGCGGGATACGTCCGCGGCTGCATGCAGAACCCCATCGCCCGCACCAACGCCCCCAGCGACGCCGGCGCAGCCCCCAGCACCGCCGGTGTCTCGTCCCGTTCCAGGTCCGGCACCAGATGGTCGACCAGCGCCAGCGGAATGCGGTTGCTGTTCTGGTAGGGCCGCAGCCGGTCCAGCACCAGCGCCGTCCCCACCCGCGCCACGGGCACGCCGTAGTACGCGGACGCGGTCACCATGGCCGTGGAGAAGCAGCCGACGACCAGCTCCGGGCGGGCGTGCTCGTACAGCGTCTCCGCGAGCAGCGGCGCGTCCTGCACGGTGAGCCGTACGCCCGCGTCGGCCGCCGCCTTGTGCAGGGCCGCCGCATAGCCGGCGGGGGCGGTCGGATGGGGCTTGAAGACGAGCGAGCGGTGCCCGGCGCGCACCGCCCCGGCGAGCATGCGGACGTGCAGGTCCTCCTCCTCGTCCGCGCTCAGGATGTTGATCGCCGCCAGGTACTGCCCGAGCAGCACGGCCGTCGGCCGCTCCTCCCGCACCGGCGCCAGGAGCGGATCGTCCGCCGCCTCCCGGGCGACCTCGTCCAGCACCGCGCGGAACGCCCCGTCCGGCACGACCACCGGCTCCACGCCGTACTCGGACAGCAGCAAGGGCCGTAGACCGGGAAGGAGATCAAGGTGCAGCAGCCGCCGGACGCGCCGGCCG
>Ga0164243_10005638_pt1 | contig 19093 bp, 15 predicted proteins | sample OricompcompostOP_FD_108781 | JGI IMG/M metagenome (GOLD analysis project Ga0164243, IMG submission 108781) | Organic Plus compost microbial communities from Emeryville, California, USA - Original compost - Organic plus compost (OP) | ecosystem: Engineered > Solid waste > Mixed feedstock >... | reverse complement strand
CTGCGCGGTGTCGAGCGCCGCGCCCTTCGGCTCGGCCTGCAGCAGCGGCAGGTACGGCTTGCCGGCCTTGGCCGCCTCGCCCGCCTCGGCGGAGTTCGAGAACCGCGACCACACGGCCGCCGGCGTGTCGCCGAGGGTCTCGAGTTCGAGGGTCTTCCCGCCCTTGATCGTGAGGCCCTCGACCTTCAGGTGACCGCCCCGACCGACGTTGAGGATCCGGAAGTAGTCGGCCTGCGAGTCACGGACGATCTTGGTGTCGTGACCCTTGAGCGTGATGCGCTCCTTGATCACCGGCAGACCGTTGCCGTGCTCGTCGGTGCGGGTCAGCGTGTAGGTGCAGTTCTTCGCGAGCTCCAGCACGCCGCCGTGGTTGTTGTTGGCGAAGATGATCGCCTGGATCAGCTTGTCGGAGTCGCAGGGCACCTCCTTCCCGCGGTCCTTGTCGTACCCCTTGTGGTCGCGCTTGTCCTCACGGTCCTTGCCGTGGTCCTTCTCCTTCGAGCGGTCCTCGTCGGCGGCCCGCTCGCCGTCCTTCGTGACCTGGGCCGTCGACCACGCCAGATCCTTGACGCCGACGGCGCCGGCGCCGCTTGCGATGCCGACGGCCGCGATGCTGACCACGCCGGTCAAACCGGCGACGCCGCTGGCGAGCCAGAGCTTGCGCCGCCGCTTCGGCGTCGCCCCCGGCCCGGCGGCGGTGTTCTTAGCTAGGTAGTTGGACATCGGAGCTCTCTGCCCTCTCCTCGTACCAGACGGGGCCGCGACGCCACAGGCGAGCGTCCCCTACTACAAATCGGTTGTAGCTCCCAGAAGCACCGTATGAGAATCTTCCTCGCCTCGGGTGCGTATCCGAAATAACCCCGCATTCGGTACGGGCACGGATGAGGAGGGCCGGACGGCCCGGCACGGGTCCATCGGCTCAGGCGCGCCGGTATGCGCGCAGTGACGGCCAGGGGACGTGGCCGGCGCAGACGGGGCGGATCGGCGCGGGACGGGCCAGTCGGGACGAGCGCGGACGGCGAGGGCTCCTCCGCAGCCGCCGTCGCGGTGCGGAGGAGCCCCCTTCTATGTGGTGTCGCACTCGGGTTGATCAGCCGAAGCAGTTGTCCGGGACGACCGGGCTGCCCACGCAGTTCGTGGGCCGGTTGTCCTTGACGGCCGACTTCTTGTCGATGACGACGCCGTCGTTGGTGGTGTAGATGCCGCCGGGCGGATCGGCGGACATGTTGTGGACGACCTTCGTGCCGACCAGCTTGACGGCGCCGCCCACGTTGTAGATGCCGCCGGCCACGGCGCCCGGGCCGGTCGCCCGGTTCGCCACGATCTCGCTGTCCCGCAGAGTGACGAACCCGATGAAGTTGCCGAGGCCGCCGCCGCTCTGCCGCGACTCGTTCTCCTTGACGACGCTGCGCTCGATCACGGCGGTCGACTGCTGGACGCCGATGCCGCCGGCCATCCCCTCGGTGAAGTTGCCGGCCACGACGACCTGCTCCAGGTGCAGTTTGCTGCCGGCCTCGACGAAGATGCCGCCGCCGTAGTCGGTGCCGGTGTTGCCGGTGACCTGGCTCTGGGTCAGCGTCGTGGTGCCCTGGCGGTCGTACAGGCCGCCGCCGACGCGGGCCCGGTTGTGCTCGACGGTGGTCTTCCACACCCAGACGGTGCCGCCCTCGCCCGTGAACCCGTTGGGCGCGGAACCGTTGGAGATGCCGCCGCCCGCCAGGCCGGCGCTGTTGGACCCGATCTTCGAATCCTCGATGCGCAGGACGCCGGCGTTGAAGACGCCGCCGCCGAAGCCGGCGGCGCTGTTGCGCTCGACCGACGACGTGCGGAGGTTGGTGGTGCCGTAGTTGGCGATGCCGCCGCCGCTCGCCCCGGCCTGGTTCTGCACGATCGCGCTGTGCTCGATGTCGGCCTTGCCGCCGCGCTGCACCAGGATGCCGGCTCCGTCGCTGTACGCGTGGCCGGTGGCCAGCTGGACGGTGCCGGCGCCGGCCGGAGTGGCCGATTCCGGAGCGGTGGTCGCCGCGCCCCTCGTCGCCGGCTTCGCGGGGGCTGCCGTCGCGGTCCCGGGTTTCGCGGTCGCGGCGCCCGGTGCCGTCATCGGTTGCGGGACCAGGTCGGGGGCGGTCTGACCACCCTTGACGGTCACGTCCTTCAGGGTCAGGTGGCCGTTCCGGCCCACGTTGAGGATCCGGAAGTACTCGGCGGTGGCCGCCCGCACGATCCTGGTGTCGTCGCCCTTGAGGACGATGTCGTTCTTGATCACGGGAAGACCGTTCCCGTGCTCGTGGCGCGTCAGCTCGTACGTGCAGTGCCGGGCCAGGTTGAGGATCGCGCCGTCCTTCTCGTTCGCGAACGTGATCGCCTGGATCAGCTTGTCGGTGTCGCAGGGCACGTCCTTGACCCGACCGTCGTGCTTGCGGCTGTCGCCCTTCCCGCTCCAGTCGCCACCGGACCACTCGTCCGTGTCGACCTTCTTCCCGCCGGTCTCGTCGGCCTTCCCGCCGTCGTCGGCCTTGCCCGCGTCGCTGACGTTCTGCTTCGGGGTCGACGCCTGCGCGTCCGAGACCCGGTCCGCTTCGCCGGACTTGTCGTTCCGGGCCGCGATGCCACCGAGGGCGGCCAGGCCGACCACGCCGGTCAGGCCGGCGACGCCGGCGGCCACCCAGAGTTTCCGTCGTCCTGATCTCGGCGGGGGTGCCGGGGCGGCCCCGCCGTCGGGAGTCGTTACGTCATTGGACATCAGAGCGTTCCGCCCTTTCCTGCTACCAGACGGGGTCGCACCGGTCGAAGGCGGTGCGACCTGCTACAAATCGGTTGCAGCCTCTGATGGCCACCGTATGAGAAGGATCCTCGCGACGAGGACTTATCTGAAAAAACCCCGCATTAACCTCACATCGGGCGTCGGGCGGGCAGGCCGCAACGGCCGGACAGGAACCACCCCGACCAGCACGAACACGGACGGGCCCCGCGGCCGGGCACGGGACGTCGCAACGTCACCGGCCGGCGGCGGGGCCCGCCCCGGTCGTACCTGTTGATCAGCTCGGCAGGCGCGGACCCGCCTCCCGCTGCGCGGCCAGCCAGGTCTCCACCTCGTCCGCGGTACGCGGAAGCCCGGCCGAGAGGTTCACCGCGCCGGACGCGGTGACCAGGACGTCGTCCTCGATACGGATGCCGATGCCGCGAAGCTCCTCGGGCACCAGCTCGTCCTCGGGCTGGAAGTAGAGCCCGGGCTCGACGGTGAGCACGTAGCCCTCGCCGAGGGTGCCCTCGCGGTACGTCTCCTTGCGGGCGTTCGCGCAGTCGTGCACGTCGATGCCGAGCATGTGCCCGAAGCCGTGCAGGGTCCAGCGCCGGTAGACGGTCGACTTCTCGTCCATCGCCTCGTCGACGCTGACCGGCAGCAGGCCCAGGTCGGCCAGGCCCTCGGCGAGCACCCGCATGCAGGTCAGGTGGACGTCGCGGAACTTCACCCCCGGCTTGATGAAGTCCATGCCGGCCTGCTGGGAGGCGTACACGATGTCGTACACCTGCCGCTGGAGCGCGGTGAAGCGGCCGTTGACCGGCAGCACCCGGGTCACGTCGGCGGTGTAGAGGTTGCGGTTCTCCACGCCCATGTCCATGAGCAGCAGGTCACCCGGCCGGGTGGTGCCGTGGTTGTGCACCCAGTGCAGGATCGTGGCGTGCTCGCTGGCGCCGACGATCGAGCCGTACCCCACGTCGTTGCCGTCGTGCCGGGCCCGCAGCGCGAAGATCCCCTCCAGCAGCCGCTCGGAGACGCCCCGGTCGGCCGGCAGCGCCCGCGCCACGTCCTCGAAGCCGCGCACGGTCGCGTCGATGGCGTCCTGGAGCTGGGCGATCTCCCACTCGTCCTTGACCAGCTTCAGCTCCGAGATGGCGATCGCCAGCTCCCGGTCGCGGGCCGGCTGGCCCTCGGCGCGCGGGCCGTCGTACGGGCGCACGGCGGCGTCCACCCGCGGGTCGAAGCCGCGCAGCACCCGTGTACGCCCCGGCGCCAGGTCGGCCAGGGCCGCGTCCAGGTCGGTGAGGTCCGCCGTCGGCAGGCCCAGCTCGGTCGACTTCTCACCGAGCGTGGGTCGCCGGCCGACCCAGAGCTCGCCGTGCCGGCTGCGGAAGAACTCGTCGGTCTGCCGGGACGAGCGGGGCCGCATGTACAGCGTCGCGTCGTGCCCGGAGCCGTTCGGCCGCATGACCAGCACGCTGTCCGGTTCCAGATCGCCCGTCAGGTAGGCGAAGTCGCTGCCGGGCCGGAACGGGTAGGCCGTGTCGTTGGCCCGGACCTTCTCGTTGCCGGTGGGGATCACCAGCGTCTCGCCGGGGAAGGCCGCCGAGAGGGCCGCCCGGCGCTTGGCGTAGTTGGGTACCTCGGGGCGCGGGGCCACCGGCAGCTCGGTGTCCCGCCAACCCTCCCGCATGAAGGACAGGAACGCCTCCGGGAAGTCCGGATCGTGTGATTCCGTACCGTCGGTCGGCCTGCCGTTGGCACGCTCCTCGGTCATGCTCCGCTCCCTCTCGCGTCGTTGCTGGTGCCGACGGTACTCGCCGCCCCGCGCCCGCCGGTGCCCCCGGGAGCCCGGATCCGGATCGCCGGACGGCCGCGACGGCCGTTCGTCGCCCGTGAAAAGATGACGACCATGTGCGGACTCCTGGCCTTCTTCAGCGCGCGCGGTGACGCCGGCGCGCACCGCGACCACATCGCCGGCGCGTTGGAATGCCTGCACCACCGCGGTCCCGACGAGACGGGGGTCGAACTCGTGGGGGACGCGTCCGGCCGGTACGCGGACGCGGTGTTCGCGCACAAGCGCCTGGCGATCATCGACGTGGCCTCGAGCCACGAGCCGCTGCCCTACGCGGGCGGCCGCTACCTGCTGACCTTCAACGGCGAGATCTACAACTACATCGAGCTGCGGGACGAGCTCATCCGGGACTACGGCGCGCAGTTCGCCACCGCCGGCGACGGCGAGGTGATCGTGGCCGGCTACCACTACTGGGGCGAGCAGGTGCTCACCCGGCTGCGGGGCATGTTCGCCTTCGTCATCTGGGACCGGCAGGAGCGGCGGGCGTTCGGTGCCCGCGACTACTTCGGGATCAAGCCCCTGCACTACCTGGAGACGCAGGACGGGCTCTACCTCGCCTCGGAGAAGAAGGCGCTGCTGCCCTTCGCGCACTCCAACTACGCCGGTGACGCGGGCATCGACACCGCCAACCTCAGCCACTACCTCACGTTGCAGTACGTCCCGGAGCCCGGCACCCTGCACAAGGGGATCAACCGGATCGGCTCGGGGGAGTACCTCACCTGGACGCCCGGCGGGCGGATCGAGGTGCGCCGCTGGTACCGGCCGGTGTTCCGGCCCAGCCCGGTGGACGACGAGCAGCGCCTCTACCACGAGATCCGGGAGACGCTGCGGGAGAGCGTCCGGATGCACATGCGCTCGGACGTCCCGGTCGGCTCGTTCCTCTCCAGCGGCATCGACTCGACGGCCGTGGTGGCGCTGGCGCGGGAGTTCAACCCGAACATCCTCACCTTCACCGTCGGCTACGACGTGCCCGGCTACTCGGAGATCGACGTCGCCCAGGAGTCGGCCCGGCACCTCGACGTCACCACCATCCCGACCAAGATCGGGCCGCAGGACATGATGGAGGCGCTGCCGAAGATCGTCTGGCACCTCGACGACCCGGTCGCCGACCCGGCGCTGGTGCCGCTGTACTTCGTGGCGAAGAAGGCCGCCGAGCACGTCACCGTGGTGCTCTCCGGCGAGGGCGCGGACGAGTTCTTCGGCGGCTACACCATCTACCGCGAGCCGCTGTCGTTGAGCACCGTCAACGGGCTGCCCAGCGGCGTCCAGAAGGGCCTGCGGGCGGTCTCCAAGGCCATCCCGCAGGGCGTGAAGGGCAAGAGCTTCCTCGAACGCGGCACCACCCCCATCGAGCAGCGCTACTACGGCAACGCCCGGATGTTCACCGAGGAGGAGAAGCAGCACCTGCTGCGGCGGTACGACCCCTCGGTGCGCTACACCGACGTCACCGCGCCGATCTACGCCGAGTGCGCGGAGCTGGACGACGTCACCAAGATGCAGTACGTCGACCTCTACACCTGGCTGCGCGGCGACATCCTCGTGAAGGCCGACCGCATCTCGATGGCCCACTCGCTGGAGGTGCGGGTGCCGTTCCTCGACCGGGAGGTCTTCGACGTGGCCGCGAAGATCCCGGTCGACCTGAAGCTCCCGCCGCGCTCCGACGCCACCAAGTACGCCATGCGCCAGGCGTTGCAGGGCGTGGTGCCGCCGGCGATCGTCAACCGCCGGAAGCTGGGCTTCCCGACCCCGACCCGGGTCTGGCTGCGCGGCGAGATGTACGAGTGGGCCCGGCACGTGCTGGCCACCTCGGGCGCCGGTGACCTGCTCGACCTGTCGTACGCGCTGCGCCTGCTCGAGGAGCACAAGCGGGAGGAGGCGGACCACTCCCGCAAGGTGTGGACCGTGCTGATCTTCTGCGTCTGGCACGCCATCTTCGTGGCCAAGACCCTCGACCCGGGCATCCAGCGCAACCAGTCGGCCCTGCTCACGAAGCCGGTCGTCGGCTCGATGGTCCGCTGACCGAGGTCGCGGGCGGCGTCCCGTCGGTCAGGAGGTCCGGGGTCCGCTGACGGCGGTCGCGGGCCCCGGCGTCCCGTCGGTCAGGAGGTTCGCGGCACCGGACGGCCTCCGGCGACGCGAACCTCCTGACCACCGCAGCCCCCGGACCCGGCCCGTGCCGGGTCCGGGGACGGGGTCAGCGGCGGGCGCAGGTGATGGTGGGTAGGGCGTTCGTGCCGTTGGCGAGGAAGCCGAACGTCGTGGTGCCCTCCGGTGGGACCGTGCCGTTCCAGGAGACGTTCGTGGCCGTCACAGACGACCCGGACGTGGTCTGGGTGGCGTTCCAGATCTGACTGATCGACTGCCCGCCCGGCCAAGTCCAGCTCGCCGTCCAGCCGGCGAACGGGGTGCTGCCGTGGTTCATGATCTCCACCTCGGCCTGGAAGCCACCCTGCCAGGCGTTGACCACGCGGTAGACGGCCATGCAGTCACCGGTGTGCGGCGGCGGCGTGGTCGGGTCCGGCGGGGGAGTGGTCGGGTCGGGCGGGACCGTGCCACCCGGTCCGACCCCGGTCACCTCGCCGTTACCGCCGTCGAACACCACGTCGGAGCAGCCGAAGAAGTTCTCCTGGCTGTCCGAGCGGACCCAGCGCGAGTAGATGATGTGCCGGCCGCTCTTGCCCGACGGCAGGGTGCCGTTGAAGTAGTAGTGCCCGTCGTTGGTGCCGACCGCACCGCGCTGCGGCGGGTTGGTCACCGTGAGGAAGGGCTGCTCCTCCAGGTCGCTCCAGGCCAGCGGCCGGGTCGGGCTCCAGCTGTCCTTGGTGACGTAGAAGTAGAACGTGCCCGGGTGGTGGGCCCAGTTGCTGTACCGGAACTCCATCTGCGCGCCGGCGGTCAGGTGGGTCACCGGCCAGTCGGTACGGGCCAGGTTGTAGCCGGTGAAGCCGGGGTTGCCGCCGCTGCACAGCTGCCCGTCGGGGATGAAGCCGACGGTGCGGCCGCCGGCGTCGGACCGGAGCACACTGAACCAGTTGTAGAGCGAGTTGGCGCCGCTCTGTGCCACCGCGGCGGCGCAGGCGGGGTTGTTGGGCCGGATCTCGCCGGTGGCGGTGAGGCCGTCCCTCCAGCACAGGAACGTCCGGCTGCCCGGGGTCATCGCGGCGCCGTGCGCGACGGCCGGATCCGGGCGGCTGACCAGGGCGACGGCCCCCACCAGGAGGGTCGCGGCCGCGGTGAGCAACGCGGCCGTACGGGAACGTTTCACGAAGGTCTCCTGACTCGCGGGGCGCACGCCCTGCCGGCCGGCCCCGCTCCTGGATCGCGGCGGCGTGCCCTGCGGGCCGCCCCAGGACACGAGGTGGCCCGACCGCCCCGCTGACGACGTGCGGAAACGACGGTCGCGGCGCGCCGCCCGAAGGGCGAGCGCCGCCCGCGGCCCGCCTCGCGGGCCGGTGCCCTCGCGTGACAAGAAACCCGGCAGCCGGTGGCGTGGCAGCCCCCACGCCTCCCGGCACGGGTCATCCCATCACGCCGCGCCGCCCGGACGCAATAGTCGTTCCTCGATGCGCGGAACGGTCCTCAGAGGAGCTTCTCCAGGGTGATCGGCAGCTCGTACTGACGGCGGCCGGTGGCGTGGTGGACGGCGTTGGCGATGGCGGCCGCGGCGCCCACCACGCCGATCTCACCGACCCCCTTGATCCCGATCGGGTTCACCACGTCGTCGCGCACCTCGACGGTGTCGACCACGACGTCCGGGGCGTCGGCGTTGACCGGCACCAGGTAGTCGGCGAGGCTGGCGTTCGCCCAGCGGCCCAGCCGCGGGTCCATCCGGGTGGCCTCCATGAGGGCCTGGCCGAGCCCCCAGAGCATGCCGCCCATGAGCTGGCTGTGCGCGGTCTTGCGGTTGAGCACCCGCCCCGGGGCGAACACACCGACCATCCGCCGGACCCGGACGACACCCAGGTCGGCGTCCACGGCCACCTCGGCCATCTGCGCGCCGAAGGTGTGCACGCCGTACCCGGCGTCCTGCGGCGGCGGGTTCCACGTGCCGAGCACCTCCACGTCCGGGGTCATGGTGCGGTGCAGCAGGTCGGCGTACGTCTCACCGACGTCCGGGCGGTCGCACAGCACCATCTTCCCGTCGCGGACCTCCACCCGCGCCGGGTCGGCGCCGCGCAGCGGCGAGTGGTCGTCGGCCACCGCCCGCCGGATCAGCTCGTCGCGCAGCTGGCACGCCGCGAGGTGTACGGCGGAGCCGACGGCGCTCGTGCCGGCCGAGCCCACCGCGGCGGTGATGTTCGGCAGGTCGCTGCTGCCGCCCACGAACCGCACCCGCTCCACCGGAAGGCCCAGCGCGTCCGCGGCGACCTGCGTCATCGCGGTGAAGACCCCGGTGCCGAACTCGGAGACGCCGGCCTCGACGACCGCCGTGCCGTCGTTGTAGATGCGGGCCCGGGCCCGCTGCGGGTTCACCGGCTGTGTCACCGGGTAGAGGGCGCTGGCCAGGCCGGTGCCGATGAGCCACCGGCCCTCGCGCCGCGACCGGGGCCGCGGGTCGCGGTCATGCCAGCCGAACAGCTCGGCCGCCCGCTCGTAGCACTCCCGCAGGCCGCTGCTCGACCAGGGGTGGCCGCTCTCCGGGTCGGTCTCCGAGTAGTTGCGCATCCGCAGTTCGAGGGGGTCGACGCCGACGCGCTCGGCCAGCTCGTCCATGGCGCACTCCAGGGCGAACATCCCGCTCGCCTCGCCGGGGGCGCGCATGAACGTGGGCGTGATCGTGTTGCCCCGGACCAGGTGGTAGACGCCCTCGTAGTTCGGGCTCGTGTACGCCACCGACGCGCTCTGCAGCGAGGGCTCCGCCCAGTCGTCGAAGGGCGAGGTGAGGGAGATCTTGTGGTGGCGCAGCGCGGTGATCCGGCCGTCGGCGCGGGCGCCGATGGTGATGCGCTGCTCCTGCTCCTCCCGGTGCCCGCACGAGGTGAACATCTGCTCCCGTGTGAGCACCAGCCGCACGGGGCGGCCCACGTGCCGGGCGGCCAGGGCGGCCAGCGCCGGGTGGTGCCAGACCATCGCCTTCGAGCCGAAGCTGCCGCCGACGGCGTGACTCACCACGCGGATCGAGATCGGCGGCAGCCCCAGCAGCTCGGCCACGGTGAACTGGACGGCGCTCGGGCCCTGCGTCGAGTCGTAGATGGTCAGCCGGTCGGCGTCCTCCCAGATGGCCGTGCTGGCTCCCGGCTCGATCGGGTTGTGGTGGTTGGGCGCGAACCGGTAGCTGGCCTCCACGCGGACGTCCGCCTCGGCGAGGGCCTTCTCCACGTCGCCCCGGGACGCCTGCCCGGGCAGCAGGCCCCCGAAGATCCGCTCCGGCACGTACGCGCGGTCGCGGCCCTGGTCGAGCAGGGTGGTGGCCGGCGCCGGCTCGTACGCGACCCGGATCAGGGTGCCGGCGTGGTCGGCGCGCTCGATCGTGTCGGCCACGACGATGGCGATCGGCTGCCCCGCGTAGTGGACGTTCTCGTCCTGGAGGGGGAAGAACGTCTGGCCGGGCGCGGCCAGCCCGGCCAGTGACGGCAGCAGCCGCGGCACGGTGGCGACCCGGCCCAGGTTGCGGTGGGTGAGCACGGCCAGGACGCCCTCGGCCCGCTCCGCCTCGCTGGTGTCGATGTCGGTGATCCGGCCGTTGGCGATCTTCGCGTTCACCAGCACGGCGTGGGTCAGGTTGGTCACCGGGACCTCGGCCGAGTAGCGCGACTCGCCGCGCACCTTGAAGCGGCCGTCCACCCGGTTGAGGGTCGCGCCGATCGCCGGGCTCATGCCGCCGCCTCCCGTTCGGCCAGCTCCGTGAGCGCGCGGACGATCGTCCGCCGGGCCAGCTCGATCTTGAACTCGTTCATCCCGTGCGACACGGCCGGCTCCAGCTCGACCTCCGCGGCGCGCCGGTACGAGTCGGCCGTCGCGGGCGCCCCGTCGAGCACCTGTTCGGCCGCCCGGGCCCGCCACGGTTTGGTGGCCACCCCACCGAGCGCCAGCCGGATCTCCGCGATGCGGCCGGCGACGACGGACATGGCCGCGGCGACCGCGACGAGCGCGAACTCGTACGACTCCCGGTCGCGGATCTTGACGTACCGGGAGCGGGCGGCGACGGGCAGGGCGGGCAGGTCGATGCTGGTCACCAGCTCGCCGTGGGTCAGGGGGTGCTCCCGTTCGGGCGTACGGTCCGGGAGGAGGAAGAAGTCGTCGATCGGGATGCTGCGCGGGCCGGCCGGGCCCTCGGTCCGCACGACCGCGTCGAGGGCGACGAGCGCCACCGCCAGGTCGGACGGGTGGGTGGCGATGCAGCGGTCGCTGGTGCCGAGCACCGCGTGCCCCCGGTTCACCCCGTCGAGGGCGCCGCAGCCCGTGCCGGGCGCGCGCTTGTTGCAGGGTGCCTCGGTGTCGCGGAAGTAGCTGCACCGGACGCGCTGCATGAGGTTGCCGGCGACGGTGGCCATGTTGCGCAGCTGCGGGGACGCGCCGAGCAGCAACGCCTCGGACACCACCGGGTAGCGCTCGCGCACCGCCGGGTGCGCGGCCACGTCGCTCATCCGGGCCAGCCCCCCGAGCCGCAGCCCCCCGTCGGGCAGCTCCTCGATCCCGTTCAGCGGCAGGTCGTTGATGTCGACGAGGCGCGCCGGCTGCTCGACGTAGATGCGCAGCAGGTCGATCTGGGTGGTGCCGCCGGCCAGGAAGGCGCTCTCCGGGTCGGCGGTGACGGTGCCGATGGCGGTGCCGACGTCGGCCACCCGGGAGTAGCTAACGGGCCGCACGGCCGGCCTCCTGCTCGTCGCGCACCCGGCGGATCGCCGAGCGGATGTGCGGGTACGCGGCGCAGCGGCAGAGGTTGCCGCTCATCCACTCCCGGATCTCGTCGTCGTCGCCGGCGTGCCCCTCGTCGAGCAGCGCCACCGCGGACATGATCTGGCCGGGTGTGCAGTAGCCGCACTGGAACGCGTCGGCGTCCAGGAAGGCCTGCTGCATGGGGTGCAGGGTGTCCCCCTCGGAGAGTCCCTCGATGGTGGTCACCTCACGGTTCTCGCAGCTGATGGCGAGCGTGAGGCAGGCCAGCACCCGCCGCCGGTCGACCCAGACCGTGCAGGCCCCGCAGGCGCCCTGGTTGCAGCCCTTCTTCGTGCCGTGCAGGTCCAGCCGGTCCCGCAGCGCGTCGAGCAGGCTGACGCGGGGCTCGACGAACATCCGGCGCACCTCGCCGTTCACCCGCAGGCGGACCTCCACCTCGCCGGGCCCCCGGACCACCGCGCTGTCCGGCGCCGGCGCGGTCCGGGTCGCCTGGTACGACTTCACCAACTCGCACCCCCTCGGTTCCGGCCCGACCATATATTCCCGATGAGCACGATTCGTGACGGTTAGCCGGACTCGACCCGTCCGGCGGGATCCCGGCGAGGGGCCGGGCGGGAGGGCGGGACACGTGCGTTACGTCGTCGACGAGCTGCACCGCCACTGGCGGGCGGGTGAGCCGGTGGCGGTGGCGACGGTCGTGGACACCTGGCGGTCGGCGCCCCAACCACCCGGCGCGGCGATGCTCGTCGCCGCCGACGGCACGGTCACCGGCAGCGTCTCCGGCGGCTGCGTCGAGGCCGACCTCTACGAGCGGGCGCGCCAGGTGCTCGCGGGTGGGGTCCCCGAACTGGTCCGCTACGGCATCAGTGACGACGACGCGTACGCCGTCGGCCTGACCTGCGGCGGCGTGCTCGACGTCTTCGTCGAGCGGGTCGACGCCGACGGCTTCCCGCAGCTCGACCTGGTCGTCGACGCGCGCCGCGGCGGCCGGCCGGTGGCCGTGGTCACCTGCGTGGCGGCGGACGCGGGACAGCCGCCGGGCACGGCCGCTCGCGCCGACCCGGCCGGGCGGCTGGGCCGGCGGCTGGTGCTCGCCGAGGGGCGCGTGGTCGGGTCGCTCGGCAGCGACCGCCTGGACGCGGCGGCCGCCGACGACGCGCTCGGCCTGCTCGCCGCCGGCCGCAGCGGGATCCTCCGGTACGGCTACGACGGGCAGCGCCGCGGCAGCGGCGTCAGCCTCTTCGTGGCGGCGTACGCCACGCCGCCGCGGATGATCGTGTTCGGCGCCATCGACTTCGCCGCCGCGGTGGCGCGGATCGGCGCGTTCCTCGGCTACCGCGTGACCGTCTGCGACGCGCGGCCGGTGTTCGCCACCGCCCGGCGGTTCCCGGAGGCGGACGAGGTGGTCGTGGAATGGCCGCACCGCTACCTCGCGCGGGAACTGGAGGCGGGACGGGTCGACGCCCGCACGGTGGTCTGCGTGCTGACCCACGACCCGCGTTTCGACGTGCCGGTGCTCGACCTCGCGCTGCGGCAGCGGCTCGCGTACGTCGGGGCCATGGGCTCCCGGCGCACCCACGACGAACGCCGCAAGCGGCTGCGCGAGGCGGGGGTGACACCGGAGCAGCTCGCCCGGCTCGCCGCACCGATCGGGCTGGACCTCGGCGGGCGTACGCCCGAGGAGACCGCGGTGAGCGTGGCCGCGCAGATCGTGGCGGGCCGCTGGGGCGGCACGGGCCGACCGCTGGCCGAGCTGGCCGGCCCGATCCACCACGCCGGCTGAACGCCACCCGCCGCGACGGGGGCCGGGGCGGCGATGGGCGCGCGGCTCCGGGGCGTGGCGGCACAGTGGACGGGCGCGCGCCGGGGCCCGCGGCGGCCCCAGGGTCAGACGACCGTGCCGGCCGGGTAGCGCTCGGCGAGGTGCTCCCGGCCCGGCGGTGGCTCGTACGGCTCGGGCCAGAACTCGGTGACGACGCTGACCCGGCCGTCGTCGTCGAGGTCGAAGAAGCTCACCGCCGGCACGTGCTCGCCGTCGACGGCGCAGGTGACCCAGCTGGCCGCGCGCCGGCCGTCGCCGACCACCCGCGTCACCGAGATGTGCCAGTCGCCCGGGTACTCCCGGTTGAACCGGAGGAAGGCGTCGCGGCCCCGGATCCGCTCCCGGGTCTGCGGCAGGTGGTAGACGATGTCGTCGGCGAGCAGCCCGGCGAACCGTTCCCAGTCCCGGGCCTCGCAGGCGTCCCAGTACGCGAATACCGTGTCTTCGGCAGTTGTCACGCCGCGCACTGTGCCAGCCTGGTGCGACACGATTTCCCCGTACGGGGACGCCCCGCCGGCGGGCGACGAGGAGAGGACCGGGATGGGATACGCGGTGGTGCTCGGGGAGGCGCTGGTCGACCTGCTCGAGACCGAGTACGACGGCACGCCGGCCTACCGGCAGGCGATCGGCGGGGGACCGCTGAACGTGGCCGTCGGGGTGGCGCGGCTCGGTGGCGAGGTGCAGTTCGTCGGCTCCCTCGGTGACGACGTGCTGGCCGGCCGGATCCGTGACTTCCTCACCGGTGTCGGCGTCGGCCTCGACGGTGCGGTCACGGCGCCGGTGCCGACCGCGCTCGCCGTGGTGTCCTACGCCGGCGCGGAACCCGACTTCCGCTTCTACGGCGAGCCACCCTCGTACGGCCTGCTCACCGCCGACGACCTCGACGTCGGGGTGATCGAGGGCGCCGACGTGCTCTACTGCGGCTCGGTGGTGCTGCTCCGCCCGACGGTGCTGGCCGCGGCGCGCCGGGCGTGGTCGCTCGCCGCCGGCCTGCGGGTCTTCGACCCGAACGTCCGCCCGCGCCTGCTGGACGGGCCGGCCGCGCTGGCCGGGCTGCGCGAGGTGGTGGCCGAGTTCGCCGCCGGCGCCCACGTGGTGAAGCTCAGCTCCGCCGACGCCGAACTGCTCTATCCCGGCGAGCCCGTCGAGGGCGTGGCCGCGTACCTGCGCGAACTCGGGGCGGCCACGGTGGTGGTGACGCTCGGTGCGGACGGGGCGGTCCTGGCCGCCGCCGACGCCGACCCGGTGCGGGTGCCGGCCCCGAAGGTCAACCCCGTGGACACGACGGGCGCCGGGGACTCGGTCATGGCGGCGCTCATCGCCGACCTGCTGGTCGCCGGTGAGCCGGGCGAGCCGGCGGGCTGGATCGAGCGGGTGGCGTTCGCGCTGCGGGTCGCCGGCCTCGTGTGCGAGTCGCCGGGCGGCGCCACGTCCATGCCCACCCGCGCCGAGGTGCTGGCCCGCTTCGCCGGCTGAGCACGGGCGGGTCAGCCGGTCCCGGTGGGGCGGGTGAGCGCCAGGACGGCGGTGAGGGACAGCGCCACGGCGCCGGCGACCACCGCGGCCATCGGTACGGCGCTGCCGTCCCCGCCGAGGCCCACGAGCGGGGCGGCGAGCGCGCCCACCACCGACTGGATCGTCCCCATGAGCGCCGCGGCGGTGCCGGCGTGGCGGGGGTGCCGGTCGAGTCCGAGCGCCGTGCTGTTCGGTGTCACCATGCCCAGCGACCCGACGAAGACGAACAGGCACGCGGCCACCGCCCACGGGCTCCCGCCCGCCGCACCGGCGAGCAGCCCGGCGGCGGCCACCACGCCGACGACCAGGGTGCGGGTCAGCAGGGTCCGGGTGCCGAACCGGTCGAGCAGCCGCGCGTTCGCCTGCCCGGTGGCGACCAGGGCCAGGGCGTTGAGGCCGAAGATCAGGCTGTAGGCGCCCTCGGAGAGGCCGAACACGTCCTGGAAGACGAAGGACGACCCCGAGATGTAGGCGAACAGGCCGGCGAACGCGAGGCCCTGGGTCAGCGCGTAGCCGACGTAGACGCGGTCGGCGGTGAGCGCGCGCATCGTGCGCAGCGTGTCCCGCAGGCCGCCGCCGCTGCGCCGGTCGGCCGGGAGCGTCTCCGGCAGCCGCCACGCCACCGCCGCGGCGAGGAGCACGCCGATCACCGCGAGCGTGACGAAGACGGCGCGCCACGACCCGAACCGCAGCACGAGGCTGCCCACCCCCGGCGCGGCCACCGGGGCCACGCCGAACACCAGGGTGAGGCGGGAGAAGTACTTGGCCGCGGCCCGCCCGGAGTGCAGGTCGCGGACCACGGCGCGGGCCACCACCACGCCCATCCCGCCGGCGAACCCCTGCGCGAAGCGCGCGGCGGCCAGCGCCGGCGCGTTCGGCGCGACCGCACAGACCAGCGACAGCACGGCGTACGCGGCGACGCCCGCCAGCACGGGGCGCCGCCGTCCCCACCGGTCGCTGAGGGGGCCCGTGACGAGCTGGCCGAGGGCCATCCCGATGAGGCAGGTGGTGAGCGACAGCTGGATCTGCGCCTGGTCGGCCCCGAGGTCCCGGGTCATCTCGGGGAACGCCGGCAGGTACATGTCGAGCGACAGCGGCCCGAACGCGGTGAGCAGGCCGAGCAGCACGAGCAGACCCGCGCCGCCCCGCCTCGGTTCGGCGGTCGGCGTGCGCCGGTCCGGCGCCGGGCGAACGGATGGTCGCGCGGTCTGCGCCACGGATGGTCTCCCCACGAGCACGATCTCAGCGGGTACCTTAGCTCTGTAGGCAGAGGTATTGCACGGCGATGTGGACGAGGTCATGTCGAGCGAGAGTGTGGCGCGGCTGGGCGCGCTGGTGGGCGACCTGCACCGGCTGCTGCGCCGTTCGGCCGTCCGCCGGGCCCACCGCACCGAGCTGCCCGACGCGCAGGCGGAGCTCATGCTCCTCGTCCGGGCGCACCCGGGCGTGAGCGTCAAGGAGGCCGCGGCGTGCCTGCGGACGGCTCCGAACACCGTGAGCACGCTGGTCCGCGACCTGGTCGACGCCGGGCTGCTCCGGCGCGAGCGGGATCCCGCCGACGGGCGCGTCGCGCGGCTGCACGTCACCGCGGCCGCCCGCGAGCGGATGGCCGACCACGAACGGCACCGCACGGCGCTGCTCGCCGACGCGCTGTCCCGGCTCGACCCGGCCGCCCGCGACGCCGTGACCGCCGCCGTGCCGCACCTGGAGCGACTCACCGCCCTGCTCCGCGAACCCGGGTGACCGGGGGGTCGACGGGCCGGGGCGGCGTCTCAGGTCGCGTCCAGCTCCGCGTAGCCGCGCCGGATCGCGGTCCGCGCCGTACGCGGGCCGAACGGGGCGTCGGCGGCGAGGCGGTCGGGGGCCACCCCGTCGCGGTGCCCGGCCCGGATGAGCGCGGCCAGCTCCGCCAACCGGGCGTGCTGCGCCCGCACGAACCCCGCGTCCACCGGCCTGCCGTGCCCGGGAACCACGACCGTCGCGGGCGTGGTCAGCCGGAGCAGGTCGGTGACCGCGTCCGGCCAGCTCAGCGGGTGGGCGTCGGAGAAGTCGGGCGGCCCGCTCTGCTCGACCAGGTCCCCGGCGACCAGCACGTCGGCGTCCGGCACGTGCACGACGAGGTCGCCGTCGGTGTGCCCCGGTCCCGGATGGCGCAGCAGCACCCGCCGGCCGCCCACGTCCAGCACGGCCTCGGTGCGGACGGAGTGGGTGGGGGCCAGCAGCGCCGTGGCGGCGAGCCCGGGCGCCAGCGCCGGCCAGTGGGCGACCACCTCGGCGTACGCCTCCCGCCGCAGCCGGTCGGGGTGGTCCCGCAGCGCCGCGGTGACCCGCTCGTGGGCGTGGACCGGGCGGGGCGGGTCGGCGGCCAGGACGGCGTTGCCGAAGCAGTGGTCGAAGTGGTGGTGGGTGTTCACGATCGTCCACGGCGCGGCGGTCACCGCCCGGGCGGCGGCCGCCAGCTCGGCGGCCTGCCCGGCGGTGGAGAGCGTGTCCACGAGCAGCGCCGCGCCGTCGCCGACCACCAGCGTGACGTTCACGTCGAGCAGCGGCTCGGTGAGCACGTACACCCGGTCGGCGACCTCGACGAACCGCGGCGTCATGCGGTGGCGGCGCGCTCCACGAAGCGGTGGCGGTCGACGAGCACCCGCTCCACCCGCCCCTCGGCCACGACGTCGTCGCCGTCGGCCACCCGTACCTCGAACAGCAGCCGCCGGCCGTCGACCTTCGCCAGCCGGGCCACGGCCCGGACCGTCCGCCCGATGGAGGTGGGTGCGCGGTGGTCCAGCTCGACCCGGACCCCGACGGTGGTCATGCCGGCCGGCAGGGCCGTCGCGGTGGCGGCGACCGTGGCCGCCTCGGCCAGCGCCAGGACGCGGGGCGTGCCCAGGACCGGCACGTCCCCCGAGCCGATCGCCTGTGCGGTGTCGGCGTCGGTGACGGTCAACTCCACCCGGGCGGTCAGCCCCGGTGTGAACAGGGGATCGGGCTGCTCCTGCATGGCCCACAGCCTAGGTGCTCGACGCCCGGTGGGCCATGTGTCGTCGGTCGATGTCCGGGCCGCCGTTAACCTTGACCGCGATGGCCGTCGTGACTGACCCCCAGCCCCCCGCCCGGACCGACCCGCCGGCACCTCCGGACGGCGGTCGCCGCCGCCTGGCCGCGATGACGATCTGGGGGATCGCGTTCGTGGCCGGTTGGCTCGTCATCGGGCTGCCGACCGACCCGGTGTACGCGTTCATCTGGATCTGGACGGCCACCATCGCCTGGAACTCGTCCCGGCCCTGGCGCAGCCACCTGCGTTTCGGCCGTGACTGGCTGCCGGTGGTGCTCTTCTTCGCCGCGTACAACCTCTCGCGGGGCTTCGCCGACAACGGCGCGACCCCGCACGCCTACGAGCTGGTGGCCGCCGACCGGTTCATGCTCGGGTGGGCGACCGGCGGGCAGGTGCCCACCGTGTGGTTGCAGCAGCACCTCTACCGGCCCGAGGTGCAGTGGTGGGACGTGCTCGTCAGCTGGGTCTACTTCTCGCACTTCGTCGTCACGTTCGCCGCCGCCGCCGTGCTCTGGCTGCGCAACCGGGCGCGCTGGGGCGCGTACATGCGGCGGTGGGGCTTCCTCTGCGCCGCCGGCCTGGCCACCTACTTCCTCTACCCGGCCGCCCCGCCCTGGTGGGCCGCCCAGAACGGGCTCATCGAGGAGGTGGCCCGGATCTCCACCCGGGGGTGGAAGGAGTTCGGCATGCACGGCGCGGGCAACCTGCTCAACGCCGGGCAGATCGCCTCGAACCCGGTCGCCGCCATGCCGTCGCTGCACACCGCGTGGGCCCTCTTCGTGGTGCTGTTCTTCCTGCGGGCCACCCGGCGCCGGTGGTGGCCGCTGCTGCTGGCCTACCCCCTGGCGATGACCTTCACCCTCGTCTACTCCGGCGAGCACTACGTGATCGACGTGCTGGTCGGCTGGGCGTACGTCGGCGTGACCTTCCTGGTGGTCGGCCTCGCCGAACGGTGGTGGGCGGCCCACCGGGCCCGCCGGGCACCGGCGGACGAACCCCCCTCGGCGGCCGGTCGGCCGCTGCCGGCAACCGACGAGCCCGTCGACCAGCCCACGCCCGAGCCGGCCGGGGACCCGACGGCGGTACGCGCCACCGGCTGACCCGGCCGTCGTCGGTCGACGTCGCCGAGACCCGCTGCCGGCGCGCCACCGCTCCGTCCGGCCCGGCGGGCGGCGCGCGTCCGCGCTCAGCCGACCCGGTGGGCGGCGTGCGTCCGCCCTCAGCCGGCCCGGCGGGCGGCGTGCGTCCGCGCGATCAGTTCGGCGG
>Ga0164243_10005637_pt1 | contig 19094 bp, 17 predicted proteins | sample OricompcompostOP_FD_108781 | JGI IMG/M metagenome (GOLD analysis project Ga0164243, IMG submission 108781) | Organic Plus compost microbial communities from Emeryville, California, USA - Original compost - Organic plus compost (OP) | ecosystem: Engineered > Solid waste > Mixed feedstock >... | reverse complement strand
TTTCCCGTGACGGTCGGCTTCACGGCCGGCATAGCCGTCATCATCTTTGCGAGCCAGTTGAAGGAGCTGCTCGGCCTCGACATGCCGAGCGAGCCCGCCGCGCTGCTCCCCAAGCTCGAAGCGATCTGGGACAGCATCGGCACAGTAAAGCCGGCGACCGTGGCTCTCGCCATCATCGCCATCGGCACCATCGTGGCGCTGCGCCGCTGGCGTCCCAAATGGCCGGGAATGCTGATCGCCGTGGCACTGACATCCATCGTAACCGTCGCGCTGCAGCTCGACGTGACGACCATCGGCACGAAATTCGGCGACGTGCCACGCACGCTTCCGCTGCCATCGCTGCCCAGCTTCGATCTCGCCAAGATCCGGGCGGTGCTGCCCGATGCCGTCGCCATCGCGCTTCTCGGCGCCATCGAAAGCCTTCTGTCAGCAGTCGTCGCCGACGGCATGAGCGGGCGCAAGCACCGCTCCAACTGCGAGCTCGTCGCACAAGGCGTCGGCAACATCGCTGCCGTCACTTTCGGCGGTATGTGCGTCACCGGCACCATCGCGCGCACGGCAACCAACATCCGCGCCGGCGCGCGCACGCCCATTTCCGGCATGCTGCACTCGCTCTACCTCGTGCTCTTCATGCTCGTCGCCGCGCCGCTCGCCGCCTACATTCCACTCGCCAGCCTTGGCGCTGTTCTCGCCGTGGTCTCCTGGAACATGGCCGAGAAGGAGGAGTTCGTCAGCCTGTTGCGCACCTCGTGGGGCGACGCAGCGGTGCTGATGACCACTTTTCTCCTCACCATCTTCGTCGACCTCTCCGTAGCGATCGGCGTCGGCGTCACGCTCGGCGCCTTCCTCTTCCTGCACCGCATGGCCGAGGCGGTGGAGATCGAGGCCGGCGGCCCGCTCATCGCCGAGGACGCCGCTGACGCAACGGGCGCTGCGCGCACCACCTACGAACCGGCGGCGTACAATGGAGACATCGCCGTCTATCGCATCTCGGGCGCATTCTTCTTCGGCGCCACGGCAGCGGTGAGCAGCGTGCTCGACCGCATCGGCGCACACCCCAAGGTTTTCGTCCTCGATTTCGCCGAGGTGCCGCTGGTCGACAGCACCGCCGCCAACGCCCTCGAAGGCTTTGCGCGCAAGCTGCGCAACGCCGGCACTGCGGTCTATTTCACCTCCGTGCGCCGCAACGTACGCCGCACGCTGCTGCAGGCGGGACTGCGCCGGCCACTCGTCGCCTATGCTCCAAGCATCGACGACGCCGTGGAAATGGCCCGTGCTGCGCGACCCGCAGGGGCTGCCTGAATCCAATGCGCGCCGTGGCAAGGCCGCCTACAAGACCGGCTAATTTCAAGGCAAATCGTTAGTTCTCCTCATCTTGGAACTAACTCGGCTCCGAGGGGTTGGCGCCGCGAGCATCACGCTCAAGGAGGAGAACAATCATGAAGCTTGTACCCCTTGTTGCCACTGCTGTGGCCGCTGTCGTCATGACTGCCGCGGCCCCCGAGCCGGCCGCCGCCTGCGGTTGGAGGTCCGGCGGATGCGGTTGCGGAGCCGTGAGCTACTACCGGCCAGTGAGCTATTACCGACCCGTGAGATACTACCGGCCTCATCGCTTCTACCGCCCGGTCCACTACTATCGCCCTGCGCGCTTTTACCGGCCCGCGCGGTACTATCGGCCCGTCCACTACTACCGGCCGGTACGCTACTATCGTCCCCATCGCCACTATCGGCATGTGCATTACTACCGTCCCCACCGGCATTTCCGGCACACGCACTTTTACCGGCCTGTGCGGCACTACCGGCACCATTGGCATCGGCGCTAGGCAGCAGGACGGCTGATCAAAGTCACCCCCCTACGCACCAAGACGTCGCGGTAGAGCATGATCTGCCGCGGCAGCCGTGTATTCCCAGCGCAGCGATGTGCGCTCAGCGATGAGCATGGCGACCCCGCGGCTGGGCCAGAACCCGCACACCGCCGCCCCCAGATATCAAGCAGACAGCGCACCTAGATCAAAAACCGTGCTGTGTCGCCGCTATCATGTGATTCTCGGGGACGAGGCTCGGGACACGGGGGCGACATGGAACGGACCTGGAGCTGCTTCGACTGTCAGTTCGAAGACGCCGAGCCACTGTGCTTCACGGAAGAGGGTACGTTTGATCCCCGGCGGCTCGCGCGCATCCTGTTGAAGGTGACGACACCCACCGGCACGCACGAGGAGAAGGGCGAACGCATGCGCGCCTACGACTGCGTCGATGAGATGGTGCAAGGCGCACCCGACGCCGCCGTCACCTTCATCCTCGCTGCCATCGACGAGTGCCAGACAGGCGAGCAGGTAGCCTTGCTCGGCGCCGGTGCACTGGAAACACTGCTCAAGGCGCACGGCCCCAAAGTGATTGGACCGCTCGAGCAGGCCGCGCGTCAGCACGCGAAGGTGCGCTATCTTCTCTCGGCGACTTGGGGCCAGGCGTCGATCGCACCGGCAGTCTGGCAACGGCTTATCGCCGCCGTCGCATCCGGACCGGTCATGGACGCCGACGACCGCACGCCAGCGGCCGGCATGACCGACAAGATCCTTGACGCCGAAGGCGTCGCCAAGCTTCTCGCCAAGCCAGTGGACTAGTGATAGCGAGGCTCGCCGCCTGCGCAGTGGCTCCAGCCACAGAACTGCATCGGCCCTAAAATCTGCGCGTTGGTATCGATCACCGCTGCCGCCAATCGCTCTTCCAGCGTATCGATATCCACCTCGGCCACGCTCGTACTGCCCATCTTCTCAAGATGCGGCAACAGATTGTGCAGCGTCAGCACGATCCACGCATAGACTGCCGACTCGCGACCTCCACCCACCGGCACATCGCAGAACATTTTTGGATCGCTCAACCCTGCGGCGCGGAAGTGAGCAATCATCCGGCCACCGGCATCTGGGTGCAGCATCACCGAATTGAACGCTTCGAGAACCCAACTCCAAACCTGCGTATAAAGCGCGACAGGCGGCAGCGAGCGGGCCTCCCCATAGAGGCCAACCTCATGGAACGCCACGGCGCCGCCCGGGCGCACGTGCGATGCGACAGCCTGGATCAGCTTCGCCGGATCTGCCTGATGCACCAAGACATAGCGCCCGATCGCAAAGTCGAACTCCATTCGAGACGGCAAGTCCTCGGCCTCGCCCTCAAGGAACTTGATGTTCCGATGACCCGCCTCGGCGGCGCGCTCGCGTGCCATGGCCAGCGTCTCGGCACTGCGATCGACGCCGACGACCGAACCCGTCGGTCCGACGAGCTCTGCAGCGAGCATCGCAACATCGCCAGCGCCGCTGCCAATATCCAGCACGCGCATGCCGCGTACGAGACCCGCCTCTTGAAGCAGGCGCTCGGTGATCGGTCTCAAGATGGCTGCCTGGAACATCAGGCGGCGCAACTCGCTGTCGGAATGACCGAGGATATAGTTGACACCGGGCATGTGACGCCTCCTCAACGCGACCGAAGCTGAGTTGAGATCGTGAGCGCCATGGCGGCAACAACGCCAAGTCAGGCATATGGACCTTGAGGCCGCGATGCATAATAGTGCGGCAGGCTTGCCTGCCCTGCCGATCGCGCTAAACAGCACGCCATGACCAACGAGCCCCTCCCCGCCATATTCGTCGATGCCGATGCCTGTCCGGTGAAGGAGGAAGCGCTGCGCGTCGCCGAGCGCCACGGTCTGGTGCTGCATTTTGTCTCCAATAGCTGGATGCGCCTGCCCGAGGCCTCGCTCGTCAGGCGGGTCATCGTCGCCGATGGGCCGGATGCGGCCGATGACTGGATCGCCGAGCACATCGGCGGGCACGACATCGCCGTGACAGCCGACATTCCACTCGCGTCGCGCTGCCTCAAAAAGGGTGCGCAGGTTATCGGTCCGACGGGCAAGCCGTTCACGGAAGCCGGCATCGGCATGGCGCTGGCGATGCGCGATCTGGCCGCACACCTGCGCGAGATTGGAGAGAGCAAGGGCTCCAACGCCGCCTTCACACGCCAGGACCGCTCGCGTTTCCTCGAAGCCCTGGAGCTGGCGGTGCGGCGCGCGCTGAGCAAATCCCGTTCCGCATAGCAGCGAGACGGGTGGAAGAACCTCCGTCGGGCACGCCGATATACTTGACTCTGTCAACCATTGACTGCGAAGCTGTGGGGATCCTGCAAACAGGGGGCCATCGCTCGTGTCGCACACACTCGATGCACACATCGCCGCGGTGCGGCGCTTCAACCGCTTCTACACCCGGCAGATCGGTCTTCTACGCAGGAGCTATCTCGGTAGCCCGTTCTCGCTCACCGAGATGCGCGTCCTCTATGAGATCGCCCACGCCGGCAACCCAAGCGCCGCAGACATCGCACGCAAGCTGGACGTCGACGCAGGCTACCTGAGCCGCATGCTGCGCAACTTCGAGCAGCGCGGGCTCGTTGCCCGCGCGCGATCGAAAGCCGACGCGCGGCAAAGCCATCTTGCACTCACAAGCCACGGCCGGCGCACGTTCGAGCCGATCGATCAGCGCTCGCAGCACGAAGTCGGCGCAATGCTCGCCAGGCTGTCGACGGCCCGACAAAGCCGGCTGCTCGCATCCATGCGCCGCATCGAGGAACTGCTCGACACGCAGAGCGAGCCTGCCACAACTCCAAGCTACATCCTGAGGGCGCCAAAGCCCGGAGATTTCGGTTGGATCATCTCACGCCACGCCACCCTCTACGCCGAGGAGTACGGGTGGAAAGGACCGTTCGAGGCCATGTGTGCGCAAATCGTCGCCGACTACCTGGCGAAACACGACCCCCGTCGCGAACGCTGCTGGATTGCCGAGCGCGACGGCGAGAACGCCGGCTCGATCATGCTGGCGAAGGAATCCGAGGACGTAGCGCGCATCAGGTTGCTGCTGATCGAGCCGGCGGCGCGTGGGCATGGGCTCGGCGTGCGTCTGGTCGAGGAATGCATCAGCTTTGCCCGTAAGGCCAAGTACCGCAAGGTCACCCTGTGGACGCATAGCGTGCTCACGACCGCACGCCGCATCTATGAGCGCGCCGGATTCGAGCTGGTCGCATCGAAGAAGCACAGGAGCTGGGGAAAGCCCGTCGTCGGCGAGACTTGGGACCTTGAGCTGTAGGCGGCTCGCCTAAAGACGACGCAAGCGTGACTCGTGCGTCTCGCCCATGTAGGTATCGCGGAGCACGTCCATCGAGCCAACCCGCTGCCGCAAGAGGCAAAGTGAACGATACGCTGTCCTCCTCCAATCGCCTCGATCGCCCCGTCGGCCCCGACGATCACATTCTTGGGCCTGACAACGCACCGATCACGCTCGTGGAGTACGGCAGCTACGCCTGTCCCTACTGCCGCGCCGCCAACGCACGCATCGCCGAGGTCCGCAACGAGCTCGGCGACCGGCTCCGCTATGTGTTCCGGCACCGCCCCGTGCGCGACAACGAGCTTGCCCGCCGCGCCGCCGAGCTCGTCGAGCATGCACCCGATGCCGAGAAATTCTGGGACGCGCACGTCAAGCTGATGTCGCGGTCGGAAACGCTGACCGAGGACGATCTCAAGGCGGTCGCGAGCGACCTTGGCATCGACGTCCCTTACGCCACCGCCTCCCCCGAATTCGAGCAGCACGCCAAAGAGCGCGTCGACGCCGATGAGCGCAGCGCGCGCGCCAGCGGCGTCATGATGACGCCGACATTCTTCATGAATGGCCGTCGCTACGACGGCCCCTGGGACGAGAGCTCGTTCCTCGATGCCATGCTCGGTACGCTCGGGCATCGATTCCGTTCAGCGGCGCTCGACTTTGCGAGCTGGGGCCCCTCCGCGGGCATCCTCCTGCTTCTCTCATCCATCGTTGCCATCGCCATCACCAACTCGGCATGGGGCGATGCCTTCGAGGCCTTCTGGGAGCAGTACCTCGGCATCTCGCTCGGCTCGACGACCTTCAAGATGTCGCTGCGCCACTGGGTGAACGACGCGCTGCTGACCATCTTCTTCCTCGTCGTTGGCCTTGAGATAAAGCGCGAGTTCACCGTCGGGCATCTGGCCAGCCGCCGCTCCGCCGCCCTCCCCGTCGCCGCCGCGATAGGCGGCATGGCGGTGCCCGCGGCGCTCTATGCCCTCGTCATCCCATCTGGCCCATGGGCGCACGGATGGGGCGTCCCGATGGCAACCGACACCGCCTTCGCCGTAGCGCTCATCGTGATGCTGGGAAGCCGCGTGCCGGTCGAGCTGCGCATCTTCCTGACCGCCGCCGCCATCGTCGACGATATCGGCGCCATTGCCGTGGTGGCGCTCTTCTATTCGAGCGCCATCCAGTGGATGTACCTCGCGGCAGCGCTCCTCGTCGTCGTCGGCCTCGCCGCGCTCAACCGCGCGCACATCTATCGCGTCACCCCGTACGTGTTGCTCGGCATCGTCCTTTGGGCCTGCGTCTTTGCAGGAGGCCTGCACGCAACACTCGCCGGCGTCATCCTGGCGCTGTTCATCCCGACGCGCCCACCCGCCAACCTCGAGGCTTTGACGGCGCAGCTCAACAGCATCGTCGCCGCCGAAGCCGAGCATGGCGACGAGGTCTTGCGTCACGGCCCCTCTCTACCCGCCTTGCGCGCCATCGACGCCATTTTTGACCGTATGGAATCCCCGGCAGACTGTCTTCTGCGCAGCGCCGGCGCACGCTCGAGCTATATCATCCTGCCCATCTTCGCCCTTGCCAACGCGGGCGTGCCGCTCAGCTTCGACGTCATCGCCGGCCACGAGCAGCTGATGCTGGCGATCATCGCTGGCCTCGTTATCGGCAAGCCGGTCGGCCTTGTCGCAGCGTCCTTGCTGGCCGTCTGGGCCGGCTTGGCCATCAAGTCGTCCGGCTACACATGGCGGCAGCTCGTCGGCGCAGGTGCACTGGCAGGCATAGGTTTCACCATGTCATTGTTCATTGCCGGCCAGTCGTTCCCACTCGCCTCTGATTTCGCAGCCGCCAAGATCGCCATCTTCGCCGCCTCGGTGATATCGGCAATCATCGGCGTCGCCGTGCTGTGGAAGCCGGCCGAGATCGCCGAGGCGGAACCGGTGGCCGCAACGCCCTAGCCGATGATGCGCCGGGCTCAGGCCCGCGGCCGATCATGGAGCGGGATGCGCGTAGCTCCAATGATCGCACCTGGGCGCTCGTGCGTACCCGCCTGCAGCAGCACCACGATCCCATCATAGCTGACGTAGTCCTTGAGCAGCAGCCTCTGCCGCACCGGCACGCCGCTCCACGTCCCGATGGGGACGACGTCGCGCACGAGGTTGGCATAGTGCAATGTCTCGCCACCGCGCATCGGGATCTCGCGTGAGGCTATGTAGGGCAGCACCGTGATCACACCGCGAGTTGCGATGGTGCCCTTTCCTGCACCGATGGAGACAACAATCTCCGTTCCGACAGAACTCGCCTTGATGGGCACTGACAACACGCCCTTGGTCTGCGCGATAGCTTCCTCGATCTCGTTCCTGTCGGAGCCCATGGCTGGTGCGGCACCGTTGATCATCGCCTGCGGCGTGAACAGCGTGTCCTCGTTGCGCACGTCGGCATAGGCAGCCTGCCGTTCGGTGAATCCGGGCTTGGCGAGGGCGTCCTTGCGGCCCGGCCGATCCCAGGAGTCGACCGGCATGACGAGCGTAATGAGATCGGGATGACGCGCCAGCTCGACGAACAGCTCATCGGCTGGTGGACAGGCCGAACAGAATGGGCTGGTAAACAGCTCGACCACCGCCCGCGGCGCGGCTCCCGCCGTCGGCGCAGCAGCCGTCGCCAAAGCCCACGCGAGTGCAAGTGCCTTCAAACGCATGCTCCATTCCCTCACTGCAGCGCCGCCCGATGGGCAGTGTTCGACCCAATCGCGGCCGGCATGCGGCAAGTGCCTCGAATGCATGGTTAATAGAGGTCCGCAGACGTGGTAGACCCCGCTCCGATCAGATCGGAGCGGGGCGTCGCGGCCGCTACGAGCGATCCCTGCCCTTGCCCGCAACCTCCTTGTCGATCCAGGCCAGGATGAGGTCTGCAATCTGGTGGCTGTTCTTGTCGAACATCAGAAAGTGGCTGTTGCCGCGAATGCCGATCTCCGGCAGATGCAGCACCTTGGCATTCCCTCCCGCGGCGTTGATGGAGCGGGCGAGCTGGCGGCAGTTGGCGAGCGAGGTCGTCCAGCGTGACGCAAACTCGGGCGGCGCATCGTCGAGATGATCGCCGAAGATGATCAGGATAGGGATCCTCTTCAACGCTGCAATCTCGTTCGGTGCGAACGACGCAGGACAGCCGCCGGTCTCCAGCGAAACGATGCCCTTGATATTCCTGTTGTCGATGAACGCGGCCCGCTCGGGGAAGAACGACGATTGCGAGTGGCCGATCATGATCGCGCCCTTGAGCTGATTGGCGAGATCCGCGAGATCCTTGTAGGTCGGATTGTCGGCGGGGAGGATGGCGTTGAAGTCAGGAACGGCCTGCTTCTGGAACTCCGCCGTGGCCGACACGGGGAACTGCGTATCGCGGAACGGAACGCCTGGCCGCGGCCCCACGCGCCACCACGTCCATCCCGTCTCATGGCTGAACCGCAGTATGCTTGGCTGGTCCGACGCCGGCCGCTGCCCCATCTTGACCTCGTTGTAGACGGTCGCATCGAAGCCGGACCGGGCACGCGAAGCTTGGTCGACGAGATAGACGGGATGCTTCTTGCGCAGGAAATACTCGTCCCATCCCATTCGTCCATCCGGCGTCGTCTCGAACGATTTGCCCGACAGCGTGCCACCGTGGATCATGACGACAGGGAGATTACGCCCGGCATTGGCCGGCGTCTGGAACTCCACGTACATCTGATCGACGGTGATGTGCCCCTCGTTAGGCGGGTATTGGCCGCCTGTCGGGTCCCCGGTCAGAGCCTTGGTGTAGATCGTCCGGCCGCCCACGAAGAAACTGCCCTGCTTCTCGATGACGAGCGGCCCAGGGCTTGGCGTCCCCGGCTTTCCATGGGCCCAGACAGCAGCCGGTGCGAGCACAACGGCCGCAGCCGCCACGGCGAGGCCGAGTGCACTCAATCGTCGATTCTCCTTGGTCATTTCTTGTCCTCCACAACCGCGCCTCGACGGCGCGCCGCACCCTGATGTGAAAGCGAGGTCCTGGCTCGGCGACTGGCGAACCCACTGCGGCATTCAGTGCACGCCGATTCCGGCTCCCCAACGCGGCCAGCTTGAGCCGCGACCCGACGCACGCCATATTCCGAGCATGCCGCCACCCCCCAAGGACCCAGACAGGATCCCCAAGCCGCGCCCTTCGCGCGTCCGATCAGGCAAGCCGCCAGCGCCACCGTCCGAGACGGCCGCCGGCACGCCCGAGGTACGCGCGCGAGGCAAGGCGGGGCGCAAATCGGCCGAGCCGGCAGCTTCAACGCCAGGGCTGTTCGAGGCACCGCAGGCCACCTACGACACGCTGCGGGCAATCGCCTTCCCCAGTGGTGCACCGGCAAGCGAAAACAGCCCCGCTCGCCCTGCCTATGACGGCGAGACCGAGCACAAGCCCTTGCCGGCGCTGCGCCAGCAAGGTCCGCGCCCGCCCTTCGGCGGCGAATCCATCAGCAAGTACCTCGATGCCCTGCTGGCTAAGCCCGAGCAGCGCTCCGAACGCGCCAAGGAGATCCTGCTCGCCCAGCCCATGCTGGCGGAGCACCCGCTCGTCTCCGGCGACCGGCCGACCTTCACGCCGCACCGCCCGCCACGTCCGGAGAAGTCCGAAGGCGGCGTGCGCTTCGAGATCGTCTCCGACTACGAGCCCAAGGGCGACCAGCCGACCGCCATCGGCGAGCTGATCGCCGGCATCAACCAGGCCGAGCGCAGCCAGGTGCTGCTCGGCGTCACCGGCTCCGGCAAGACCTTCACCATGGCCAAGGTCATCGAGGGCACGCAGCGGCCGGCGCTCGTCCTCGCCCCGAACAAGACGCTCGCTGCCCAGCTCTATGGCGAGATGAAGGGCTTCTTCCCGGACAACGCGGTCGAGTACTTCGTCTCCTACTACGATTACTACCAGCCGGAAGCGTACGTGCCGCGCACCGACACCTACATCGAGAAGGAATCCTCGATCAACGAGCAGATCGACCGCATGCGCCACGCTGCGACGCGCGCCCTGCTCGAGCGCGATGACGTCATCATCGTCGCCTCCGTGTCGTGCATCTACGGTATCGGCTCGGTCGAGACTTACACGGCCATGACCTTCACCGTGCAGGTCGGCGAGCGGCTGTCGCGCGACCAGCTCATCGCCGACCTCGTCGCCCTGCACTACCGGCGCAACGATGCCAACTTCGTGCGCGGCTCGTTCCGCGTGCGCGGCGATACGGTCGAACTGTTCCCGGCCCACTTGGAGGACCGCGCCTGGCGCATCTCGCTGTTTGGCGACGACGTCGAGTCGATCGTCGAGTTCGACCCCCTGACCGGACAGAAGGCGGACGAGCTAGCGCTGGTGAAGATCTACTCCAACTCGCACTACGTGACGCCCAAGCCGACGCTGCAGCAAGCGATCAAGCTCATCAAGACGGAGCTGAAGCAGCGCCTCGAGGAGCTGTATGCCAACGGCAAGCTGCTCGAAGCCCAACGCCTGGAGCAGCGCACCATCTTCGACATGGAGATGATGGAGGCGACGGGGAGTTGCGCCGGCATTGAGAACTATTCGCGCTATCTGACCGGCCGCAAGCCGGGCGAGCCGCCGCCGACGCTGTTCGAGTACCTCCCCGATAACGCCCTGGTGTTCGTCGATGAGAGCCACGTGACTGTGCCGCAGATCGGCGCCATGTTCCGCGGCGACTACCGGCGCAAGGCGACGCTCGCCGAGTACGGCTTCCGCCTTCCCTCGTGCATGGACAATCGCCCGCTGCGCTTCGAGGAATGGGACGCCATGCGCCCGCAGACAGCGTTCGTCTCGGCGACGCCCGGCGGCTGGGAGCTGGAGGAGACCGGCGGCTCCTTCGTCGAGCAGGTCATTCGCCCGACCGGCCTCACCGATCCCGAGGTCATTGTGCGCCCCGCTAAGACGCAGGTCGACGACCTGCTCTTCGAGGCCAAGGAGACGGCCAAGCGCGGCTACCGCACCCTCGTCACCACGCTCACCAAACGCATGGCCGAGGACCTGACCGAGTACATGCACGAAGCCGGCATCCGCGTGCGCTACATGCACTCCGACATCGAGACGCTGGAGCGCATCGAGATCATCCGCGACCTGCGGCTTGGCGCCTTCGACGTGCTCATCGGCATCAACCTCTTGCGCGAGGGTCTCGACATCCCGGAGTGCGCCCTCGTCGCCATTCTCGATGCCGACAAGGAAGGCTTCCTGCGCTCCGAGACCTCGCTGGTGCAGACCATCGGCCGCGCCGCCCGCAACGTCGACGGGCGCGTCATCCTTTACGCCGATAGCGTGACGGGCTCGATGGAACGTGCCATGGCCGAGACCGAGCGCCGGCGCGAGAAGCAGGTTGCTTATAACCTCGCCAACGGCATCACCCCGGAGAGCGTGAGAAAGAACATCGCCGACGTGCTCGCCTCCGTCTACGAGCACGACCACGTGACGGTCGATACCGGTCTCGCCGACGCGCCGATGGTCGGCCACAACCTCGCCGCCGTCATCGAGGACCTCGAGCGGCGCATGCATACAGCGGCCGCCGACCTCGAGTTCGAGACCGCGGCACGTTTGCGCGACGAGATCAAGCGCCTGCGCGAAACCGAGCTTGCCGTGTCCGATGATCCTCTTGCGCGCCAGGAGGAGATCGAGGAACGCACCGGCGGCTACAAGGGCGAGCGCAAGTACGGCCACGCGCCGGCCGAGGGGAAATCCGACTCACGCATCAAGACCGAGTACGAGCCGGTGCAGCCGACGCATGCCCAGCAAAGCGCGATACCCGCGGGCTCGCGCATCAAGAAGCCATCACTCGACGAGATGGGACCCGGCACCGACCGCGCCATTCCGGCCCGCGCACCGAATATCGATTCCCGCGCCAAGGCCGGCGCGTTCGGCGAGGGCGTGCGCGGCCCGCACAAGCCGACGCTCGACGAGATGGGCCCGCACGCCATGCTCGCCGTCCCGACCGGCAGCAAGATTCAGCCCCCGACCCGCACCGTCGACATCCCCACCGAAGCCGAGAAGAAAAGCCGCCGCGGCCGCCCCCGCAAGACCGGCCGCCCGGGACAATGATCAAACGGCGATGCGTTGAAGGCGCGACTGGCGACCAGCTTCCATCGCGTCCTGCATTTGCCGCGTGCGCAGCTTCTTGAGGATGGTCGCCTTCCCCTTGGGGGGCGCATAACCCAGATAGTGCTCCGCGATGGAGACGAGTTCCGCAACGCTGAGCTTAGGGATAGCCAGAACCGCCGACAGCTCCGCCTCAAAGGTAGATTGGTCGGTCGTTGCAGCGGTCAAGCGATCTGCCCATTGACGCACCTCGGCGGGAGACAGCGGCTCGCGCGCATTTCTTGCCCGAGGCGCCCGCGTCGGAACCGGAGCCTCTATCGCACTACGAAGACGGCGTTCGAATTCGCTGGCGTCAAACTCTTGAAGGCCTTTGAGCAGCGCGGCGAGCAACGTGATGTCGGCTGCCGGCGCTTTCGCTCCAGCGGCGGCCAGCAGGCCGTGCAAAGAGTCCAGTCGCGCATGCAGCCCCTTCGACGATGCGGCCAACTCGGGCGATCGTGTCCAAAGCTTTTGCACCTTGGAGAGCGTCGCCTTGGTCTTTGCATCTCCATCGGCAGAGAGGACAGCGGCAAGTATACTGATCGCCGCAGCGCCCTGCTCGTCTCCGCATCCGCGGAGCAGCGAAGCGTAGGACTTGAGGACGTCCAGTGTCTGCTGCGTGCTCATGCTCAGCCCCTCAGCGGTGCCCGAATCGTGACCTGATCGGCCAACGTATCAAACATTGGACGAGTCTCCGGGGCTTGCAAGTACGCGATACCTTCTTCCGCAGAATACGACACCTTCGGCGTGCGGGCCATCACCGCCGCTCGAATGAAGTAATTTGTGTTTGAGTTCAGCATCTTCTGAACGCCCCCCTCAGCCCTTGACGCCGCCGGCTCAGCGTTCTTCGGAAGAGTAAATGGCCCGTTTCCGTTCAGCAGCGTGGTCATCGTGCCAACGATGCCAGCAAACTCGATTTGCGGGTTCAGCACGCTGCGGAGTTCGCGAAATTGGCGAGCGAAGGTGCCAACAGCAACGGCAGAAACATTGTCGACCACGGTCGGCACAAACAGGTGGGTCGCGGAGCAAAAGCCGTTCAAGAACCCCGTGGTCATCCTCGGCGGCGCATCGATGATTACGCGGTCGTAGTGATCCTGTATGTCGCTCGACAGCAGCGCTCGCGCGAGGCGAAAGCGGACATCGTCCTCTGTGTTCTCGAGTATCCACCTGTACTCGAGATTGCGTTCCAGCCTTTCAAAAGTATACCAGCACGAAATGTAGTGCAGCTTGTCCGAGACCGGCCTAATTGCAATTTTGGGCCAGTGCTCGGGGAGCGAATCTGCGTGGAGAAGATCAACGGTCGAGGGTGGCTCCCCCTGCACTTTTGCTTGCGCGAGCATCAGGCTCGTCAACGAGCCCTGATAGTCGAGGTCGACCACAAGCACCCTTTCGCCGCGGTCTGCGAAAGCCGCTGCCAGGTTCGCTGACAACGTGGTCTTGCCGACGCCGCCCTTCTGGTTGGCGAAAAGCAGGATTGGCTTGCTGTCGCGAATGCCCGTCTGATAGCCGTCCGCTCGAACACCCGGCGCCCGCGACCAGAAGGCAGCGCCTTCACCCGATGAAGCCTCGAGTCCGGCATTGATCAGGCCGGCTAGGCGCGCTGCCTGTTCATTGGCCGTGGACAGGGCGTCGTTGATAGGCCCAGTCGCGACCTTCAGTTGCTCGTTGAGCATCTGAATCATCGTCTCCGCGCTTCTCGCGCGAGAACGCGCATCATCGCGCTGGCTCTTGGCCTCGACGAGGTCGTTCTGCAGGCCCGTCAGATCATCCTGCCGGCTCTCGACGTCCTTTCTGAGCCGTTGCAGCATCCACACGAGAATGGACACCAGAGCAAGCGTCCCGATACCGGAAATGCCAAGGACTGTCTGGATCCAAGGGTATGCGACATCGATGAAGTCACGAATAGCACCCACACAAAGCGCTATCTCTTCGTTCGTTTTGAAACCGCACTCGACAACCGACACTCACGCCCCTCGAATTGCTTGTCGTTTCAATTCAGGAGAAATAAGAATATCGAGCACAACCCATCGCAACAATCGATGAGCGCGCTTGATCGCCAATTCGGAACACGGCGTTGCAGAATGGTCGCTTCGACCCTTGAAGCTGCGAGCGACGACTAACGGGCAGAATTGGGCGCCATATTTTTCCCAGCGAGGCTCATAGCCGCGCAGAACATCTATGACCTTGCAAGCCGTCTTCTCCCAAGAGCAGCGACAGCCTGAAGGACGGCAATCCGCCCGGCTAAACCAAAGCACAATGCCGCCAGCCCATGGTTGCGGCAGGCGCAACGCATGTGCCGCCGCCACGCACCCACGTGCAATGGCCCGGGGACCGGCTGACGACCTAGCCTTCTTGCAGCGAAGAACGCTGCAATGGAGGCCCCGCCATGACAGGTCGGAAACAGGCACGCGCCGGGGAGAGCCGCTATCCCATGGACACCTACGACGGCGGCCGAGCCGCCGCCGAGCCCGAGCACTATCGCAAGTCCGAGCTTGGCTGGATGCGGCAGTGGCCCACCGACCCGAAAGATGAGGATAGACGCGCCCTGGCGCTGGCGGTCATCGCCCTCACCAGTTGCGCGGACTGAACCGCGTCAGTGACCGTCGCCTGTCGAGGGCTTGACGAAGGTGAGGCCGACGACGATCGAGAGCATCACCGGGGCGAGAATGAGCGCGATGCCGAAGGCGAACGCGAGGCCCCAGATGATCGTGCCGACAATCCAGAAGAGCAGGAAAGCGCCGAGGAGCGCGCCGAACGGGTTCTCGGCTACCCAGGCCAGGATCTCCTTGCGAAGAAACGGCGTGAAGGGAAGCGCGAACATCACCAGAGCGCCGAGCAGACCGGCACCGATGCCGAACGTGAGCGTGCCCACGATCGCCGCCATCAACGAGTTCGCCACCGCCAGAGTGTAGCGGGCGCTCAGGCTTCCGTCCCCGAACTCGGCGGCGATTTTAGCAGCAGGCATCGTTCTCAGTCTCCAAAGGCTGGTCGTCAACGCGGGATGATCGTGATCTTGTAGGGACGTCACGGAGAACCCGCGCCGCCGCAGCCAGAGGTGCCGCGAATGGCCCCAGCCGCGGGCACTCAAGGGCAATGATCCAGCTCAATCGTCAACGAACAACGACGTCGCACGCGACACGAGTTCGCGCCCCATAGGTTGCAGCGACCCACGGAGAGAATAGGACCCGGGGGGACAACCCGGCGCGGCTTGCGGCCGCAAATCGGCTGACCACGCTCAGGTGGAGGTGCCGCGAGACTACTCCGTCGAAGCGGCAGCGCACCGGGCACAGGTGCAGCCCTGAGCGTGCGCGTGGCTACGACAAGCGCCAACGTCGTCGCGTGTCGCCACCGCACCCTTCTCCCGCACGCGCGCGGCACGTTCGCTTGCATGCGTCTCGTCGGCGAACGCCACGGCGGGCAAGCTGACCCATCCCCCGCAGACGATGACGGCCCCGAGCAACACGGATGCGGACGGCTTCATGACGACTTCTCCCTCGGCTGCGTGCGCTTCAACGGATGATATAACATCCTCAATGTGGCGACATTCGACGCGGGCGGGGCAGCCTTTTCCGCAGCGTGGTTAACGCCGAGCGGAGCGCGGCGCACTCACACGCGGGGGAACTTCCAGCATGCGAACGCCAACGCCATGAGCGGCAACACCGCCGGCGCTGCGATCAAGGCCACGAATGCCAGGGTGCTGGCGAGGCTCACGCCATCGGCATCGAAGTACTTCGTCACGCCGATCAACGCACCGCCGAGGGGCCAGATCGCAGCGCTGACGAGCAGCACCCGCCGCGCTGCCGACTTGCGCGGATTCACGAACCCAGCGGCGAGGTTGAGCAGTGCAGCAAGCAGAAAGCATCCGACGACGTAGAAGACGAACGACTGTAGTGCACCCGTGCCGCCACCCATGAACATCACAAACGTGAAGAACAGATAGGTAACGGCGAGGGAGAGCACCCCGCTGATCACACTGATGACGGCATAGAGAAATCGCATCGCCCCCTCGCTCGCGAGCCCCTACGTTAGCCGCACCAGCGCCTGCCCGACAAGCACGCGGCCGGCAACCGATTGGCAAGGCCGGCAGGCTAGGATGGCGCATGCTCGCGCTCTACTCCTACCCGTCCCTTTTTGGCGTCGCCGATAACAACGGCTATGGCCTCAAAGTCTACGCCTTCCTCAAGCTGGCCGGTGTCCCGTTCCGCCATGAGCACCTGTTCGACGCCTCGGCGGCGCCGCGCGCGCAACTGCCATACATCACCGACGATGGCGATACGGTAGGCGATAGCGACACGATCATCGCCTACGTGACGCGCAAGTATGGCGTTGGCCTCGACGCGCCCCTGACGCGCGCACAGTGCGACACCGACCTGCTCGTCACGCGCATGCTCGATGACCTTTACTGGGTGATGTCTTATTCGCGCTGGAAGGACGACCGCTACTTCCCCTTCTTCCGCGACGCGTTCATGGGCGAGCATCCGCGGCTGACGACGGCGGATCTCGACAAGGCCCGCGCCTACAACGGCGAGCGCTATCATTTCCAGGGCATCGGCCGCTATGCGCCGGAGGACGCCTACGCACGCGGCATCGCCGATCTCGAGGTGTTGGCGAGGCTCATCCCTGCCACGGGCTTCGTGCACGGATCGGCACCGACGAGCATCGATGCCGGCATCTACGGCTTCATCGCCAACATCTACTACTACGCGATCGACACGCCGCTCAAAGCCTGCGTCACATCGCACGCGCAACTCGTACGCCATTGCGAAGCCATGCACACCGCGGTGAGCGCCGAGCTTACGGCGACTGCGGGAGCTGCGTGAGAGTGGCGAGCGAGGCCGGCGCCGGCTGAATATCGTACAGCCGGTTGAGGGTCGCCTGATCCGACGACTTGTTACGCAGCGAGAAGAGGAAGTCGTCAACGAACGGCTGCGGCATGCCGAGCGGACCCGTACCGCGCGCATCAGCCCGCATCTGCATCGCATCGAGACCCGCGGGCAGACTCTCCATGCAGGTGATGCGTGAGAACACCATATCCTTGATGTCCGAGCGCGGCCGGCACGCCTCGCCGTAGCCATCGACGACCGTTCCACCGGCCTTCGCGGGGAAATAGCGTGCTTCCTTACGACCGCGCTTCTTCATGCCCTGGCGCTGGCTGCCCCAGAAGCAGATCATGTCGCGTCCGCCGACGTCACGGCGCCCCAGATAGACAACCTGATGCCCCTTCTCCGATGCACCGACGTTGTCGTTCCAGAACAACTTGAGGAAATCGCCGGGCCGCGCGTAGGCCAGCGCATCGTCACGGAAGCTGATGCCGATGCCGGTGTGCTTGAACAGTGCGGCAACACCGGCACCGTTAGCATTGAAGATCCAGTACGGTCCCTCCCCGTCGACGAGTTGCGACCCATCGGGCAGCCGGCGGTGCACCTCCAGAGCACGCATCTCCTCGCGCGACAACGTTATGCTGCCATTGTTGTGCAGCACCGCGACGAGGCGCGCGAACAACGCATAAGTGGCACTCGTGCAGTGCGAAGGATGGCCGTCGTAGACGCGCATCTCCCAACGGCCAGCGCCAATGTTGTGCGCCTGCACAGCCGGTGAGACGAAGTCGGCGCCGATGGAATAGCCACCGCCCTTGGGCAGCTCGGCGATGATGTCGAGCAGCATGGCATTGTAGTCGACCCCGGCGCACGAGCGCGGCCCGAGCGATGCCGCGTGTGCTGCGCCGCTCACCACGACGGCAACTGCCGCCGCAACGAGCGCACGCAGGACGCGCGCGGCCGCCGATCCAATCCTCATGCTGGAAATTCCCCCGGGAATTGCCTGTCCTCGCCCCTATCTGCACGTGCCGTCCGGCAGGATAGCGGCGCTTTCCCGTGGCGAGTCGTCTCGCATTTGCTCAATGCGAGTTTGCACCGGTCAGTGTGGCCCGGAAGCGTCAGTTAGGCATCGGCAACGCCCCGTATTTCGGGGCCTAGTGGGCGCCGATCACACGGCGTGCGCCCCACAAGAGCCTCTCGCCAATGGTCTCGCGTTGCGCCGACCGGGCCGCTGTCGCCCGGCCGCTACGCTCCCCGGCTGGCTTTGCCAGCGTGCCGCGAATGAGGTCGTGCACATACTGCAGCTTCGTCACCGCCGGCTTTGAGATCACGAACGGGTAGAGGTCTGGCTGCCCCATGCTTCGATTGAGGCTGTTGACCGCGAACGTGATCGGCAGCCACGCCTGCATCAGTGCGTCGACGTCCGGCGCCCGGTAGGGATTGCGATCGACGGTAGCGCTCGGCGCCTCCTCGATACGCGGGTTGACGCTCAAGTGAAAGGCGTAAGCCATCTCCAGGGTATCGACGATGTGCAGATAGTGCGCCCACGTCTCGGCGAAGTCTTCCCATGGATGCATGGTCGCGTAGGCAGAGACGTAGCGCTGCTGCCAGTTGGGCGCCGGACCGTTCTGGTAGTAGCTTTGCAGCGCAGTGTTGTAGTCGGCGCGTTCATCGCCGAACACCGCGCGAAAGCTTTCGATCTCGCCGCCATCGCGCACCAGCCGGTCCCAATAGAAGTGGCCAACCTCATGCCGGAAATGGCCAAGCAGCGTGCGGTAGGGCTCGTGCAACGAGGTACGCGCCTGCTCGCGCGCAGCATCGTCCGCCTCCTGCAGCGAGATGGTGACGACGCCATCCTCGTGCCCGGTCATGACCCTCTGCTGCGGAGCGTCGGCGAGGAAATCGAACACCAGCGGCGCCTGATCGCCGCTCGCCAGCGATGGCGTCGGCAGCTTCAGCTTGATCAGCGAATAGACGAGACGGCGCTTGGCCTCCTCGATGCGCTGCCACAGCACATGACGTGCTGGATCGGAAATGTCGGGAA
>Ga0164243_10005636_pt1 | contig 19095 bp, 16 predicted proteins | sample OricompcompostOP_FD_108781 | JGI IMG/M metagenome (GOLD analysis project Ga0164243, IMG submission 108781) | Organic Plus compost microbial communities from Emeryville, California, USA - Original compost - Organic plus compost (OP) | ecosystem: Engineered > Solid waste > Mixed feedstock >... | reverse complement strand
TCGATCACCGGGACGGGCGAGGACGTCGTCGCGCAGATTCGCGCACTCGTGACGGAGGCACAGGCGGACGAGGTGATGCTCGCCGGCAGCTTCTTCGCCGTCGACGCGATGCTCGGCTCCGACCAGCGCATCATGCAGGCGTGGCAGACAGCGTGAGATCCCGCGGTCATGACCGCGGGATCTCACCTTCACACAACCTGGATGTCAGGATCGGGACCGTGCCGTCCCCCGCAGACGATCAGCCTACTTCTTCGCGATGAACGCGAGGATGTCCTGATCGAGCTCATCCTGGAAGGCACCGAAGATGCCGTGCGGCGCCCCGGGATACACCTTCAACGTCCCGTCCTTGACCAGACCGATGGCCTTCTCCGCGGCCGCGGCGATCGGCACGATCTGATCATCATCGCCATGCGCGATGAACACCGGAACGTTCAGCGCCTTGAGATCTTCCGTCTGATCGGTTTCGGAGAACGCCTTCACGCAGTCATAGGCGGCGGCGAGATTGACCTCCATGCCCTGACGCCAGAAGTCGTCGATCGCTCCCTGCGAGGTCGTCGCGCCATCCCGGTTGAACCCGAAGAAGGGGATGGCCAGCTCCTTCCAGAAGCTCGAGCGATCCTTGAGCACGTTGGCGCGAATGTCGTCGAAGGCGGCGATCGGCGTCCCCTCGGGATTCGTCTCCGTCTGGAGCATCAGCGGCGGCACGGCCCCGATGGTGACCACCTTGGCGACGCGCCCCTCGGCATGACGCGCGGCATACTTCACGACTTCCCCACCACCGGTGGAGTGCCCAACCACGATCACATCATGCAGATCCAGCGCCGTGACGAGCTCGGCGAGGTCTCGCGCATACGTCTCCATGTCGTTGCCGACATAGACCTTGCTCGAGCGGCCGTGCCCGCGACGATCGTGCGCAATCGCGCGATATCCGGCATCGGCGAACACCTTGAGCTCGACCTGCCATGCGTCGGAATTCAACGGCCACCCGTGGCTGAAGATCACCGGTTGCCCGGTTCCCTGCTCGGTGTAGTAGATCTCGGTGCCGTCGGATGTGGTGATGAAGGACATGTCCCTGCTCCTCTCGCGCTGCGTCGTGCGCAGGCTGGTCAGCGACTGAGAACGATCGTTCTCAGCGCCTCCATCGTAGTAGATCGATGAATAAGGTGTCAAGTAGAATGGAAAAATGGACGAAACACCCCTACGAGCCAGACTCGTCACCACCGCCTCGGAACTCTTCTACCAACACGGCATCGGCAGCATCGGCATGGATGCCATCCGCGACGCCGCCCACATCTCGCTCCGTGCGCTCTACAAGGAGTTCGCATCGAAGGAAGACCTGGTCGTGGCCGTCCTGCAATTGCGGCACGAGCAATGGGAACAGGGTCTGGCGGCCAAGGCGGGCGACCTCACGGAGCCGATCCCGCGCCTGCTCGCGATCTTCGACTATCTCACCGACTGGTGCCGCGATCCGAGCTTCCGTGGGTGCGGATTCATCAATGCCTTCGGTGAGCTCGGCCCCTCCAGCCCGCGCGTGGCCGAAGCCGTGCGGGAGCACAAGCGCTCATTCCAGACCTACGTCGATCGCCTTGTCGACGCTGCGGGTGGCTCCCCGGAGCTGGCGGCCCAGCTCGCGCTCCTCGCCGAGGGCGCGCAGACAACCTCTGCCATCGCCGGCACCAACGACGCAGCCGTGATGGCCTCGCAGGCCGCCCGCGCCCTGATGCGGGACGCGGGCCTGTCGCTCGCCTGACGAACGCGGCAGCGATGTCGCGATCTCTTGCCACGACCCCGATGCGCCCGTATCGTCTGCGGGACGGCACGCCCGTTGCGGCGCCCCTTTCGCGACCGCTGCCCTACCCTCAGGATGAGCCTCCGCGCATGAGTGACCGCACCACGCCCCCTCGCCCGATTCCGATCGCCATCCTCGGCACCCAGTCCGCGATCGCGCAGCACACCGCCGACCTCGTGGACGATCCGCGCGTCGTCCTCGTCGCGGATCTCGCCGACGCCGCAGCCGTGATCGTCGACGCACCCGCAAGCGCCCGGGAGGCCGTCATCGGCAGCTCGCTGCGCGATGGCAAGCACGTCTTCGCGGCACTCCCGATCGCAACTTCCGCGCAGGAGACGCAGGAGCTGCTGACCCTCGCGACCGAGCATCAGCGACTCCTCGTCGTCGATCAGCCGGCGCGCCACGATCACAGCTACGATCGCGTCGCCTTCACCGTCGCGCAGGGCGAACTCGGGCAGATCGCGACCATCCGCACCTGGCGGACGATCGCACCGTATCCGACGACCGACGGTGATCTCATCGACACCGCGCTCATTCAGGACCTCGATGCGTTGATCGACGTCTTCGGCGAGGTCGCCCGCGTGCATGCGCATCAGGCCGTCTCCGCACCGGATCGCCCGCGGCAGGAGTTCGTCGCCGCCTCGCTGCGCTTCGTCTCGGGCGCGGTCGGCCACATCGAGGCGCGCCTCTCGCACGCGACGCCGCGCACCGCGATCGAAGTCACGGCGCAGCACGGGATGCTCTCGTTCGACAGCGATGCCGCCTCCACCCTGCGCATCGAGCGCACCGGCGAGATCGGCCGCACCGTGACGCGCCCGGCCGTCCGCTCCGCCTCGCAGCGCGGGCTCGACGCGTTCCTCACGCGCCTCGTGGCCGGCGAGACCGGCACCGATCGCGCCGAGCAGATCGTCCACACCGCGACGGTCCGCGACACGATCCGCGCCTCGATCGCGACGCAGCGTCCGATCGCCCTCAGCGCCTTCACCCCGACGATCACCCTGGAGACCGCGCGATGACCACGATTCGCCTTGGGCTGCTGAGCTTCGCCCATCACCATCAGTACGGCTACGCGAACGGCATCGAGACGCTCCCCGATGTCGAGATCGCCGCGATCTGGGACGACAACACGGAACGCGGCACCGCCGCCGCCGAGCGCTATCAGGTGCCGTTCGTGGCCGACATCGACGCCTTCCTCGCACGCGAGATGGACGGCGTGATCGTCTGCACGGAGAACGTCCGCCACGCGGAGTACGCGATCAAGGCGGCGCAGGCGGGCAAGCACGTCCTCTGCGAGAAGCCGATCGCCACGAGCGTCGCCGATGCGGAGGCGATCGTGGCGGCGTGCCAGGAGGCGGGCGTCAAGCTGCAGACGGCCTTCCCGGTGCGCTACTTCCCGTCGACGATCGCGCTGCGCGATGCGGTGCGCTCGGGCGCGATCGGCAATCCGTTGGCGATCTCGGCGCGCAATCCGGGTTACTGCCCGCAGAGCTGGTTCGTGCAGCCGGAGCTCTCGGGCGGCGGCGCGGTGATGGACCACACGGTGCACGTGGTGGATGTGTTGCGCTGGATCTTCGATGCGGAGGTGACGTCAGTCTCGGCGGAGATCGATCGTCGCATCTACGATTTCGCGGCGGACGACACGGGGCTGCTGATGCTGACGCTGAGCAACGGGTTGCCGGTGAGTCTCGACACGAGCTGGTCGCGCCCGGACACGTGGCCGATCTGGGGTGGCGTGACGATCGACATCATCGGGGACGAGGGCGTGGCGTCGCTGGACGTCTTCGCGGAGACGGTGAACGTGGCGTCGGATCAGGGCAAGGCGTTCACGTGGCGCTCGGTGAACGTGGTCGACACGGGGAATGCGGAGCTGGCGCGCGCGTTCGCGGACGCGATCCGCACGGACACGGAGGCGCTGCCCTCGGGCGTGGACGGCCTGCGCGCGATGCAGGTGGCGCTGGCGGCGTACGAGTCGGCACGGCGTGGCGAGCCGGTCGCGATTACGCTCTGAGATCCTTGCGGGATGCGCGTGGTGCGGGGGAGGATCGGCGCGCCGATCCTCCCCCTGCCGCGTCGCTACGCGAACGTGGTTCCCGGCACATTCTCCGCCAGACGCATTCGACGCAACACCTCGAGCATCTCGTCCTTCGTCATGGAAGTCAGCGTCCAGATCGGCACGCGCGTCGCGAGGATGGTTCGCAGGCGCTCGAGCCGCGCGGTGAATATCGCGGCATCCGGCGCGGATGCCAGCTTGGGCAGCCACAGATCGGGACGAACGACATCACTGCGCAGCACCTCCCCCACATTCACCAGGGCACGCGCATCCTCCGACGGATTCCCGTGCACGACAAACTCCTCACGTTCGACATCAAACTGGACGGGAACGATGGTCTGCTGTACTCGCGCGAGCGAGAGCAAGCGACGCTGCCCATCCAGCAGATATCGCTGCGGGGCCTCGCTCCTCGAATCGCGGATCCGCACCCAGGCCTCCGTCTCCCAGGCGACGATCCCACTCAGCGGATATCCCCGATAGAGCGAATCGACCAACGCACACACCTGCTCCGGGTCCCAGGCAGGGGCGCGACAGAACACCGGCACCGCAAGCGTCCCCTGCGAAAGCTGCTCGATCAATGCGTCGAGTGGCTGTTCCGTGAGCGTCGTCCTGGGACGCACCGCGGGCGCGGCGGTCTCCACCCGGGGTGCGGCTTCCGGCGTCGGCCTTGGCCGAGACGGCGCGACGGCCTTCTGTGTCTCCAGCACAAATCCCGCCTGTTGTGGCACATCCGGCAGCAATGAGCGCTGCTGCAACGTGCTCAGGTATGACGATCCGAGGGTGGACGCCACCGACGACGCGGGTTCTGTCGACACCGACCGCGTGGCGGCGATCGCCGCGGACGTCGCGGGTGACGACGCGGACGTCGTCATCGCCGCGAACCTGGATACCGGAGGCGACGCCAGTGTCGAAGATCGCATGATCGCCTCATCGGCGGGAGGCGCGGCCGACTGCCGCCGCTTCTTCCGAATACGCGTGCGAGCCTTGAGTTCGACGAGCTGATAGCGATCATCTCGCAAGGCGCGCACGATGACACTCTCGTCGAGTTGCTTCTCGACATATTCGATCGTGGAAGCACCCGTATCCACCTCGGCGAGGATATGGGCGCGTGTCAGCGTATCCTTCCCCGCCTCCGCGAAGATGCGAAGAATCTCCCGTTCTGCATCCTGGAAGATCGTCAGACTATCCAGCGCATAATGACCAGTCCCGCTGATCAGCCGTTTCTTGTCATCAATGGAAAACTCGGGATGTGCCAGCACGAATTCCCGCAACTGACTCGACGTGATCGTGGGCAGCACGTCCTGACTTCGACACAGCTGATCGATCGCCTGGGGAATCCCGACCCTGTTCTCGAACATCGCGAGCAGACGTCGCAGCCGGTGCGTCAGGCGATTGTGATAGCGCTCATCGAAGATCGTCAGATAGGCGCCACTCCCGAGACGCTGATAGCCGTCGCGCTCCAGGTCGGCAATGATCGCATCAATATCCTTGCGTGTTGCCTGCAACTCGTAACGTTCGTAGATCCCGGGAATCGACACGATCGCCTGACGTGCCACCATCCGTTGGATGTTCCCCTTCACCCCGTCGGGGAAGTCGTTCTCGTGCACCCCAAGCGGATGCGTCACCCGCGCTTCGGGTGCACCATCCCTATCGGACGGCGTGGACGTCGACGTATCCGCCGCACGAGACACCACGGTGATGGTCACCGGCGATGCATCTGCTCGCTGAGGATGCGTTGCATCGACTCCCACACGATCCCGATCCCGATTGAACCGCGCCGCAAAGGCTTCGCGCGCCTCACGCGCGATTGGGTACCCCTCGCGATCAATCATGTCGCCAGTCAACGGTTCCGCTATTGTTCGGAACCGGTCCATGACCGCATTCTTCCAGGTGGGATCAAATGAGGTGAACCACCCCGTATGCAGTTTCTCGATCTCGTCGATTCGCGAGAATGCCGTGTCGACCGTCTCCCCAGACGGAGCCGACACACTCGCCAGAGCCTTGCGCAGACCGGGAAGATAGACGCCCCCATCTCGTGCGATCATATCGCGTGCCGCCGTGCGCACCACCGTATCGAAGGCCTCGCGCGCTTCCCGTGCCTCACGATCCTCCTCGAATTCCACCACTGGTGGTTCCTCGGCCGGCGTGGCATCCGCCTCCCCGGCGGAGGATTCGGCGGCGGCGAGCGCGTCCATGTCCGAGACTGCGACTACCTCGCCAGCATCCGGCGGATCACTCGCGAGCAGGGCAGCAGCTTCGTCGCCGACGATCTCCGGCGAGAACTCCTCCGGCAGATCGAAGATCTCCTCGCTGGCCAGCGCCTCGATGACCGCCTCCTCGGTCGTCAGATCCAGATCGCCAGGCGCGAGATCCTCCAGCGAAACAAGCGCATACACGTTGCGTCCCAGCTTCGAGACGATCGGGGAATTTGCCAGCGTCACGGATGCCGTCACGCGTGACCGATCAGCAGCCTCAAGTGCCGCCGCGATATCCGTGAACGAGACATCATCTTCAGCAGGCGCGTTCGCCATCAGCGCCACGATCGCCCGCTCCGATTCGCTCAGCGTCTCATCCGGATCGAGCGGAACCGCACTGCGAATCCAGCCGTTTGGAAGCACCTCGAGTGCCGGATGTATTCGAGCAAAGACCCGGATCGCCTCCAGACTGACCTCGATCCGACGCCGCTCGCGCGCGTCACGCTGCACCTGCGTGAAGAGCAGCTCTGCCGGAACTTCCGGAAGAATCGTCAGCACCTTCAGGATGCGATGGAGCAACGGATTCCGCAGGTCAGGATCTCGCGAGAGAATCCACTCGCCGTCGATCAGCTGCCAGGCGGCGTTCATGTCGAGGGCTTCCAGCACCTGCACACGCCCAACCTCAGCTGCATTCGCCGCTGCGACGACCGCATTGACCGAGGTGATGCCCTGATTGTTCACTCGCTTGATGATGGCAGTTCGCGCACGCTCGAGCCACGAGAAATCCGGTTCACGCGTCGCATCGATCACGAACCAGGTGTCGGCCGCCTCGACCAGATCAAGCAGTGGCGTCGCCCGCACAAGGCGATGCGTCTCCACGAGGCTGCGCGCATCGAAGGTCGGGATCGCGCTCAGCCCTGCTCGCACGAGCAGGAGCCCGACACGATCCACCCGCACCGGCGACTCCCGACGCAGGATGCGCACGGCCCGATCGAGCACCGGGAGCCAGACCGGCTGTCGCGTCAGTTCGTCCGTGATCTCTCCCTGCACCTGACGAACCCGCTCGCGCGTGACCCCCTTGATCTGGGCCGAGACTTCGAGTGTCTGCGGAGCCTCGCCAGACCAGCCGTATCGCGCGAGCAATGCCGCAAAGTAGTCCTTGCGCGCCCGCCCGAGCAATGGTGAGAGAACGGCGGCAAGCTCCTCTTCCAGCAGCAATGATTCCTGCTCGCGCAAATACTCGGAAAGATCGCTCAACAGCTCGATGTGCTCCGCCCCCAGAGACGCCTCGACCGCCTCCAGCATCTCCGCGAGCGTGACTACCGCAGCACCAGGGTCCGGCAACTGCGGACGAATCCAGCGAAATCGCGGATCATCCAGCACGATCTCCTGCGTCGCGAGATTCGCGAGCATCCCCGCCACCACACGGGTGATCCGTTGCGCCACGGCGGCGTCCGGCTGTTCCATCTCTCGTCACGCCCCTCACACCATCATCCCACCACCATGCGTGTCGGGAATTTGCGAATGACCGTCGCGATCGGTGTCGACGCCGTCCCAGATGCGCGACATCCGCCCGCTCCACTTTCTGAAGAATCCCCGTGCATGATAGTGAATCGCGGCGACGCGCGCAACAGACGGACCGGATGCACAGCTTCCCCATCCCGGATGTGTACCCTTGCACCAATGTCACCCCGGGCGTTCATGGAATCCACATACTCGGATATACTTCCCGCGATGTACGAGGAGCGAGTTCGTACCGGTCACCGGCCGCGAATTGTCGAGTCCATCGCTCAAGTCGGGAAAATCATCCCATCACCCGATCACTGCCTGTCTCCGCGCGACCATCATCGCTCGATGGGCCCGGATAATGCATCGTTGCAGGAGACGTCATGTCTGCTACCTCTCCCACCAAAAAGATCGTTCGGCGCACCGGTCATCCCTTCGATACCTCGGGCATCAAGCTGCCCGAAGACGGGATGAAGCGCATGGGGGTCACCTTCGGACGCTCCACCCTTCGTCAGTGTCCCTATTGTGGCGGTTCCCATATCTTCAAGAACTGGTGGACGCTCAAGAAGCGCTGCCCCACCTGCAATGTCCTCTTCGAATATGAGGATGGCTATTCGGCTGGTTCCTACGCGATCAACATCATCTTCACCGAGTTCCTCGCTGTCGGCATCACCATCGCCTTCCTCATCTGGGGCGATCTCTCCGTGCTCGGGCTCCAGATCATGGGCGCCACGCTCGGTCTCGGTCTGCCGATCTTCTTCTATCCGTATGCCAATCTCTACTTCATTGCCCTCGATCTCTGGCTGCATCACCCGGGCGACTTCTCCGAACGCCCGCGCGTCTAGCCGCAACGCCCGATCACTCCCGCCGCGATGACTCGTGGCGGGAGTTCCGCATACCCGCCACCCTCGCCTCCGCAGGAGTCCCCGCATGACCACCGTCGCCGTCGCCCAGATCGGCTCCGTCCTCTTCGACAACGATGCCACCATCGCCCGCATGGAGCGCATCGGGCAGCAGGCGAAGAACGCCGGCGTCGAGCTGATCGTCTTCCCCGAGGCCCTCGTCGGCGGCTACCCGAAAGGCACCGATTTCGGCGCGCGCGTCGGCTCGCGATCCCCCGAGGGGCGCGACGACTTCCGCCGCTACTTCGACACCGCGATCGCCATTCCCGGACCGGAGACCGATCGCATCGGGCAGCTCGCGGCAGAGATCGGCGCGTACCTCGTCGTCGGCGTGATCGAGCGCGATGGCGGTACCCTCTACTGCACCGCCCTCTACGTTGGCCCGGACGGCGCCATCCTCGGGAAGCATCGCAAGCTGATGCCGACCGCCTCCGAGCGCCTGCTCTGGGGATTCGGCGACGGCTCGACGATCGGCACGATCGACGCCCCGATCGGTCGCTTCGGCGCCGCGATCTGCTGGGAGAACTACATGCCGATGTTCCGCACCGCCATGTACGCGCAGGGCATCGAGCTCTGGTGCGCGCCGACTGTCGACGATCGCGACATCTGGCAGTCCACCATGCAGCACATCGCCTATGAGGGACGCTGCTTCACGCTCTCCGCCTGCCAGTACTTCACCCGGGCCGATGCACCGGATGCCTACGACGCGATCCAGGGCAACGACCCCGCGACCGTACTGATCCGTGGCGGCAGCGTGATCGTCTCGCCGCTCGGCGAGGTGCTCGCCGGCCCCGTCTACGGCGAGGAGGCGCTGCTCACCGCGGAGATCGATCTCGGCGAGATCGCGCGTGGCACGTACGATCTCGATGTCGTCGGACACTACGCGCGCCCGGATATCTTCCAGCTCAATGTCACCACCACGCCGACCGCATCCGTCCGCTTCGACGAGACGCCGTCGCGCAGCTGATCCGCCTGCGGGGCGCACGGATCGGATCTTCGGGGTACGCTTGCGGGATTGACGTGCGTTCCTGCCGAGAGGAGATCATCCCGTGACCGAGACACCCCTGCTTCCTGCCGCCCCGGAGCCGTTGCTGGTGGTGGACGTGCAACACGGATTCATCAATCCATTTACACAACACATCCCTGCGCGCATCGCCCGGCTGATCGCGGAGGGATCGTGGGACCCGATCCTCTTCACGAAGTTCATCAATATTGAAGGCGGGCCATTCCATCGCTTCATCGGCTGGCACGATTGCACATTGCCGCCGGAGACGGATCTGGTGCCGGAGATGGCGCCGTGGGTGCGCGAGGAGCTGGTCTTCTCGAAGCCGGGGAGTGTCGGCATCTCGTCGGAGCTGGCGAGCTATCTGCGCGAGCACGAGATCGAACGCATCACGATCGTGGGGATCGACACGGACATGTGCGTGCTGAAGATCGCGATGGATGTGTTCGACATGACGATTCAGCCGATCATCCTGACGGATTGCTGCGCGAGCACAGCCGGCCTGCAGTCGCACCTCGCGGGACTGGCCGTGCTGGCGCGCAACATCGGGGCGCAGCAGCTGCGCGATGCCGGTCTCGGCGACGGCTTCCTTGCCGCACCAGTCTGACACCATGAGACCCGGAGGCAGGCGCCTCCGGGTCTCGTCCGCGAATCACCTTCCCCTGCTGACGTTACGCCAGCCAGCTCGCCCACTGCGACGGGATCGCCATGTCACGCACCGCCGTCCGGAACGCCGCCTTCAGCTGCGACGCCTCGGCTGCGAACGCCGCGCGCTCCGCCCACGCGTCCTCCGGATGCAGCACCGTCGCCGGCACGTCGTCGCATGCCGTCGGCACCGACAGCCCGAACACCGACTCCGGCTGGAACGCCGCATCCTGCAGGCGTCCCTCCACGATCGCCTGCACGATCGTGCGCGTGTGCGGCAGGCTGATGCGCTCCGCACCCGTCGCATACGAGCCACCCGTCCAGCCCGTGTTCACCAGCCAGAGCGTCGGCTGGTAGGTATCGATCCGCTCGACCAGCAGCTCCGCGTAGCGCTCCGGGGGCAGCGGCAGGAACGGCGCGCCGAACGCCGGCGAGAACGTCATCTCCGGCGCCGTCACCCCGCGCTCCGTGCCCGCCACCTTCGAGGTGAAGCCCAGCAGGAAGATCGCGATCGCCTGCTCGCGCGTCAGCTTCGCGACTGGCGGCAGCACGCCACTCGCGTCCGCCGTCAGCAGCACGATCTGCGACGGATGCGGCGCCATCCCCGGGATCACCGCGTTCGGGATCACGTCGATCGGATACGCCGCGCGCGAGTTCTCCGCCAGTGAGGCATCATCGAAGTCGGGCGCGCCGTCCGCCGTCAGCACCACGTTCTCGAGCACGGTGCCAGGGAGCGTCGCCGCATCGAAGATCGTCGCCTCGCGCGTCGGCGAGAGGTGCAGCGCCTTCGCGTAGCAGCCGCCTTCGAGATTGAAGACGCCCTGATCCGTCCAGGCATGCTCGTCATCGCCCACCAGGCGGAAGGCCGGATCATTCGAGAGCGTCGTCTTGCCCGTGCCGGAGAGGCCGAAGAAGAGCGTCGTGCGGTTCGCATCATCGATCGCGGCCGAGCAGTGCATCGTCACGATCCCGCGCGTCGGCAGCAGATACTGCATCAGCGTGAAAACCGCCTTCTTCACCTCACCCGCGTACGACGTCCCCGCGATCACGATCGTGCGCTTCGTCGGATGCAGCGCGATCACGGTCGAGGTGCGCGTGCCGAACTCCGCCGGGTCGATGAACAGCTCCGGGGCGTGGAGGATCGTGATCGTCTCCGCCCCCGCCGGTGCCGCCTCGCGCACGAACAGGTGCCGCGAGAAGAGCGCCACCCACGCCCGCTCCGTCGTCAGATCGATCGCGTAGCGCCAGGCCGGGTCCGCGCCGACGGCGAGATCTTCGTGCCACACAGGTCGCTCGGCCAGATAGGCACGCGCCGCCTGCTCGAGCCGCGCGAACGTCGCCTCATCCATCGGCTGGTTCATGTCGCCCCACCAGATCTGGTCGGCCGACGTCGCCTCGCGCACGAGGTACTTGTCGCGCGGGGAGCGCCCGGTAAAGGTGCCGGTCTCTACGGAGATGGTGCCGTCGGTGGTGAGGAGCCCCTCGTGGGCGGCGAGCGCGTCATTCAGCAAGCGCTGGGTCTGGGGCTCAAGTGGGCGAAATGCATCGGTGGTGGGGTGATGCACGGAACCTGCGTCGACGATCACGATCATGCTCCCTGGTGCTATCGAGACGATCTGTGTGCTATCCGCACAACACATCGCGATTCGATTTGTGCGAAAAGGACGTCGTCAGTGACGCATGCGGGGAAGGTGTCTCGGGAAGGCACCACAAATCAACCGGACGGCGTTGTCGAAGGTGGTCACTGTATACACCACGTCGCGGCGACACGCAACCCCTCGCGATCAGAACATCCTGAATCCCCGCCCGATCAATCGCGGCAGATCGTCTCCAGCCAGAAACGATCGAACGCCGGACCATCGATCGCGGTGACGTACGGTGTCGGCACGCCATCCGGCGCGATGATCGTGCGGATCACGCCCTCCTCCACAACGTGCCGCACGGGGAGCGTCTCGATCGTGACGCCCTCCCGCCAGCCGAGCGCGATCGCGACGGCCAGCGGGTCGTGGTGGAAGTTGATGAGGTCATCGGGGAGATTCGTGCAGGTCGCGCCGTACGTCTCGCCAAGCCGCTCGTCCGCCGCGAAGGCGACCGCCTGCCGCGCGATGAGCTGCGCGAGGGGATCTCCCCCACGCAACGTGTCGAGATGCGCCCATCGCAGCGAGGTCTCGATCGTCACGCTCAGCGGCACGAAGGTCGGCGTGACCTCACGGAAGACGGTCCTCGCGGAGGCGACATCGACCTGGATATTGAAGTCGTCCGCCTGCGTCCACGCCGGGTAACCGTCACGCGGATCACGCACATAGCCGCCCATCTGCACGAGACGTCCCTCCCGTCGGAGCTGCGCGAGCGTGCCGGGATGCGCCTCCTCGAGGAGGCGCAGGTTCGTGAGCGGGCCGATCCCGACGATCGTCGCGCCGGCATCGATACTCCGCCTGAGGAGATCGAGCGCGTCGTCGAGCGGATTGGTGATCGGGATGACCGGATCGGGCCAGTAGCGCGACTCGTCCGGCAGGCCGAGCGGGTACGGGTAGAAGCCGCCATCCGCACTCGCGCCCCCGGCGGTCGGGATGTCCTCGCGCCCGGCGATCACGAGCGTCTGTCGGAGCATCCCGGTACGGCGACCGTCGTTCTCCGCGACGACGGTGATACCGGTGATCGCGACAGGCTCGGGCCAGCGAAGGAGCAGCGCGAGGGCGCACAGGTCGTCGATGTCCCCACCGAAGTCGGTATCAAGATGGATACGCGGTGTTGCCATCATCAATGCCCGGCGCTTTGGTACTGCCGCGATTCGCGGCGGAAGATCCAGACCGCGAGCCACATCAGCGCGACTCCGATCACCGGTGCCAGCCATGCAACCCACCCCGGGAACGGCAGCTCCGCCGTCCGCCCGAGCAGCACCGTCGACGGGATCCACGCCATGAACGCCATCGGCACGATCCACGTCAGGAAGTTGCGCAGCGGCCGATCGAAGATCGTCATCGGGTAGCTCGCGAAGCGCCCCTGGAAATCATCGAACACGATCCGCAACGGCAGCGTGTCCAGGAAGCGGAACGCGAACGCCGCCGTTCCCAGCTGGAACGCGCCATCGATCAGCGCGCCGCCGAGAATCGCCAGCGGCAGGAAGAGCACCCGCTCCGGCGTCCACGCGATGTCGACACGCACCAGCGCGACGATCAGCAGCACGAACCCGGACGCGAAATCACCGATCGGCGTCGTGCGGAACTGCGTGAACATCAGCTGCGACCAGAGCGGCATCGGGCGGATCAGGTAGCGATCCCACGTGCCATCCTGCACCATCCGGTCGAAGCGGTAGAGCTGATTCACCGTCAGCGTCCAGATGCCGTGCGCCGTCAGGCGAATGCCGTAGAGCAGCGCGACCTCCCACAAGCCCCACCCGGCGACCGCATCGAAGCGCGTCAGCACGACCGCCACGAAGATGAAGCCGACCGACTGGAAGAGCAGGCCGAAGAGCACGCTCATCACGAAACTCGCGCGGTACTGCATCTCGCCGCGGATCGAGGCGAGCATCGTGTGCCCGCAGATGCGAAGCAGATCCATCGCTCACCCTCCCTGCACGACGAGGCGGTTCTGCGCCCGCGCCCACACGCGCGACGCCGCGATCCCGAGGATCACCGCCCAGACGCCCTGCACGATCAGCGCGCGCCAGAGCTCGTTGCCGGTCGCCTGTCCGACGTAGATTGCCGCCGGCAGATAGGCGATCGACTGGAACGGCAGCCACTCTGCGAGTGCGCGCAACGGTCCCGGCATGAACCAGAGCGGGATCAGCGAGCCCGCGAAGAAGCCACCGATCAGTCCAACCATGCTCCGCATGCCGCCGATGTTCAGCAGCCAGAAGGCCGACAGCCCCACCAGCAGCCAGATCTCGATCCCGACGACATAGGCGAGCGCGAAGCTCAGGAGGAAGAGCAGGAATGTCCCGGGCGACGGCGGCGTCAGCGAGCCGAGCAGCAGCATCCCCGGCACCACGACGATCAGGAGCGCCCAGCGCCCGATCGAATGACCCAGCTCCAGCGCGAGCATCTGCCGCACGAAGCCGATCGGCCGCACCATGTCGACCGCAACCTGGCCCTCCTCGATCCGCTCGTGAATCTCGTCGGCGAGGATCGGGTAGATCATGAAGTTGATGATTCCGACGACGGTCAGATACGTCAGCATCATCTCGCTCGAGATGCCATCGACCGTCGCATCGGACCCATAGACCGCCTTCCAGACGGCCTTCACCAGCAGCAGCTGGAAGAAAACCTGCAGGATGCCAAGATAGAGCCACATCCGGAACGCGTAGGTGCGCCGGACACCCATCCGGAACACATCACGCAAGCCGGGATTGAGGACACGTTCAGCGAAGGATTGTCGCGCGATCATCGCACCACCTCCCGTGCCTCGTAGATCTGCCGGATGATCCCCTCCATCGCGGGTTCGCGCACCGCGAGATCCGCGATCGGCACCTGCGCGGCGATCGCCCCGATCAGCTCGCTGACCGCAATCCGTTCCGGCACGAGCTCGAACGAGGCGCGCATGCCGTCGTGCGCGGTGACGGTGACGCCGTCCGGCAGATCGCGAATGACCGCATCGAGGCGCGCGACGCCATCACCGCTGACGGTCACGTCGACGAGGCGCGTCGGGGCGAAGCGTTGCCGGAGATCGGTCGCCTGCCCATCGAAGAGCACGCGCCCCTGATCGATGATGATGATCCGCTTGCAGAGGCGCTCGACGTCCTCGAGGTCGTGCGTCGTGAGGAGGACAGTCGTCTTGCGCTCGCGATTCAGCTCCTCGATGAACGAGCGGATGCGCTCCTTCGCGACGATGTCGAGCCCGACGGTCGGCTCATCGAGGAAGAGGATCGGTGGGCGATAGAGCACTGCCGCCGCGAGATCGCCGCGCATCCGCTGCCCGAGACTGAGCTGGCGCACGGGGGTCTGCAGGAACGGTCCCATGTCGAGCAACTCGGTGAGCTGATCCATGCTGCGCCGGTAGTCGGCCTCGCTCATGCGATACATGCGCCCGATCAGGCGCAGCGACTCCTGCAGGGGGAGTGCCCACCAGAGCTGCGTCCGCTGCCCGAAGACCACGCCAATGTTCATGGCGTTCGCCTCGCGATGCTCCCACGGGACGATCCCGGCGACGGTGATCTCCCCATCGGAGGGCACGAGGATGCCGGTGAGCATCTTGATGGTGGTGGATTTCCCGGCGCCGTTCGGCCCGAGGTAGCCCACGATCTCGCCCTCGTCGATGCTGAAGGAAACGCCATCGACGGCGCGGATGGTCTCCTGCTCGCGCGTGAAGAGCGTGCGGACGGCGGAGAAGCGGCCCTCGACGGCCTTGGTGCGCGTGAAGTCCTTGATGACGTGATTGGCGTGGATGATGGGCATTGGCCAGGGTCCTTCCCGAGAGACAACGGTGCGATCGCGCGCGTCGTGCGGCGATGACGTTCGTGGCGTCGGTGTATGGTGAAGGAGCTAGCGTGGTGCCATCGGAGCGTCCTCTGGGGGATGTGCGCACAGCCGCATCGGGGTGATGCGGGTCGCGGTCGGGAGCCAGCGTTCACGATAGCATATCGTCAACACGCCGTCGATTCCGCCGGCAGGATGCGGCCCTCGGAGCCATGTCGTCCGTGGCAGCGGCAGGAGACAAGCTCCTGCCCTACAGATGGACGCCGCACGTACGCACACGTACGTAGGGCGAGAGTTGATCTCTCGCCTCCCGGGACACGCACCCTGAACATCGTCGGGGAGCACTCGCGTTCCATCACGGTGCATCACCCCGACACTCGGTCGATCCTCCAGGAACATTCATCCCGATGATCGAGCTGCGCCCGATGGGTAAACCAGCTGACCCGCTACGGATTCCGGCCCTCGACAACGATCCGAGCGGTACTCGCGAGCGGCGACGCCTGAGCTGCCATTGACAAACACGCGGTCGGTCACTAGGATGATGTGAGAAATTGATCGTTCACTGGCGATGACAGGGACGAGTACCCGGCAGGGTGGATACAGAGAACCGCGGTTGCTGCGATGCGGGATCAGGAATGCCGGCGAAAAAGACCCTCGAGCTGCGCCCCCAACCCTCACCTTCGGTGAGTCAGTAGGCGGCGACGGGACGGTTCCTCAGAGGAATCGGCGGCTCCCGTTACAGAGCCACTGCATCACGTTCGCATCGTCGCACGCGTCGTGCAGGCAAGGTCGCAGGGTGTGAACCCGCGGCAAACAGGGGTGGTACCACGGGCCAACACCGCTCGTCCCCAGTTCAAGGGGGGATGGCGGTGTTTTTGTATGCCTCGCATACCGATGGTCGTCCCCGATCTTGCGCGAAGGTACGGAGCTCCGTACGTCGTGTGTTTGCCGTCTGGAGGCCCAGTCTCATGAACCGACCCGATCGTCACCACTCCACTCGTCTCACCCACCTCATCCGTTCCTCCAAGCGCTGCGCCTGAGACACGGGCGCACCGAGCGACCAGCACCCATGAAGGGTGTGGCTACGGGATCTCCCCGATCGTCGCTCGCACCGCGTTCGCGTGACGCGATCCCCGGACACACGGATCGCATCACCCGTCTCAGGCATTCAGGGGCTCTGCTTACCGGATCGTCATCAGGCGATCCCGCATCTTCACGCACCCATTGCAGCCTTGAGGAACGTTCAGCCATGACCTTCACGACCACTATCCGCCCGACCCTCGATCTTCGCGGCACCTGGACCGCGCTCATCACGCCGTTCCGCGACGGCCAGCTCGACACGAATGCGATGCGCGACCTCGTCGAGTTCCAGATCGCGAACGGCGTCACCGGTCTCATCGCCTGCGGCTCGACCGGCGAGACCCCGACCCTCACGCTCGAGGAGTTCACGCAGACCGTCACGACCGTGATCGCGCAGACCGCCGGTCGCGTCCCCGTCATGGTCGGCACCGGCTCGAACGACACCGCCACAACGATCCAGCGCACCCAGCTCGCCGCCGATCTCGGGGCCGATGCCGCGCTCGTCGTGATGCCGTGGTACAACCGCCCGACACAGGAAGGGCTCTATCAGCACATGCGCGTCGTTGCGGAACAGTCGCCGCTGCCGATCGTCCTCTACAACGTGCCAGGTCGTACGGGCTGCGATCTCCAGGCGACAACCGTCGCCCGCCTGGCGCAGATCGAAAACGTGATCGGTATCAAGGAGGCCAGCGGCAGCGTCGAGCGCACCAGCGAGATCGTTCGCCTCACGGATCCGTCGTTCGTGGTGCTCTCTGGCGACGATGCGCTCACCCTCCCGATCATGAGCGTCGGGGGGCAGGGCGTGATCTCGGTGGTCAGCAACATCGCCCCACGCGCCATGAGCGCACTGATGACGGCCGCCCTCCACGCCGATTTCCTGACGGCGCGGACGCTTCACTTCGAGCTACTCGATCTGATGAGCGCGATGTTCGTGGAGACCAATCCCGTCCCGGTGAAGGCCGCTGCGGAACTGCTCGGCCTCTGCACGAGCGATGTCCGCCTCCCGCTGGTGACGCTCGCCCCGGAGTCGCACGCACGCGTGCTGCAGGCGCTCCTCGCCTGCCGCCACACGTCCGATCGCGTGATGCTCGGCGACGCGACAGTCACGTTCGCCGGAGCGGCGATCGAGGCGGCGGCGTGATGACCGACGCGACGCAAACGTGCCTCGGCATCATCGGGATCGGCGGACGCATGGGTCGCGAGATCGTCGCGGTCGCGGCGGACGATCCGCACGTCACGGTGGTCGGCGGCACGATCCGCCCCGGCACAACACCCACGCCACTCGACGCGACGGGGACGATCGCGCTCCACGAGGATCTGGCGACGCTCCTGCCGACGGTCGATGTGCTGATCGACTTCTCGACGCCAGCAACGTCCGTGAGCGCGGCACGTCTCGCGGCAGAATCGGGCATACCGATCGTGATCGGCACGACGGGGTTGAGCGCGGATCAGCTGACGGTGCTCCGCGAGATATCGACACGAACGGCCCTCTTCTATGCGCGCAACACCGCGCACGGGGTGAACGCGCTGCTGCGCCTGCTCCCGCAGATCGCGGCGGCCTTCGCGGATTACGATGTCGAGCTGATCGAGCAGCATCATCGGCACAAGAAGGACGCGCCGTCGGGAACGGCGCTTGCCCTCGCGGAGGCGATCCTGCAGGGTCTCGGTGAGGGAGAGCATCCGTACGTCTTCGGGCGCGAGGGGTTTTCGCCGCGGAAACCGGGCGAAATCGGGATGCATTCGGTGCGCGGTGGTGGCAACACGGGCGAGCATACGATCATCTTCGCGAGCGATCAGGAGGAAATCCGCATCACCCACCGGGCGTTGAATCGGAGCGCCTTCGCGGCCGGCGCGATCCGTGCGGCGCGCGAGCTGGTCGGCAAACCCGCGGGATGGTATGGTCCCGACGTTTCTTCTCGATAACGACAGCAACGCGACCTCCAGATGCTCATCGGTATCTGGAGGTCGCGTTGCTGTCCCTGTTGCATCTACTTCCCGAAGAGCTGCCATCCCCACCGTGCGACGAGCGCCACGAGGACGATCCACAGGACGACGATAGCGCCAACAGCCCACCAGTTCACGGGCTGACGTCCCGGCGGGGTCGTGCTCGCAGTGAGTTGCGCCTCTCGCCAGACGTTGTCGGGAAGCAGGCGAACGACGAGCAGGATACCGAGCGGGAGCAGCAGCAGATCGTCGAGGTAGCCGAGAATGGGGATGATGTCGGGAACGAGGTCGATCGGACTGAAGGCATAGGCAAGGACGCATGCCGCGACGATCCGGGCACGCAGCGGTGTCCGGGGATCGCGATACGCGATGATCAGCGCCGCGATGAGGCGCTTCACGGATCTGGCCCATTGTCGCCAACGCTCGAGCATGGGAATTATCTCCGGGGGAATGCAAAAAAGACGGGGGACCTGTCGGTCACCTCGTCCTCGCCTCGTTCGCTCGGGTGTCGTCGCGTGAAGCGCCCACGGTCCCCGTCGCCAGCTGCATCCTCGGTGGCGGGGGAAG
>Ga0164243_10005635_pt1 | contig 19096 bp, 12 predicted proteins | sample OricompcompostOP_FD_108781 | JGI IMG/M metagenome (GOLD analysis project Ga0164243, IMG submission 108781) | Organic Plus compost microbial communities from Emeryville, California, USA - Original compost - Organic plus compost (OP) | ecosystem: Engineered > Solid waste > Mixed feedstock >... | reverse complement strand
TCCCCGCCCGGGACGCGGGTGCGGCCGGGCTGGGTCGACCGGCGGATCCGCAAGGCCGTCCGCCGGGCGGACCGGCGGCTCGCCGCGGCGCTCGAACGCCAGGCGGACGGCGTGGACGACGACCCGGCGCTGCACGAGGCGCGGAAGGCGTACAAGCGGGCGAGGTACGCGGTGGAGGTGCGCAAGGCCGAGGGCGACAAGCGGGCCCGGCGGCTGGCCAAGCGGATGAAGCGGCTCCAGGACCTGCTCGGCGACCACCAGGACTCCGTCGTCACCCGGCAGGCCCTGCGGCGGCTGGCCACCTCGGCGTACGGGCAGAAGGAGAACACGTTCACCTACGGGCTGCTCTACGGCGAGCAGGTGGCCGGCGGGCGGGCCCTGGTGGACGAGCTGCCGGCGGCCTGGGATCGCGTCCGGCAGACGCGGCTCTAGATGGCGTATTCTACTGGAAGATACGACCTCAAAAGGCGATTCCACATCGCAGATGCGGCCGATAGTCTGGTGGTGGCCGGCGTTCCTTCCGGCCGCTCGCCGCCGACGAAGGGTCGACCGTCATGAGAATCGCCGCGCTGGTTCTCACCCTGGTCCTCGGCCTGGGTGTCGCCGGCTGCGGCGACGGCGGCGGAGGTGGTGGCGCCGCCCCGGCCGGCTCGACTCCCGCCGTCGGCGGCCCCGTCACCGTCTTCGCGGCCGCGTCGCTGACGGAGTCCTTCACCCGGATCGGGAAGGACTTCGAGGCGGCCCACCCCGGCACCACGGTCACGTTCAGCTTCGCCGGCAGCTCCGCGTTGGCCACGCAAATCAACCAGGGCGCCCCGGCCGACGTGTTCGCCTCCGCCGCGCCGGCCAACATGGCCACCGTCACCGAAGCGGGCAACGCCGGCGGCGCGCCGCGGGTGTTCGCGCGCAACCAGCTGGTCATCGCCGTGCCCAAGGGCAACCCCGCCCACGTCACCACGCTGGCCGGGCTCGCGGCGCCGGGCGTCAAGGTCGCTCTCTGCGCTCCGCAGGTGCCGTGCGGGGCCGCCGCGCGGAAGGCGTTCGACGCCGCCGGGGTCACGGTCACCCCGGTCACGCAGGAACAGGACGTCAAGGCCGCGCTCTCGAAGGTGACGCTCGGCGAGGTGGACGCCGCCCTCGTCTACCGCACCGACGCGCGCGCGGCGTCGGCCGACGTCGACGCGGTCGAGTTCCCCGAGTCGGCCGGGGCGATCAACGACTATCCGATCGTGGTGCTCAAGGACGCGCCGAACCGGACGGCCGCCGAGGCGTTCGTGGCCTACGTCCTCTCCGAGCCGGCCCGCCGGGTCCTCACCGAGGCGGGCTTCCAGGCGCCCTGATGCGTCCCGCCTCCTCGCGCCGCGCTCCGCTGGCCCTCCTGGCGCCGGCGGCGGTCGGGTTGGTGTTCCTGGTGCTTCCGCTGGTCGGCCTCCTCTACCGGACACCGTGGACGACGCTGCCCGCGCGGCTCACCGAGCCCGGCATCCTCACCGCGCTGCGGCTGTCGCTGGTCACCGCCACCATCGCCACGGGCATCTGCCTGGTGCTCGGCGTGCCGCTGGCGTGGCTGCTGGCCCGCGTCGAGTTCCGCGGCCGGCGGCTGGTGCGCGCGCTGGTGACCGTACCGCTGGTGCTGCCACCCGTGGTCGGCGGCGTGGCCCTGCTGCTCGTCTTCGGGCGGCGCGGGCTGATCGGCGGGTGGCTCGACACGACCTTCGGGGTCACGCTGCCGTTCACCACCGCCGGGGTGGTGGTCGCCGAGGCGTTCGTCGCGATGCCGTTCCTCGTCATCGCGGTCGAAGGCGCGCTGCGCGGCGCGGACGCGCGGTACGAGGAGGCCGCGGCCACGCTCGGCGCCGGCCGGTGGACGACGTTCACTCACGTGACGCTGCCGCTGGTGGCGCCGGGTGTCGCGGCCGGCGCGGTGCTCTGCTGGGCCCGGGCACTCGGCGAGTTCGGCGCCACGATCACGTTCGCCGGCAATTTCCCCGGCCGTACGCAGACCATGCCGCTCGCCGTCTACCTGGCGCTGGAGACGGACCTGGAGGCGGCGATCGTGCTCAGCCTCATCCTGCTGACCGTCTCCGTCGTGATCCTGGCCAGCCTGCGTGACCGGTGGGTGTCGGCATGACGCTGCTCGACGCGCACCTGGTGGTCGACCGCGGCGCGTTCCGCCTGGACGTGGCCGTGCGGATCGCGGCGGGCGAGGTGGTGGCGCTGCTCGGCCCCAACGGCGCGGGGAAGACGACGGCGCTGCGGGCACTGGCGGGGCTGTCGCCGCTCACCGCCGGCCACGTCGATCTCGACGGCCGGGCCCTCGACCGCCCCGCGCGCCGGGTCTGGGTCCCGCCCGAGCGCCGCCCGATCGGCGTGGTGTTCCAGGACTACCTGCTGTTCCCGCACCTCAGCGCGCTGGACAACGTGGCGTTCGGCCCGCGCCGGCGCGGCGTCGACCGCCGCGCGGCACGGGCGTCGGCGGCCGAGTGGCTGGCGCGGGTGGGCCTCGCGGAGCTGGCCCGGCGCAAGCCCCGCCAGCTCTCCGGCGGCCAGGCTCAGCGGGTGGCCCTGGCCCGCGCGCTGGTGACGGCGCCGTCGCTGCTGCTGCTGGACGAGCCGCTGGCGGCGCTGGACGCCCGTACCCGGCTCGACACGCGGGTCGAGCTGCAACGCCACCTGGCCGCGCACGCCGGCGCGACCCTGCTGGTCACCCACGATCCGCTGGACGCGCTGGTCCTCGCCGACCGCCTGGTGGTCATCGAGCACGGAACCGTCGTGCAGCAGGGCGACGCGGCGTCGGTCACGGCCCGGCCGCGCACCGACTACGTGGCCCGGCTGGTGGGCCTCAACCTCTACCGCGGCCGGGCCGCGGGCACGACGGTACGGGTCGGCGACGGCCTCACCTTCACGGTCACCGACCACGTGACCGGTGAGGCGTTCGTGGCGTTCCGCCCCGCCGCGGTAGCGCTCTACAGTGGACGTCCGGAGGGCAGCCCGCGCAACGTGTGGCGGGCCACGATCCAGGGCATCCAGCGCCACGGCGACAACCTCCGGGTGCTCCTGCACGGCCCGATCGAGGCCGCCGCCGACATCACCCCGGCGGCCGCCGCCCAACTCCACCTGACGCCGGGCCAGGAGGTCTGGGCCGCCGTCAAGGCCACGGAGACCCACGCGTACCCGGCTTGAGGGACCCGGGTCCCGCCGCGCCGCGTGGCTGGTGCCAGGAGGCGGACGGCGAGGCGATAGCGTCGGAGGATGTTGTCGACGACGCGGTTGCGGCGCCTGCGCGAGGTCCTTTCCGGTTACGTCGAGCGGGGTGACGTGCCCGGGGTGGTGGCGCTGGTCAGCCGGCGCGGGCAGACGCATGTCGAGGTGGTCGGGAGCACGGCGTACGAGGGCGGCCGGCCGATGAGCCACGACACGATCTTCCGGGTCAGCTCGATGAGCAAGCCGGTCACCGCGGCCGCGGTGATGACGCTGGTCGAACAGGCGCGGCTGCGGCTCGACGATCCGGTCGACGACCTGCTGCCGGAGCTGGCCAACCGGCGCGTGCTGCGCAGCATGGGTGCGGCGCTCGACGACACGGTGCCGGCGCACCGGCCGGTGACGGTCCGCGACCTGCTGACGTTCACCTGGGGATTCGGGCAGGTGCTGGCGCCGCCGGACGCGTACCCGGTGCTCGCTGCGGCGTGGAAGCTCGACATCGGGATGGGCGAGCCGCGACCCCGGCGGATGCCGGACCAGGACGAGTGGCTGCGGCGGCTGGGTTCCCTGCCGTTGATGGCCCAGCCGGGGGAGCGGTGGCTGTACCACACCGGCGCCGACGTGCTCGGCGTGCTGGTCGCGCGGGCGGCCGGGACGACCTTCGACGCGTTCCTGCGGGAGCGGATGTTCGGGCCGCTAGGCATGACCGACACCGGGTTCAGCGTCCCGCCCGAGTCGATCGACCGGTTGGCCACCGGCTACCAGGGCGAGCAACCGTCCCTCTTGGACACCGTCGAGGAGTGGACGAAGGAACCGCCCTTCTTCTCCGGCGGCGGTGGCCTCGTGTCTACTGTGGATGACTTCCTGGCCTTCGGCCGGATGATGCTGCGCGCCAACGGCACCCGCCTGCTGAGCCGCCCGACGCTCGCCACGATGATGACCGACCACCTCTCGCCGGCCCAGCGGGCCCTGCCGTACTGGATCCCCGACCAGTTCGACGGCGCGGGCTGGGGCTTCGGCGCCAGGGTGACCACCCACCGCCGCACGATCGCCGACACCCCCGGCGCGTACGGCTGGGACGGCGGCCTCGGCACCTCCTGGCGCGTGGACCCCGCCGAGGAGATGATCACCATCCTGATGACCCAGCGCGCCTGGTCGTCCCCCCACCCACCCGCCATCCTCCGCGACTTCCTGACCCTCGCCTACCAGGCGATCGACGACTAGGCCGCGTCCTGTCGATCATGTCGAGCCGAGGCGGCGCCTGGGCCCGACGCAGGCCGGCATGATCGGCAGGACACGGCCTAGGTTCCACCGTCACGCAGCCGCGCGAGGCCCGCGGCCAGCTCGGTCAGCTCGGTTTCGGGCGGGAGGGCGACGTCACCGCTCCACGGCAGGGTCGCGCACACCTGCGCGGGCGTCATCCTGGCGCCGAGGAGCCCGCCGACGAGAGCGGCCACGGTGTCGGCATCACCGCCCAGCCGCACGGCGGCGAGGATGCCCTCCCGCGCCGAGTCAGCCGTGAGAACACAGTGGAGCGCGGCGCTCACGGTCTCGGCGGGGTCCATCGTCACACCCTCGGGTGGTGGCCGCCAGGTCCCGTCGGCCAACGCGGCGAGCGCCGCCGTCAGGGCGGGTGCCGCGCCGTGGGCCCGCTGCGCCGCCTCCGCGGTCTCCCGGGCGATCTCCAGCAGCAGCGCCGGACTGGCGCCCTCCAGCGACCAGGACCCGCAGGCGGCGACGACACAGGCGGCGGCCACGGCCTCGGGTGCGCGGTGGGTGGCCCGGGTCAGCTCGGCGGTGCGGCGCAACAGTAGTTCGGTGTCGTGCGGCGGCGTCGCCCAGCCGCAGGGAAGCGCGCGCATCGCGCCGCCGTTCGTACCTCCGGCGTCGTCGTCCGGGATGTCGCCGCCGGCGCGGTGCCGGTCGATCGCCGCCGTCGTCGAGGGCCCGAGTCCCTTGACCGGAGGCGACGCGGCGGCCAAGCGGCGCAGGAAGTCGCCGGCGGTGCCCTCACCGGCGACGAGACAGCGGGCCGCGATCAGCGTCAGCGCGGTGTCGTCGGAGGTCTCACCCCGCGACCAGATGCCGGTGGCGCGAAGGGTCTGGATCTCGTCGTCGTCCGCGTCGGTCGGTGGGTGGTTCTCGTACGGCAGGCCCAGGGCGTCGGAGCACGCGTACATGGTGAGCGCGCCGGCGATCCGGTCGGCGACGGTCGGCGGCGCGGCGACCGACGGGTTCGTCATGGCCAGCAGCGTATAGCCCCACCGGGCGATGTCCGAGCGCGCCGCCGCGCGCAGCGCGATGCTCTCCCGCTCCCGGCCCGTCGCCGCCGCGGCGGCGCTCACCGCGATCCGGCCGTGGACGATGTCGTAGCGGCACTCCGAGCGCTCGAACGAGGCCAGAGCGGTGCGTGCCAGATCGTAGGCTCGCTCTCCGTCCCCGTCGCCCAGCGCGATCTCCGATCGGGTCTGCGTCAGCTTGGCGCGCTCGAGCGTCTCGCCGAGGCTCTCGGCGAGCTCGTCCGCCTCGTCGAAGAGCGACGCCGCCCCGGCGCGGTCGCCGAGCGCCAGCCGGCACCGGCCGAGCGCGTGCAGGCTGTGCAGCGCGCCGCGGGCATCGGCCACCTCGCGTCGCATCCGCAGCGCGTCGGCGTGCAGCCGCTCGGCCGTGGCGATGTCGCCGCGCGCGAACGCGACGTTGGCCACGTTTCCGATCAGCATCGTCTCCGTCACCACGTCCCGGTCGCCGGCCGGGGACCGCCGTACCAGCTCCAAGGCGTGCGCGTACTGCACCGCGGCCTCGTCGAGGTCACCGGAGTGGTACGCGGTGATCCCGAAGAGCGTGTGGAAGGGGATCCGCGCGCCGGGGCCGGGTTCGCCGTCGAGGGCTTCCCGGGCGTACCGCCGGGCCTCCGCGAAGTCGCCGAGGTAGAGCGCGATGTCGGCGAGCTGCGCCAGCACCGCCGTCCGGTCGGCGTGTGGGCCGCGGAGCGCGGTCCGCGCTTCGCGTTCGGCGTCGCGGAAGTCGCCGAGGACGAACGCCAGCCGGGAGCGGAGAAGGCGTACCCGTCCGTCGGTCTCCGGCAGGAGGTCGAGCACCTCGCGGGCCTGCCGCCACTCGCCAAGTGTGATCATCACTCCGGCCAGTCGAGGGCCGATGTCCTCGATGCGTACGTGCGGCCGCACCTTCTGGTAGAGCGCGAGGGCCGAGTGGTACATGCCGCCGCGCTCGGACTGCTCGGCCGCCTTCAGCCCGGTGCGGACGAGGTCCGCGACCCGGCCCGCGCGCTCGAAGTGGAACGCCGCCGAGGCCGTCTGGCCGTTGTGCTCGCTCCACTCCGCGGCCCGCTGGTGGAGGTAGCGGCGCTGGGTGACGCCGAGGTCCGCATAGACCGTCCGTCGCATGAGCGAGTGGACGAAGGCGATCTCGCCGTTCGGCCCTTCCTTCATCAGCAACAGCTCGCGGGCGTCGGCGAGCGCGCGCACCGCCGTGCCAGCGGTGGCCTCCATCACGTGCGCGATGGCCTCGATCTCCTGAGTCGTCTCCAGGAGCACCGAGGCCGCCTGCAGGAACCGCAACGTCTCCTGGCCGGCTCGCTGGAGCCGCCGGCGCAGCACGGCGTCGACGCGGGGCGGGACGGCGAGATCGTCTTCGCCCGACGTGGTGGCCCCTTCGCCGGCGAGCAGGTTCAGGGTCTCGCCGAGGTAGAACGGGTTGCCGCCCGTGAGGTTGAACAGCCGGTCGACCAGCGTGTCATCGACTGGTCCACCCAGCTTGGCCAGCGTCCGCACGTACTCGCCGACGTGCGCGCGTTCCAGCGGGAAGACGGTGAGGTTGGCGTAGCCCTCGGCCGTCCACCGGGCCACCAGGTCCGCCAGTTGCGGTGCCTCGCGGAGCCCTTCGAGCTGGATGGTGAACAGCGCGAGCACCTTGCGGTCGCGGATCTTTCGGATGAAGTAGTTCAGGAAGAAGAGGGTGTCACCGTCCGCCTGGTGGAGGTCGTCCACGACGAAGCAGAGGCCGCGCTTCTCCGCGATGCCGAGCAGCAGCCGGGACAGCTCCTCGGAGATGCCGTCGACGCTGGCCCGCAACCTGCGACCGCTCACCAGGGTGTCGCCGAGCTTGGCGAGGAACGCGCCGATGAACGGGATCGAGTCGAGGAGCGCCGGCGCCGCGTGCAGCAGTGAGCGGCGGACGTGGTCCGCCGTCCGGCCGAGCGAGGAGGCCAGCGCGTCCTTGATCGGCAGTAGCGGTTCGGCGCCCTGGCCCAGGCACTGTGCCGACATCGTCGCCAGGCCGCGGCGGCGGGCCTCCAGCCGGAGTTCGGCGGCGAGTCGGGACTTGCCCACGCCGGACTCGCCGAGAATCAGCACCGCGTGGCCGGCCGACGCCTCGGCCGTCGCGTCGAGGTGTTGTTGAAGGAGGTCCAGCTCGAGGAGCCGGTTGACCATCGGCGCGAGCGACTCCGCGGGGTCCGGCCGGTCCTGGTTCCGGTCCCGGCGGCGATTAGTGGGCATTGATCGGTAACCTCGCCCTCTGTGGCAGGTCGCGCAGCCGCTTCGCGAGGTCGGCGGCGACGTGTGCGTGTTCCTCAGTGGTGGCGCGGGTTTCGAGGGTGGACACCGTGGCCGTGAATCGGGTGGTGTCGCCCGATGCCAGGTGGGCCAGGGCCCGGGTGGCGCACACCCGCAACAGTCCCACAGGGTTGCCGCGATGGGAATACGCCCGTTCGATGGCTGACAGGCGTGGCTCGGCGTCCGGTGGGGACGGTTTCGCCGCCAGCAGCGCGAGCTCCGTCTCAGCGGCGAGGATCTCCAGGTCGAGGTCGGTCTGGCGGGCACCGGTGCCGAGGCGGTCGGCGAGCGTTCGGGCCGTGCGCAGGGCCTCCAGCGTGCGGCGGAGGGCGGGCTCCGCGGCGCCGCGGTCGCGGATGAGTGCGGCGAGGATCGTGACCGCGCGGATCCACACGCGGTCGTCGCCGGCGCCGAGCAGGGGGAGGAGCGCGTCGGGGCCCAGCGCGGTGCGGGCCTGCGCGCGGCGGGCCCGCAGCAGCGGACGCAGGGCCGGCGGGGTGTGCGGGAGGGCGGCGGTGAGGATGCGGTCGGCCTCGGCCAGATCCGGCGGGCGGCCGCGGTGGATCAGCACCTCGGCCAGCCTCAGGCGGACCGCGGGGCGGCCGGGGGCCAGCGCGCGGAGCACCGCGATCGGCTCCTCGTAGCGGCCGGCGTCGGCGAGCATCCAGGCGTACGCCTCGGCGGCGGCCGCGGGCGGGATGCCGGCCCACCACCCGGCGAAGCGGCGCGGGAAGTCGGAGCCCGGCCAGGCGAGCCGTGGCCACGGCGGCACCGGCGGCAGGTCCGCGCGGAGCGCCTCCTCGGCCGTGCCGCACGTCGGCTGGGCCGGGTCGATGGCGGCGACCCGGGCGGCCACGAGCGGCGTGATCTCCGGGACCACCCAGGTGAAGCCGCCGGGACGGAGCACCATGCGCAGCGACTCGAAGCAGTCGAGGTCCCGTCCGGAGTGGCCGGTGACGAGCAGGTGACCCGACTCCGCGACGACCCGGAGGGCCGCGAAGCGGTCCGGGTCCAGGCGTACGGACTCCATGTCCTCCAGGGCCGGGCGGAGCGGGATCACGGTCTCGTCCGTGCCCCGGTCGACGGAGCCGCGGAGCTTGATCAGCGTCGGCTCGCCGGCCGGATACGCATGGCGGGCGAGCTGCGCGGGCGTCGACACGACGCGCAGGGGGCCCGGGTCGCCCAGCGCGGTGCGCCACTCCCGCAGGGCCTCGACGTACGCCGGCGGCGCCGACGCGGGCACCGGAACCGCGCCGGTCAGGAGGCCGTGGGCCAGCTCGATGCCGTTGTCGAAGTTGAGTGTGACCACCCGGACGCCCCGGCTGGCGTGCACCGCGCAGAGCAGGTGGCTCTCCGCCGGCAGCCGTACCCGCATGCAGTCGAGGACGTCGGCGGTCGTGCCGTCGGGCAGGCAGTCCTCGATGCAGCCGAGGATGTTGCGCCGTCCGCCGGTGGTCAGCAGGCGCAGGCCGTCGGCGGTGACCGCCTCCGGCGCGAAGCCGCGGGCCGCGGCGAAGCAACCCGAGAGCAGGCGGTCGTGGAACTCGTCGCCCATCGGCAGGCCGGCGGGCGGTGCCACGGAGATGCCCGCGCCTGCGAATATGCCCATCGGCACGGGCGCCATCCCGGCAGCATAGGCCCCCGGGCCCGCCGGGAACAGCACACAGAGGACGGACACCGATGCGGATCGTCACCTGCAGCAACAGCTCGGCCCGCGTGTCCGAGGTGGACGGCGCGCCGGACCTCGTGCCGGTGGGACCGGGCGGGGTGGTGCCGATGGTGGCCGCCCTGCTGCGCCGCTTCGGCGGCGACTGGTTCTCGATCGGCGACCACCGTCCCGCTTCGGTGACCATCGACGGGGTCACCACGCGGCTGCATCCGGTGCGGCTCGACCCGGCGACCGCGGAGGCGCACCACGGGCGGATCGCGATCCAGGTCCTGCAATGGATCTTCCACTACCTGCACGAGACCAGTGCCTCGCCGCTGTTCGACCGTGGGACGTGGACGGCATGGCGAGCGTACGCCGAGGTCAACGCCATGGTCGCCGGGCGGATGGCCGCGGCCGCCCGCGACGACGGGCAGCGCGTGTGGCTGGTCAACGACCACCAGTTCCTGCTCGTGCCCGAGCACCTCCGCGCGGCCGTACCCGCGGCGCACCTGGTGTATTTCCACCAGCTGCCGTGGTGCCAGGCCGACTACTTCGGGATGCTGCCCCGGCCCGTCCGCGACGCGATCCTGCGGAACCTGCTCGCCTGCGACGTCGTGGGCTTCCACGCTCGCCGCTGGGCGGACGCCTTCCTCGACTGCTGCGCACGCTTCCTGCCGGGCGTCGACGTCCGCGGCGACCGGGTCACCACCGCGGCGGGCAGCGTCCGCGTGGTGGTCGCGCCGGGGCCGGTGGACGAGTCGGCGTTGGCCCGGGTCGCCGCCGACCGGCGCACCGACCGCTGGCGCGAGACCCTGAGCCGCCAGCTCGACGGCCGGCGTCTGCTCGTGCGGGCCGAGCGCTTCGATCTGTGGAAGAACGTGCGGCGTGGCCTGCTCGCCTACGAGGAGCTGCTGGCGCGCCGGCCGGAGGTGGCCGACGAGGTGTGGTTCTGCGCGCTGCTCTCGCCGCCCCGGCGGGCGACCGCGCGCCACCGCGCGGAGCGGGCCGCCTGCGAGGCGGTCGCCGACCGGGTCAACGCTCGGCGCCGGCGGGCCGTGACGCTGCTCTACCCGCGGCCCGGTGACAACGGCCCGCACCGGGTGGCGGCCGCGCTGGGGCTCGCCGCCGCCACCCTGGTCAACCCGACCTTCGACGGCCTCAACCTGGTCGCGATGGAGTCTCTCCTGCTGGCACCGCGTACGCCGGTGATCCTGTCCCGGAACGCGGGTGCGTACGAGTTCCTGGGCCGCCACACGGCCACGGTGGACCCGTTCGACGTGACCGGCACCGCGGACGCGATCGGCGCGGCCCTCGACGGCCCACCGCCGCAGCCCGTCGCGGCGCACGTCGCCAATCCGACGCGCGACGCCGAGACCTGGCTGGCGGCGCTGCGCTAGCGGGCACACGAACGCACATGTTTGAATGCGGCGGGAGCTTTGGGCCGTCACGACCGTTTCACCATCCACCGTGACGGGAGTTCTCCATGCCCCGCAAAGCCATCCTCGCCGCCCTCGTGGCCGGCGCCGTGGTCCTCCTCGGGCTCGCGGTCGCCCGGCCGGCGCCGGCGGCCGTGCTCGAACCCGTGCGCGTCATGCCGCTCGGTGACTCGATCACCGGGTCACCCGGCTGCTGGCGCGCCATCCTCTGGAACCGGCTCCAGAGCGCCGGCCACACCAACGTCGACTTCGTCGGGACGCTGCCGCCGCAGGGGTGCGGCGTGCCCTACGACGGCGACAACGAAGGGCACGGCGGCGCGCTCGTGACCGCCGTCGCCAACCAGAACCAGCTGCCGGGCTGGCTCGCCAGTGCCCGGCCGGACATCGTGCTCATGCACTTCGGCACGAACGACGTGTGGAGCAACATCCCGCCAGCCACGATCCTCGCCGCGTACAGCACGCTGGTCGACCAGATGCGGGCCAGCAACCCGGCGATGCGGATCATCGTCGCGAAGATCATCCCCATGGCGCCGAGCACCTGTACGCCGTGCGGCGAGCGGGTCGTCGCGCTGAACGCGGCCATCGACGGCTGGGCGGCGGCCCGGACCACCGCCGCGTCACCGATCGCGGTCGTCGACCAGTGGACGGGCTTTCGCACGGCGACCGACACGTACGACGGGGTCCACCCCAACGCGTCCGGTGACCAGAAGATGGCCGACCGCTGGTTCCCGGCGCTGGCCGCCGCGCTCGACGGCACCACACCGCCGACGACGGCCCCGCCCACCACCCCGCCCGCGACGACCCCGCCGCCGGTGGGCGGCTGCGCGGCCACCTACCGGGTCGTCGGCGAGTGGCCCGGCGGGTTCCAGGGCGAGGTGACCGTCCGCAACACCGGCTCCGCCCCGCTCGCCGGCTGGACCGCGACGTGGTCGTTCGCCGCCGGCCAGCGGATCAGCCAGGCCTGGAACGCGGCCACCACGCAGTCCGGGTCCGCGGTCACCGCGCGCAACGTCTCCTGGAACGGCACCCTCGCCGGCGGTACGACCGCCACGTTCGGTTTCCTCGCCAGCTGGACCGGCACCAACCCCGCGCCGGAGGTGGCCTGCACCCCCGGCGGGTGAGACCCCCGCCAAATTGCGTTGAGGTAGGCGGGCCGTCCGGCGCAGTCTGGAGGCTCGCCTACCGGGGGATGCCGTCCAATGCCACTGTTACGCGACCTCTGGTCGACCTCGCCGCTGCGCACCGCCCTCGTGGCGGTGCTCGTGCTGGTCAACGCGGTCGGCGTGGCGGTGGCCGCCGCGCTCGCCGGGCCGGTCCTCGTCGACCGGTCGACGACCGCCTTCACCGTGCTCGGGTTCGCCCTGGTCGCCGCCGTGTTCAGCGACACCGCGATCGGCCTGCTCATGGCCCGGCTCAGCGCCGACTGGACGGCCGACGTCCGGCGCCGGCTGTGCCGGGTCGCGCTGGGTCAGGACCTGCCGCGGCTGGAAGCGACCCCGGTCGGCGAGCTGCTCGACCGGATCGACGGCGACGTCTACCAGGTGGGCTCCGACCTGCGCGGCAGCGGCATCCGCGTGCTGCAGTCGGTGGCGACCGGCCTGGTGTCGGTCGTCGCCGCGTTCTTCGTGTGGTGGCCGGCCGGCCTCGGCATGCTGGCGCTCACGGCGATTCTCGTCCTCTGGCTCGCCAAGCCCACCCGGCAGATCGCACCGGCGCGGATGGCCGAGGAGGAGGCATGGTCGGACCTCGCCGCCGTGATGGAGGAGTCGATCCACGGGCAGGACGACGTCCGCACCACGCTGGCCCGGCCGTACGTCCTGCGCCTCTTCGCCACCCGCTCGGCCGAGGTCCTGCGCCGCGCGAAGCGGGTCTTCGTCATGTCGGCCCGGGTCACCACCCTGGCCGTCGCGGTCATGCGGGTCGGCATCGTCGCGGTGGTGCTGGGCGGCCTGTGGGCCCTCACCACCGGCCGCATCGACGGTGCCCGGCTCACCGCGATCTGGCTGCTCATCATCGGTTTCGCCGCCCTGGTCGAGCACATGAGCCGGATGGTTCCCGAGCTGCAGAACGCGTTCGGCGCGTGGGGCCGCGTGCTGCTGCTCAAGGCCAGCCCGCAGGAGCCCGTCGGTGGCCGCCCGCCGTCCGACGCCGACCTCACCGTCCGCGACCTGACCTTCCGGTACGGGGCGGAGGCGGCCGCCGGCCGGCCGGCGGCGCTCCAGGACGTGAGCCTGTCGTTCCGGCGCGGGCGGTCGTACGCGGTCGTCGGCCGCACCGGCTCGGGCAAGTCGACGCTGGCCAAGGTGCTGACCCGATCGGTCGACGTGCCGCGCGGCACGGTGTTCCTCGGCGACACCGACCTGGTGGACATCGACCTCGACGGGCTGCGCCGGTGGGTCGCGATCGTGCCACAGCGCACCGAGATCCTCGCCGGCACGCTCGCCGAGAACGTCGCGCTCTTCGACCCGGAGCTGATCGACCGCGCCGGCGCGGCGCTGGACGAGCTGGGCCTCGGCCCGTGGGTGGCCGAGCTCCCCGACGGCCTGGAGACGCGGCTCGGCGACGGCGGCACCGTGCTCTCCGCGGGCCAGGAGCAGCTGGTGGCGTTCGCCCGCATCCTCGTCCGCGATCCGCACGTGGTGATCCTCGACGAGGCGACCGCCCGGCTCGACCCGGTGACCGAGGCGCGCGTCCAGGCGGCGACGCAGCGGCTGCTCCGCGACCGCATCGGCATCGTGATCGCGCACCGGCTCTCCTCGGTGCGGCGGTGCGACGAGATCGTCGTGCTCGCGGACGGCCGGGTGGTGGAGGCCGGTCCGCTGGCGTCGTCGGAGCGGTTCGCCCGGCTGCTGGCGACCAGCCGGGCCGCGGCTCCCGCGATGGCCGGCGCCGGTCGGGGCCGCGCCGACGCCGGCGACCGGCCCGCCGAGGACTGGTTGCTCTCCGAGGAGCCGTCACCGGTCGCGCCGCCGCGCGCGGTGCCGCCGCCGGCCTCGCCGCCGGCCGCGGAGACGGAAGGGTCGGGGCTGCGCGTGCCGCCCAAGGTGGACCCGCCACCGGTGGTCGAAGCGGCCCGGCCCGGCACGTTCCGGGAGATCTTCCGGCTGATGACCAACGATCCCCGGTACGGGCTCACCGCGCTGGCCGTCTTCTTCGTCATGACGCTGCTCGGCCTCGACGGCTCGGTCCTGCCGTACCTCTGGGCCGATTTGGTCGACGGCGGTGGCGACCTCTTCTGGCCGGCCGTCGGCATCGTCGCCGGCCTGCTGGTCTACATCCCGATGCCGTACGTCACGGCCGTGTGGTATCCACAGTGGTGGGTCCGGCAGATGCTGCGGATCAGCCTGCGGCTGCTGCACGGCCAGACCGGCCCGCGCCGGGTCAGCAAGCACACGCCGGCCGAGGTCGTGGCCCAGGCCGGCGACACCGAACGCGTCGTCCAGCTCGCCGACAACCTGGTCGACCAGTTCATCTGCCTGTTCCTGCTGGTGTCGATGACGCTGGTGTCGGGCTCGTTCGTCCCGGCGGGGTTCTTCCTCGCCACGATCGTGGTCTCCGGGCTCGCGGCGACCGCCTTCGGGTCCCGGCTGGAACGGTCGGCCCGGCGCACGGTGGCGGCGCGGGCCGCGTTCGCCACGGCGCTCGTCTCGTCGCTTTCGGCGGCGCGCACGGTCAAGCTCGCCGGCGCGGCCGAGCCGGTCCTCGCCCACCTGGCGCGCCTCGACCGCGTGCGCAGCGACCGCCAGCGCCGGGAGATCTCGACGCAGGTGCTGGCCCGCTCGACGCCGTCGATGGTGAGCGGCCTGCTGCCGATCGGCGCCTGGGCCCTCTACCTCGCCGGGGAGCTGTCCGGCGGCGCCACGCTGGTGGCGGTCGCGACGCTGGGTGCCGCCCGGTGGTTCGCCTGGACGACCGCGTCGCTGGTGTCGCACATGCCGTCCGCGCGGGTCTGGACCCGCCGCACGGCCGCGATGGCCGGCCGGCCGGACTACTCGGCCGCGGTGCCGGGGGTGGACATCGCGGCCGGCACGGCACCGGCGCCGGACCTCCCGCCCCGTACCCCGCTGCGCACGCTGGAGCTGCGCGGCTTCGGGGCGGTCCACGAGGACGGCACGCTCGGCGTGCGCGACGTCGACCTCACCGTCTCCCGCGGCCAGCTCGTGCTCGTGGTGGGCCCGGTCGGCTCCGGCAAGTCGTCGCTGCTGCGGGCGATGGCCGGCATCGTCCACCACACCGGCGCGCTGTGCTGGAACGGCGAGCCGGTCACCCAGCCGGAAATCTTCCTCCGCCCGAACCAGGTCGGGTACGTCGGCCAGCTGCCCCGCGTCCTGTCCGGCACCGTGGCCGACAACATCCAGCTCGGCCACCAGGTCGACGCCGAGCGCGCGGTCGCCACGGCCCAGCTCTCGCACGACCTGGCCGCCGCCGGCGCCGGCCTCGGCCTGCTGATCGGGCACAAGGGCACCCGGCTGAGCGGCGGCCAGCTCCAGCGGCTGGCCCTGGCCCGCGCGCTGGCACCGCGTACGGAGCTGCTCCTCGCCGACGACGTCTCGTCCGCGCTCGACGTGACGACGGAGCTGGACCTGTGGCGCGCGCTCCGGGATAACGGCGTCACGGTGGTCGGCTCGACCTCGAAGCTGGCCGCCCTCGCCCAGGCCGACCACGTCGTCGTCCTGGTCGAGGGCACGGTCGCGGACCAGGGCCCGTGGCAGGCCCTCGCCCCGCGCTGGTCCCACCTGGCCGGCTGACCCAGCCCCGTGTGAAAGCTTTCTGTGAAAGGCCCCGTGTGAAAGGAAGGGCCCCTTGTTATCGCCTAGGCGATAACAAGGGGCCCTTCCTTTCACAGGGCCTTCCCTTCACGCGGGGCTTTCACGCGGGGCTTCGCGTGGGGCTTCGCGTGGGCTCAGGTGAGGACGCGGGACAGCCAGCTCTCGATCGCGGCCCTGGCGGCGCGGGCCACGGCCGTGTGCTCGGCCATCGCGAAGCCGTGGAAGCCGCCCGACCAGATGTGCAGCTCGGCCTGGCCGCCCGCGGCCCAGATGCGGCTCGCGTAGTCGACCGCCTCGTCGCGGAAGACCTCCGCCGAGCCGCAGTCGATGAACGCCGGCGGCAGGCCGCCGAGGTCGGTGGCGCGGGCCGGTGCCGCGTACGGCGACACGTCCGGCGTGCCCTTCGCGTCGCCGAGCAGGGCCGTCCAGCCGATGATGTTGTCCTCCCGGTGCCAGAGGCCCGAGCCGTCGAACTGGCGGGTCGAGACCGTCGCGTCGCGGTCGTCGAGCATCGGGCAGAGCAGCAGCTGGCCGATCAGCGCCGGGCCGCCCCGGTCGCGGGCCAGCAGAGCGGTCGCGGCCGCGAGCCCGCCGCCGGCGCTGCCGCCGGCGATCAGGATGCGGGCCGGGTCGATGCCCAGTTCCGCCGCGTGGTCGGCGACCCAGCGCAGGCCCGCGTAGCAGTCCTCGACCGGGGCCGGGTGGGGGTGCTCCGGTGCGAGCCGGTACTCGACGGACACGATCGTCACCCCGTACCGCTCCACCCAGCCGGGGAACGCCTGCGCGCCGGAGTGCCGGTTGCCCATGATCATCCCGCCGCCGTGGATGTGGTAGACGCACGCGGTCGGTGCCGGCCGGTCCGGGTGGCGGACCACCGACAGGGTGACGTCCGGCGCGCCGTCGGGGCCGGGCACGGCCAGCTCGACGTGTTCGAGCCCGGTGTCGCGCAGGATCTCGTCGATCGTCGGCTGGACCGCGGCCTGTTCCTCCCGGCGGGCCGCGATCGTCGTGAGGTTGAACGGCCGGTTCGGCTGGGCCAGCATCGTGTCGAGGAACGCCTGGAGCTCGGGGTCGTACGGGGGTCGGGCGAGGGTCATGCTGCGAGTCTCCGTGCGCCGGCCCTCGTCCGGAACCGCCAGCCGCGCGCGATCTCGCCCCGCCGACCCGCCATCCGGCGGAGTGCGGGAGTGCGTCAGCCCTCGAGGGAGAACCGGACGGTGGTCAGCCGGTGCGCGGCCAGGTCGAGGGCGAGCCGGACCCGGCCGGCCGGCGTCCGCGGGTCGTACCCGAGCCGCGCGCCGACCTGCTCGCACCGGCTCTGCATGGTCGAGTGGTGCACGCCGCAGACCGCGGCCGCGGCCCGCACGCTGTCGGTCGTGGCCAGCGCGTGCAGGGTGTCGGGTCCCCACGGCTGGTCGAGCAGGCCGCCGATCGCCGCCACCACGGCGCGCAGGTGGGCGACCGGGGCCACCGTCACGGCGGCGAGCAGGCCGAGGTCGTCGGCGCGCAGCACCGGCGTACGGGCGGTGGTGAGCCGCAGCGCCGCCACGGCGCCGTCCAGCGACGGATGCAGGGCGGTGACCGGCTCGGCCGGGCCGATGCCGGCGCGTGCCGGCGCCTCGACGGTGCCGGTGACCACGGTGGCGCGCACCGGGCCGGCCGGGGTGTGGACGATCGCGGTGCGGGCCGGCAGCGGCGCGCCGCGGCGGCCGGGCGGGGTGGCGACCACCCGGGCCGGCGCGGCCGGCGGCAGGCCGAGCAGCCGGGCCGCCTGCTCGCGGCGTGCGGCCGGCGCGTCCGGGTCGAGCAGCGCCGCGACCGCCGCGGCCGGGTCGGGGAGGCCGCCGGTGAGCCGGTCGAGCGAGGACCCCACCGCGATGGCCAGCCGCTCCAGCACGAGGTGGTCGCCGGTGGCCGGCGCGCCGTGGCGTTCCAGCCAGACGAGGCCCGCGTACCCGCCCGGAATCGGGTGGTTCGGCCAGCGCGCGGCCAGCTCGCCAGGGGCGGCGGCGACCGGCTGCCGCGCGCCGGCGGCGTCGACGCGGAACGCGATCCGCCGCTCCGGCGCGACGAGCCCGGCGGGTACGGCCGCGAAGCCGGCGGCGGCCCGGACGATCCCTTCGAGGCCCGCCCGCGCCTCGACCAGCGCGTCGAAGAGCCCGACGACCTTCAGGCTCTCGCTCGCGACCGCGTCGAGCCCGGCCACGTGCTCCACCAGCTCCCTCATGGCTCACCTCGCCGAAACGCCGGACAGCGGGACATACTCGTCCTGCGTTATCTTCATGGCCCGGCCGAGGTTGCCGCATCCACCACGAGGCTGTCGAGGCTGCGGCGGAGGGAGGGCGACGTGACCGGCACCTTCGTCTACGACGGCGACTGCTCCTTCTGCACCATGTGCGTCCGCTTCGCCGAGCGCCACGTCCCGACGCCGGCGCGGCTCGTCCCCTGGCAGTGGGCCGACCTCGGCGCGCTCGGGCTGACCCGGGCGGAGTGCGTCGAGTCGGTGCGGTGGGTGCCCGGCGACGGCGGCCCGCCGGCCGCGGGGCCGGTCGCGATCTCCCGGCTGCTGCGCACCGGCACGGCGCCGTGGCGGCTCGCCGGCCGGCTGCTCGGCCTGCGTCCGGTGCTCGTGCTGGCCTGGCCGGCGTACCGCTGGGTGGCCCGCAACCGGCACCGCCTCCCGGGCGGCACCGCGGCCTGCGCCGTTCCGCCGACCTCGGGGGCCGAGTCGGCATAGCCTGGCGAGGTACCCACCCCCTTCGAAGGGGACGGCCCGGCGATGACAGTCCAGGACTATCTGCTCGAGGCCCGCCAGATGCAGGCCCTGTCGTTCGTCGTGCACATCCCGCTGGTCTGCTTCGGGGTCGCGTTCCCCGCGCTGGTGCTCTTCGCCGAGTGGCGTTGGCTGCGTACGGGCGACGAACTCTTCCGCGTGCTCGCGCGCCGCTGGTCGAAGGTGATGGTGGCGCTCTTCGCCGCCGGCGTGGTGACGGGCACGATCCTCAGCTTCGAGATGGGGCTGCTCTGGCCCGCGTTCACCGCCACGTTCGGCGAGGTGTTCGGGCTGGGCTTCGCCGTCGAGGGCTTCTCGTTCTTCCTCGAAGCGATCTTCATCGGCATCTACGTGTACGGCTGGGACCGGCTCCCGCCCCGGGCCCACTTCCTCTCGGGCCTGCCGATCGCGCTGGCCGGCGTGACCGGTTCGTTCATGGTCATCGCGGTGAACGGCTGGATGAACCACCCCGAGGGCTTCACGATGCGTGACGGTCGGGTGGTGACGGCGCATCCGGTCCGGGCACTGTTCGGCAACACGTACTTCTGGCACGAGTTCGTGCACATGTACGTGGCCGCGTTCATGGTCGCCGGCTTCCTGGTCGCGGCCGCGTACGCGGTGTACCGGCTGCGCGGGCGGTGGGGCCGGTACGAGCGGACCGCGTTCACCATCCCGTTCACCGCCGCCGCGGTGGC
>Ga0164243_10005632_pt1 | contig 19105 bp, 15 predicted proteins | sample OricompcompostOP_FD_108781 | JGI IMG/M metagenome (GOLD analysis project Ga0164243, IMG submission 108781) | Organic Plus compost microbial communities from Emeryville, California, USA - Original compost - Organic plus compost (OP) | ecosystem: Engineered > Solid waste > Mixed feedstock >... | reverse complement strand
CGCGCGCACCGCGGGCGTCGAGGTCGCGGAGACCGTCGTTCAGCTCCGCGATCGCGTCGATCCGAAGTTCGTGCTCGGCAAGGGCAAGCTCGACGACGTCATCGTCCGTGCGATGCAGCTCGACGCAAACGTCCTCGTCTTCGATCGGGAGCTCACGCCCGCGCAGACCTCGGCGATCGCGAAGGAGAGCGATCTGAAGGTCATCGACCGGACCCAGCTCATCCTCGACATCTTCGCGCAACGGGCGGAGAGCCACGACGGCAAGGTGCAGGTCGAGCTCGCGCAGCTGAAGTACAACATGCCGCGCCTCGGGCAGAAGGACGACTCGCTCTCGCGCCTGACGGGCGGCATCGGCGGGCGTGGCCCCGGCGAGACGAAGCTCGAAATCGGCCGACGTCGCGCGAAGGAGCGCGTCGCTCACCTCGAGGCGCAGCTCCGGAAGCTGTCACGCCGTCGCGAGCAGCGCCGGCACAAGCGCACGCGCGAGGGCGTGCCGACCGTCGCGATCGTCGGCTACACGAACGCGGGCAAGAGCACGCTCCTCAACACGCTGACGGGCGCGTCGGTGCTCTCCGAGGACAAGCTGTTCGCGACGCTCGACACGCGCTCGCGCCACCTCAAGGTGGGCTGGGCGGGTTATGGCGATCGCGAGATCGTCATTACCGACACCGTCGGGTTCATCCGTGACCTTCCGCAGGATCTCTTCGCTGCGTTCCGCGCGACGTTCGAGGAGACCGCCGACGCCGATCTGATCCTGCACGTCGTCGACGCGGCCGACGAGTCGAAGGCTGACCGCATCGAGACGACCCTCGACGTCCTCGAGGAGCTCGGGCTGTCCGAGATCCCGCGCGTGCTCGTCTTCAACAAGGTGGAGCTGCTCTCGCCGCTCGATCGCGCGATCCTCCAGAGGCGTTATCCGGAGGCCGTCCTCCTGTCGGCGCTCGATCGCGAGTCGACGCGCCCGCTCCTCTCACGCCTGGCGACGGAGCTCGCGGAGCGCTGGGACGAGAGCGCTCGGCCGAAGCTGCCCCGCGAGGAACAGCCGGAGCCGGCGGCCGTCGAGAGCGACGTGGGTGAGGAAGACGAGCCGCCCGTGCACGCGAGCACGCTCGACGAGCTCCTCCGCGCGGCGGGCCGGCGCGCGCGCCAGAACGACCTGCAGGTCGCCCGGTCGCCCGCCGCTCCGCGGCAGCGATTTTAGGAGCGTCTCCTCCGATTCTCGGCGCTGGCTCGACGGCAACGCCCGAACACCTGACCCTCCAAACGCACGTCGGAGCGGGAAGCGGGGCCGGCGCCGAACGAGACGCGCGCAAGGCGACGACGACCCGCGACGGGATCTGCGCGCGCGAGCAATGCGCCGGAGAAGGGGCCTTCAGGCAGACGCCGGGTCGTACCCACCACAGGCCTGGCACGTGCCCAAGGGATGCGCCGCTGGCGCCGCGAACACTCGGCTCGTCGCCCATCAACGGATGGGGACCGAGTTGAGCGTGCGTATGCCCATGCCGCTGGGGTACGCGTAGCTCGCGGCGGAGTCCGTGCCCCATACGGTGACGTTGAACGGGCCAGCGCTCTCGATCTCGTGCCGCCCCGGACCGCAGACGCGATCGCCTATCGGGAGATTGACGTGACTCTTCGTCAGGCGGATGCGCGTGAACTCGTACTTGCCCTCGGTCCCAACAGGCTGCCATCCGTCGAGAGGGCCGGCGCAATCGAGGATCACGGGCTGGAAGTCTTTGTTCGGCGTGCGCGATCGGATGACGACGAGGTGCGAGCTCCGATAGGACGGATCGACGAAGAAGACATATCGATCGAGGTACTGCTCCGCAGCGATGACGTACGTGAACTCGGGGTCTCCCTCCGCTGGCTCCTCGGACGCGCCCTCCAAGACTTGGAATCCGGACATGTACGCGTACACCGAGATGGGATGCTCGTCGTCCTGGCTGCGGACCACGAACGGCTCGCCGGTGGTAAACCGCGCGGTTTCTGCCGCGGCGAGCGTCGTGGGGGCCTCCTGGGGCCTGGAAGGCTCGTAGGTGAGCGCCGTACCATCGACGGCAGCGACGATTCGATAGAAGTAGTTCTCGGGCGTACCGTCCCGGCGGCGGGACAGATGAGGAACTGCGACGTACTCACGGCCCCAGGAGGCCGTGGGGAACAGTTGGAGCTGCGACCCGTCGCACGCGGCGCGGCCAATCGGAATTCGCAAGCATTCATGACCGCCGATGACGGCGATGTTCTTCGTCGCCGAGATCCGGCTGCCCGAGAGGTCCTGGGCTTGCGCGAGCTGGAGGACCTCGCCGCGATTCATCCGATAGACCTTCGGAACGCCTTTGGTCGCCCCCTCCACGTCACCCGACGGCTGGATGTCGACGGCGCCCACGATGGTCACGTCCGTCCCGTCCTCGGCTGCCAAAATCTGAGTCGTCGGATCTCCGGTGTCCCGCTCCCACGCGTCTGTCACGATGTACTCCGTCTTCCAGGACGCCACCGGGAGGAAGAGCGTCGCCGACGAAGCCGCGGACTGTGCGCCGGAAAAGGGGTAGACGCTGTGCACGGCCACGGGGACGGACGCTTTGATCCGAAACGAATGGCCGCGTGTGGTGCTGACCATGCTCATGCCTTCCGACAGCGCCGGTTTCGTCCCTGTCGGACAGGGGACCCACAGCTCCGCACCGTCCGGCCTGAGAGCTTCCTGTCCGAGAAACAGGACTGCGATCTCGCCGGGCGGAATCTCGCCGTCGAACGCATCGTACGTCATCCCATTTCCGGACGTACGTATGATCCGGCCGGAGAGCGGCAAATCGAGTGGTTTGCCGGCATACTCTGCCTCGATTCGCGCCGGCGTCGGCCAGGTGTTGGCGATGATCGCCGCGTGGCATGAGCCCGCGAACTCCGAAAAGTGGATCGGCAGAGGGACGGCGAACTCGCATCCCACGGAGGTGTCGTTTCGTGCTGCTGCCTCGCACGCCGGGACGCACTCGCCGGCGGCGCATCCCTGGTCGGGCGGGCAAGGCTCGACGATGGAATCGTCGCACGCCGATACGACGGCGCGGAGGTCACGCGAGCAGCGTACGCCCTCGGTGCACGAAGCATCCGGGCCGGCTTCCGGGAAGACCCCTCGGCTCGCTTCGACGAAACGGTCTCGCTCGCTCGCGCATGCGAAGGGAGCTGCCGTACACAGCGCGACGCACGCGGCCGCATGCCAATACGAACGACGTCTCATCGAACACTCGCCGCTTCGGGATGTGGATCGACATCCACCGTCCCGCGACCGAGCTCGCCGAAGGCGTTCGATCCCCAGCACTTCACGTCGCCGTCGACGAGGACGGCGCATGTGGATCGGATCGCGGTCGCGAACGACGCAACCGGTTTGCCGAGGTTGGCGATCTCCACCGGATACGGTACGTGATCCGATTCGTCGGGATGCACGCCGGCGGCACCGGCGCTGTTGTCGCCCCATCGGAACAGACGTCCGGTCGCGAGGAGCGCGCCTCCGGAGAACGTCTGCCTCCGTGATAGCTTCACATCGACGACCGATGACCAGGATGGAATGTAGAGCGACGCGTAGTCGACCGCGCCCCACTGCTTGATCACGCCGTCGGTCGTGAGGTGCGCAAACGGCCAGATGCGCACGACTCCCGGGACCAATACGGGTGTGGCGAGCGGTAGCCCGGGCTGACCGGTGGACGTCGTCGTCAGCAGGGCGTCGTAGCCGATGCTGGCGAGCATGTCCCCATCGAGGTGGGCAATGACCGTATCCGCCTCGTCGATCGTTCCGATCGCGAGCGCCCTCACCGGGGCGGGGAAATTGGACGCGATCTGAGGCGCGTACGTCGAGGCGCCGCCGGCATCGACGCCAAGCCCGTCCAAGAAGCCGTAGTACGTATCCCCCCAGCAATGGAGCGCTCGATCTGCCGAGGCGATCGCACATCCGGTCGTGAAGCCAAGGTGCACCTCGTCCGCCGGAGGGATCCCATCGACGCGCGTGGGGACCGACAGGCTCCGCTCGCTCGGCGGGCGACCGAGCTGGCCGTGGTCGTTGCGGCCCCAGCAGTAGACGGACCCATCCGAGGTGCGGGCGCAGGTCCCGAGGTTTGGTCCGACGCTGATCTGGGTCACCGCCGAGAGCCCGACCACCGGCGCCGGCGTTGTATTTTCGACGGCGGATACGGCTCGCCCCCGTTCGAGAGCGCCGTCTCCGAGCACGACGCCGCCATCGTCGTCGGTCACGGACGGCTCCATCGAGTCGCGTCCCCAACACCGTACGGTGCCGTCCGCGAGCACCCCGCATAGATGATGGGCAGCGTTGCCGCTCACCGAGAGATAGCACGCAGCTCTCGCGCAATTGACCTGGGGTGCTTCCGGCAAGCCCGCGTCCGAGGGCATCGCGTCAGACGCGTCGAACGAGCCCGCCTCGGGCAGGACCGCTGCCGTGGAGCCGTCGTCTGCCGCATCTGCCGGGTCCGCCACTCCTTCACCGCCCGACGACGTACACGCCAAGAAGGTGAGCAGACTGACCGGAACCAAGAGCCAGACCCAAGCCTTCATGGTGCACCCTCGTTCGGCGCCGACTCCTTGGTGCGGCGGGCGGCGAAACCACGCCAGCGTTCCCGCGGCAGGCCCGCGCTCTGCGACGAGCGACCGACGATCCATGCGTCGTCCGCGCTTGCCGCCCAGAGCCCGTCGATACGCCCGGGCGGCTGTCCGTCGATCGCCGTCGGCGTCGGCTCGAGCGCGGTGCCGTTCCAGCGGTAGACGAGACAGCCGTCGGAGAGCCAGGCGGCACTCGGCGAGATCACCGAGCCGAAAAGGAAGCTGCACGTCGAGCTCGTCGAAGGTCGATGGCGCTGGCTGAACAGAGGCGCTCCGATCGTTCCGTCGTCGCCGATGGGAACGAGGCGAACCGACTCCGCTCCGAAGAACGGCCGGTCGGGCGTCGCGGGTGCAGCACCGACTCCGAGCCAGAGCTGGCGTCCCTGGCCGGCGGCCTTCGTTCCGTACATGGCGAGCACGGCCCCGGCGCCGAGGGAAGTGATCGACCAGCTCGTGCCGTCGTAGTGCGCGATCACGCCGATGTCCTCGGCGGGCCCGAAAAAATCCGTGGCGCAGCGGCCGCTCCAGGGGTCGTGGCCTGCCAGGCACAGGGAGCCGCCCACGTAGACGTCCGTGGCGCTGAACGTCCAGAGGCTCGACCATCGATACGTCGAGCCGTCGCCCTCTTCGACCGGGATGCTCACACGATCGGACACGACACTTCCGTCCGACTCCTCGCGGAAACGGATCACGCCGTCCGGCGGGTTGGGAAAGCGATGGTCGAGCAGCCAGAGCGCGTCCGATGCCGGCGTCACGCCGAAGACTGGATGAACGTCTGGCTCCCCGTAGGGGGAGGGGACAGAGGCAATCGATCGTTCGCGGAAAGCGGGCGGCTGTCCGTCGAGCGCTGAATAGCGGACAATTCGAACCGGACTGTCGGGTTCATCGAGATCGGTGGCCAAGACCCAAACGTCGTCCTTCTTCGATACCCAGAGGCCCGAGAAACGCGCGGCCGTTCCTTGGTTGTTTGCGCCGTACGCCGTGCTCCACGATGCTCCATCCCATCGCAAGACGGCATCGGGGCTCAGCGCCCAGACGTCGTCCATGCTCGATGCAGAAACATGCACCAGATTACGCACGTTCAGAGGGAGCGAGGCGTAGCAAAAGCCTCCGTCGCTGCATCGACCGCGCGCGTCCGCATCACCGATGTCGCCCTCGGGGGTAGAAGCGTCCTCGACCCCCGCCTCGGCGGCGGGGACGGTGCTCCCGTCGGGGGTCGCCGGCGCGGGTCGCACGTCTTCGTCGCTCGACGCGCAAGAGAAGAGAGCCGCGTGGGCGAGCAGGGCGCCGACGATGGGCGCGACTACGCTGCGCATGGGCCTCATTGGGCCCCTCCGTCGAAGTGCACCATCGTCCCGTCGCCCGCGATCCAGATGTCCGTCGGCGAGCTCCCCCAGATGGACTCGAACGTCGGCCTCTCGGTCTCGTTCAGGTGGTCGAACGGCGTCGACACCTTGGTCCATGCGTTCCCGTCCCAATGAAGGACGGTGCTGGCTTCGCCGACGGCCCAGACGTCGGCGGGGCCGAAGCCGAACACGTCATGGAGATCGGCGCGGACAGGGCTCTCGACGATCTCGAAGCTCTTGGAAGGGACTGCGCTCCGCGTGATGCGCCGGAGCAGGCCCTTGGTGCCGACCAGCCAGACCGCGCTATCGTCGCCCCAGACACCGAGCGCTCGTCTCGTCGACGACTTGAAATCGTATTCCTCGACCTGCCACGGAGATTCCGAGGCAGGATCGCTCGGGCGGCCGATACGGTAGACGTAGCCTTCGCTGCTGAACACGTCGGCAAGCGCCCAGGCCTCGTCTTGGCGCGACACCGCGATCGCGTTGAACGTCAGGAAGTACTCCGCAAAGATGGGGATTGTCTCGAGTCCGGCATCGGTCCACCCGTCCGTCGCCGAGAGCCATCCCTGAATGCTGTAGAACGGATTGGCTCCCCGCATGCTTCGCGCAATGAAGACGGTCCGACCGCGACCGCGGATCGCCGTCGGAGCAGGCTCGTCTTCCGAGGCCACGACGAACGACCAGTCGCTGGCGTGCGGGCCCTTCCAGCCCGTTCCATGCCAGATGCTGTGTCCGTCGGCGATCCAGACGTCGTCCGGGCGCTCCAGCCAAACCGAGCGCAGCGTGAACCCCGCGCCACCTTCGGGAGCGACGGGATCGGCCTTCTCCCAGGTCGCGCCGTCGTAGTGGAGGATGGTGCCGCGCGTGCCGACCGCCCAGACGTCCGTCGCGCCGGACCCCCACAGATCCGTGAGACGAACCGTTTCGTCGGTCGGAATGGCCGCGACGCAGAGCTTCGAGCTGCTGCAGGGACCGGCGTCGAGCGTCGCGGAATCCGAAGTGGCGCCTCCGCCATCGTCGGTGTCACGCGCGTCGGCCGAGCCGTCCGGCGCGGTCGCGGGCTCGACCCCGGGCTCGGGCTCGTGTTCGCCTTCGCTCGCGCACGCCAGCGGAACGCTGGCCGCGGTCAGCGTCGCGAGCGCCATTCGAAGAATTCCTGCTCGAGAGATCATTCGGGGAGGCACTCCTTCGTCGTGCACTTGCCGTCGACGCAGGCCTGTCCTTCGATGGCATCGCAGCGAATACCGCAGCCTCCGCAGTTGAGCGGATCGCTCATCAAGTTGGCTTCGCAATCGACGACATCGTCGCAGTCTCCCCAGTTCGGATCGCACCGGATCGCGCAGACGCCGCGGTCGCAGATCGTCTCTTGGTGCTCGCCCGCGGTCGGACAGGCGATGCCACACGCTCCGCAGTTCTGGATGTCGCTCTCGACGCGTTTCCCGAAGCAGGGGCTTCCACACGGGCAGACGCATTCGTCGGCGGGGCAGATCTCGCCTTCGGCGCATTTCTTCCCGCAAGCGCCGCAGTTGTTCGGATCTCCGCCGATGATCGTCTCGCAGCCGTCGCCGGTCCTCCCCACGGGGTCGAAATCGTTGTTGCAGTCACCGAATCCGGGCTTGCACGACGGCTGATAGCACTGTCCGGATTTGCACGCGTACCATGCGTTCCATTCGTCTGGAAATGGAAGATCGGTATTTGGAGGAGGAGGCTCCACGGTTGGAGGGCAGACGTTGCCACATGTTCCGCAGCTGAAATCGATGTTGCAGGCGCACTGTCCGTCGACGCACTCGTTCGGACTTTGGCACGTGGTCCCGCACTGACCGCAGTTGGCCTCGTCCTCGAAGACGTGGATCTCACAGCCGTCCTCGACGAAGCCATTGCAATCTGCGAAGCCGACCTCGCAGCCAAGCGCGCACTTTCCGTTCACGCATTTCATCAACGCGTGCAAGTTGATGTCTTCGGGAGAAGACAGCGTGAAATCGGCGCAGCGATTGCCGCATGTACCACAGTTGTCATCATCCGAGGTCAAGTCGACGCCGCACGGGAACGGGTTGTTCGGGCAGGTCGCATGCCCGGCGGGGCACTCGTTCGTGGGGCATTGCCCGCTGCGTGGGGTGCTCGCGTCAGGCAAGACGCTGCCGTCGGGGCGATCGAAGCTCGGCGCGTGGTCGGGGACACGTGTGGCGATGACGACGTCATCGCGTCGGGTAACGGAGCAGGCGAAGACGAAGGCGCTGAGCGACCCCAGCACGAGGGTCCTACCGCCGACTCGAGCGATCATCATCGGTCCTCCGTCGAGGAAAGAAGGGAGCGAACGCGCGCGTCGTAGGGGCTTGCCGGGTGCTTCGCGAGGTACTCGAGCGCGAGCGCGCGCGCGCCGGCACGATCGCCGCCGGCGAGAGTGGCCTCGACGCGCATCACCTTCGCCTCCAGTGCGAACTGGCCGGTGGGATACTCGCTGTCGTGGAGATCGAGCGCGGTGAGGCACGCGCGGCCATCGCCTCGCGTCAGTGCTCTACGGGCTTGCGCGATCAGCTCGATCTCGCGTCGAACCGACGGCTTCGACGGCCCTGCCGGCGCCGTAGGGATCGGCGGTGATTCCGACGACGGCGGTGGTGCGGACGACGGCGCCGCCGCCACCCGCGGGGGGACAGGAGCGCGCCGAGACAGCGTGGCGCTCTTGGAGTCCGGCAACGCATCGATCGAGACGGACGGGACGGCCTCGGTCGCCGAGGTCAGTGGCACCGGGGGCGGTGAGACGACGGCCGGCGCGTCCGCGACGGTCATCGCAGACGGACCTTCGTGGTTCGGGGCGCGAACGATCGCGATACCCGTCAGCGCCGCCACGCAGCCGACCCCTGCGAGGGCGAGCGCGATGCGGCGCCACTGCTGCGAGACTGCGGCGTCCCGATGCGACGCCATCCCCTGCAGCACGTCTGCCAGCAACTTCGGCGGCGGCTCGCGGTGCCGGAAGTCGTCGACGAGCTCGGCGAACAGCTCGCTGTCGTCCACCAAGCGGCGAGGCACCTTCATCTTTCGCCTCGCATCTTCAGATGCAACCGTTGCAAGCGAGCTTCGAACTTCTCCCGCGCACGCCGGAGACGCGAGGCGATCGTGCCGGCGGGCACGCCCAACATTGCGGCGATCTCGTTCACGGACTGGCCCTCGATCTCGTAGAGGACGAACGGCGTACGGAGGTCGGCATCCAAGCCCTCGAGCAGGCGCATGAGGAGGCCCTGCTCTTCCTTCCGATCGAACGAGTCTTCGGGGGTCGAGAGGAGCGCCGGCTCGAGTCGCTCGTCATCGGGATCGTCCGCAAGCTCCTCGCGCGTATGCTTCCTCCGAAGCTCGCGCGACACGTTCACGGCGGTGCTGAAGAGGAAGGACTTCTCGGCTCCGGGCTGAACGTTGTCCAACTTGCGCGCGAGCACGAGAAAGACCTCCTGCGTCGCGTCGTCGACGGCTTCGGGCGGCACCCCCACGGCACGTAGAAACCGCCAGACGTCTCCCAAGTGGGCCTTCGCGATCTCTTCTTGTCGCTTCTCGCCGGTACGGCTCCTCGGCATGCTCGGCAGGACGTTCTCACGCCCTGCGAACGTGGGGGAGGTGGCTGGCATGGAAATGAACGCGGCTCGGCCAGCCCGACGATCACAAAATCGACTCAGAACCGCCAGCCGATCCCCAGTCCCGCCGAAAGGCCGGCAAACGGGGCCTCGGTGACCACGCCGTCGGGCTCGACGCGCAGCCGGTCACGCGTCAGCGGGAACCACGCGCCGAGGGCCGTCTCGGCGTACAAATGGGCGAAAAGCTGCCAGCGTGCGGCGACCAGCGCTCCGTAGTCGAACCATGAACGTCGTGTGGGCCGCGCTCCGAAGATGCCGCGGGCCTGGGCCGAGAGCACGCCGATGTTCGACCCCAAACAGGTTTCGATCGACAAGCCTGCTCCCAGCAAAAAGCGGCTCGGGCAGATTTCGATCTGTCCGGCGCTCCAGCGGATGTCGGCTTCGCTCTGGCCGACGCGGTTCGTGCGTTCGAAGCTCTGCCGAAAGCCGCCGCGGAGAACGGGCCTGAGCCAGCGAATGCGCTCGGCGGCCGGGGTCCACTCGACCTCGAAATACAGGTCGGCGACCACGATCGGCTCCGAGACGGCGCCATTCGCCTCGCCTCGTGCGCCGATCGCGACGGCGAGCTTGGCCGGCCGTCGCGTCGCCTTCGGTGATGGCATTTTCTCGGGGGGCGGCGGCTCCGAGGCAGGAGCGGCACCCATCGAGCGCGGATCGATCGCGATCGCCACCGCGATGGCGAGGCCGAGCGCGACCTCTTCGCACGTCTCCCCCACGACGTCGCGACCAACCACGTTTCCCGAGAGGTCGCGGAGGTCGAAACGCCCCGCGTACCCCGCCTCGGCCGGCGCGATACGAAGCACGAAGCCTCGCGCAGGTGCGTCCGCTTGGGCGAGCGTCCACTTCGTCGTGAACGCTGCGATTTGCCCGAGGAGGTCGTCGGCGGAGGGACAGTCGGGCGGCGCAGTGTACTCGAAGACGATGGGCTCGGGCCTCGGCTCGGCGGCGCTGGCCTCCGACGATGGCATCGCGAGCACGGAGAGCATGAGCAGGCCGGCGATTCCAGAAGATCGAGGCGTCTCCTGGCGCGCCGATGCTCTCACCGGTCGCAAGGTTATCGCGGCTCGCGCCTTCGATGCAGTCCGTTTGCCGGCCCGGGCGCGGGATGTGGACCGGATGGACGCTCGCGACCCGTGCTGCCGGCGCCGTCCCACGGAGCTTCGCACCACCCAAGAGATCGGGTCGGGGGGACGGGAGTTTCCGAGCTTCCCCTTGGGAATTTTCGCTTGCGGATGATGCGCGCCACGCCTGCGGCTTCGAGCCGGCACGCAGCAGCGCATCGAGGACCTCCGCCGACGACTCGCTCGCGATCCCTCGACGCCCTGCTCGAGTCCTCGAACATCGAGGCAGGCAAGCTGGGGGCTCGACGTGCACCCGTTCTCGATCCGGGAGGTGGTGCACCGCACGCTGCGCGCTCGCCGTCGCTGCCAAGCGCACCGGTGTCAACCTGCACGGGCGGACCCGACGACGGACGTGCCCGCCGCGCCGCTCGGCGACGCGGGGCGGGCTGCGCCAAGGTCGGCCATCCTGCTCGGGCAAGGCGCTCGAGCTCACGGGCATGAATGACGCGCTGTCGCTCGAGCTGGAGACGGTTCGATCGAAGACCTGCGCGCGGGCGGCGCTCGCGAGCGCGACATCGTTGGTCTTTTCCGGCGGAGCGACGTCCCTTGCGCGTACACCGTTTTGGCGACAGGGTGGCGCTGCATGGCAGCCGGATGATCGGCGTCCATCCGGCCCATCCAGGATGCCTCAACGCGAACGTTTGGGGGAACGCATGAAAACAGCTCGCCTCGCCCGTGGATTCGTCGCCGTCGCCCTCGCTGTCGTCCCGTCGCTCGCTTCGGCCGACCCGCCGCAGGCTCGCCCCATCGCGCCGAAGATCGACGTGCCGCTCCTGCCTCTGACTCCAGCTCCGACGAAGTGGTCGGTCTCGAACGCGTTCGAGAGCAACATGCGCGACTCGATGGACGTCGCCGCGAGCGCTCCGCTCACGGGCACGACGGCGCTCACGGGGTTCCGCTTCCGATTCACCAGCGGCGATCACAAGCTGCGTCGCGTCGGCGTCGTCCCCAAGGACCGGCTTCCGGCGTTCTCCTACGCCGACTCGAACGGCGACGATTCGTTCGCGGCCTCGGCGTCGTGGGCGGTGCTCTCGACGGGCAAAACGGGATCGGTGACCGCCTCGGGCGGTGGTCAGTTCGAGATCTCGCTTCCGGGCGGAAAGGTCGCAGGCCACAAACTGGTCCTCTCCGGATTCGAGTTTCGCCGGCAGGACAGGACCGATGCCAACGTCCGCTCGATCGGGGTGTGGCTCGACAGCGCGCGCGCCACCGCTCGGGTGATGCTGATGGATGATCAGGGGCCTGACTTCCGCGGCTTCGAACGCACGATTGGCATGGCGCTCCTCGGCGCACCGGCCGGTGAGCTCAAGTTCACCGCCGACACGATGGTGCTCGCGGCTCAACGTGTGAATCGTGGCGAAGCGAACGGACGCTATCGCCCTTACGCCGTGACCGTGCATTACGCATGGGTCCCGGACACCGCGGTCGCTGGCACCGATGTCTACACGGGCACGGGTCGAGCACCGGCGTCCGGCAAGGCGTTCCCTCCGAACGGCGTCCTCCAGGGCTTCGAGTTCTTCTTCACGAACTCGGATCATCACCTCCTCGACATCGGCGTCATCGGGCCGATGATGAAGATGCCGCCGTCCCTGCCGCTCGCGACCGGCGAAGTCATCACGTTCCAGGACGACAATCGTGACGACGGCATCCGTTGGGCAGCGGCGTTCGCGAACCTGAAGCCTTCGGCCCAGTGAAGGGCGGCCGTCCGCGAGCGCATCGCTCTGCTCACGAGCCCGTCGCCGAGTGTTCGTCGACTTCGACCGTGCGTGGAGCTTCCAGCGACCTCGTGCATCGTCGGATAGGCGTGCGCACCGTCGCCGGGGGCCGTCAGCGAGGGCATGACGGCTCGGACACGAACGAGAAATCGTCGAGCGTGACGACGTTCGTCGTTCCGGGAGCGCAGTTGACGGGGACGCCTGCCGCTACGCTGAGGTCCATGGCCACGCCTCTCATCGTTTCCGGAACACAGAGGACAGCGCGCTCGTTCTTGCCTGTTCCGCGTACCGTGCCGAGTATGAAGACATCGTTCATGAAGAGCGTCGTGCTCATCTCGGCTGTCCCCTCCGTCCAGAACGCAACTGCAGGTGAGGGGAGCGCCTCCGGGATCGAGATCATGGTGCTGATGACGGCGTCACGGGAGGAGCACGAGCTGGTGAGCCGAGCGCGCCGAGTACCCCCTTCCGTGATGTAATCGACGTCACCGGAACTCGCCTTCCAGCGACCGCTCTCGAAATCGCCGTTCTGGATCGTACCCGGAGCAGGGCACGCCGGGCTCGGGACGATCTGAGCGCGACCGATGAGCATCGGCCGCGACGGATCCGGCATCGGCCCCTCCTCCGTGCGAATGCCCAACCTGAGCGTGCGTCCGAACGCAGCCTCACCGAGGCAGGCGCGGAGCGTCGTCGTCTCGTACACCCAGAACACCGCCTCGCGCTCGCCGAAGCGGAGCAAGGTGCGTAGGAAGGCGTTCGCGCATCCAAGGCACGTGACGTCCACCTCGAGCGCGAGCGGCTCCGCGTCGGCGTAGGCGGGCATCTCGAACGATTGGAACACCTCCCCGGCGCCGCGGAACCGTACCCACCCGGCCTCGCTCGTTCCACTGTCGTCGGCCCGGCCCGCCTCGATCGTCGCGGCTCCTGTCGTAACCCAGCCGTTCGGCTGCGGACTGTCGAACGATGGGTCGACGGGCCCACCAGTGAACACGCACTCGCGGCCGTCGCGCCTCGAGTAGCCGGCCACGCACGAGCATATGGCGCGCCCCATGTTTTCCGCGCAGCGTTCGTGTCGCCCACAGACCGTCGCCGCGCACGACGGCGAGCAGAACCCGTTTCGGTTCTGTCCTGGAGTGCACTCGCAGCGGAGTTGCTCCTCGTCGGTGAGATGACGGGGGGTGGGGCCTCGTCGACGGCAGCGCCGCGGACGCGGCGATGATCGACCGCCTCGCGACGCTCTGGGTCGGCGTCCTCGTGAGCTTCGTCGCGCTCCCGCTCATCAATGCGCCGCTTCCCTGGGCTGCTGGCGAAGGCTGCCAGAGCGGCCTTGCCCGCGAAGACGGGCGACGGCGCCTGACGGAGCAGCGCCCGAGCGATTCGGCCCGCGGAACGATCTTCCAGCCGGGAAGGAGGGCTTCCTCCGTTTTCCACGCCGTCACCTGCGACGATCGCGCTGCCGACGCAAAACGGAGGGACGGACGCGCGACCTCGCTGGCCGGCGGTTGCGAACGGTTCTTGCTCTGGCGCGGCGAGCGTCGGCGCCCCTGCCGAGAAAGGACCCATGAAACGCCTACCCGTCATCTCCGTCGCCGCTCTCGTCGCGCGCGTGTCGTGCCGCTCCGGATCCGACACACCCGCGCCCCCACAAGCGAAGCGCGGGCTGCGCTCGTCGCTCCCGACTACCCGTTGCAGCGAGGCGCTGTCGGGACGCGCTACCTCGTCGACCAGCAAGGGGCGCCCTTCTTCTGGGCCGGCGACGCCGCGTGGTCCCTGATCGCGCAGGTCAATCAAGCAGACGCCGAGCAGTACCTCGATGATCGCAAGGCCAGGGGCTTCAACGTCGTGATGGTCAACCTCATCGAGAACGCCTTCAGCACGAATCCGCCGGCGAACGTCCATGGAGCCGCTCCCTTCACGGGTCGCCCGTTCGCGACGCCGAACGAGGCTCATTTCGCCCACGCCGATGCGGTCATCGAGGCGGCGGCACAGCGCGACATCAACGTCCTCCTCGCGCCGATCTATCTCGCCGGCGCGGCGATGAAGGATGGTGTGCGGACGTGCAGAGCGCGACGAGCGCCGAAATGCGAACGTGGGGGCGCTACGTCGGCAACCGCTATGCATCTTTCGACAACGTCGTCTGGCTGATCGGCGGCGACACCGATCCTTCGGCCGTGCGCTCGAAGGTCCGCGAGGTCGTCGATGGAATTCGCGAATATGACACGCGCCACCTGATGACCGCGCACAGCGAAGCCGAATCGTCTCCGGTGACGTCGTGGCCGGGCGAGTCGTGGGTGGCGATCAACGGCGTCTACTCGTACGACGTCGACAAGCTCCATCAACACTACGAGACGGCGTATCAGGTCACTCCGACGATGCCGTTCTTCATGTTCGAATCGGCGTACGAGAACGAGCGAGGCGTCACGAGCCGGCAGCTTCGTGCCCAGGCGTACTGGTCGATGCTGAGCGGCGGTATGGGGTACGTGTTCGGCGGCTGCCCCATCTGGCACTTCGGCTCGGTGAACTGGTGCGGAACGACGAACTGGAAGGCGAGCCTGAACGACGCTGGGTCGATCTCGATGCAGTATGCGAATCGGCTCTTCGCTTCGCGGCCGTGGCACACCCTCGTCCCGGACCTCTCGCACACGACGCTGACGGCCGGCTACGGAACGTACGGGACCGCAGCCTACGCGACGACCGCGCGCGCCAGCGACGGCGCGACCGTGATCGCCTACCTCCCGACCTCACGTCAGGTCTCGATCGACATGACGCGTGTGTCGGGGACACAGGCAAACGCCTACTGGTTCGAGCCGTCCTCGGGCAGCGTGACGGCGATCGGTACGCACGGGACGACCGGAACGCGGACGTTCACCCCGCCCGACGTCGGAGACTGGGTGCTCGTCCTCGACGACGCATCGAAGGCGTCTCCTCCGCCCGGGTTCTCCGACGGTCCCGCGCCCGACACCGTCGTCGGCTTCGAGAGCCTCGCGAACGACGCGGTGCTCGGGACCTTCGGCGGCATCACCTGAGGCACCACGAGCGGTGGCTGGAAGGTATGGGACGGCGGGCCTGCGTACAGCAAGAACGCGTACGTGAACTCGACCTCGACGAGCGAGGTCACCGCGACGTTCACGCTGCCGGCCGCCCGCGTGCTCGAATCGCTCGAGATCGCGTCCGGAAGCGACGGCAGCGAAGTCGTCGCGAGCGTGGAGCGTCGCGACGCCGAGCGCAGCCGCGCTGGTCGCAAAGACTCCGGCGGCGCGCCTCTCTTCTGACGTGGCAGCCCTCAGCGTCGGGGCCAGCGACGAAGGAGGTACCTGGAGACCCGTGAAGCCTCGTCATCCGGGAGCGTCCGATTGTAGAGGAGCAGCTCGCCGAGCTTGCCCCTGTAGAACTCGGCCGGGAAATACTTCGACTGTCCGATCCGCGTGCCGGTGCGGAGCTGCGGCGTCAGCGAGACGACGGCTCCGGTCTTTTTGATCTCGTCTGCTCTCCGAAGCGCGACGGGGGCCCTGAACGTACAGGTCGCCTGAGCGGACCAGCCGGACTGCACCACCGAAATGACATCCCAGCCGCGGCCGTCGAGCACGCCTGCCACGCTCAGACTCTCGTTCTCGACGCGATAGTCGAAGCCGAAGTCGCGGATGCTGAGCTCGGCGCCGCGGCCACACTCGTCCTGCTGCGATGGAAATCCGAGCGCGAGCAGCGTCCCCGCATACCCGTCGTCGTCGAGTTGCGGCCAGACCGCACCGAAAACGCTGAGCCCGGCGGAGAAGTCGTCGAACCCCGGCGGCAGCTCGAGCACGTCGTCCGACGCGAACAAGACGGCGTCGCCCGCGGCGTCGGTGATCCGGAGGGGCTGCGCTCCGGCGTCTGACTGCTTCGCGTCGGCGCCGATGTAGCCGGGGCGAACCTTCGACGTGTCGTCGTGCCATTCCGTCACCCGCCCGTCGTCCGAGGTCTCGACGCCGTCATCGGCGCGCAGCCACAGCACGAGGCCGTCGATCGGAACCTCCTTCGCGACGCACTCGGGCGATGCCGAGGCCGCGTCGTCGCACGTCGACGCATCCGTAGCCGCTTCGGGTGCCCCCGACTCGGTGACGACGGCGTCCCTGCCTCCGTCGTCGGTGCCCTCCTTGGTTACGCCGCCGTGCAGGTCGCCGGTGTCCACGAGCAGCGTGCACGCCGCCGGACCGAGCATGGCCGCGACGAGCACGAACACCACGCCCGAACGCTCGCCGCACGAGCGTTCTCCGGAGATGCCTCGCCGATTCATGCGTCCTCGACGCCCACGTCTCGATGCTACGAGCGTCGAACACCGTAGCAAAGCGATCAGGACGTCCGATTCGGAAACGGTCCCGCGCGCCGCGATCGAATCGTTTTCGATCCGGAGACCGATGAGTCGGACCCGGACCCGCCCCCCGACCTGGCGCGCATTCGACGAGCTGCCATCGGTCGAAGTCGTCGCGACGCGGCTCAAGGGCTCGGTGCTCGTAGACAAAGCCGTCTGTCTCCGTGAGCGCGACGAGCGGCTCCTGGGGGGCGTGGTTCGACGACGCCGCCAGCGAGTGAATTGCGCCTACGATGGGAATCGGAGCCGGATCGGAATCGCCGACTCGGTGTACTGACGCTAACCTCCCGCACGGAGAATGCGGATGGGCCGGTTTTACAGCACGACTCTTCTGTCCGTCGCGATCATCTCCTTGGCGTCGTGTAGGCCACGGCCCGAATCGGTCGTGACGGGAGATGCCTCACGCCCTTCACCCGAAACCTTCTGCGCTGGGGGGCCTCGGAGTCTGGCCGTCATGGACCGCCTCGGGGCTGCGCACGAGGCGCGTGCGTCCGAGCTTCAGAGTCTGATCGTCGGTTCGACCAAACGGGTCATCAGCCCGGACGCCGCAGATGCTCTCACCGTCGAGGAGCTCCGTGGTTATCCCTTGTGTCCGCCGTCTTCCGAGGCGGTGATTCGAGATCGCGTCTCGCGTGCGCTCGACGCCTTGTTCACGAAGAAGGAGGCTCGCCCGCACCGTGAGAGGCGCGCGATGGTCGTCGCGAGCGTTGGCTGCGAGGAGGGAGGCAGGCTCCTCGTATCGCTGGGACTCGGACTCGGAGTCGGCGAGAGCGTGCAAGCGACGTATCAAGTCGATGCCCGGAGCGCGAAGCTCGTCGTCGACGGACTCGCACTCGCACACGCCGACCTGGACGGCGACGGTCACCGGGATGTGATTTGGCGCGGCCCGGATCGCCACATCGTCGTGCGCTTCGCGGGGAGCGGGAAGCCGCCGTTGAAGACGCCGCTGATGGTGCCTGAGTCCGACGACACGAGTTACTTCTTCGCCGGAGCGCCGTCGCTCGAGAGCGCCTTCGCGCTCGTCCGCGCGTATCGAACGTTCAACGGAAGCTCGAAGCTCGAGGAACGTCTGCGCTGGAACGGCAAGCAGTTCGTCACCGTGGACCGATTGACGGACGACGATTTCGAGGCGCGGTACGAGGCCGCTCGCGAACGTGAGCTCGCCGTGCTCGACGACTCGATGTTCGGCGGCTTCGGCAAGCTCCACGGCGATCTCGAGCATTGCGCCAGCCTCACCACGATCGACGCTGCGTGTGCGACCGTGTTCGACAGTGCGGTGAGCGCTTTGACGAAGGGCGGCATCGCAGATTCCGACGCCCGCACGGGCCTCCGGTCCTATCTCGGCTGGCAACCGTGCCCGGAGGCGTCGACGACCGGCGCGCCGAAAGCATCCGCATCCCTCGACGGGGCGCCGTAGGCGCGAGCAGCACCGTCGAGCGGTGCGTCTAGCGCGGTCCGCGACGCTGAGCAGCGTGGTGCCCGAACGTCGTTCAGCCTGTGGCGATGCCACGCTGGAGGTCGGGGCGTAGAGAGGCCGCCGGCGATGCGGCTCATCTGCCTCGCGGAGAGGACGTTCGCACGTGGGCGGCGGCGTCGCGACCGAAGCCTCAACGTGCCCACGGGGATTCGATGATGATGCTGCAGAGGTTCGTTCGCTGGAAGCCGGGATCCTTGAATGCGAGGAAATCGTCGTTGAAGGTACCGAACGTACTGGCGGGACGGTGCTTCAGGGCGTCATAGAACGCGTCGATGATCTCTTGCTTGAAGTTCTCCTCCCGGGGGAAGGCCGCGGTGACCGCGTCGCGCTCCTCGTCCGTGAACTGCTCGTAGGTCCGCCCTGTCACGTCCATGCCCGCGCCCACCTGAAGCAGCGCGGCTTCCGGATGCATGAGCTCCGGGATACCGGGCGTCGTGTGGAGCGCTATCGCCGTCCAGACTTTCGCGACATCCTCCTCGCCAATGCCTCGGCTGCGTAGGAAGTCGCGCGCCGCATTCGCGCCGTCCACTTCGAAGCGCAGTTGGCTTTCACGGAAGCGCGCCGTGAGCCCCAGGTCATGGAACATCGCGGCGGCGTAGAGCAGTTCCGCATCGTAGACGAGGCGCTTGCGCTTCCCGGTCAGCGCGGCCCAGAAATAGACGCGGCTCGAGTGGTGAAACAGCAGGTCGCTTTCGGTGTCGCGGACGAGCTCCGCCACTTCGCGAGCGAGGCGGCTGTCGGGAATGGCGATGCCAACGATGGGGCTGGATGACATGGGGCGGGCCTCCCGCGCGAATCAGCTCACCCGTAACTGGACGAGGTCGACGAGCTGCGTCTTTGGCCCGGAGTCATCACGTGGCTGTAGACGCTCCCGAGCGCTTTGAT
>Ga0164243_10005629_pt1 | contig 19110 bp, 17 predicted proteins | sample OricompcompostOP_FD_108781 | JGI IMG/M metagenome (GOLD analysis project Ga0164243, IMG submission 108781) | Organic Plus compost microbial communities from Emeryville, California, USA - Original compost - Organic plus compost (OP) | ecosystem: Engineered > Solid waste > Mixed feedstock >... | reverse complement strand
TTCTACGCGCGCAACTACATCGAAGGCTTGTTCCTGAGCTCCGGCATCATCCGCGACGCCGATTACACGATGGAGCAGCTCGTCGCCGTCGCCCGGAAGCTGCGCGAAGAACACGACTTTCGCGGCTACATTCACCTGAAGGCGATCCCCGACGCCAACGCCGACCTGCTCGCTCGCGCCGGCGCCTACGCCGACCGCGTCAGCGTCAATATCGAGCTGCCGCAGGAAGACAGCCTTGGCCGTCTTGCTCCGGAGAAAAGCGCGCAGACGATTCGCCAATCCATGGCGCAGCTGCGCACGCACATCGAGGCCGCGAACGAAGACGCGAAAGCTCCGCCGTTCGCACCGGGCGGACAGAGCACACAGGTCATCGTCGGCGCGGACGACAGCACCGATCAGGCGATCATCGAAAAGAGCGCGACCTTGTACAGCTCCTATCGCCTGCGCCGCGTGTATTACTCCGCGTTCAGCCCGATTCCGGATGCCTCGAAGCGGCTTCCCGTCAAAGCCGCGCCGCTGCTTCGCGAGCACCGGCTCTATCAGGCCGATTGGCTGCTGCGCTTCTACGGCTTCGATGCGACGGAAATCTTCGCTCAGTCCCATGGCATGCTCGATCTCGACGTCGACCCGAAGCTCGCCTGGGCGCTGAAGCATCGCGAGCGCTTTCCGCTCGACATCAACACATGCTCGCGCGAGGAGCTGCTGCGCGTACCCGGATTCGGCACGAAGGCGGTGGATCGAATTCTCGCCGCGCGCGTCATCAGGAAAATTCGGCTCGAGGACCTGCAGCGCCTGCGCGTGCCGGTCAAGCGCGTGCTGCCGTTCATCAAGCTGCCCGGTCAGCGACACGCGCCCGCGCTCGACAGCGAAAAGCTCGCGGCTTGGTTGAAACCCGAGCCGCAACAGATGTCCCTGTTCGGCGAACTGCATGCATAGCGTCACGCTCGCGAATGCATACGACTTCGACGGCTGGCGCAACGCAGCTCGCAGCCTCATCGCCGCGGACGTTTCACCTGAGAACGTGAGCTGGAGCGTCGGCGGGCACTCCGCGTCGCTGTTCGATGAAGACTCGACGATCGGTCAGATGCGATCGCATACGGAGCTGCGCGTCTCGGCCGAGTTTCTCGATCTCGCCGCCACCGTCGCCCTGCATCGTGACCCGAGCCGGTTCGCGCTGCTCTATCGATTGCTGTGGCGCCTGCGCGCTGAACCGCGCCTGCTTGCAGTGACGGTCGATCCCGATGTGGCTCGAGCGCACGCCTGGGCAAAGGCCGTCGATCGCGACATTCACAAGATGCGTGCCTTCGTGCGATTCCGTGAGGTCCCTGCGGTCGAGCCGCGCACCTTCGTCGCGTGGTTCGAGCCCGAGCATCACATCCTGGAGGCGAACGCTCCATTCTTCGTACGCCGCTTTGCGAACTTTTCCTGGGCGATCCTGACGCCCGAGCGCAGCGCGCACTGGGACATGCGCCAGCTCACGTTCGGTCCCGGTGCACGCCGAGCCGATGCGCCTCGCGACGACGCTGCCGAAGCGCTCTGGCGCGCGTATTACGCCAGCATCTTCAACCCGGCGCGCTTGAACGTCGCGACGCTGCAGGCCCACATGCCGAAGAAATACTGGCGGAACTTGCCCGAGAGCGGGCTCATTCCTCCATTGATCGCTGCTGCGCAGGAACGCACGTTCGACATGATCACGAGATCCGCCACGACCGCTCTGCACAAGCGACGCGCTGGCGTCGCCCCAACGGCGACGAAGCGCGCTCCGGAAACGACGCTCGACGCCGTGCGCGAAGCGGCGGCTCATTGCCGCGACTGCCCCTTGTGGAAAAACGCGACACAGACGGTGTTCGGCGAAGGCAGCGAGCGCGCGAAGATCATTTTCGTCGGCGAGCAGCCCGGCGATCAGGAAGATCTGCAGGGACTCCCCTTCGTCGGCCCGGCCGGCAAGCTGCTCAATCGCGCACTGGAAGATGCCGGCGTCGATCGCAAGAAGACCTATGTGACCAACGCGGTGAAGCACTTCAAGTTCGAGCCGCGCGGCAAGCGCCGGCTGCACAAGAAGCCGAGCGATCTCGAGATCGCCGCCTGTCATCAATGGATCGAGCGCGAGCTCGAGATCGTGCAGCCGGACCTGATCGTCATCCTGGGCGCGACCGCGGCCCGCTCGATTTTCGGCCGCACGACGCCGATCGAAAAGAATCGCGGCCGCATCTTCAAGGCGGGCGACGGCGACGGCCTCAAGAAGGACGGCCCGCTGCCGGCCGACGTTCTCGTGACCGTCCACCCCTCGTTCCTGCTCAGAATCCCGCCCGAAGACAAGGACGCGGCTTACCGGCGCTTCGTCGCCGATCTCAAACTGATCCGGCCGTACGCTCACTGACGAACCTGCACCCTCCCGGCCCACCCGCACCGTATTCCTGAAGTACGGAAGGGACGTCTTCCGTCACCCGCGCGGCGCACCGAGGCGCTCGCGGATCCGGGCATCTGTCGATCAACTAGGGAGGTCGGTCATGCAAGTTCGTATCTTGGTTGCCTGCGCGGGGCTCGTCGCGTCGTCATGGGCGATGGCTGCCGGGTCCGCCCGGCTCGAGATTCCGGAATTCAGCCATCTGCAGGCGAAAGCGGTCGAATCGGTCGACGTCACGGTCGGCCCGTTCATGTTGTGGCTCGCGACGAAGGTTGCGCCCGAGCGCGACGAGGACGGCACCGAGGTCAAGAAGCTGCTCGAAGGGATCGAGGGGGTCTATATCCGCAGCTACCGGTTCGATACGGATGGCGCGTATTCGCGCGATGACATCGAAAAGGTGCGGCAACAGCTGCAGCACGCGCAATGGAAGCCGCTCGTCCAAGTGCGCAACAGGCAAGCCGACAACGTCGATGTCTTCGTCTCGATCGAGAACGACAAGCCCACGGGGTTTGCGATCGTCGCGAGCGAGCCCAGGGAATTTACAATCGTCAACGTCGTCGGCACGATCGATCCTCAATCCATCGGCAAGCTGCAGGCGAATCTCGGCTTGCCCGGCTCCAAGGTACGAACGGCTTCACTCGACGACTGATGCATTCCGCCACGAGCACGGCCGATGAGCATCTGGCGAGCGCGCGCAAGGGCAACGCGGGCTCGTTCGAGGCGCTCGTCCGCCTGCATCAGCGCACGGTGCACAGCCTCGCCTTGCGCATGCTGGGCACGCGGGATGCGGCGGACGACTTAGCGCAGGAAGTGTTTCTGCAGCTTCATCTGCATCTGAGCTCGATGGAATCCGCCGCGCACCTCGCCTTCTGGCTCCGCCGCGTCGTGACGCATCGCGCGATCGATCGTCTGCGCAGCCGGCCGCAGGTCGCGATCGCCTCGATCGACGATGAACCCGAGATCGTCGATACGCACGCGGCCACCGACGATCCGCTCCTGCAGCATCGGCTGCGCGAGCTCATCGGCGAGCTGCCGGCATCCGCACGCGCGGTCATGCTGCTGCGCTACCAGGAAGATCTCGATCCGGTCGAGATCGCACGCACGCTCGACATGCCGATCAACACCGTCAAGAGTCATCTGAAGCGCTCGCTCGCCGCATTGCGTGAGCGGCTGAGCGCGGCGAAGCGAATCTCGTTCGAGGAGTTCGGCTATGAATGATCACCTGGAAGACGAGCTGCGGCGCGCGTTGCGTCCCGCGGATCCGGGCGATGACTTCACCCGCAAGGTGATGGCGCGCGTGCGCTCGCGCGAAACCACCGCGCCGGCGCCGCGGACGCGCGCTTCGCACCAGGCGTTGCGATGGCTCCCCGCAGCGCTCGCCGCATCGCTGCTGATGGCGATCATCGTCAAGCATGAGCGGATCGAGGAGCGCACCACCGACGAACGCGCGATCGAGGACGGGCTGCGCGCACGCGACCAGCTGCTCGCGGCTTTGCAGGTCACGAGCGCAAAGCTCGACCTCGCCTATCAAGCGGTGCAGAACGAGGCCCGATGACCACCCCTTTGACCCTGCAGGCGTGAAAGCCATGAAACCGCACCTTCCTTGCGTTCTTCTGCTGTCCTTGCTGGCGGGCGCCGCGCTCGGCGCGACGCCGCAGCCGAAGCTGTTGCTGCCGAGCTTCGATGCGCTCGCGGACAAGGCCACCGAATCCGTCTCGATCACGCTCGACTCGAGCCTGCTCGGCATGGCGGCGAAATTCCTCGACCCGAACAAGCCGGAAGATGCCGCGGCACGTGAAGTGCTCGCCGGCCTGCAAGGTATCTACGTCAAGAGCTACACGTTCGATGAGGACTTCGTCTACCCGAAGGCCGACATCGACAACGTCCGCAAGCAGCTCGCCGCGCCCGGCTGGAGCCGTCTCGTCGAGGTGCGCAGCAAGAAGGAACAGGCGAACGTCGACATCTACATGTCCGTCGAAGGCGAGAAGGCGCTCGGTCTTGCGATCATCGCGAGCGAGCCGCGCGAATTCACGATCGTCAACATCGTGGGCTCGGTCGATCTGGACAAGCTGCATCAGCTCGAAGGCAAGTTCGGGGTGCCCAAGCTCGAGCTGGAAACGGATGCCAAGGCCAAAGTCCGGCCCGGCAATCAAAAGTAGACAAGCCTTGGCAAGTTAGCGCGTCATGCTTCATCCCGCCGCGGAAGACTGCGGAAAGCACGAGTGGGTTGCGACAGGGTGGGTGAAGACATGAGCACAGGTACGGTGGCGCGCCGGTTGATCGAGCTGTGTCGCGCAGGTCAATTCGATCGAGCGCTCGATGAGCTGTACGCGGAAGACGCGCGCAGCATCGAGTCGGACGGCAGCCAGTCAGGGCCTCGCGATGCGGTCGGCCTTGCGGCCATTCGCCGTAAAGGGCAGGCATTCAAGGAAAAGTGCATCGAGGTGCACTCGGTGCTGGTCAGCGATCCCTTGGTCGCAGGTCCGTTCTTCACGATCGCGCTCGGCCTGGACGCCACGTACAAGGAAGGCGGCCGCCGCGCGATGAACGAGGTCTGCGTGTACGAAGTGCGCAACGGCAAGATCGTGCGCGAACAGTTCTTTCACGCGGGCGGCTGAGCGCACACCGGCGAGTCGGTATCGCGACCGACTCGCCTTCAAACATCCCTCGCAACCTACTCTCGCGCCTGCGGCGGATTGATCTGCGCGCGCGATGCCTTGGCGGCCTCGCTGACGAAATACGTGTAAAAGCGCGCCGCGCGCTCGAGGCCCGGCACCGAAATCGTATCGAGCACATCGCCGCTCGCGTGATACATCGGTCCGGAGTGAATCGCCTGCACGCGTGCGACGCCGAGCGGCCCATAGCCGCCGAGATCGCCCGCCACCGAGGTCGTGAAGGTCGGATTCAGATTGAATCCGTAGCGCTGCATGGCGCGCTTGCCGAGCGCCTGCAGGTAAGGCGATGAATTATCGATGCCGAAGTTCATCGGCTGCTCGCGCGGATTCACCATCCAGCTGCCGGCCACGATCTCGAACTGCGCGATGTGCTCGAGATTCAGCACCATCACGGTTTTGGCGGTGAGCACCGGATTGGCTTTGACGAAGTTCGCGGGGCCGTTCAAGCCGGTGCTGTGATGTCCGCCGCTCGCGACGAACACGAGCGTGCGCGCCGGCTGGTTCTCGGCCTTCGCAAAATGCCGGGCCATCGCGATCAGCACCGCGAGGCCGTCCGCGTTGTCGCCCGCGGCGTCATACCAGCCGTCGGCATGTGCATTCACGATGATGTTCTCGTCCGACTTGCCGGGCACGATGCCGAAGGCGTTGTGGCCTTTGAGCCCGGTGAGACGTTTCGCCGCGAGCTTGAGCTCGATCTGCACCGGCGCCGTCTTCGCGCTCGCCGCGCGAGCGATCGCGGCTTCCACGAATGCGCCATCCAGCGTGCCCACGTTGAAACAGGGCACGCCGCAATTGCCGAAATCGCGAATATGCATGTTACCGGTCTGCTCGATGACATTGATGACGGCGAGCGCACCGCGCTTCGCGAGCGCCTGCGCACGCTCGACGGTCGGTCTGCGCTCGGAATACGCGCCGCGCTCCGGCTTGAGATGTTGAACGGCGATCTTGCCCTTCACGTCGATCGCGGCGAGCGCCGGATCGGTCACGGCGCCGACGAACACGAGCGGACCCTTGATCGACTCGCCTTCGATCATCGAGCCGCTTGTGGGCACCGCGCTGTGCAGCACCACGTCGTTCGATCCCGCGCCGAAGGCAGGATTGCCGATGACCCGCGCCTCCCAGCTCGTGGCCCACCACATCGGCGTATCCGGCGCGGCCGCGTATTCCTGCACCGCGACGTCACGCAGCCCAACCTCTTTGAAACGGCTTGCCGCCCATTCGATCGTCGCCTGCGCGGAGGAAAAGCCGGTGACGCGCCCCCATACGCGATCGCCGGAGGCCCGGCTCTTCTGCGAGAACTCGACGATCTTCGCGACATCGGGCCGAATGCGTTCGCCGCGCAATGCATCGAAGCGCTCTTCCCCGGCCGGCACGAGCGCGGCCGGTGCATGAACGCGCGTGACGTCGACGACGGGCCGGTCCGGATCGCTCAGTCCTTGCGGAACGTTCAGGCCGAACCAGGCTGTCGCCGCGCTGACCTGGCTTGCGATAGCTAGCCCGAGCAGCGCGAATGTCACCGATGTTCGTGTTCGCATGAATGTCTCCTCGTTCTCATTTGGAAGGCTCGAGCGCCTGCGCTTCGAGCTTGCAATCCCGTGTCGGCGGCACGCGCTGCGCGCGTACAGCCGCAAGCTCCGCGCGCGCGGCTTCGAGATCCACACGAAACTCCTGATCGGCATGCAGTCGCGCAACGATCGCCGCGCCCATCAGCTGCCCTTCCGCGACGTCGCTCGGCCAATGCACGTTGCAGACGATGCGGCTCTGTCCGAACTCGCGGCCGCGGGCGATGAGCGACTCGGCCTGCTCCGGCGCGATCTCGCTCAACACGAGCCCGAACGCGTAGCCGATTGCCGCATGACCGGACGGATAGGACCCGTCAGCACGCAACACGTCTTCCCTCTGCGGCGTGCAGATCGGCTTGCCGTTGGCCATGAACGGACGCGCACGCCGATAGCGCTGCTTTGCTTCTGATGTCGAACGCCCGGCGTCCACGAGCGTTCGCTGCAGCAGCGTCATGAGCCGCGGCGTGCGCTCGTCGCTGATCGAAGTGCCGAGGGCGCACGCGAACGTATCGGTGATACCGGGGAACGTGAGCACGGCGTCCTGGCTCGCGAGCTCCCAACGCGGCGAGCCGTGCAGCGCGAGCGCGCTCCGATTCCCCTCCTCGTCGCGAGCGAAAGCACCCGAGCCCGGTGCGGGCGGCGGCGGGACGAGTGCGACGCTGCTCGGCACCTCCGCGGCTTCGAGATATCCGCCGACGCGCGCTTGCTGCGTCATCGGATTCTGCGCGGCACCGGACGCGGAGTTCTCCGCCGCATGCGCGATCGAAAACGCAGCCCAGACAGCGAAGCCCACGCCGATGGATCGCATGATTCCCCCGTTTTCCGAATCGTTGTGAATCGTTCCGATGCGCGCGTCGCGATGCGCCGCATTCGATGCGCATGTAGGAGCCGCGACATTGCCCGCGAATCGTTGTCATCGCAACCGATGCGCGCTTGCGTGCCTGCTCGGGAACGGCCGTCCCTATATTTCTTTGCACAGGCGATGGTGTTGTCACCTTGCCCCGGCCCGAACGAAGCCGATAATCGCCGCCACGCTTCGAATCGGGGGAAATGACGATGCGTATCGCTGTTGCAGCCGGTGTCTTCGTGGGCATGTCAGCTCTGCCCTTGATCGCAATGGCCGATGGCCAGGCGAACTGTTCGGTCAGCGTGCTTCAAAGCAAAGCGCCCGCCGGCACGACGATCGCATCGGCCGTCCTCACTCCGGCCAAGGAACAAACGCCTGAGCACTGCCTCGTCACCGGCACGGTCGCGACGCCGGGGAACAGCGTGAGATTTCAAGTCGGCTGGCCGTCGCGCTGGAATGGCAAATTCCTGTTCCAGGGCGTCGGCGGCTTCGCGGGCTCGCTCGGTTCGCTGCGCGAGGGCCTGCAGCGCGGTTACGCAACCGCGACGACCGATACCGGCCATCAAGGCGAATCGGGAACCGACGGCCGCTGGGCGCTCAACGATCGGCCGAAAGAGCTCGACTACGGTCATCGCGGCACGCACGCCGCGACCGTCGCAACGAAGGAGCTGACGCGCGCTTTCTTCGGCGACGCTCCGCGGTATGCGTACTTCAACGGCTGCTCGAACGGCGGGCGGCAGGCGCTCATGGAAGCGCAGCGCTATCCGGAAGATTTCAACGGCATCGTCGCGGGCGATCCCAGCCTCGGTGCGCTCGGCTATGTGCGGCGTGCGCTCACCTATCAGACGATCCTCGCTTCGCCGGATCGCGTGCTGTCTCCCGAGAAGCTCGAAGTGCTCTCGAAGGCGTCGCTCGCGGCCTGCGACAAAAGCGATGGCCTGGCCGACGGGCTAGTGACCGACCCGCGGCTGTGTCGATTCGATCCCGCGACGATCGAATGCAAGAACGGCGATGGGCCCGATTGCCTCACCCGCGGCCAGGTCGAGTCGGTGAAGGCCATCTATGGCGAGTGGAAAACGTCCGAGGGACGCAAGATTCATGGTTTTCCTGTAGGACACGAGGCGGGCCAGACAGGCTGGCCGCTCTGGATCACCGGCCGCAGCGCACCGGTCGCGGGCGCGAACGGCAAGTTGGCCTTCGATGCCAAGTCAGCACCGACGGGCTATCGCTTCGCGGACGGCTTCTTCCGCTACATGGCGTTCGAAAAGGACGACCCGAGCTACGACTGGATGCACTTCGATCTCGCGCGCGACCTGCCGAAGATCAAGACGATCGCCGAGATCCTGAGCCCGACGAATCCTGACCTCACGCCGTTCAAGAAGCACGGCGGCAAACTGCTCATGTATCACGGCTGGGCGGACCCGGCGATCAGCGCCTACGGCACGATCGACTATTACCGCGAGGTCGTCGCTGCCGTCGGCGGCAAGCAGCAGGCCGATGATTTCGTTCGATTGTTCCTTGCACCGGGCATGCACCACTGCCGCGGCGGCCCGGGCCCGAACGACTTCGATTCCTTGAGCGCGCTCGAGCAATGGGTCGAACAGGGCACCGCGCCGAAGCAATTGATTGCGAGCCATGCCACGGGCGGAAAGGTCGATCGGACGCGGCCGCTTTGCCCCGAACCGCAGGTCGCCCGCTATACGGGCAAGGGCAGCATCGACGATGCCGCGAGCTTCCGGTGCGAATGAGGGCTGCGCAATGACATCGAGCTCCTGAACCTGCGGCAGGGCGCCCTTGATCGGGCGCCCCTGCGTCACCATCTTCGGCAACCCGGACCGACGACCACCCCCAAAGCGATCGTTCGTTGCGCTTCACATAAGCGCGATCCGTCGTCCCGACGTAAGTCGGGACCGCGTCCGGCACGGTGCCAACGGCGATCCCGGCATTCGCCGGGATGACCAAAGCGCCGGATTTCCGGCGATGGCCGGCAGTTTTGCGGCGGTGCCCTCTCCCCTGCACCCCGTGATCTGCACTACAATCCGCGCCCCCGTTTTTTCGTAGTCGTTCGAGGACAGATGGTGAATCCAGCGGAGTTCGAGCTTCAGTTGAAAGTTTGGAAGGACCTTGCGATCAGCAAGCAGATGTTGATGCGCTCGGCAGCGCAAGCACTGAAGCTGGACCCGAATTGCAGTCAGGACGAGCTCAAGGAAGCGTTGGACACGACGCTGCAGCGAATCGCTGAATCCGAGGCGAACGTCCGCACGGCGCGCGAGGACGCGCGCAACGCGATCGCCGCGCTCGAGGAAAAGCTGAACGCGAGCGTGAAGGCGAACAACGCCCTGCAGGCGGAGAACGCCGAGCTGCTGAAATTCAAAGAAAACACGACGGTGCAGCTCGCGAACGAACGCGCGGCCGCCGCGAAAGAGCAGCAGAAGCTCAAAGATCGCCTGGCGGAAAAGGAAAAGCAGCTGAAGGCGATCAATGTCGCGCTGGCCGACACGCCCGAGAACGTGCTCAAGAAGATGAACGCGTTCAAGAAGCAGAAACAGGAAGAAGCCGATGCGCGCCGCGAGGTCGAAGCGAGCTTCCAGACGCTGCGCAAGGAGAAGCAGGAACAGGATCAGAAGCTCGCGCGCCTGACCGAAAGCTCGGCGAAGCTCGTCACGAAGCATCGCGAGCTGCACGAGGTTGCGGCGAAGCTGCACGAGCTCGCGAAGGAAGCGAAGGACGCGCCGGCCGTGCCGATGCTCGATGAAGACCTGCTCGAGGCGATCGAAAACCCGGATGCGAAGCCGAAGGGCGACGACAAGAAAGACAAGAAGAAGGACAAGGGCAAGAAGTAAGCGCGCGCCGACGCATCCGTCGGCGCACTCACCACAGCGTAAGGACCGCTTGCCGGCATGCCGCCGCGGCTTGCCGGTACGCGCTTCAAAGCGGCTCCTGCGACGCGGATCATGCGTCTCATCCCAGCGTTGGCTGGGCATTGCAGGAGAACTTCGATGACTGGTTTCAATGCACCGCTGCGCCGCTCGCGTCGTCATCGCGTGATCGCCGGAGTGGTCGCCGGCTTGGCCGACTACTTGGGCATCGACATCACGCTGGCGCGCGTGCTCTACGTGATTCTCTCCGTGTGCTCGGCCGCTTTCCCTGGCGTGCTCGTGTACGTGCTGTTCTGGATCTTCACGCCGCAGGAAGACGAGCCGCTCGCCCATCGGCCGCTGGCGTCGTAACAGCAGCTCGACGGCGCCTGCTGCATCGCCATCAGGCGCCGATCAGCCCCACCATCTGCGGCACTTCGAGTATCTGCACTCCGAATTTACCGGCCCGCTTTCTGAGCTTCAGCAGCGCCTTGTCGCGCGTCACGAGCCCCGCGGCCTGCGAGTGAAAGGCGAGTGCGAGAAAGGCGTCGTCGTCGCGATCGCGGCAGTGCGGGAATTTCTCGGGCAGCTGCAGCGCGCCAGCGGTGAATCCGTTCGGCATGACGGCCATCGTCGCCTGCGCCTCATACCGCTCCAACACCTCGCGCCGGCGCGCCGCGTCCAGTTTCAGCATCGGGTACTCGAGAACGCGCGCAAGCTCCGACCGCGCGAGCTCATTCGTCATGACGAGCACGCGACGCGCGAGTACATGCTGCCGGAACGCCGCGAGATACGGATCGTCGAAGACGAGCCAATCAATGACGACATTGGTATCGAGAACGAGGCGAAGCGGCGCGCTCATGCGCCGCGAGGATAAGGAGCATCACGCGCGCCTGCCAGCGTGACGCCGCGAACGGGCCGGCGACGCCGATTCGATGAAGCGCGCCAGAAACGGCGCAGTGCGGCTCGTCTGCGAACGCGCGACATCGCTCGGCGTGCCAGCGACGACGACGCGTCCGCCCTCTTCTCCCGCGCCGGGTCCGAGATCGATCACCCAGTCGCAGCCCGCGACGACGCGCATGTCATGCTCGACGAGAATGACGCTGTTGCCCGCGGTCACGAGCCCTTCGAGCTGCACGAGGAGCCGCTCCACGTCCGCCGGATGCAGACCTGTCGTGGGCTCATCCAAGACGTACAGCGTGTGCCCGCGCGATATGCGCTGCAGCTCGGTCGCGAGCTTGATGCGCTGCGCCTCGCCGCCGGAAAGCTCCGTCGCAGGCTGGCCGAGCCGCAAGTAGCCGAGCCCGACGTCGCGCAGCACTTCGAGCGTATGCCGCACATGCGGCTCGTCCGCGAAGAATTCCCACGCCGCATCGACGGTCATTTGCAGCACCTCTGCGACGTTCTTGCCGCGATATTCGATTTCGAGCGTCTTGGCGTTGTAGCGCGCGCCGTGGCACGTGGGACACGGCGCATACACGCTCGGCAGGAACAAGAGCTCCACCATGACGAAGCCTTCGCCTTCGCAGGTTGCGCAGCGCCCCTTCGCAACATTGAAAGAGAATCGCCCGGCGTCGTAGCGGCGTGAGCGTGCCGCCTTCGTCGCGGCGAACAGCTTGCGGACGTGATCGAACAAGCCGGTGTAGGTGGCGAGATTCGATCGCGGCGTGCGGCCGATGGGCTTCTGGTCGACCCGCACGAGACGTTTGATGCGCTCCATGCCCGCAACGATTTCACCGCCCGATGCGACGGCCACGCGTTCGAGCGGATCGATCTCCGTTTCCGCATCATCCATCGGCGACTGACCGAGCTTCGCGGCGACCAGCTCGATCAGCACCTGGCTCACGAGCGACGATTTTCCCGAGCCCGAGATGCCCGTGACCGTCGTGAGCACGCCGAGCGGAATGTCGACGTTCAGTCGATCCAGATTGTTGCGCGTGACGTTGCGCAGCTTCAGCCATGCCGACGGCGTGCGCACGCTGCGATCCGGCAGCTCGAATTCGTCGAACAGAAAGCGGCGCGTGCGCGACTCGCGCACCTTCCGCAGCCCTTCCAGCGGACCGCTGTAGAGCACCTCCCCGCCGTGCACGCCCGCGTCCGGACCGACATCGACGATCCAATCGGCCTGCCGGACGACATCGAGCTCGTGCTCGATGACGAACACCGAATTGCCGGAGGCCTTCAATTGCGCGAGCGCTTTCAGCAGCGCCTCGGTATCGGCCGGATGCAGCCCCGCGGAAGGCTCATCGAGCACATAGATCACGCCGAACAGATTCGAGCGGACCTGGGTCGCGAGCCGCAGCCGCTGCAATTCGCCCGGAGACAGCGTCGGCGTGCTGCGATCGAGCGACAGATAGCCGAGCCCGAGCGAGAGCACGACAGCGATGCGCGCCTCGAGATCGGCAGCGATGCGCTGCGTGACCAGCGCCTTCTCCGGATGCTCGTCGGCAAGCTTGCGCCACTGGGGCGCGGTACCGCTCGCATAGGGCTCGAGCAAGGCCGCGAGCTTCTTGAGCGGCAGCTGCGAGATCTCCGCGATGTCGAGCCCCGCGAACTTGACCGACAAGGCCTCGGGCCGCAATCGCTTGCCGCCGCAGGTCGGACATTCGGTACTGATCAGATATTGCGCGACCCGCTTCTTCATCAGCGCGCTTTCGGTGTTCGCGAAGGTCTGCAGCACGTACTTGCGGGCGCTGGTGAACGTGCCTTGGTAGCTCGGCTCCTCTTTTCTCTTCAGCGCGCGACGCACTTCGTGAGGCTCGTAGCCGGCATAGACGGGCACCGTCGGCTGCTCGTCGGTGAACAGAAGCCAGTCGCGGTCTTTTTTCGGCAGCTCGCGCCACGGCTTGTCGATGTCGAAGCCGAGCGTGACGCTGATGTCGCGCAGATTCTGGCCATGCCATGCCGGGGGCCATGCCGCGATGGCACGCTCGCGAATGCTGAGCGAATCGTCGGGCACCATCGATCGCTCGGTCGCATCGTATATGCGGCCCAGGCCGTGACACGTCGGGCATGCGCCTTCCGGCGTATTCGTCGAGAAGCTCTCGGCATACAAGAGCGGTTGATGCCGCGGGTAGTCGCCAGCGCGCGAATACAACATGCGCAAGAGGTTCGAAACCGTCGTGACGCTGCCGACCGACGAGCGCGTCGTCGGCGAGCCGCGCTGCTGTTGGAGCGCGACGGCCGGCGGCAGGCCTTCGATCTCGTCCACCTGCGGCACGCCCATTTGATGAAACAGGCGCCGGGCATAGGGAGAGACGGACTCGAGGTAGCGGCGCTGCGCCTCCGCATACACCGTACCGAACGCGAGCGATGACTTGCCCGAGCCGGATACTCCGGTGAACACGACCAGTGCGTCGCGCGGTATGTCGACGTCGATGTTCTTGAGATTGTGCTCGCGCGCGCCGCGCACGCGAACCATGCCCGATGTCTTGCTCATGCCTCAAGGACGAAAGCCGACAGAGCACGCCCTGGTTCCGGCCAAAACGACGACGCCTGCACAGGTCCTGTGCAGGCGCCGCTTCATTCACGGATGAAGTGAGTGTCGATCAGCCGCTGTCGCTGCTCGACCGAACCTTCGCATCGCTCTGATCGACGTACTTGTACGTCACCGAGCCGAAGAACATCTCATCCCAGCTCTGCTGGCCCCAGGGCACCTGGCGCGACGGATCCGGGTTCGCCTTGTTCTGCTTCGAGTTGTCGAAGGCGCCGACGGCGCGGATCTTCGTCCCGGCCGGAACCAGCTTCGGCTCCTTCAACTGATAGTCGAGCTGCCAGTTGTAGTTGTAATGCGCGATGTTCAAGAGCTCTTCCTTGCGCCCGTCCGGATACTCGGCGTAGAAGCGCATGCGCTTACCGCGGAAGTGCATGTGCGGCAGCATGCTGTAGATGTATGCGTCCTTCGGAATCGTGATCGTCTGCTGCATCTCGTGATCGGCGGCGTACGGCGGGATCGGATCCCAGCCGCGGGTGAAGATGCAGGCGCACTGATTCGACATGCGCTCGGCCGGCACTTGATCGTCCGGGTAGAACCAGATGCCGATCTCGCTCGCATCGGTCGTGGGCTTGCCGTTCGTCGTGTAATGCAGCTGCAACGCGAGCTTCGAGCCCTTCCTCAACAGACCGCCGGTATTGGGCGGCTCGATCTGCGGTTGCGCACCGGGAATGTAAGCCGTGATGCGCGCCTGGTTCGGATCGCCGGCTGCGAGGAATCCGCCGCCCTTCTGTCCCGGCCCGATCAGATCGTTCAGCGTGTGATGCAGGACCGTGCGGTCGCCGGCGAGGTACTGGCTCGCGCGCACCCAACGATCGCGATCGAGCTCGATCGGCACTTCGACGCGGATGTAATCGAGCACGCCCGTCGCGGGAATCTGCTGCGGCGGCACCTTGACGATCAGGTCGGGCTCGCCGAGCTCGCCCCATTTCGTCGCCGGCCATTTCAATTGAGTGAGCGGATCGACGTCGCCGTCCTTCTTCGCGCCGGCCTCGATCCAATGCACGAGCTTCTGTGTCTCGTCAGGGGTCAGGGTATAGGTTTCCTTGAATTCGCCGACGTGCGGATCGATCTGACCCGGCGGCATGCGCTTCGTCAGCACGACTTCGCGGATCATCGGTGCGAAGCCTTGCACGATCGCATGGCTGTTCATCGCAAACGGCGCGATGCCGCCCTCGCGATGACAGCGCGCGCAGTTCTCGGCGAGGATGGGCGCGACGTCCTTCGAATAGGACACCTTCTTGCCCTGGCTCTTCGTCGTCGCGGCGTATTGCACCTTGTCGCCGCTGACGCGCGCGCTCGCCTTCTTGATCGGCTGATCGGCGAGCAGTTGCTCGACCGCGCGATCGAAGTATTTGCCCATCGGGCCGTGATACAGGATTTCCGTCGAGCCGGGCCGCACCAGGATGACTTCGCCCGTCTTCTTGATTTCCAGCGCTTCGGAGACGAGCTGGGTATCGTCCATCAGCACCGGAATGTCCGTACCGTATTTTTCGATATCCGCCTGCACCGCGCTGCGCGTCTGGTTGCCGTACGGATTGATCATGAAGAATTTGATCTTGCCGGCGTATTTCGCCTTGGCTTCTTTGAACGGTTCGATCGCCTTCGCCGTCGCCTTGCTGCCGTTGCCCTGCACCAGGAGCGCGACGGCTTTGTGGTCGTCGTAATAGCTCAATTGGTGAAAGTAGCCCTGCTGATCGAGCAACGAAAAATCGCCCGCCCGCTTGCCCGGCGCGGCGCTCGCAACGCCCGCAACGCTTACGAGCGCAAGCACACAGATCAGTTTCTTCACGTTCGTTTTCCCCCGATGGCGCACCTGAGCACCACGATGCGGAGAGCGTACTCCGCATTCGAGAATTCTGAAACGCGCTTTGATTGCTTTCGTGGTCCGGCGCGGTCAGCTTTTGTCAAAGCTGCCAACAGCGTGCCGCGAATTGGCACGGATTCGAGAAACAGTTCACGGGAGCGGCTCGAGACGGGCGCTTCTGTTGCAGCGCAAGAGCCGAGACGGGGCGAGAAGCACGACGCTTCTCGCCCCTTTTGAAAAGACAATGGGCGTTAGGTCTTCGCTTTCAGCTGCTGGACCGCCTCGAGCGCCTTCATCACGTTCTCGGTCGGCGTCATGCCGCCGATCGTCGCGGCAATCTTGCCGTCCGGCGTGACGACGAAGGTCGTGCGCTCGGCGAGGCCGTGATCGACTTCCTGGCCGCGGGAGTCCTTGAGGCCAGCGATCTGACGCACGTTCAGGTCATAGGACTTGGCGATGCTGCCATCCGCGTCCGAGGCGACCGGGAACTTGCCCGCACAGAACTCCGGATCCGCGGAGAACTGGTTCAAGCGCTGAATGCTGTCCAACGACACTCCGATGATGGACGCGCCCGCGGCCGCGAATTTCTCCTGGTTCACCGAGAACGTGCGTGCCTGAACGTTGCAGCCCTGGGTATAGGCGGACGGATAGAAGTAGACGACGACCGGGCCCTTCTTGAGCGAATCCTTGAGCGAGAACTTGAATTCCTTGCCCGCCAGCGACGCCTGGGCCGTGAACTGCGGGGCGGCGTCGCCCTGGTTCAAGGCAGCGAAAGCAGGCACGCACAGCGCGGTCGAAACGAGGCAACTCAACAATAGACGCTTCACGGTCGTACTCCTTCAGGATGGGATGACTCAGTGTCGAGCAACGGCTCAAACGGTTCAATCGCAACGCACGATGACAACGCGACACGCAGGGATGAGCGCTGGTTCCGATTCTGGTTCAACAGGGCCGATGCGGCCGGGGGACTTTTGAAATCTTTGCCGCGCCCGCCGGCGGCATTCGCGACCGCGACGCCGCCCGAGCGACTACGCCTTGCCCTGATACAACGGGGCGACGGCATCGCACAGCCGATGAAATAGAAGCAAGTTCACAGTGCTCGAATCGCGCATGTGCTTTGCTACACTGCGACGCAAATTTATCTGGGGACTTGACGAGTGCCGCGCATCGAACGGTTAACAACAACATGGGTGGCGATGCTGCTGGCCTTGTTTGCACTGAACGCCACCGCAACGACCACCTCACCTGCGCCCAAATCGAAAACGGCGGCGCCCGCCCCGAAATCCAAACCGCGCCCCAAGCCCGTCCCCGCCTTGAGCCACGCCGACGTCAGGTCGGCCGCATATCTGATCGTCGATGAACAGAACGAGGATGTGCTGCTCGCACGCAAAGCCGACCTCGCGATGCCGATCGCATCGATCACGAAGCTCATGACCGCGCTCGTCGTCCTCGACGCGAAACAGCCGCTGGATGAGGAGCTCAAGATCACGAAAGACGATCGGCAGGTCGAACCCGGCGGCCGTCTTGCCGTCGGCGCTTCGCTGACTCGCGGCGAGCTGCTGCATCTTGCGCTCATGTCTTCGGAGAACCGCGCGGCCAATGCGATCGGCCGCAACTACCCGGGCGGCCTGCCCGAGCTGTTGAAGGCGATGAACGCGAAGGCGAAGGCGCTCGGGATGACGAAGGCGCGCTTCGTGGATCCGACCGGGCTGTCGAGCGGCAATGTCGCAAGCCCGCAGGATCTGGTGAAGCTCGTGAACGCGGCGTCGAATCACGCGCTCATTCGTGAATACTCGACGGATCCGGAAGAGATCGTCACCGTCGGCAAGCATCTGGTCGAATATCGCAACACGAACCTGCTCGTGCGCAAGCCGGACTGGGAAGTGATCGTGCAGAAGACCGGCTTCACGAACGCGGCCGGGCAATGTCTCGTGATGAAGACGATGATCGACGAGCGTCCGGTCGTCATGGTCCTCATGAATTCCTTCGGCAAGTACACGCGGGTCGCCGATGCGCGCCGCGTGCGCAAGTGGGTGGAAACGAGCGCGAAGGTCACCTACGCCGACAGCAACGCGCAAGCCTCCCGCTGAGCCCCCCAGGAACTCGCGCCCTCGGGCAGCGATTTCATGCGCATCCCGTCAGGAGATGCGCATGCACAAGATCTCGACCAGCGCCTCGTACGTTCAGAACCGCGATCTGCTCGACGCCGAAGCAGGGAAACGGGCCGTCTTGAGCTCCATCTGCGAACAGGATCCTGCGGCGCGCCAGGTGTGGGCGCTGCTCGAGACGCCGCAGACGGTCGCGACATTGTCGCGGCGGCTCGAAGACGAGGACGTCGCGGATATCACTGCGTCGCTCACGAAGTTGATTCGGGAAGAGTTGATTCAGATTTCGCCGGATAGCTGAGCGCAGTTTGACGTCATCTGAGACGCCCTACTTGCAAGAGCGTTCGAAGGCCTCGGCAGCAGCGTCTGTCGTCGGGCTTCTAGCAGCAAGGCACCCTACTTGCGAGAGCACCGAAGGCCTCAGCAGCAGCGTCTGTCGTCGGGGACCGATTTCGGGGACGCCGTGAACCCATCCATGGGGGCTTCGACGGCGGCATCCCTGCCGCCGACGACCCCGAAATCGGTCCCCGACGACAGACGCTGCGGCAGCTTCGATTGACTGCGGTGAAGAAAAAGAAGAAGACGAAGAAGACGAAGAAGAAAAAGAAGAAGAACAGAACGAGGCGAAGCAGAAGTAGGTGCCGTCGTCGAGGTACTGAATCCAGCGCGCGATTGAGAGCCGTCGACGATTCGGCTGTACGATTGCGTTTTCTAGGTGATTCGTGATCTGCCGTATCGACTGCGTGTCTTCCGCGCTGTCGATCGAAGCTGCCGCAGCGGCTTGGGTCGGGGCGCCGGGTTCGGGGTCGTCGACCGCAGGGATGCGGTCGTCGAAGCCCCCATGGATGGGTTCACGGCGTCCCCGAACCCGGTGCCCCGACCCAAGCCGCTGCTGCCGAGGCCTTCGATGCGCCCGGCAAACAGCGAATACAGCCGACTCCGACCTTACTTCTTCAGCGCCTTCGCGAACGCCTCCGCCATCAACCCGCTGCCAACCGCGCTCGGCTGCTCGCGAGGCGTGTGACGTGATGGAGACGAGCCGCGATCTGCCGGCCGGCTGCCGCCGCGATCACCGCGCCCGCCTTCGCGCGGCGGCGCCGCGTCCAACTTCATCGTGAGCGCGATGCGTTTGCGCGCGACGTCGACCTCGAGCACTTTCACCTTCACGACATCGCCCGCCTTGACCACCTCGCGCGGATCCTTGATGAACTTGTGCGACATCATCGAGATGTGCACGAGCCCGTCCTGATGCACGCCGATGTCGACGAACGCGCCGAAGTTCGTCACGTTCGTCACGACGCCTTCGAGCAGCATCCCCGGCTGCAGGTCTTTCAGCTCCTCGACGCCTTCCTTGAA
>Ga0164243_10005628_pt1 | contig 19112 bp, 16 predicted proteins | sample OricompcompostOP_FD_108781 | JGI IMG/M metagenome (GOLD analysis project Ga0164243, IMG submission 108781) | Organic Plus compost microbial communities from Emeryville, California, USA - Original compost - Organic plus compost (OP) | ecosystem: Engineered > Solid waste > Mixed feedstock >... | reverse complement strand
TTTGAGGGGTTTGGTGTTTTTGGGGCCAAGAAATTATAAATAAAAAATATTTAATTGTTTAAAAATTTAAAAAAAAAAAAACAAAAAAAAAAAAAAAAAAAAAAAAAAAAAAAAAAAAGCAGAGGGCACAGTAACGATAAGATAAGTGTAAATGGTTCGTCTTATAGGTGTTGGTGCACAATCTAGAAGTTGAATTGCATATATAAAGTGTCGGAAAATGGCGGCCCTTATTACACTCCACATGACCGATGCGCTCCTGATCGGGAGGTTCTAAAAGGGCGCTACGGTTGGCGTTAGAATGAAGCATTCTAGCCGTGACCGAAACCGTAGACGAGAGTCAACAGACGCGTTGAGCATTAACGCACTGGTTGATCTCTCTCGTGGGAGGGTCCGCAGTACCCAAAGAGCACACCAATCTTTACAATCAGGGCATTTTAGAAAGTCGCACGTCTCGAGTATTACTGGTAACAAGTACCGTCGGAGAATCCGAACTCTATCCGCTTACATCTGCTTGTGGGAACGAGCTGTACCGGGATAGAACGGATTTCCCGTAGGCGTGCAAGGTCGAGGACGGGAGCGATCCGTTTTTAGCCTCAAGCCAGCTTAGCTCGCTCTCCCCACACAAGACCCGGCCATCTGCGGATTTCCTGTACTGTTGCTGGACTCGTTCCACTGGTATGAGCAACCATCTCTAAGTATCATGGAGTATATATAGTGGTGTGTCTCTGTGTTAAAGACATGGTCACTAAGCGTTCTTTACCTTATCTCGTCGCCGACTTTCCAAACTTACAATACAATGTCAACGAACCATTTCGATGTTGCCATTGTCGGCCTTGGCGCTCTTGGCAGCGCTGCGGCCTATCACGCAGCCATTAAAGGAGCCAACGTCGTTGGCTTCGAACAGTTCGACTTTGGCAACGTCCACGGCTCCTCACATGATACTTCACGCATCGTCAGGACTTCATACGGCTCGCCCGAGTATGTGGCACTCGCGCGAGCTGCCTACGAAGATTGGGCCGACCTGGAACGAAGAAGCGGCCTCCAGATGCTGACCATCACAGGCGGCGTGGTTTTCTTTCCCAAGCCAGATAAATCCGCCAACAACGAAAAGGCCGTAGACGCTGGCGAATTCGAAAAGAGCATGAGTGCTGCTGAATTTGCTAGGAGTCTCGATGCAAATGGCATCCCCTACGAGCTTCTCGACTCCCAGGAAGTCAATACGCGCTGGCCCCAGTTCAACATCCCCAAAGATGTCAAGACCATTTACACAGCCGATTCGGGAATTGTCCATGCCTCCCGGTCGGTCATGGCAATGCAATACCAGGCTCGTGCGCACGGAGCGGTATTGATGGAAAAAACGCGTGTTGACCGTGTAATTCCCGATGGCAATGGCGTGGCAATCGAGACGTCCCATGGTCGGTTCCACGCTGCCAAAGTGGTCCTAGCGGCAGATGCATGGATCAACAAGCTCCTTGCTCCCCTTGGCGCAGAGATCCCTCTTACTGTCATGCAAGAACAGGTGACCTATTATAAACCAACGGATGTGTCCCCCTTTCACGAGACCAAGTTCCCTGTTTGGATCTGGGGTGGTGAAAAGTATTTCTACGGGTTCCCGAGTTACGGGGAGCCAACCATCAAGGCAGGCCGCGATATGTCCGATAACTTGATGACACCCGAGCAACGCACCTTTGTTCCTTCTGAGAAGCTATTCAACGAGCTTACCTCCTTTATGGATGGCCTCATACCCGGAAAGGGCCAGCCGCTCCGCACGGTAACTTGCCAATACGCCGTCACGCCTAATCGGCAGTTCATCATTAGCCCATTAGAGAAATACAAAAACATCATTGTCGGCTTGGGTGGAGGGCATGCCTTTAAATTCGCTCCCGCTATTGGTCGTGTTCTGGCTGAGCTCGCTATCGACGGGACAACGAAAGAGGATATCTCAACGTTTGGTATCCCAAAGAAAGGTCTAGGTAGCAAACTATAATTGAAAACGCAAAAGAGTAAGGTGTCTACTCGTTTTGTGTCATAACTCTCAACACCTGAATTATGCCGTCATCACCAGTCAGGTACTACATCGGTGAAACCGTGGCGCTGTTTAAGCTAACAATCGAATATATATCTAGCCTGTAAGCTTCTAAACTATGTATTCTATTCTATGCTGTCATACTACTCGAACTACAGTTTGGCTGGTGGTCTAACTACACCTTCATTTTTGCACTTGTCTCGCAATACCCTTCCGAGGATCTTTCAACTGGGGCTTTTGGGAATGCTATCAATAAACTCCACGCCACCTTTCAACCACTTGTATCTCACCTTATAGATGGCCAGCCTGGATGTAGACATACTATATCGAGCATGCACAACTGGCTGGAAAAACCAAGTTCGACACCCTCCTCCTGGCAGATAGCGCCGCCAAATATGCTGGGGCAAGGGCCTTGCTCGAGGCAGTCGAAATTCTGCGGGATAGTTTCAAGGATAATGCATTGTCTCGGAACAAGGAGAACGGTATCTTTGCACACCTGGATAAGACCTGTACAGCGCCATCTTCTTCTGAAAGGCCCAAACCAAGTCACGAGTGAGGAGGAAGATAGGGAAACAAAGCATGCTAGATGGATACGCGTCCCTGATAACGTGTCCCATTCGGGTGTCGAGCGGGCGGTGGCCTGAAAGACAACGGGTCATCGAACAAAGAGGGGAATTGTTCTTCTTGGCCAAGAGGAACACCGACGCGCCGATGGAGGTTCCCGGTTCAAAGGGACGGGGATATAGTTGAGAGAATCCGCCTGAGATGTTTCCCCAACTGTCCGGGAATTCGACAGTATTTAAGCCGGCGGAAAATCTCGAACCTCACGACAAGCTCACTCTCGGTAATTATGGTTAACCTTAGAAGTCCAGGGTACCACGGCCGTTCAGGAACGGATTATCCCCGCGTTAGCGCAAGTTCTCCCTTCAGACAAATGAATTGGGAGCCTGAACAGCACATTCCACGACCGCCTTAAACAGTACTTTCTTACGTTTATGAATGTGAGTGCACCATCGATGCGGAAATTGGGGAATATTATTTTGTCGTGCTGACTCCTGTTTACATATAGCCGCAACCGGTCCATGTCAAAGGAGGCCCAACTTTAAAACCAGACCAAAGCATGGTTAGACCGACGAAACGAAGGAGAGTTCATGTATTCAAGGCAGGAGACGGCGAGGTTACGGGTATAAACGATGACGCGCTCGAAGGTGCTGTGGATGGACCCGGAACAGTCGATGAGAATGCCAAGGACGGGATTTGGACGAGCTATCTCATGATGATGAACTATATACCTAGACCTGTCAAGTGGCTGGCGTCCCTGAGACTTTTGGAAGTAACCAGCAAGATCTACGAGAGCAGGCCCATGACAACCGTCGCATCGCGAGTTGTCGAACAAGTGCTGGTGGAAGCCAAGTGGCAGCCGTCTGCTATCGCCGATATGCGCATTACCCTGCTGGACGATGAGAGAAGCCGCCGCCAGTCTAGCAACCCAATTACCCTTGGCTCGCATCACGCTAATGCATGGCGGAAGGTCGAGAAGCTCATCCTAGCAGTCAATGTAGACGAGGTCGAAGGAGTCAATCTGCCCATCAGGTGGACAATCGCAAGGAAACTCGATAGAATCTGGCCGATCCCTCTCAATTCCCAGAACATCGAGATCAGCGACCCATTTCCCATTATCCTGGACGGACACAACTGACTCCAGAAGGAAGACCTCGGTGTTTTCCGTATCAGGAGGCATCATCCACCCGGTGAAGGATAGGCGCAGCGAAGTGGCTCCGAAAGTGTCGAGCTCTTGGTAGTCATAAGCCACGTGGCTTACACGGCTCGCATCATGGGACGGTTGCCTAATTTTAGCGTTCAGAGGCGAAATCAGGAATGCCATGCCGGAGTGACCGATATTGCCCACCATGATGGTGGAGGGGGGGATCGGCCGATTCCGAGGAGGGGTCTGTGAGAAGAATGCCGGCGACAAATATAGAATCCTCGGAGCAGAGCGCGATGACCTCCGTCAACTGGTCCGGCCCTATATTAAATTTACCAGACTCGGGCATTGCGACACACGAGAATATTTGTCGCCGTGTCATAGATTTGACGAGTGTTGCAGTTGATAAGCGAGCCAACTCGTGGAATCCGTTCCAGACCAAACCCCCGGTGACGACGGGGGCCTTGGTTGTGCCTCGTTAGGTGGTGGCCACTTCAAACTGGCCGGCCCTTCTCGGTTAAGTTGGATGAAGCCCACGGATTCGTCGGATGCGTCGAGCGTGTACCTGAGTCTAGGAGCTAAGCTGTTTGTCCGCGCACCGAGGGCAAGCACGACTCTTGAAGGCTTAAAGACCAAGCCAGTCACAAGCTCCACGTCGACGATGGATCGATCTCTCTGACTGAGGCGGATTACTGTGCTTGACTTTCCGCACACATGAATCACATGTCAGCCCGCGTGCATCTCTTCGCAAGGGTGCGCATGCTGTAGAGGGTAGGGGAAGAAGGGGTTACCTTTTCAGGTCCTCCTGTGCGCCTCTGTCACTCGCGGCCAATAGCTCAACATAGAACCCCGGCGCGAGGCCAGGATGGTGTGTAGTGCTCCGCTTCCTTGGCTAGGCTAGGTCAGGCCGACCAGCTAGCAGTTAGGCCTCAAGTCGCTGCAGCCAACGCACCAAGGACAATGCCTGGTCGAGTGTGATCCCTGGTCCGATGCCCTTACCGTTCGGTCTACCGACGATTAGCTAGTTCCCTTCCTACCTTTCCAGGCTTTCTGTCCCGTGGCATAAACTCAGTTTAGCTTTTCTTGCCATTGCCGACCGTCTGGTCGGGTGTTTGGCCGCCGGGTGTTCGTGACACCGACCGGGGCCGTAGCCTTTAATTCTGCTCCGCAGGCCTCCGCCTTGACGCATATGAAGATGTTCCGCTGGATGACAACGCGGGACTCCTCAAGAACGGGAATGCAGTAGGTTTCCAAGGATTAATAAACTGCTATTATTTCCAGAGCATCTTCGTTTTTACATCCTCTCATATCACTTAGGAACAAGTGATGAAGTCTCAAGGGAGCACCATTATGAAACGAGTAGTAACTATAATGAATATCCCAGGTCCCCGGGTTGCCTCTACGAGCCGTGCCTAATATAAGCATAGTCTACGTAAAGCAATTGAGCTTCCAAAGTATTCTTTCCCACAATGTAGGCCTGGTTTGTTGACTGGCAACCGACGAAGTCAAGTCGAAAAGTGACTGACCTCGCGTATCGGTTATTATCAGTTCGGCGCTCTTCTCGTTACCGGCTTTCCATTTTAGACCACACCATTTCTGTTGCTCTAAGTTGGCTAAGGCTATCCGCAGACGTCTGATACCTAGCAAGGCATGGCCTACATTCTCGGTGAAGACAAGACGGAAAAGTCCAGGCTTATCTGACTGAGAAAACTAAAATCTTCTAGTCAGGGCAATGTGTCTCTTGCATGTTTAAAGGAAGACGATTGTCTTACCTGGCCAGGGTTCATAAAGACGCCCCAGTCCACGAGCCGCCAACAAAGCTGAATCTCTCGACTGGCGGGTTCATCATTGCTGTTATTCAGCGCTTCGCCTCGAGCATCCCTCGGCCCATCGAAGCAATCGAGCCAGTTGCTGAGATCAACTAATACAAATAGCCCTGCGTCGGCTGCTTTAAATGGAATTTTCTGAGATTCTAATTCGGCCACGATTCGGGAGTGGGCTGCCGCAAGACGCTTCTGGTACGTAGTAACATAGTCCTGAACGACGTCAAGTCGCTGCAGGAACCGAGTAACAAGCGAATCCGAGAAGGCGGTGATCCACGTGAAAAAACTTAAATTCCGAAGCGGCGGCCCAAGGGAGCCCAATCTGTCAACACAATAGTACAATTTCAGAGAGCAAGGCAACGCTGCCTGCAGAATATCACTTACGAGATTCTCTCTAAAGCGGTCCTCAGCTGCTCATTCCTTGTCACGATAAAACCCATACGCAGACCACCCAGACCAAAGTCTTTACTGAGGCCATACAAACAATGCATATTATCCACTGTTCGAGAGTTTTCTCCAGGAATGCTGAGGACAGAACTGAAGGGGTTGCTATCTCCATCAAATTGCGACAAGGCGTAAATCTCGTCAGCCACTAGGTGGATACCGTGGCGGGTGCAGAAATGCAGCAGCTTGCGAAGTGTAGAGCTAGAGTAACACCGCCCTTGGGGGTTCCCGGGATTACAGAGAAAGAGGACGCGGCAGCGTACCCCACGCGCCGCGGCGTCGCGCACGGCGTCGCTGAAGGCACGTTCGAGCTCGGTGGCTGAATCACTGTTGAAGGGGTCCCCGACTCGGCTAACAGGAACGGGGATTGGTACGATGCCGGTACGGGCAGCGAGGTCAAAATCTAACATATAGAAGTTGGGTACTGGGTATAGAATCCCTTCACCACTGTCGCAGAGAGCCCCAAAGGAGCGGCAGACATTCGCAAGGGTGGCTAGGTTAGGTGTGATTGTTTATAAAGCGTTGACATACTACTTTGACATACTACTTGCTACTTCTTAAAGGATATTAAATTCGGGTAGAAAGACGAATGAAATGACGTTTTACAGAGCTAGGTAGTGCAGAGCATATCTATCTGTCAGTAATTATTACTATCGGTCTTCGATTGCTCTCCCTCGGTTTTCTTCATCTTGAGATCGACGCCCTGGAACGCGTGCTTAAGCATCTCGTACCCCGAGCTCTTGACCATAAGCGATCCATTTCCAACCAGTGTGAATCCAGCCCAGAAGTAAGGGTGCTTAAGGTCCATGGCCTTCGCTCCCTCCTCGGTCCTCAGCGACTCAATGGCGATGACTAGCTTCTTCCTCCCGTTCTTCACGAACTGGTTCGGATTTTGGCCCCTTTCTTCCCACTTATCCCACCCCTCAATGAAATTGCTCAGGATTTTGATCGTCTCTTCTGTTGACAGGCCGTACAGAATCTTCGTTGCGTTGTGCCAAGCTTCCGCAAGCGTGGGTGTATCCAGGAGTACGAGAAGGGTCAGGTAGAAGAGGTACATGTGGATCATCGTTGCGACGTCGTTGACTTCCCATAGCGCGCCGATGTAAGCGTTGGCTCCGGCGGCGAGTAGGGCATGCGAAAAGCCCTGGATATCTCCCGAGTCGGAGGTGTGCCCACGACTACTCAGACAGGCACTGAAGACGACGAGAGAGACTTCTGTGCGGACAGCAAGCATGTCGAGAACTCGGAACCGGTCTTTCAGATGAATCACTGAGTTGAAGGCGTAATTTGGATCTGTTTGGCCGTGGGTACAGATGTGGAGGAATTCCGAGTCCCTCAAGAGATCCTGGAACTGCGCTGTATCAACGGTCTTGGCATTGAGTGGTGATGTCCCCATCATATTGGCCAGAAGCATTGCTTCTATCCCCGCCATGGGCAGCGGTTTCATACCCGTCTCTATTTGATCGGCCAGGCCGCCGGGTCTTGCTATGACCGTATTCCGTAGCTGCCTATGGGAGCTTGACTCGCCTGCCCGCCACCTGCGCAGATGCCGTAAGGCAGTGAGACTAGGGACATGCGTGACTTGTCTCTGCAAGCCGAGATAGTTACCCCGGTACAGAAGAGCTCCGACAGGGATCCGCAAAAGGTCTCCCGAAAGGACGAAACAGACGTGATTTCTCTTGTCAATGCAGACCTCGAAGGGCCTGACTAGGAGGTTACTCAAAGTAGCGCCCGTAAACTCAAGACATGCTTTCAGTTGTTCACCATCCTTTGCTTCTCTGTCCAAGAGGGCATCGAGATAGGTAAGCACCAAGGTTTTGACGACACTAGGAGTTGCAGTCTCATTGTAAGACGCGACTATCACCCCGGTGTGGTCAATCGCCATAATTGCCAGGCCCCGTTCGGAAAGTCCAGTGTAAATGACAATGGCGTCTTGGGGAATGGCTCCATATAATTCTCTTTCTGTATGCGGGAAGAACTTCTCTCGAAAATGCACCTTATCGCACATATTTTCGCCCTGTCCCCCCCATATATGAGAGTTCCAGTCATCTTTCTCCTGCTCTAGAAGCCGCATCTCCATATCTTCTTCCGCCGTGAGGTTCTTTTTAGCCCGAAGCTCGACCCATGCTTGGTATTTATATCGAAATTTGACGGAGCCTGGCTGTGCCTTGTTTTTCCAAATATACTCAACCTTAGAAGATTCTAGGAAAAGCACAGCATCATCAAAGTGATGACGTGGATTAGCTGTGTAATCAACCTCCCAAGCGAACATGCGGAAAATATCAGGATCGAAACGAGGATCGTTTGTCGCCTCTAGCTTTGTTACGGTCGGCTGATCTCGCTGCCACCTGAGGGCACGATGGACCAAACACCCGAAAAGAAGATTCACTTCAGATAGTTCCCACAACTCTCGGCGCGACTCTTGCTCCGGATGTGCATCTCGATAGAATATTACGAACATCCAGCTTTGCAAAAAATACTGCATCGCGAGGTTGTAGGCCTCTTCTTTCTCATGGACCAGACCCGCGTATAAACATCTCTGCCAAGGCCATAGATGAGTGTAAGATCCAACAGATGTGAAGTATCCAGGTGAAGCTTCGTCGAGCAGCCCCATCAGCTGTTTGGCCCTTTTCCAATCCTTTGCCTTGACACAGGCTATGAAGATAAGCTCAAGAGAGTCTAATTTCCGCCTGTCTATGTAGCGTTGGAGTTCCATCACAGGACTGTCTCCGAAGAGAGTATAAAGTTGATCTGTGGTGTCATGATTGTCAATAGTTGAAAGGAGCTCTATTGCGTGACGCTCTTCCCCATACTTGATGGCGATGTCTATCCGGAAACACTTTGCTTCCAGACTCTGTGCCCTAGTGACTTTGGCGTTGAACAGAAACTCTTTCAAGGCAGTATTAGCGCTGAGAAGATTACCCTCGTGAACGTGACGTTTGTGGCGAAGAACGGCCGTTCCCCCAAGTATATATATATCCTGAAGCTCCCTCCACTTCCTCGTTTGTGGATCATCGGAGAGGTTAGATATCAGATCTAGCATCTCCTGGGTCTTCTGGTCCGGAAAGGCCGCTGGGTTACCCACACGAGAATCGATGGCAATGGTAGCGGCGACAGTGGCCTTGAGGAAATGTAGACATATTGTAAATCCCGTTGGGGTGAGGGAAGCGGGTGGGTATCGAAGACTGTCGGTCGACGAAAACACTAGGCACTGAGATGCGAGCTCCATATATCTATCCTTCAAGTGACCCATCCAAATCGAGGCCCCACGGATGAAGCCCGATGAGAGCCACATATCTGCTTGTACAAGCATGATCTCGAACCACAATGTCCGAAAGACGCTCATCGACTTGATAATCTGTCTTGCAACCTCCATGGAGGCATTCGCCCGGACAGCGTCTCCAACGTGATACCGGAAGTAGAGGCCTTGTCTCCAGCCCAGGAGGCCGAGACACAGTCCGAGGACATGATTGCCAGATTTCTCGGTCCATCGGCCTAGCTCCCGAGCGGCCAGTCGAGCCTCTACGGTGACACTCTGAGAAAGAAGCAGATGCACATGCACAACTTGGACCAATTGTGTGTCCCCAGAGCGATTGGCCTGGGCCAAGGCCGTTTCTAAATGGTTTGCGACATTGGCTTGGTCGTGTTGATAGGACCAGTAGTGTTTGGTGGAAGACCCTTTCATGATGAGACAGCATGCCTGGCGTAATGCAATCGACGCAAGGCCTCGGGCCGATTCTGCCCTGGAAAAAGACTGACTAGCCTTCTCAAAACATATTGCTGCTGCTTCCACGGAGGCCAAAGGCTTTGTATCACCAAAATCAATTATGGCACGTTGATTGGCTGGTTGGGGCTGTTGGGGAGGTTGAAATTGTGTTGATTTCTCGGGGCTCTGCGGGTGGTGTTGTAAGGTCAAGGGAAAACGGTTTATCGCATTGCGAACCTGGCCCCCGCCCGAGTGGGGCTCTTGATGGGCCATTTCCGCCGGTCTAGGTGAGGTTCTTTGCTCCTCCTGGTCTGGATAGATCTCATCGACATGGAAAATCCTGCTATCACCCCCGTACCCGTCATGGCCGTCGGAGAGATCAAAGTTCAGGGCAGCGAGAGATGTGAATGCAGGAGAGGCGTTATGGTCACCTCTAATCAACCAATAAAGGCCCTCGCCTGTGTCATCGCCCATGGATGCGTATATCGATCTCATCTTCTCAAGATGAGCATAGCATTCGGGAGATCCCTGGACATGACATATCTCGTATAACTGCAAACTTATATAAGCAGCGACCGCGGGCATACCGATCTGGACGGCTAGAGTGCGGAGCCCAACGAGAGATTTCTTCGACATGGCAAGGATTCTGAAATTCTCTTCATACCGGGGCTGGTGCTCTGCAGAGCCTTTCGAATTCAAGTTTACTCGACGAGCTCTCTTCCGGATTAGATGGTCGATGCGACAGAGCTCCTCGATAATTCGAAACTCCGTCATATCCATCAGAGATACACTTTTGCCGGCTCTCTGTTTGCAGAAATCGAGGGCCTTTCTAGAGACATCTACTGGATTCTCGTTGTGCCAAGTTACCATCGTTGGTCCATCGAGGTTGGAAGACCTAAATAGCCGTGGATGGTGTCTCCAATTATGGAGCAGGGCGGTATATCCCTGGGCGCGGAAGGCCCATCTCTGTCCGTAGTGCTCATTGTGGACAAGACAGTCAAGGTGCTTCGCGGCAACATTGATATCTCCGGACAACAGATGCCAAAGAGCCCACGAGAGGATCAACGAAGCAGTATCATCCAAGACGACAAGCGAGACCTGACGCTGGCGTTCCTCAAGTCTGCTTCGGATGGAATGCAGGTCCGCTCGAAGGTCATCGTAGAAAATCGAACCGCCGAACAGATTACACGTCTCCTTGAAGTCCATTGGAATGAATAGTAGATCTATGTAGCGACTAAAAGGTAGCAGTAAGGAGTAAAAGAGGACTTGGTGGAGAGACTCCTTAGGATGGATGCTCGCCGAATTGGCAAGACATTAAGAAGAAGGTTAAGCTGAGCCCCCCTCTTTAGTTTTCAGCTTTTGCCAAAGAATGTACAGCCCCAATGGCTGGAAGCCACACCACAAGACCAGTAACAGCGAGCAAGAGACAAGGTGTAGATTCTTAGAGTTTGGTTGGTTGTAGCTGAGTCGGAAACCAAGCCACCTTGCTGAAAGCGGGGTAGGACACGGAAGAGATTGGGTTTTTGTCTGGAAGGCATAAGCACATACGAAGTAGAGCTTCATTCTTTATTAAATGCTCATTCTCTAGTTTGCGTATTTATGGATGAGAAGCGCCTATTTGCTCCGCCCTCAACACCTAGGATCTTGCGAATAATAATTGACCAGATTTGAATCGCTATGGCACCACAGGAGAGCTTCACTTATTTTTGTTACAAGGAAGGATTCGACCCCAACCTTCTTCGTCTTGGGACGCTGGTTTTAGATTACGCCAATCCGCGGACAAAGAAGCCATATGTTCATCGGGAGGTCAAGTAAGCCGCAGTTCGAGTCATGCCTGGAAGAGCAGGGAAGTTAACTGCATGCCACCTGAAGAGAACTGTTCGACCCTCCGCCCCAAGCTACAGCCGACGAGCGGCCAATCTGCTATCTTTCCCATACCAGGGAGAAGAGCTTCGGGATTGGAGTTGGTCTTCAGCCCCTGCTCGAGCTAGAAAACTCGCATCGAGCGGCCGCGACCCATCTGGTGGTTGGAAAGAACGGGTCCAAGGTTGAGCTGATCGAGTAAGTAGATGCGAGACTGGATACTACAGCAAACAGACGACGATTCGCAAAAGCGCAATAGTCTCCGATAAACTAACTTCGGACAGCCCCGATGCTTTCTTCGGACAGGTCTTGGCTGAGAACGAGGCCCGCATTTGGCTCCAAACTCGCCTGTCCGTAGCCCACAAGCTCAAGGCCCTGTACAAGAATCTCGTTAGCGCCCCGAAGATCTGGATGCTTACCGGGATCTATTTGATAGAGGACGCGGTAACCTTTTCTGTCACCTCCAAGTCAAGCTCGGGCACCCTAGCCGGATCCGACCCACTCGCCGAGTGCACAGGCATAGCAGCGCTGCTGGGTGTGTCCCGCGGCGCGAAGGTCAGTCTTGGGGAGAAGCTTGAGGCGCTGGCAGGCACGCAGATACTTGGGAAGAGAGTATGGGCCTCGCAGTGGAAGCAGGTCCACGCGAGATACGCTCTGGGTTCGTCATCGTTGCTGGCAGCCACCTACAACTTGCGCCTGTTGGACATTTGGGGTATTGGGACACAAAGAGGCTCGGGAGATGGAGACATTTTTGCGCAAGTCAGCATGTGTGACGGCCAGGATCCAGAAAGCTGGGCCGCTGAGGAGGGTAAGGGGGAGTATAGCGAAGACGTGTGGAAGGTGTTTATGGCGGAGGTGGATGGGCTGTTAGATGATTTAGAGGAGTAAGCAGCATCATGCTCTTCTGAGCCGGCTGGAACCACTTAATACCTCATTCATGTATTAAATTTGCCCCTTACCAGACAGAAAACTATTATTCTAATCTCATTACTAGCCTCCTTCTTCTTCAGAAAGTCCGAGAAGTGCGCGACGATATGCTCCAGCATAACCCTCGATCCTTTCGAGCCATAGTATCCTGGTAAGTAATTGGAGGTTGTTAAGAGGTCCCGCTTCTTCCCCGCCCTGATGTCCTGCCAGACCGAGTCACCAAAGTCGCCCTGTTTGCCGTCGAGGACCTCTTCGACGTGCTTGTAACTCGACGATAAACGTGTATGGAGGGACGACCAGTCGATCCGGGGGTAGCCCTTTTCCTCCCACATCGTACGGGCCTCGTCCTTCTTATGCCTGGTACAGACTAGCAACATCCACTTAATTCTAGGTGACTTCGTGGAGTTACTAAGGAGATCTGGGCGGACGGGTCGGCAGCAGACGGGGCACCGAGCATCGGAAATATCAGGGCCGCTGAGACCGGCGGTGCATTTCGTGAGGGACGAGTCGCAATCACTGAGGGTAGGTGGCTTGCTGTCACTCTTCATCCTTTTTTTGGTGTGAACGAAATAGGGGCGAGAGCCTCTTCCTTTTTGCTGTGGGTCCGGTGTGGAGGACTGGAAGCGACGATCTTGTAATGGGAGTTTCTCGGGCAACTTCGTCGTCAGATGAAATCCATGTGGCGTCATCATACGAAGACCCTCGGCTGTCAAGGGAGCCCTAGTGAAATCTCAGTGTCTGGGGGGCTTATTACGGAATGGAAATATCTTGATAGCGGCGTACGAACCTCAGCGCCGGAAATATGAACCACTGCGGCCATGGAAAGGGAGTACAGAAGAATTTGGAGATGGAGAGAAGAGGTTAGAGATTGAGAGGGAAAGCTATGTCTGGAAAAGAGAAGAGAAACAGGGACAAAGAAGCGACGATGAGAGGAAGCGGTGGGGGGATCAGATGATCAAAGCAGGAGGTCTGAGAGTTGGGGACACTGGACACCTTGGAGGGATCGAAGCCATGGTAGGGGTCTGCGAGCCAGCGGGCATCGCCCATCTTACCTCCTTGGCCAAATCCTCATCCGCCGTCTCCAGCTGATAATTGATGCATTACCAACTATAGGTGGCCACAAAAGTTCCCCCATCACACCATTCAACTTTATAAGGCCCAGTCTGCCTGTTTCTTCCAAGATCCATCCAGCCAACCAGTTCTCAGAGCTAAGTTGCAGCTAAATTGAGGTCCTCCCGCCCGCTCTTCCACCCTCCTTTTGGCCCTGGACGCACAATCACTCATTTCCTTTCACAAAGTGATTGTAAGCTTGATTGGATACGGAAGGCAAATCATGGGTCATGGGGCATGATGTATAATTACTTCATGCATGGTGTGGCTGTCTTAACACTGAAAGAGCCATAGCAGGATCCTTGTTAGTGGCCTCTTCTCTCAATGATCCTGTCGGGGATGGGCGTTCCCGGATTAAGTAACCCCTTTGTCGATAGAGAAGGGTGGAAGATTTAAAGATAAGAGGGTAAGAAATTATGAACAGGAGTCTAGAAGCTACTATTAAGTATGAGGTTTGATAGTGTGGGAGAGAAAGGAAAGTGGGAAGGGGAGGGTGTCCTTATTAAGGATGTGCTTGTATTAGTAAGTCCATTTTCTGAAATAAGGCAGCATTATGTCAAAATAGGATATGGTAACAGAATTAAATTAACGGCCATGAGTTGTGAAGTGTCGGCTCCGGACGACGTTAATTGTGGAATCGCTCCGGAAGACGTCAATTTCGATATTAATCGATCTGCGAAGTGTTCCGATCCTCGCCCCGCGTTCCCCATCACACCAGGGGAAAGACAGCCCCGGCTGACTATGATCCCCTTCGTGGGGGTCGGGGATTGGATCCGGAGGATTTCGACTCTCGCCGTCGCCGGTTGAATCGACCAAGATTAGTGAACGCCAAGCCGGAGTTGCTGAGAGAAGAAAATCATTGGTTCGGTGGTGTAGTTGGTTATCACGCTTGTCTAACATCTGCAAGGTGCTGGACACAAGAGGTCCCCGGATCGAGCCCGGGCCGAATCAAAAATTCCATCTTTCTTCTTATACATATACTTTTTACGCCCTTTTTTGCTCTACTTGCTCTTCTGGTCTAGGAACAACTCAATGTTTGCTTGGCAGAGGTTGACTGGGAAATAGGTACTTGTACAAGTCGGGCCCCATTTCTTACAACAGGGGTATGGCCCAGTCAATGGAACCCACATCTCTCACATCTCTCCATAAGAGCCCCTCGCCTCTCGTCCAATGTCCCACCTCACTCAGGCCCTTCGATCATCTTTCAAAAACCTACACTTCCAATCATGGCTTACGATCGAGATGAATTCGTCCGTCTTTTGACGGACTACTACAACTTCTGTAACCGCGTCTTCTGGAATGCCACTATCGCGCAGGCTCCTGCTGGTGGCTGGCCTTCGATCAACCAGGAGACCTTAGCCAACCTCAAGAGGAGCGACACAGTTATTGACCTACTACGCCACATCCCCTACCTCAACTATCCTGAGAACGATCTCATCCATGCGCCCCTCATCATGGCTAACACGCCTGTTACTGATTACCGCCGCGAGGACATACAGAAAAAGATCCGCGAGGGTTGCATCGAAGGCATGGCTGCGCCCATTACTGGCCAAGACCCTGCGATTCCACCCTCGTGTGCTGCTATTGCTGTCTGCAGGAGCAGGAATGGTTATCATGTTATCCTAGATACCAATGATGGCTATATCTACTGGGGCGAGCCGAGCGGACAGCACGATGAGCACGCGCCCGGGCTGAATAGTACTTTAGAACAGCTTAAGGGCGATGAGGCGAATAAGTGGCGGGATGGCTTCAATGTATACGAACCTGCCGACTTTTTTACGCTCTGTAAGGAGCGATACCGGGAGCTTAGCTGGATCGGCCTTGGCCAGTGGGACATGTCTGTGATGAGGAGAAACATGAACTGGGAATATGAGTCTGAACCTGACTCTGATCCTGAGGATGATTTTAGCCATAATAAGCTGGCTAGGAAGATGAAGAAGGCGGGCTGGCCTGGTGACGGGGAGGGGAGGGGCTGGGACCGGGCCAAGTTTGAGAGACTAGTCAGTCAGGGCAATGATGAGGAAGAGTAACATGTACAAATCTAAATAGTCTGCCGACAGACACTAGGCCAAATTTGAGACTTCACTCGATGAGGATGTACGTGAGACAGGTTGAGGGTATTTGTCATTATTTTGGCTTTGAAGTCGAGGTAAAGTATTCCCCTCTGTCGTGCTTACGAGACAGTCTCCTGTCTGAGTGTGCTTCGCTCCCCGTTGCACCATCTATGTCTTTACGCCACAAGTCGGATTGCGTCCCCCTCCACCCACCTGCCAGTAGCAATTGAACACACTATCCAAACACCGACGCAGGCGTATGCGTTTGCCCGGAGCTTCATGCAGTCGATACCAATAGACGGGTTCCAGGCTCGGAGGGGAAGGGCGGCAGCTGGGGCCAGACCGAGGAACTGTGCCACGATGGCGGCAGCGGCTAGTTACTTGAGCTGGGAATGGCCATGTTGACAACAAACGAATGACAGAAGAGGACGAGAGGAGGGGAAGAGGAGAGGAGGGGCGAATCTGCACTCGGTGATTTGCAATAATCGAAATTGTCACTCAGGATACCAAACCACATTTATCTATCAGGGGAGCAATGCTGTGCCATATGCTTTGGCAAACACATCCTCACACAGAAGAGGGCACATCGTATGAGGGACCGAGCCATGGCACGCTCACTTCGCAGGCCATGGCTCTTTGCCCGCCCGGATGCTCATCTCCGGACACGGAGACTAACATTAAAGGAAACGAGGCCCCGCCGCATGGCCCCTTCTCCTTCGGCAGAGTCGGAGTGTACTTGACCGAAGGTATCATTGGATGTCGAGATGGAGAAGAAAAAGCCCGGTCCACTTCACCCTCAAGCACGAGATTGAGCAGTTTAGACCTAATCTGCCTAGTCTGGTCAAGCTCCTTGCTGACCCCCATGCCCCACTCTTAATCCCTGACCGTTGGTTGTAGTTTACTTCGTATGGGGGGCGGGCCGTTTGCGGGTCGGTACCTCAAGGACTTGCCAATCTAACCGACTTGTAGGGCAAGGCTTGCCTTCTATTTCGTAGATTAATATTCCTTGTCTGTAATGAGTGCTACGCCGCCGAGGTTCGTTCGGCCGATGTAACTAGTCAGATTATTGGCCGGATGGATAGCCAGAAGGAAAACCTCGTAGAGATTCTCTGGACCTAGAATTTCTTTTTTTAAGTCAAACTTATAATGCTGTGTTCGAAATGGCCATCGATACCCACCCACGCACCGAACAGAATTCCGCGAGTTCAAGAAGCTGAGCGGCAAAGCTATAAAAGTATCTTACGGGTACTACCAATACCGATATGTTGTAGCGCCATGCATGTGTAGTTAACTACAAAGAGCCGCTCAAGGATACCGTAGGACCGGCATACCTGGTAGATCCATCTCTCAGGCGTTGATCATCGAGCCACCTCTAGAGAAAGCGCTTGGCATTAATACCCCGTGGGCTCCGGGGACCGACTCGCCAAGGCGCTCGGAGTTTAGGAGTTTAGCCACAAGAGGCACGGAGATAGACGTGAGACGTGATTAAGCTTAGAAATACTTCATTGATTAGAAATCGCCGCAACATCAACAGTGTGAGTTTCGTAAGACGTGCTTTCGGCAGAAGATTCTGGGGCCAGAGACGAAGTGCCCAAGGAATAGTCATAAATATGGACTGTCCCCTTCAAGAGGCATGGCTCTTCCGCTGGAGTTTCTACGGGAACACCATCATAAAGTAAACACCACACGGTTCTTGATCCACCATGTCCACCACTTATCTCGTCACCGGCGTTTCGGGCAGCCTCGGGGTATGTTGTAAACAATAGGCAGCACCATAACCGCCTACAAGAAAGAGCGCTAACTGGCAACGCTACTGACAACCCGTGTGCGTCGAAACAGTGGGCATTTCTGAAACATCTCTCCAACGATCCCAATAACACCGTCATTGGCCTTGTCCGCAACAAGCCTGGCACGGAGAAGCGCATTGCGGAAGAGCTTAGCGACCGCAAGAACATTCAAGTCGTAGAGGGTGATATCACGAGCTACGAATCGCTCAAGGTATTTCAATAACCCCGACGCCTGTTCCCTCGAGAGCCAATTTCCAACATGCGTCTCTAGAAATCGGTGGACGAAGTGAGCAAAATCACTGGGGGAAGCCTCGAGTACCTCATCGCCAATGCAGGCTTGGTTTCACGTTGGTCCGGAAACTTGCCGATAGACATTCTGTGAGCACCCTCTCTCTTTCTCTCTGTCTCTCTCTCTCTCTTGTTGGGTGGTTCGGAGGATTGACGAACGTATAAACTAATACTTAATCCTTCGCAGTTCCGAGACTCCAGAGAAACTCGAGGAAAACCTCCTCGACACTTTCCGCGTCAATGTCATCGGCCAGATTAACCTTTTCAATTCCTTCCTCCCCATGATCCTTAAGGGCAAGACGAAGAAGGTCATCACTTTGGGCACTGGCTTAGCTGATACTAACTTGACAGCCAAGTACAACGTTGAAGTCGCAGCCCCCTACTCAATCAGCAAGGCGGGAACCAACATGGCCGTGGCCAAGTACCACGCCACCTACGGCCCTCGGGGTGTCCTATTCATGTCTATTAGCCCTGGCTTCGTTGAGAGTGGCCACCAACGCGGCCGTAAGTTGTAACCCAACGATTGCCTGGCCTAGTGAGTGTCTGAGAACTAACAATTGCCGCATAAATAGTGACCGAGCAGGAGATACCGTATGTGCAAAGGATGGTTGCCAGTTTCACGGAATACGCTCCCCATGCTCGAAAGTTCACGCCGGAAGAATCCGTTGACTATATGCTAAAGGTTGTCCATGATGCGACCATCGAGAAGTATGGAGGTGCCGCAGTGTCGCACAACGGAGACGACCAATGGCTCTAGGGTGGTGCGGATTTTATTATATCGGGGAGAAATAATTAGCAAGCCGGATATTTACATTTGTTCGTAATTCGCCTCCCAGCTACGCGGATTTCGCAGGCTGTTCTGGATCACTCTCCTCCGGCGTGTACCACGATGTGCCCACCCTCCTAACTACAAGCCACGCAGGCACGATAGACAACCCCCAAAGTCCAAAATTGAAAGCCGCGCTCCCCAGTGTTGCAAAGACCGGCAGCGCATTCAAGCCGTAGCTAAGAGCCTGCCATGCCGATTCCGTAGCCCGCAGAAGCGCCGCCAGCCGAACGGTCTCCTGCGACGACCTAGAGATCTGACCAATGAGGAAGATGCCGAAATTGTAGTTGAGCTGAAAGCCAGCGACCAAAAACACGAACACACCAAACGCGCGGCCGAACCCTGGGTCGCTCCAATCGTACACCGGCCCAACGCGGCGGAACTCGGCAAGGTTGACGACGATCCAGATCCACCACGCGCCCTGAATAGTCATGATCACGGCGAAGGCCCAGCGGGCTCGCGCGCGAAGTGTGACGGTGGAGCGATCGAGCCAGAAGCCTAAGATCAAGCTCGCGAGCACGGCGACAATTCCCGATATGAAGGACCCCAGGGC
>Ga0164243_10005625_pt1 | contig 19115 bp, 15 predicted proteins | sample OricompcompostOP_FD_108781 | JGI IMG/M metagenome (GOLD analysis project Ga0164243, IMG submission 108781) | Organic Plus compost microbial communities from Emeryville, California, USA - Original compost - Organic plus compost (OP) | ecosystem: Engineered > Solid waste > Mixed feedstock >... | reverse complement strand
CCTTCGCTTCGCTCACGGGGTTCGTTCCTCACCCCTAGGGACCGTCTTGTCCCGGCCGCGGGTGTCACCTGGGTGCGGTGGAACTCGTGGCCGGTGACCCGCGTGCCGGCCGGTCCGAGCAACTGGTCCTGGGGCAGCACGGCCGTGCGGTAGGCCAACGTCAGCCGAGACGTCATGGTGGCGTCGGCGTCGAGCGCGCCGATCATCGGCACGCCGTCGACCGTGCTGCACAGGTAGAGCAGCCCGGCGCATTCAGCCACGGTCGGCACGCCCGCGGCGATCGCATCGCGCAGGTCTGCGATGAGCGGCTCGTTGGCGGCCAGCCCGGCCGCATGCACCTCGGGGAATCCGCCGCCCAGGTAGATGCCCGCCGTTCCGTCCGGCAGCGACTCGTCGGCGAGTGGATCGAACGCGACGACGTCACAGCCGGCCGCGTGCAGCAGTTCGGCGGTCTCGGCGTACTGGAATGTGAACGCGCGCCCCCCGGCGATCGCGACAACCGGCCGACGACCTGACGGCGCAGTGACCTGTGTTGTGGGTTCCCACGGCTGGGCGTCCACGTCGGGCGCGCTGCGTGCCAGGGCGATGAGTTGCTCGAGATCGACCTTGTCGGTGATCTGCGATGCGAGGCGGTCGAGCGCACGGGCGGCATCGTCGCGTTCGGCGGCTGGAACCAGCCCGAGGTGCCGCGACGGGGCAACGATGCCGTCGTCGCGCTGCAATACGCCCAGTACCGGAACGCCGGTGGACTCCAGCGCCTCGACGACCTCGGTCGCGTGGCGCGGTGACCCGGCCTTGTTGACGATCACGCCCGCGATGCGGACCGACGGATCGAACGCGACCATCCCCTGGACCACCGCCGCGATCGAGCGCGAGGCGTGGGAGACGTCGACGACCAGCACGACCGGGGTGCGGGTCACGGTCGCGACGTGGGCTGTCGACGCGAACCCCTGGCCGCCGATCTGTCCGTCGTACAACCCCATGACGCCCTCGATGACGCTCACGTCCGCATCGCCCGCGCCATGCACGAGTAGGGGGGCGAGCCGATCCTCACCCACCAGATGAGGGTCGAGATTGCGCCCCGGCAGCCCGGTGGCCAGTGAGTGGTACCCCGGATCGATGTAATCGGGACCGATCTTGTGTCCCGACACCCGATGTCCGGCCCTGCGCAGTGCCGCCATCAGCCCCGTCGCGACGGTCGTCTTGCCGTGACCGGACGCGGGCGCGGCGATGACCAGGCGCGCCAGGGCGCGGCTCACCACTCGATGCCCTTCTGGCCCTTCTGGCCGCGATCGAAGGGGTGCTTGACGTGCGTCATCTCGGTGACCAGGTCGGCGATGTCGATCAGTCGCGGATCGGCGTCGCGTCCGGTGACCACGATGTACTGGCGACCTGGACGGTTCACGAAGGTCTCGACGACGTCGTCGACGTCGACCCAGCCCCACTTGATGGGGTAGGTGAACTCGTCGAGCACGTACAGATCGTGCTGTTGTGCCGCGATGCGGCGCTTGACCTCGGCCCAGCCCTCGGCCGCCTCGGCGGCATGGTCCTCGGCCGACCCCTCCTTGCGCGACCACGACCAGCCGGCGCCCATCTTGTGCCATTCGACCGGTCCACCCTCGCCGGTCTCGTCGTGCAGTCGGCCCAGGCGTTCCAGCACGGTCTGCTCACCGATGCGCCACTTGGCCGACTTCACGAACTGGAAGACGCCGATGTTCCAGCCGGAGTTCCAGGAGCGGATCGCCAGCCCGAATGCGGCGGTCGACTTGCCCTTGCCCTTGCCCGTGTGGACCATCAGCAGCGGCTGGTTGCGGCGCTGGCGCGTGGTGAGACCGTCGTCGGGGATGGATTCGGGCTGTCCCTTGACCATCAGGCGGCCCCCCTCACGGCATCGGTCAGGGCGCTGGCGTTCACGTCGCCGAGCGGCACGTGTTCGGCGCGCAGGCGCTCGGCCAGTTGCAGACCCAGGCCGAGGCGGAAGCGGCCGCTCTCGCAGTCGACCACCAGGGTCGCAACTCCCGATTCGCCGAGGTGATCGGCCACCCGGTGCGCCCGAGCCACGGCTTCGGCCCCGGACGTCGCGCGACCGTCGGTGACGACGACCAGCAGTGCTCGGCGGCGGGGGTCGCGGATGTGTTCGATGCGCAGCACCTCGGCCGCTTCGAGCAGCCCTTCGGCCAGCGGCGTGCGACCGCCGGCGGGCAGGTCGTCGAGTCGCTTGGCGGCGATCTCGACCGAGCCGGTCGGAGGGAGCGCCAAGGTCGCCTCGCTGCCGCGGAACGTCACGAGACCGACCTTGTCGCGTCGTTGATACGCATCAACCAGCAACGACAGGATCGCGGTCTTGACCTGCTGCATGCGCTTGCGCGCGGCCATCGAGCCGGAAGCGTCGACGCAGAACAGGACGAGATTGGACTCGCGGCCCTCGGTGATCGCCAGCCGCAGGTCGTCGCGCTCGAACCTCAATCCGGGACCTGAGCGCCCGCGTGCTTTCTGATGAGGAGCAGCGGCCCGCACCGTGTCGACCAGATCGAGACGGCCCGACGTTCCTGTCGGCCGGGTCGAACCCACCCGCCGCCCGGTCGTGGTGATGGCGCGTGACCGTCGCCCGGCCTCACCGGCACCCAGCCCATCGACCGAGTACAACCGGACCCGATACGGATCACCCGTCCCCGCGACCGTCACGTCCTCGCTCCCGAGTGCGCTCGCTCCGTTCGACTCCTGCGGCTCACTCTGCCCCTGAGCGTCTCGATTAGGCGTGTTCTGGGGCTCAGAATCCGCAGAATCGTCACCAGCGGAGTCCGGGCCTCCGGGATCTGGGCCTCCGGGATCCCGGTCTCCGGGATCTGGCGGCTCAGTGGGGTCGAGGGGTGTGGGATCGGGTTCCGGGTCCGGCTCGTCTCCCTCGTCGAGGATGCGGTCCAGCAGGTCCTCGTCGAGACCGGGGGCGTCGAACGGATTGCGACGGCGTCGATGCGGCAGCGCGAGGCGGGCGGCGGCCCGGATGTCGTCCTTGGTGACCTCCGAGCGGCCGTTCCACGCGGCATGGGCCGCGGCGGTGCGGGCGGTCACGATGTCGGCACGCATGCCGTCGACCTCGAATGCGGCGCACACCTCGGCGATCTTCAGCAGCATCCGATCGGACAACACGACCCGGTGGACCAGCTCCTGGGCTTCGGCGATCCGGTCGCGCAGCCGCTGTTCGGACGCCGCCCACTCGGTGGCGAACGTGTCAGGATCCTGATCGAACGCGATGCGGCGTTGGACCACCTCGACCCGGGCCGATGGATCGCGCGGTGCGGCGACCTCGACCGTCAGGCCGAAGCGATCGAGCAGTTGAGGACGCAGTTCGCCCTCTTCGGGGTTCATCGTGCCGACCAGAACGAACCGGGCAGCGTGCTCGACCGAGACGCCGTCGCGCTCGACCGTTGAGCGGCCCATCGCGGCCGCGTCGAGCAACAGGTCGACCAGGTGGTCGTGCAGCAGATTGACCTCGTCGACGTAGAGGATGCCGCGGTGCGCCCGAGCCAGCAGACCGGGCTCGTACTCGCTGACGCCCTCGGTCAGGGCCTTCTCCAGATGCAGCGACCCGAGCACACGGTCCTCCGTTGCGCCCACGGGCAGTTCGACCAGCCGGACGGGACGGGTCTCGACGGCCGCGTCGGACCGGAACGGGCCGTCGGGCGACAACGGGTTCACCTCGCGTGGATCGGAGGAGAACCGGTCGCCCGCGATCACGTCGATCGGTGGCAGCACCGCCGCAAGGGCACGCACGATGGTGGATTTCGCGGTGCCCTTCTCGCCGCGCACCAGCACGCCGCCGATACTCGGGGAGATGGTCGAGAGGAGAAGTGCCAGCGCCATGTCGCCGGGTGCTTCGGGGTCTGCGCCGACCACGGCGCTGAAGGGGTACTGCTGTGGCATAGGGGCTCCCGCTCGTCTGCCGACGGACCTCCGGAGCAGATCGCGCCGGAGGGATTCAGGCGCCGAGGCCGGTCTTCGGACTTCCGGGATGCTGTTCGCTCCCGGTCACCGCAGCGGGCCCTGTGCCGGATTCTCACCGGCTTCCCGATTCTCCCCTCGCGGGGCACCTCGGACCTGTGCCCTCAGGGTAGCGCCGAGCCGATCGGTAGCGTTCGGGGCATGAGAATCACGGTCGTGGGGATCGGGGCCGATGGGCTCGACGGGCTGTCTGCGCAGCTGCGTGGGGTGATCGACTCCGCCGATGTCGTTCTGGGCGGGCGCCGACATCTGGCGATGTTGCCGCCGTCGGACACGCAGGAGCCCGACACCCAAGTGCGAGAAGAATGGCCGTCGCCGTTGCGAGACGGGTTGCCCGATCTGCTGGCGCAGCACCACGGCCGAACGGTCGTGGCTCTGGCTTCGGGTGATCCACTGGTGTCCGGCATCGGAACGACGTTGGTCGAACTGTTCGGTGACGAAGCGGTCGAGATCGTTCCGGCGGTGTCGTCGGTCGCGCTGGCCCGGGCCCGCATGCGGTGGTCGGCCGAGTCGACCGAGGTCGTCACCCTGGTGGGCCGCGATCCCCACCTCGTCGCCCGGTCCCTCGCCCCGGGCCTGCGTCTGATCGTGCTGTCCTCCGACGGTGGCACCCCCGCCGATGTCGCGCGACTCCTGACGTCGGCCGGTTATGGCGCGAGCCCGATGACGGTGTTGTCCGATCTCGGCTCGGCCGATGAGTCACGGGTCAGCGGGCTCGCGGCCACCTGGAGTGAGGACATGGCTCCGGCGCTGAACGTGGTCGCGGTCGAACTGGTCGCATCGGTCGCCCCGACGCTGGGACTGCTCGCCGGGCTGCCCGACGAGGCGTTCGAACATGACGGCCAACTGACCAAGCGCGATCTGCGCGCTTCGGCCCTGGCTCGGCTCGCGCCGCTTCCGGGACAATTGCTCTGGGACGTGGGAGCCGGTGCCGGCTCGATCGGCATCGAATGGATGCGGGCCCACCCGACGACGCGGTCGATCGCTATCGAGGAACGATCGGACCGCGCGGATCGTATTCGCGCCAATGCGGCACGGCTGGGTGTTCCGGGACTCAACGTCGTGGTGGGCCGAGCGCCGCGCGCGCTGATCGGACTGGATCGTCCGGACGCGATCTTCGTCGGCGGTGGGGCGACCGAACCGGGCCTGCTCGAACAGTGCTGGGCGATGCTCTCCGGTGGTGGACGGCTGGTGGTGCACGGTGTCACGATGCAGACCGAGACGGTCCTGGCTCAGTGGCATCAGGAGCACGGCGGGGAGTTGACCCGTCTGCATGTCGAGCACGCTGCCCCGATCGGCTCGTTCACCGGCTGGACCCCGGCCCGCACGATCACACAGTGGTCGGCGACCAAGGACCGGACCGACCGATGACGGTGCATTTCATCGGCGCCGGACCGGGGGCAGCTGATCTGATCACGCTGCGGGCCGTCGAGATGCTGGGCCGCGCCGATGTCGTGCTGTATCCCGGGACCTATCTGGATGCCGCCGTGCTGAGCCACTGTCGGGACGGTGCTGATCTGGTCGACACGCAGGACCTGGACCTGGATCGGATCACCGCACGCATGGTCGATGCGCACGGCGCAGGCCACGACGTCGTGCGACTGACCTCGGGCGATCCGTCCGTGTACTCGGCGCTGCACGAACAGACGCGCCGCCTGGACGCCGCCGACGTCCCGTGGGACGTCACCCCCGGAGTCCCCGCGTATGCGGCCGCTGCCGCGCTGTTGGGTACCGAGTTGACGGTGCCCGAAGTGGCGCAGTCGGTCGTGCTGACCCGCGCGCAGGCCAGATCGACCGCGATGCCACAGGGCGAACGATTGGCGGCGTTCGCCGCGACCGGGGCGACGCTCGTGCTGCACCTGGCCGTCACCCGCACGCGTGAACTGGCGGACGAACTGGCCGAGCACTACGGCCCGGAATGTCCCGCCGCGGTGGTGTTCCGAGCGTCACAACCCGACGAGATGGTGCTCCGTGGGACGCTCGCCGACCTCGCCGATCAGGTCGAGGCGGCGGGCCTTCGTCAGGCGGCCGTGATCCTGGTCGGCCCCGCTCTGGCCAGGACGGGAACGGTCGAGTCCTATCTCTACGCCAGCGATCGCGACCGCTCGATCAAACGTCGCTGAGGATGAAGCGGGGGGTCCAGACCCGGCCGGCACCGGTGACGCGGGTCGAGGAGGCGCCGATGATCAGCAGGCACTTCATGTCGATCGTGGACGGGTCGAGGTCAGCCAATGTGGTCACGGTGAGGGATTCCTCGGCACGCCCCACATCGCGGCCGATCACGACGACGGTGTCCGGGTCGCGGTGGGCCAGCATGATCTGCCGCAGTTCGCCGACCTGCCTCGTACGTGACCGTGACGCCGGGTTGTAGACCGCCAGCACCAGGTCCGCTTCGCCGATCGCGTGGAGACGCTGTTCGACGACCTCCCACGGTTTGAGCCGGTCCGACAAACTGACGACCGCGAAGTCCGCACCCACCGGGGCACCCGCTCGCGCGGCGACGGCCTGGACCGCCGACACCCCGGGCAGGACCCGGATCGGGACGTCGTCGTATCCGTTCTCGGCAGCCTCGAAGACCGCAGACGCCATGCCGAACACGCCGGCATCACCACCGGAGACCACCGCGACGCGTTCGCCCCGACGAGCCAGGTCCAGCGCGAACGTGGCCCGGTCGACCTCGACCGTGTTGCCAGAGGCGTGGCGTTGCAGGCCTTCGCGTTGCGGCACCCGGTCGACGTACGGCGCATAACCGACGACGTGGTCGACGCTCGCGAGCGCATCGGCGGCCTCCGGCGTCAGCCACCGGTCGGGCCCCGGCCCGAGCCCGATGATCAGCAGTTCGGCGGCCGCTGTCGCGGCCGGTTCGGTCGTCGGGCGTTCACGGGGATCGTCGCCCGGAACGACGATCAGCGAGAAGTACGGAACAGTGGTCGGATCGACGTCGGCGACCGGCAGCACGCGCTGCTCCGGCATCGACGCCCGTTCCAGGTAGATCGCGCCGTCGAGGCGGCCGGCCTGCCGTAGGGCGTCGACCACACCGGGAAACGTGCGTCCCAGTTTCATGATGATCGCGGCGTCGGTGTCGGCCAGTCGCCGCGCCAGTTCAGGAACGGGCAGGGTGCCGGGCAGCACCGTGAGCACGCCGGTCTGCTTGACCAGTGAAGTCGCCGATGCCGCCGTCGCCGCGGCGAACGCCGGAATCCCGGGGACCACGGAGGTTTCGTAGTGCTCGGACAGCATCTCGTGGACGTACATGTACGAGCCGTAGAACAGCGGATCGCCCTCGGCCAGGACCACGACGTCGCGGTCGGCGTCCAGGTGCGCGGCGAGACGTCGAGCGCAGTCGGCGTAGAAGTCGGCCATCGCTCCGGCGTAGCCGCCGGGGTGATCGGTCGTGCCTGTCGTGACCGGGTACTCCAGGACCTCCTCGGTCGCCTCGGCCGAGATCAGATCCGCTGCGATGCGCCGCGCATTGGACCGTCTGCCCGGGCCTTGGTGATAGGCGATCACGTCCGCGTCGCGGATGAGTCGAGCCGCCTTGAGCGTGATGAGTTCGGGATCACCGGGACCGACCCCGACACCGATCAGGCGGCCGGTCATTCCCGGTCCTGGGCGAGGGCGTTCAGGGCGGAGGCGGCCATCGCGGAGCCGCCGCGACGGCCGTGAACGGTCACGAACGGAATGTCGATCCCGTGCTCGGTGGCGAAGGATGCCAACGCCTGCTTGGACTCCGCGGCGCCGATGAACCCGACCGGAACGCCGACGATCGCCGCCGGCCTGGGCGCTCCGTCGAGCAGCAGCTCGAGCAGGTGGAACAGGGCCGTCGGGGCGTTGCCGATCGCGACGACCGCGCCCTCCAGATGGTCCAGCCACAACGACACAGCGGCAGCCGATCGCGTCGTGTTCCACTCGCGCGCCAGGTCGGGGACGCGCTCATCGCGCAGGAAGCACAGCACGTCGTTGTCGCGGGGAAGCCGCGCACGGGTCACACCGGATGCGACCATGTGGGCGTCGGTCACGATCGGCGCACCGGCCTCCAGCGCGTCGCGAGCAGCGCTGACGAGGCGGGGATGGATCACCAGATCGTGCGCCAGATCCACCTGGCCGGTGCCGTGGATCATCCGGACGGCGACCTTCTCCGCATCAGCGGGAATGGTCGACAGGTTCGACTCGTGGCGGATCGTCGCGAACGAGTCGACATAGATCGCGGCACCGTCGTCGATGTAGTCGTACTGCTTCGGTGGGCGGTTCATGGTTCCTCCGGAGAAGCTTCCAGATCGGGCAACAGCACGCTGCGCCATGGCGTCACGACGATCGTGGTCGCTGCACGGTCGAGCAACGGCTCGGCGCTGGCACGGGTGAGCACCCCGTCGTCGACCCCGACATGTTCGCAGGTCAGTCCGTCGTCCTGGACGAGGCGTCCGTGGTGTGGCGGTTCGCCGGCCACGTGCGTCGACTGCTCCCGGGTTCCGGTGGTCTCGAGCAGGCTCGCGGCACCGGCAGGCAGTTCGTCGACGTGCCAGGGCGCATCGGGTCCGTCCCCGCGTGAGTCGACGAACCGACGGGCAAGATCGAGCAGAGCCTCGGCCGCGTGGTTGACCGGGAGGACCTGACCCCAGGTCCGCGCACCGACCCGCACCTGGACCTCGGTCGCCGAGAGGGCGACGACGCCGAGGTCGAGATCGCGATCGATCAGATCGCCGCGACCGTCGTCGAGGACGAACAGGAACCGCCCGGTCAGGCCCGCGAGCGCTGGGTCGGTACGGATGCCTCGGTCGAGAGCCACGACCACCTGACGAAGGTCGGCACGGCCTCCGATGCGACCTGTCAGCGGTGACGCCATGATGTTGCGGACCAGCTCATGGCTGGGACTGGGCAGCAGTCCGGCCGCGGTGATCGCGTCGACCAGGCCGGCGGGAACGCAGCCGCCCCCATCCTTGAGCGAAGTGTGGTCGATGCCGCGCAACTGAAGATTGGTGCGCTTGGTGAGCAGGATCGTGCCGTCGGCCCATTCATCGGCGATGTCGACGAGCGCTCGGAGCGCGTCGGTCGCGATGACGCCGCCGGGAAGACGTAGCCGGACGATCGCGCCGTCGTCGGCGATCCAGGGTCGGAGCACCCCGGGGCAGCGGTCCGCGTACGTCCGGTTCACCGGTTCATGGTCGCACCACGATGTCGGCGATCGTCGGGGCATGGTCGGGGCCCACGATCGTGAAGTGATCGGCGTCCAGCTCGTCGAGCGTCGCCGGCCAGCCTGCTTCGACCCACTGGGTATGGGTCGCGTGGACCTGATCGGTCGGCGTCAGATCATCGCTCAGGCCGTGGACGAAGGCGACGGTGGTGTCGCGTGCGACGGGCGGGTCGGCCGCTGCGAGCATGGCGCCACTGATGGGGTCGATGCGCGGGAACGGAGCGGCTGCGATCAGGGCGGTCCGAGCCAGGCCGATACCGAGCCGTCGCTGGTTCAGCGTGATGCTGGCCGCCGCGATCCCGCCGAGCGACCAACCACACAGCGTCAGCCGATCCGGGTCGTGGCCCGCGGTCTCGCGGGCGAACCGCAGCGATCCGAACAGATCGGCGCGTCCGCCGTCCTCCGCGGTCGAGTCCCAGTCCGGGACGACGACCCGCCGACCGTGCGCCGCCACAGCGTCCGCCAGCGGGCGCAAGGCGTCTCGCTCGTTCGGGCCTCGTCCGTGCCACAACAACACCGTGGGTCCGTCGCCCAGCACCTCGGCCTCGCGGCCCGACGCGTACTCGACGACCACCATCGTGCCTGGTCAGGCTGCGTTCGCCATGACGACCATCATCACGATGACCAGGACCAGACCGAACACCGAAGAGATACGACCGAGCATGAACGCCGCGTCGCTGGGCTCGTTCATCTCGGGGTTCTTGTACTGCCAGGCCGACATTGCCTTCCAGGCGCCGCGCGGGTCGACGATCATCCACACGAACATGCCGGCCGGGATGAGTAACAGCACGATGAGGAGCCCCACGCGGCCATCATGCCAGTACCGCGCTGTCCTCGTATGGTCCAACGGCCCCGGCCTGGTGGATCGGGTCGCGCGTTGCTGTGACGGCGCTCACCGTGACGCCTGGGACGGTCGTCGACCTGCTACGGTGCGAGTGCCAGTCAAGCTCGCGAGAGCCAGGGAACCCGGTGAGACTCCGGGACTGACGCGCAGCGGTGTGGGTGACGGGCGGAGCACGAAGCCACTGGACTTTCGACGAGTCCGGGAAGGCGCTCCGTCTGCACGATCCCGAGTCCGAAGACCTGCTGGCCGTGGCCCGCCGGGTCACGACAACCGATGCGAGGCCCCGCGTACGGGTCTCCGGACTCGAAAGCGACACCCCTCATGTCACACTTCCATCGCGCCGCCCTGGCGACCGCCGTCCTTGCCGTGCTCGTCAGCGGATGCACCGGCGCACCCGAACAGGACCAGAAGGCATCCGCAGGTGGTGCCTACCCGGTCAGCGTCACCAGTTGCGAGTTCACCACGACCGTCGACGCGGCACCCGAGCGTGCCGTCACGATCTTCCAGGGCGCCACCGAGGTCATGCTGGCGCTCGGTCTGCAGGACCGGATGATCGGCACGTACGGCCTCGATGACGCTGTCGCCCCGGAGTACCAGAAGGCCTACGAGTCGGTCCCGGTGATCGAGGGAGACAATGCGCCGTCGCGGGAGTACCTGCTGGGCGAGAAGGCCGACTTCGTGTATGGCGCCTACATCAGCGCCTTCGACGAGAAGGCCGCCGGGACCCGTGAGGAGTTGAAGGACTTCGGCGTCGCCGCCTATGTGTCGCCGTTCAGCTGCGGCACGCCGGAGAAGAGCAAACGGGCCAGTTTCGAGAACGTGTGGGCCGAGGTCGAGGACATCGCGGCGCTCTTCGACGTCAAGGACCGGGCCGAGAAGCTGATCGCCGACCAGAAGGAGCAACTGGCCCGGATCGAGTCGGCCAAGGCCGGCGATGGCCTGGTGGTCTTCTGGTACGACTCCGGCGACAAGACGCCGTACGTCGGCGTCGGCACGGGCGCGCCGCAGGTCATCATCGATGCGGTCGGTGCGACGAACGCGTTCGCCGACGTCAAGGGCAACTGGGCCGACATCAGTTGGGAGAAGGTCATCAAGGCCGATCCCGATGTGATCGTCTTCGCCGACGCGGACTGGTCGACCGCCCAGGAGAAGATCGACTACCTCGAGAACGATCCGGCGCTGAGCCAGCTGCGAGCCGTGAGGTCCAAGCGGTACGTGACGATCCCGTTCTCGGAGACGACGCCGGGCGTCCGTGTGCTCGACGGCGCTCAGCACGTCTCCGATCAGTTGAGCGATCTCGGGATCGACTGACCATGGTGGCGATGACCGCCACAGCCCGACGTTCCCGTCCGAGCCTCACGGTCGTCGGCGCGTCCGTCGTGCTGGTCCTGTCGATGGTCGCGGCGCTCGGACTGGGAGCCGTCGCCGTCGCGCCGGCAGATGTGATCGAGGTCGTGGCCCGGCGCATAGGGCTGGGTGACTTCCACGTGTCGCTGATGGACGACCAGATCGTATGGCAACTACGGCTGCCACGGGTCCTGGCGGCAGCAGCGACAGGAGCCGGACTGGCTCTCGTCGGAGCCGTACTGCAGTCGTTGACCCGCAACGATCTGGCCGATCCGTACCTGCTGGGCATCTCCAGTGGCGCGTCGGTCGGTGCCGTCCTGGTGATCGTGCTGGGTGTGTCGGTCGCGGGATTGACCGGCTCGACGATGCTGACGGCGGGCGCCTTCCTGGGGGCGATGGCCGCGCTGCTGTTGGTGCTCGTGCTCGCGACGGACCGGACCGGCGCGTTGCCGCCGGCACGTACGATCCTGGCGGGCGTCGCGGTCGGACAGATCTGCACCGCCTACACGGCGTTCCTGGTCATGATCAAGGGCGACGGCGACTCCGCTCGACGCGTGCTGAGCTGGACACTCGGCTCGCTGGCCGGGGTGCGTTGGACGTCGGCCGTGGTGCTGGTCGTGGCCACGGTGCTGACCGCGTTCGTCGTGATGTCATTCGCGTCCGCGTTGGACGCCTTCGCGTTCGGCGAGTCCGCCGCCGGCTCTTTGGGCATCGATGTGACTCGCACGCGCTGGTCGCTCATGGTGGTCACGGCGCTGCTGGTCGCGCTGCTGGTGGCCTACACCGGAGCGATCGGCTTCGTGGGCCTGGTCGTACCGCACGTTGCGCGGATGTTCGTGGGCGTTCGGCACCACCGTCTGCTCCCGGTCAGTGCGCTGGTCGGGGCGTCGCTCATGGTGTGGGCCGACACGGTGGCCAGATCGGTGATGTCGGGGCAGGAGATCCCGGTCGGCATCGTGACCGCTGCGGTGGGTGCGCCGGTGTTCGCCTATCTGCTGAACCGGTCGAGGAGGCGCGCATGAAGGTCATGGCCGAACACGTGTGCTGGGACGTCGCCGGCCGCCGGATCGTCGACGACGTCGAGTTGGAATGCGAGCCCGGGACGATCACAGGCCTCCTGGGTCCGAACGGGTCGGGCAAGACGTCGTTGCTCCATGTGCTGGCCGGGCTGCGGCGGCCGTCCGAAGGTCGGGTGCTGGTCGACGGGGACGATCTGCATCGGTGGAGTCCTCGCCGACGGGCGAGGGTCATCGGCATGCTGGAGCAGCACGCCTCGACGGGACTGGAACTGACGGTGCGCGAGGTGGTCGAGCTCGGCCGCATCCCGCACCGTGGCCGCTGGCCGGGTCGCGCCGGTGAAGGCGCGACCGCGATCGAGCGGGCGATGGACATCGGGCAGGTCGCCGATCTCGCCGACCGCCGGTGGCAGACACTGTCCGGCGGGGAGCGTCAGCGCACCCAGCTGGCCCGCGCGCTGGCGCAGGAGCCCGCCGTGCTGGTGCTCGACGAGCCCACCAATCACCTCGACCTGGGCCACCAGATCGACTTCCTTCGGACGGTCCGCGGACTCGGGCTGACAACGATCGCGGCACTGCACGACCTCGATCTCGCGGCGGCATTCTGCGATCGCCTCGTGGTCATGGACTCCGGCCGTGTCGTCGCGGCCGGACCCGTGGAGGAGGTGCTGACCGCCGATCTGGTCAAGCAGGTGTACGGCGTCACGGCCCAGGTCGACCGGCATCGTGATGCCGACCGGCTCCAGGTGGTGTGGCACGCATGACCCACCGTGTTCTGGTGGGCATGTCGGTCCACGAGGCGCGCGAGCGCGATGCCCTGCAGCGACGCGCCGATGACACCGGCGCCAGTCTGGCCTTCCTGCAGCACGGTGAGCCGTCGTTGGTCGCCGAACTGGACCGGCTCGCGGCCGCCGGTGTGGAGCACGTGACGCTCGAACGCGTCGCTCTCGGTGGCACGGCTCCGGCGCGGTCGTGGCTGCGGCGGGTCGCCGGTCACTGGATGCGAGCGGGAGTGGACCGGCCCGCCGTCGTGATCGACGAGAGGCCGGTCACCGGGCGGGAGGCGCCCTTGACGTCGCCGGCCTGGGAGGCCGTGCCGGGGCATCGACAGCACATCTTCGTCTGTCGGGGTCCGCGGTGCTGGGCCCGTGGCGCGGACGAGGTCGCCGAGTCGCTCAGCGATGCGCTCGGTGAGGCCGGTCTGGAGGACGACGACGTTCTCGTGACCCAGACCGGATGCCTGTTCCCGTGCAATCACGCACCTGTGATCGTCGTCCATCCCGACGACGTCTGGTTCGGCTCGACGGACCCTGAGGACGTCGATGGGATCGTCGAGGCCCATGTCCGCGGAGATGTCCTGCCGGCTCGTCATCGACTGCCGCGACGGTCGCGATGAGGGCGTCCGGTTACGCTGAACCCGTTTCCTCGCTGCGGAGCCAGGAACCCGGTGCGAATCCGGGACGGTTCCGCCACTGTGAGCCCACCTGCCGACCGCGAGGTCGACGCAGGGCTGAGTCAGACACTGCCCGCAGCGAACCCTCACACCGTGTACGGCCGAACGGGGCGCGAACCCCGAGGAGGAACCCTTGACCCGGATTGCTGTTCTGTCGACGTCCGACACCGATCTGCTCTCGGCCCGAGCCAGTGGCGCCGACTTCATTCCCGGCAACCCCGTGCGTGGGGTGCCGGACCTGACCGGCGTCGATCTGGTCGTCGTGCGGGTCCTGGGCACCCCGGACGACGTGCGTGACCTGGTGCTGCCGCACGTGCCCGATGTCCCGCTGGTCGTGCTGGGTGGTGAGCAGGAGCCGAACGCCGAACTGATGGAGTTGTCGACCGTCCCGGTCGGCATCGCTGCGGACGCTCACCGTTATCTGGCCGAGGGCGGACCGACGAATCTGGCGCAACTGCACGCCTTCTTGTCCGACACGGTCCTGCTCACCGGCGAGGGTTTCGAGCCTCCGACCGTCCTGCCCGCGTGGGGTCTGGCGGATCGCCACCATCGGTCGCCAGCCGATGCGAGCCCCAGCGAGCAGCGGCGGGAAGGCGCTGGTGAGGCCGAGGGCTTGGGCGGGCTCAGCGGCTCACCCACGCCTACCTGCCCTCCTTCGTCGGGCTGGCGACCGGGGTCGGGCCCGCTGCCGCGTGTTGGCATCCTGTACTACCGCGCCCACGAGGCGTCGGGCAACACCGCGTTCGCGCATGCGCTCGCCGACGCGCTCGACGCGACCGGCGAGGCGGTCGGCGTCCCGATCTTCAGTTCGTCGCTGCGATCGGCTCCCGACGACCTGTTCGACGAGCTGGCCACGCTCGATGCCCTGGTCGTGACGGTGCTGGCCGCGGGCGGCTCGACGCCCAGCACGGCATCGGCCGGCGGCGACGATGAGGCGTGGGACGTCGAACGCATCCGAGCCCTCGACATCCCGGTTCTGCAGGGCCTGTGCCTGACGTCGAGTCGCGCCGAATGGGAGGCCTCCGAGGACGGCGTGACGCCACTGGACTCGGCCAATCAGGTCGCGGTGCCGGAGTTCGACGGGCGCATCATCACTGCCCCGTTCTCGTTCAAGGAGATCGACGAGGACGGCCTGCCGCACTACGTCGCCGATCCTGAGCGGGCCGCGCGCGTTGCGGGCATCGCGGTCGCTCACGCGCGGCTGCGGCACGTGCCGCCGAGCGAGCGCCGCATCGCGTTGATGCTGTCGGCGTATCCGACCAAGCACTCGCGCGTCGGTAATGCGGTGGGCCTCGACACGCCTGTGTCGACGATCCGCCTGCTCCGCGAGTTGCGGGATGCCGGTTACGACCTCGGCGAACCGGGAGAGGTCCCGGGTCTCGATCTCGACGATCCGACCGAGGCGGGAGATGCGTTGATCCATGCGCTGATCGACGCGGGCGGTCAGGACGAGGAGTGGTTGACCAACGCCCAGTTGACCGACGGTCACGTTCGCATCCCGGCCGACCGGTACCGAACCTGGTTCGCCGACCTCGATGAGTCTTTGCGCGAGAGCATCGTCGAAACGTGGGGCGAGGCGCCCGGTCAGCTGTTCGTCAACGACCATGACGAGTTGGTGCTCGCCACGATCCAGGCCGGCAACGTCGTGCTGCTCATCCAGCCGCCGCGCGGCTTCGGTGAGAATCCGGTCGCGATCTACCACGATCCCGATCTGGCGCCGTCGCATCACTATCTTGCGGCGTATCGCTGGCTGGAGGCCAGGACCGACGACGGAGGCTTCGGTGCGCACGCGATCGTCCACCTGGGCAAGCACGGTTCGATGGAGTGGCTGCCGGGCAAGAACGCGGCGCTGTCCGCATCGTGCGCGACCGACGCCGCGATCGGCAATCTGCCGTTGATCTACCCGTTCCTGGTCAACGATCCGGGGGAGGGCGCCCAGGCCAAGCGCCGCGCCCACGCGACGATCGTCGACCACCTGATCCCGCCGATGGCGCGCGCCGAGTCCTACGGCGACATCGCCAAGTTGGAACAACTGCTGGACGAGTACGCCAACATCGCGGCGATGGATCCGGCCAAACTGCCGGCCATCCGTCAGCAGATCTGGACCCTGATGCACGCCGCCGAGATGCATCGGGACCTGGGCCTGGACGACCGGCCGGACGATGAGGAGTTCGACGACTTCATCCTGCACGTCGACGGCTGGCTGTGTGAGGTCAAGGACGCTCAGATCCGCGACGGTCTGCACATCCTCGGTGCGGCCCCGACCGGCGAGGCTCGGGTCAATCTGGTGCTGTCGATCCTGCGCGCCAGCCAGATCTGGGGCGGCCAGGGCGGTGCCGTGCCGGGCCTGCGAGCCGCCCTCGGCCTGAAGGAAGGCGCCCTTCGCTCCGCTCACGCTTCGCTAGGGACCGTTGATGAGATCGAGACGCAGGCGCGCGATCTGGTGCAGGCCATGGAGGACGCCGATTGGAGCGTCGGCGCGATCACCGGGCTGACCGATGTACCCGACGTGAGACGCGTGCTGGAGTTCGCGGCGACCGAGGTCGTGCCGCGATTGGCCAGGACGACCGACGAACTCGACCACGTACTGCACGCGCTCGACGGTGGCTTCATCCCCGCCGGTCCGTCGGGTTCGCCGCTGCGCGGACTGGTCAACGTGCTGCCGACCGGCCGCAACTTCTACACGGTCGATCCGCGTGCGGTGCCGTCGCGGCTGGCGTGGGAGACCGGCCGCGCGATGGCCGACTCGCTGATCGAACGCCACCTGGCCGACACCGGCGAGCACCCGAAGTCGGTCGGTCTGTCGGTGTGGGGCACATCGGCCATGCGGACATCGGGCGACGACATCGCCGAGGTGCTCGCCCTGATCGGTGTCGAGCCGGAGTGGGACGAGGCGTCACGTCGTGTCAGTGATCTGCGCGTGATTCCGATGGAGGAGCTGGGGCGCCCGCGCGTCGACGTCACGGTGCGCATCTCGGGCTTCTTCCGTGACGCGTTTCCGCACGTCGTGGCGATGCTCGACGACGCCGTGCGGCTGGTCGCGGCTCTCGACGAGCCCGACGACCAGAACTATGTGCGCGCCCACGCGCAGGCCGATCTGGCCGAGCACGGCGATGAACGCCGCGCGACGACCCGCATCTTCGGTTCGAAGCCCGGTTCTTACGGCGCCGGGATCCTGCAGGTCGTCGAATCGGGTACCTGGCGCGACGACAACGACCTCGCCGAGGTCTACACCGCATGGGGCGGATTCGCCTACGGTCGCGATCTCGACGGTGCCCCGGCGGCCGACGACATGCGCACCAACTACAAGCGCATCGCGGTCGCGGCCAAGAACATCGACACCCGCGAGCACGACATCGCCGACTCCGACGACTACTTCCAGTACCACGGCGGCATGGTCGCCACGGTGCGCGCGCTGACCGGCGCCGAGCCCAAGGCGTACGTCGGTGACTCGACCACGCCCGACGCCGTCCGCACCCGCACGCTGCAGGAGGAGACGACGCGGGTGTTCCGTGCCCGTGTCGTCAACCCGCGGTGGATCGGCGCGATGCAGCGCCACGGTTACAAGGGCGCGTTCGAACTTGCGGCGACGGTCGACTACCTGTTCGGCTTCGACGCCACGGCCGGCGTGGTGCACGACTGGATGTACGAGTCATTGGCCAATGAGTACGTCCTCGACGAGGACAATCAGGCGTTCATGAAGAAGTCGAACCCATGGGCGCTGCGCGGCATCATCGAGCGGCTCGACGAGGCGGTCCAGCGCGGGCTCTGGGAGGAGCCGGACGCCGAGGTGATCGAGCGGATGCAACAGGTCTACCTCGACCTCGAGGGCGACCTGGAGGATCGGCACGAACCGTGAGGCGGGTGCGCATCGTCGGGATCGGCGCGGGAGGCCCCGATCAACTCAGCGTCGAGGCCGTCGACGCGCTGCGCGCCGCCGACTTCGCGCTCGTGGCCCGCAAACGAGAAGGCGATCCGCTCGAAGCGATCCGCCGCGCAGTAATCGCACGGCACGCACCGGATCTTCAGATCGTTCCGGTCGACGATCCACAGCGCGACCGTTCGGCGGGCTCGACCGCGACGACGGAGGGGTACGAAGGGGTCGTCGACGACTGGCACGACGCGCGAGCCGCCGCGTACGAAGACGTGCTCGAACGGCGCGACGGCGACGCGGTGTTCCTGGTCTGGGGCGATCCAGCGTTCTACGACTCCACGATCCGCATCGTGCGCAAGATCCTCGACCGCGGCACCGTGAGGTTCGAGTGGGACGTCCTGCCGGGGCTGTCGGCGCTGCAGGTGCTCGCCGCGCGGCACCGCATCGTGTTGCACGGCGTCGGCGAACCCGTGCTGGTCACGACGGCTCGCCGTCTCACCGAGGCCGTGGATTCCGGCGTCGAGAACATCGTCGTGATGCTGGTGCCGCGACTTGACCTGACCGGTCTCGACGACTGGCAGATCTGGTGGGGCGCGAATCTCGGCACCTTGACCGAGCGGCTCGTCGCCGGCCGCGTGGCGGACGTCGTCGATCAGATCGACCGAGCCCGCGCCGACGCGAAGGCCGACGCGGGCTGGGTCATGGACGTGCTGCTGCTGCGACGCCCCTGATCGGGCAGGATCAGTGATCTTCGACGCTGCGCGAGTCCGTCAGACTGAATGATCCCAGCGCAGCGATCGCGCCGACCGCGACCGCGAGCACCGCGAAGATGACGCGTTCACCATGGAAGAACGACGCGACGAGGTCGGGCGACCAGGTGCCGACCGGCAGCGACGTCGTGACGAGAGCGGCGATCAGCGTGCCGACCACGGCGGTACCGATGCTGGTGCCGACTTCCTGCGCGGTGTCGTTGAGCGCCGTGCCCAGCGACGTGCGGTTGTCGGGCATCGTGGCGACCAGGGCGACAGCGCAGGTCAGCATGACGGTCCGTAGGCCGGCGGTCATGATGACGATGCCGATCGCGATCATCAGATAGCCGTGGTTCACGGCGAACGCGAGCCAGCCCAATGAGAACGTCAGCAGACCGGCGCCGACCAAACAGGCGATCCGGTGGCCGAACCTCTTGACCATCGCCTCGGTGAACGGGTTCAGGACGAGCATCGCGATGATCATGGGCAGATTCGCCAGACCGGCCTTCATCGGGCTCCAGCCGTACGCGTACTGGAAGTGCAGGATCAGCGAGAACATCACTCCGGCCATCGCGATCGCGGTACCGACCTGGGCGATCGTCGCCCCACGCACGGTGCCGTTGGAGAACAGGCGCAGGT
>Ga0164243_10005623_pt1 | contig 19122 bp, 21 predicted proteins | sample OricompcompostOP_FD_108781 | JGI IMG/M metagenome (GOLD analysis project Ga0164243, IMG submission 108781) | Organic Plus compost microbial communities from Emeryville, California, USA - Original compost - Organic plus compost (OP) | ecosystem: Engineered > Solid waste > Mixed feedstock >... | reverse complement strand
GGGCACGGTGGGTCACCAGATGGAAGCCTGCACTCAACGCGTTCGCGATCACCTTCGCCGGCCGCATCGAGCAGGGAATCAACTAGAAATGCCGACCAGATCCACCGTTAATCTGACAGACCCGTTCCCTCAGGCGAGCGACCTCGATCGCAAGATCTTCGTCCGCTGAGGAAAGCAATCAAGACCACTTCATATGTATGTGATATACATATGAAGTGATGAATCTTTTGAGCGCGCTTGACGACGAGCTGGTGAGGATTCGTAGTGCGATGCGTCGGCCCGCATATCGCCGTCGCTTCCTCGAGGGGGTAGCGGTTGACGGAGGTATTACGACTGTTCGCGTCCTGAGGTCCGTCGAGCGGCTCGGTGCATCACAATCTGTATCGATTCGCGACGTCGCCGAATGGCTCGGAATCGAGCATTCGACCGCCAGCCGAGCGGTCGACACTGCCGTTCGGGCTGGTCTGCTCAATCGATTGGCGTGTGTCGACGACCGTCGAAAGGCCGTCTTGACCTTGACCCAGTCAGGTGTCGCCATCTTGGAGAAAGCATCACAGCAACGTCAGGACTTCTTGAGCCTGGTAACGGAAGGATGGGAAACGAGCGAGATCGAACGGCTCCTCCTCCTACTGGGCCGGCTCAATGATGACTTTGAACAAGTTCGGGTCGACACATGATGCGCAACCGACAAGACCGTTCAAGGCAGTCAGACCAGCCACGAGGTACCTGGCGCCTGATGCTCCATCCGGTGCTGGGACCGCTCTTCTTCGGCAAGATCATCTCTGCCGCCGGCATATGGATCCACAATATCGTCGCGGCCATACTCACTTACGAATTGACCGACTCCGTATTGCTCGTCGGCATGGTCAGCGCACTGCAATTTGCTCCCCAACTCGTCCTTGCTCCTCTCAGCGGGGCACTGGCCGACCGCGGACACGCGACATCACAGATCGTGCTTGGCCGCCTCGTCACCGCCTTGGGGTCCGGAGGGCTGGCTCTATGGACGTGGATCGGACCGGAGGTGAGCGGCGTTCGGGCCGCCGGTCCGGTACTTCTGGCGTCACTCGTTGTCGGAGTTGGCTTCGTTATCGGTGGACCCGCGATGCACTCCATCATCCCCTCACTCGTGCGTCGGTCTGAGCTCGGCGCAGCGGTGACGCTCAACACCATCCCTCTGACCACCGCGCGTGCCGCCGGACCAGCCCTCGGAGCCTACGTAGCATTGCACCTGGGTGTAAGCGTCGCATTTGCAGTAGCGGCCCTAGCCAACACACTGTTTTGCTTGATCGCTCTGCACGTACTGCCGAAGGACGTGCGGAAGCCCGGCAAGGTCGACGGTTCCATACGCGAGGGGATGCGCTACATACGAAGTGACCGTTCAATGGTCTTGTTGCTCTTAGGTATCGCGGCAGTTGCCTTCGGAGCCGAGCCTTCTTTGACACTCACGCCCGCTATCTCGACCGATCTCATCGGAACTACCGAGTTCACCGGCTGGTTGGCATCGGCCTTCGGCACTGGCGCGGGTGCGGGCTTTGCCGCCCTAGCCCTGCTGCGTCGAGGCTTTGGCTATCCGGTTGCGAGCGTCGCGGGCCTGAGCCTCATGGCCGCTGGCCTCCTATCGCTCTTGGTGGCTTGGCATCCCGCTTCCGCGATGGCCGGCTTCTTTCTGTGTGGAAGCGGGATGACGCTCGCCAGCACGAGCTTGGCCACACAGATACAACAACGTGCCCCCGAGGCTCTTCGGGGGCGGATCATGGCCGTCTGGCTGATGGCATCATTGGGTGCTCGTCCCGTGGCTGCAGCAATGGACGGGGCCCTGGCAGAAGCTCTCTCTGTACCCTTCGCACTGGTCGCTAGCGCAGGCATTGTCATAGTTTCGGCCTATCTGTGCAGGCCGTCACAGTTGACACTGCCCCTGCCGCAGGAGAGCACGTCGCGCGCTGACGCGAACCAGTCTGACGCCGCTCAACCCGCGACGTAGGTGCCCACGAGGCGCTGTTGGGCAAGCACGTGACCATCCATGGCGTCGATCACGTCGGCATACCGGACTCCCCACGGGAGCCCCAACGACACATCGAGTGCGTACAGCCAGAAGAAGTAGTGGTGGACGCCGTGCCCGACCGGCGGATTGGGGCCGTTGTATCCAATCAGGCCAGACGACAACTCACCCACGATGAATTCATCACCGCCGCCTTCGCTAATCCCGGAGACGTCAGGTGGGATCGAGCACACGATCCAATGAACGGCTCCGCGAAGCAAAGGTGCATCAGCATCAACACACGTCACCACCATTTCCGCCGTATCGGCCGGAATACCTGACCACGACAAGTCCGGAGATACGTTGCGACCTGCCCTGACATGATCCTGAGGAAGCGCAGCGCCAGACTCAAATGCGGTGCTCCACAAGCGCATGCTTACGCTGTCGCGAACGATAAGCTCGACATCACGCGTCATCGCGTCACACTACCGTCACGAAGGCTAGGGGACCGAGCGCGCGACGCCCTCCGAGTCGCGCGGCCACCAATTCGAACCGCAACCGCTCAGACCTTAAAGCGGATATGACAGAACTCATCAGCACCCCCGTCGAATACCCCCCGTGAACCCTCAAGCGCAAGTCGCGGCTGATCTGGATCTGGTTCAGCGCCAGCGCTCATCAGCTTCTTGAGTAGATACACCAGGCTGCCATCCAAACCTTCGTTGCCCATGACGATAGGCGCCCCGTAGCACAGGTGAGCACCTGCGCCGAAAGCAAAGGCGTGTGCTGAGATTCCTTTCGCGACAACGCGATAAGGATTGAACTCAAGCGCATCCGGCCCGTAGAGCTCACCATCGACTCCTGCGGGACCGGAGCGTATGACGGCTAGCTCTCCTTCAGCAACATGAGTGCCGTCTTGCAGATCTACATCCGCCGTGGCCCGCCTGGCGAAGCCGGGTGTCACGGGGTGCAGACGCAAAGCCTCATTGACAACATTAAGAAGGAACTCGTCATCGTCGAGCCTGGAACGGTCCTCCGGATGCCCATCCAGCCAGGCGAACAACTCTTCAAGCGCCCAAACAAGGCTGAAGGAGGACGTACGGACACCCGCGCCAAGCACAAAGATCGCTTCTCTTTGCCGGAGAGCGTCATCCTCCCACGCAGGATCAATCCTCTGCGCCATCAAGGTCAGCAGGTCAGATGGCAAATCCTCGTACGCCAGCTCGCCAGCCTCACACTTCTTGAGAAGCTCGAGTCGTCTCTCGTAGGCGGGCTGGTAGAACCGATGGGCGATCTGGGCTGATGCTCTGAGTGCCGCCTTTGCCAGTTCATTCGTTTCATCGAACGGCTGGAGGCTGTTGTCTAACGCGCTTTGCTTACCCGCGGTATAGTCGCGCAGCAAGACGAAAAGCTCTTTCGCGCCCTCTGATGTCGTGGCCGCATCGAAGCCAACGAGCGCCGCGGCGAGCTGCTGCGCGACCCTACGGGCGTGAGGCACGAGGTCCACGCGTACATACCCGTCGTCGTCGGGCTGAGCCAGTAGCTCCGCCAGGGCGGAGTCAGCCGTCGGGAAAAGGGCGGTGTCACGAAAGTACGTATGCCCACCTCGAGAGAGCAGGCGCGACATGGCCCGGCGCCGTGTTCGGTGTGCCGGTCCATCGAGTCGCACGACCGTGCCAGCTCTGAAATGTTCGTCACCTGGGCCGCCCGTGTCCGACGAGAGGTACGGACAGCGCCATGCCTCCTTGATCTCCCGTGTCCCAGTCACTTCAACGACTGGCACCGCATCCGTACTGTCGTAACTCATGTCACTCGCTCCTCGTCACGATGTCAGGTTGAGAACGTGTATCGGCCATCGTGAGCCGGCACCGCCAGTGAATTGTGCGCGCAGCACCAGGTTTCGACTCGTAACCCGCTTGACCACTGCCAGCGGCCGCGACAGAGCACAGCCACAAGTTCCATTCAGAGCTCTGGCAGCTTTCACGGTGCCGAGAATCCATGCGCGACCTTTCGAGCATCGCCCCTCTCGCCCGTTCCTGCCAGCACCGCAACCTTCGTCGCCATCTGACGCCGCTTCGTCATTCGCAGACGCCCTCGGCTCGTAGGGCAGAGACTTGTTGACCATCGAAACCAAGTTCGGCCAATACCTCGTCTGTGTGCTCGCCATAGCGAGGTATCCACTTAACCCGTGGAGGTGTCTTCGACATCAGGAACGGTGTCTTGATCTGTTTGACGGTTCCCAACGGTGCGTACTCGATCTCGTCGATGACGCCCCGGTGAATCATCTGCGGATCTGCCGCCACCTCGTCAAGATTCTCGAGCACCGCGGTGACGGCCAAATTCTCACGCTCGTTCAACTCCGTCCATTCCCGCTGCGTGCGCGACGCGAAAAGCTCAGTCAGCTTGGCCACCAACGAAGGATCCTCGCCAGCCTTGTACTTGAGTCCGATGAGATCATCGCGCCCGACAGCCTTACAGAATCGTTCCCAAAGCCAGGGTTCGCTTGGGCTGACCCCCACATAGCGACCATCCTTCGTCTCATACTGCCGAAAGCCGGCCCGATGGCCCGAGGAGAAAGATGTCGCACGATAGTCTTCCCCCAGCCATTGCGCATACGGCAGAGATCCGAGTAGAGGTAAGATCCCCGCGGCGATGGCCACGTCGATGTACTGGCCCTCGCCTGTGTTCTGCCGATGGAACAACGCACTCAGGACGCCAATGACTCCATTCAGCGCGCCGCCTCCGACGTCACCGACCAAAGCGGGAAGCATCGTCGGCGGCACTCCCTCAAGATGATTCTGAGCAAGCACCCCGCTGAGGCCCTGATAGTTCGGCTCATGCCCGATGTACTCGTTGTAAGGGCCGGTCTGTCCGAATCCGCTGACAGAGCAGTAGACGACCTGTGGATTGAACTCGCGGACCGTCTCATAGTCGACCCCAAGACTCTTCGCGGTGCCTGGCTTGTACGACTCGATGATTACGTCGGCGTCCTGCGCTAGGCGCCGGAACACCTCTTGCCCACCTTCAGTCTTGAGATTCAGGGTGATGCTCCGCTTGTTACGCTGGTAAAAGAGCCACCGCGAGCTGGTGTCGTCGTCAAGCCGGCTTTCCGCGGGACGGACCCCGCGCGGCATCTCGATGCATGTGATATCTGCCCCGAGGTCACCGAGAACCAATGAGGCGGCACGCCCAGGCGCGAAGAAACTCAGGTCCAAAACCTTCACGCCTGCCAATGCTCCAGGAGGGTTGACGTCGGTCATACCGAGTGCCCCCCATCGGGGTCTACCGCGCCAGCATCTAGGACCGTCCAGTGAGCCACTCGGCCAGGCACGATGACCTCCTGACCATCGAGCGTGCGCTGTCGGAAGAAGCCGCGATGCTCGAACTGCGGCTCGCGGACGACCTCGTCGGCCGTTCGGACGGGAGCCAGGGGGACCTTGAAGGTGGTAGCCAACTCCGCCAGCTGATCCTTGGTGTGTTCCATGAGCCAAGGGATGATGAGGTCGTCAACCTCGTCCGGATAATCCGTCGCCATCGCGAAGAAATCACGATATCGAGGGTCATCACCCCAAGCGGGACTGCCCATCATCGCCAAGAATCGATTCCAGTCGGTCTCCGAACGGCAGATAGTACTGATATACCCGTCCTTACACGGCAAAATCGTGTGAGGATAACGTCCGCTTGAACCAGGCGCCCTCAGACCATTGCGCTTAAGTGGAATCCCGAGGAACCTGTATGTAAGGGAGTACATGCGGATACACGCGGCAATAACGTCCGCCTCGGAGACATCCACGAACTCTCCGCCTTGATCATGCCCACGCTCGATCAAAGCGGCGACTGTTGCCCCCGCGGCATTCAGACCATGCTGCAGTGCTCCAATGCCGTAACTCATCGAAAGCGGCGCCTCACCGGGCATCCCCGTGATCGATGTCCACCCGCTGAGCCCTTGCGCATTGAGGTCACCACCATGCCAACCGCTTCCTGGTCCCGTCACCCCGAAAGGCGTCACCGCCACGAAGATGAGGTCGGCATTGCCACCACCCCACGACTCGTACTCCCGTCGAAGATCCGGGGCGGCGCCATCGCTGGGCTCGTAACCGCGAAGGACAATGTCGACCGAAGAGAATCGCGAGCGAAATGCTTCAGCTCCTACGGACTCGTGCACGGTGGTCTTGTCGGAATCGAGATACAAGGTTTCCGCGCGCGTGCGGAGGACAGCGTCTTCACCGGGCACGTCACGGGGGGCATGAATCTTGACCACGTCAGCACCTAGGTCAGCCAGGAGAGCTCCGCAGTAGCCAACACCCACCCCCGTTCCGTACTCCAGAACCTGGACTCCTGCCAGAGGTCGGCTCGCGATTCTCGAGGTCGTCGTGATCGTCGCGTTCGCACTCATCGCAAAACTCCTGCCGCATTCCAGACGTCGAGTTGTTCCGGCGTCGCACCGAGCAGTTCGGTAAGAATCTGGTTCGTGCTGGTGCCGATCGGCTCAGCCCACTCACGTCTACGTAGATCCAGATGGTCAAAATTCCAGGGGATTTCCGTCATGCGCAGACTGCCGGTACGGGGGTGCTGAAACTCCGTCCACAATCCTCTTTCCACCAAAGCAGGGAAATCATCGGCTTCGTAGATATCCAAGATCGGTGTGCATGATAAGCCATCAGCCTGCAGCCGCTCCCAGAGCGCGTCGCGCTTTTCAGTAGCGACGCAAGCAGAGATGATCGCATCCACCTCGCCTGAGGCAGCAATGCGGGATGCTCCAGTCGCGAAACGTTCCCGGTCCTTGTCGGCGATGCCGAGAGACGTACAAAGCACCTGCCATTCATCATCGTTCCATACCGCGAGAGCCACCCAGTCATCGTCGCCAGCCGTCCGGTAAACCCCATGCGGAACGGCCCGCGGATCGGAGTTACCCCGCGGACGGGGCACATCTCCACTCAGGCCGTACTCCGCAACGGCGATACCTGCCATCGCGGCGGACGCTTCGGTCTGGGACATGTCGATCATCGCGCCACGGCCCGTTCGTTCCCGTTCATACAGCGCTGAAAGCACCAGAAGGTTGCCGAAGTACGCCGCTACGACGTCGCCGACGGCACTCGCGATCTGAGGCACGATCCGCCCGTCCTCGTACCCTACGGTGCTTTCCACTCCGGCGGCAGCCGTCATCAGCGGCGCGTAAGCGCGTTGGTCGCGACGGGGACCGTCCGCCCCGAACGCACTCTGCGAGAGCGTGATAAGTCGTGGATTGCGCTGGGCGAACAACTGCACGCTCAGCCCGATACGCTCAAGCCACCCGGGCGCGTAGCTCTCCACGTAGACATCAGCCAGATCGATAAGACCACAAAAGAGTTCGCGTCCCTCCTCCGTCTTGAGATTGAGAGAAACACTGCGCTTTCCGCCGCTCATCTCCATCACACCGGGCGCTTCGAGGACATCTTCGGCCGTCTTGCCAGGTGGAGGCACGCGGGTCTTCCCAAAGTCGAGCTTCGTCCGGGACTCTACCTTGATCACCCTTGCCCCGAAATCAGCCAGCGTTCGCGTCACGAGCGGGCCAGCCAAACCGGGGCCGGTCTCGATGACCAACAGATCCTTGAACTTCACTTCATCTTCCTTCGTCGGCCGCCAATGCGGTGTGCACGTGGCGATGAACAGTCGTCCACCGCCAGCCAAGGGGTCTAGACCCGGTGCGCGGAGGACACCCTTCGAGTGTCAACGCGCCCACTGCCGTCCTCCCCATTCCCAGATGTCTGTGTCATCTCTCCACATCGTTTTCACCTTGGTATGTTTGTTCATTATGATTACACTAGATTGAGGGAGAGGCAACCATGGACACGCAACTATTCGAAGGCCTGCTCCCAGCGGACGGATGATGCGGCCACCACAAGCTGCCTGGAGATGGCCACGAAGGTGCCGGCCGACGGACATGAGAACGGCCCGCTGATGGGCCTCGAAAGGCCGAAACACGAGGCTTCATCTGATCCGGCAGACCACAATCGGGCAGATCGGGGGAAGCGCCGCCATCGTCCGCCGCGTCCGCAAACTGCGCCTGCGCCACCCGTCTGGGAACCAGCGCCTGAAGCCATGACCATGGGCAGAGCTTTAGCAGCCAAGGATCGCTAGTTCAGTGGAACCCTTTTAATCATCGGGACGCTACTCGCACACACCTTCTGCTCGAAGCTGTGCAATCTCCTCATCGCCGTAACCCGCTTCTCGGTACACATCGTCAGTGTGCTGTCCATATCTGGGGATCCAGCGCACTGTCGGCGGGGTCTTCGACATCTTGATCGGCGTCTTGATCTGCTTGACCTTACCCATTCCAGCATATTCGATTTCTGCGATAACCTCACGGTGTGCCATCTGCGGATCGGCTTCCACCTCGCCGATGTCAGACAACACCGCAGTAATCGCTATGTTCTCGACCTCGTTCAAGTCAGCCCATTCCTGACGGGTTCGGGTCAAGAAAACTTCCTTCAAGATCTCGACCAGTTCAGGCATTTCCGCATGGCTTGACTTGTATTGCGCGAGATCATCACGACCGATCACACTGCAGAAGCGTTCCCAGAGCCAGGGTTCGCTTGGACTGATAGAGACATATTTATCGTCCTTGGTGCGATACGTACGCGACCCGGGGCGATGACCATTGGAAAAACTTGTTGCCCGAACAGCCTCACCCATCCATTGCGCGTAGGGCAACGAACCCAGCAGAGGAAGGATACCGGACGCAATAGCAATATCGATATACTGGCCATCGCCCGTTTGCGTCCGATGATATAGCGCACTGACAATACCAATAACCGCATTGAGAGCGCCACCGCCGATATCGCCCACCAGCGCAGGCAACACGGTCGGATCATTTCCAGCAAGATGGTTGTGAGCGAGGATGCCGCTAAGGCCTTGATAGTTAGGCTCATGACCGATGTAGTCACGATATGGGCCCGTCTGCCCAAAACCGCTGACCGAACAATAGATCACGTTAGGATTTATAGCACGGACCGCCTCATAATCGACGCCCAGTCGCGTCGCGGTCCCCGCCTTATAGGATTCAATGACCACATCAACCTCGGCTACGAGGCGGCGAAAGACTTCCATCCCGCGCTCGGTCTTCAAATTGAGCGTAATACTCCGCTTATTTCGCTGGTAGAAAAGCCATCGCGAACTTTGATCGCTGTCGAGTCGACTCTCATCTGGTCTGATTCCTCGGGGCATCTCAACACAGACGACATCCGCACCAAGGTCGGCGAGCATCATGGAAGTGACACGACCTGGCGCGTAGAAACTGAGGTCAAGGACTCGCAGACCGCCGAGTGCGGACGGCTCGCGCTCCGAAGTCATGCCCCTCCCCCATAACGCGTTCCGGCACCGGCAGTGTTATGGCCCACTATTCGCCGAACTCGCGGATCTGGAATCGGGATCGCTCCCAACAGCGCTTTGGTATAGTCGGCCTGAGGAGTCTCGAAGACCTTACTAGCCGTACCTCGTTCAACCACCTCACCGCTCTTCATCACTACGACGTCATCTGCGATGTAGCGGACGAGAGCCATATCGTGAGAAACAAAAAGGATAGCAAAACCATTCTCAGCCTGAAGCCGACCTAAGAGATTAACGATCTGCGCACGAATGGATACATCCAGGGCAGCTACTGGTTCATCACAAACCAACACATCAGGCTGCACGGCAAGGGCCCTCGCAATCGCGACTCTCTGTAGCTGACCGCCGGAGAACTCATGGGGATAACGCTCCATGTGTCGTTTATTCATGCCGACATCGGCGAAAAGCTCAGCGACACGTGAAGCTCTGTCAGAACGAGACATATCGAAATGAACCAACAAAGCCTCTTCCACGGCCGATCCCACGGTTTTTCGAGGGTCAAGGGACGAGAAGGGGTCCTGAAAGATCATCTGGATACGGCGCCGTAAAATTCGCAACTGATTTCGGCCCAAAGTTGAGAGATCAACCCCGTCAAACGTGACCGTTCCGCTGTCCGCCTCGACCAACCTCATCAGCAGACGGGCCAACGTCGACTTTCCCGCACCGGACTCTCCAACCACGGCGATAGTTCTTGCTTTCTCAATATCTATACTCACAGAGTTGACCGCGGTCTCATACTGCACTGATCTTGGAGTCAATCCGCGCTTAATGACGAACCTTTTAGTAAGGTCGGTTCCTTGGAGAAGTAGGCTCACACAATCCCCCGAAGTGCTAGGTCCTGGGCACGAACACACCGGCAATCGTTCAAGGCCTGTGTATGCATCTCTGGCACCTCTGCCACGCACAAAGGCGACTGAACATAAGCACATCGTGGGTGAAAGCGGCAACCTTGAGGACGATCGTCCAGGCCCGGGGGCACACCCTTGATAGTCAATAGTTCCTGCCGCGTGCTCCCGGACTGAGGGAGTGGTATCGACTTCAATAAGGCTTCCGTGTACGGGTGCGCCGGCCTAAGGAAAAGGTCCATAGCCGGGGCCCTTTCGACGACTTGCCCGCCGTACATAATGGCGACCTCGTCGCACATTTCAGCGACAATTCCAAGATCATGGGTAATAAATAGTACGGTCAAACCCATTTCGATCTGCAGCTCACGAATAAGCTTAAGGATCTCGCGCTGAATTGTCACGTCCAGTGCCGTAGTCGGCTCATCGGCGATGAGCAACCGGGGTTCGCACGATAACGCGAGGGCGATCATCACCCTTTGACACATTCCACCACTGAGCATATGCGGATAAGCGTGGGCCCGTCGCTCAGGCGATGGTATCCGGACCCGATCGAGCATCTCGACCGCGTGCCGCCAACTCCGCTTTCGACTCCAGCCCCTATGGCGTCGAACCACCTCCGCGATCTGCGCTCCGACGGTGAACGAGGGATCAAGGCTGCGTCTAGGCTCTTGGAATATCATGGCTAGGTCGAGACCGCGAACACTGGCAAGTTGACGCTCGCTCATAGCGACCAGATCGCGACCCTCCAAGAGAACCCGTCCTTTGGTGATGCTGCCCGTGGGGGGACGGATAAGACCAGCAATCGCCAGCGCCGTCGCAGTCTTGCCTGATCCTGACTCGCCGACCAGTCCGAGGGTCTTACCGTTGCCAATCGTGAAGTTGATGTCCTCCACCACAAGTCGTGGGCCACTGTCCGTCTGGATTTCGACGGTGAGATCCTCAACCTCGAGCAGATCAGGCAGACCATCCGCACCGGGGGATTCATCGAAGACGTCTGTGGCAAAGGACTCAGCAAAGACTACCTCTTCTGACACGTGTCTGCTTTCCACTCCTGATGCTCGCTTCATCGTTGACTCCTTCGTCCGGCAACCACATCTCTCAAACCATCTGCGACGTACATGAAGGCCAACACCGTCACGACGATCGCCACCGCAGGCGGGATCAAGGCAAAGCTCGAGTCGTATATATACGCAAAGCCGCCTTGCACCATCCCGCCCCAGCTCGGTATCGGCGGGCGGGCGCCAAGGCCCAAGAAGCTCAGCCCTGCCTCCGCCATGACTGCGTGTCCTGCCGCGACCGAGGATTCGACGAGAAGCGGGCCGCTCGCATTGGGCACCACGTGCTTCAACAAAATCCGAGATCTCGAACAACCGAGCGCAGTGAGAGCTTCGACATAGAGCTCCTTGCGAGCAGAAGCGCTGGCAGCCCGGGCCAACCGGAAGAATCTCGGCGATGAAACCAGCCCAACCGCGATCATCGCGTTGGTGAGTCCTGGTCCCAGCGCGCCGATGACCGCGAGAGCCAGAACGAGCGGTGGCAAGGACAGCAAACCGTCCATAAAACGAGAGAGTGGGGCATCGAGGAAGCGGCCCCCTCCTCCTGCGATGAGCCCCAGAGCAACGCCGAGAACCAGGGCTATGCCGACCGCTATCGCTACAGCGGTGAGCGAAGTCCGGCTGCCGATGATAAGTCTGCTCAGAGTATCTCGACCAAGCGCATCTGTACCCAACCAATGCGCCCAAGACGGACCTTGCAGACGTACTGCCGTGTCAACGCCATACGGATCACTTGGCGTCAACCAGGTTCCCATCAGCGCAACACTAAGCACTAGCAGTAAGAATACCATAGAAATAAAGGCAGCCTTATTGCTAGAAAAGCGACGGAGCGCGCTAGCAGGACGAGATCCGCCCGGTTCTTTAGGATCGGAGTTTTGGATTAACGTAGCCATAGGAAATGTCCACCATTAGATTGACAATGAGAACCAGGACGGCTGTCAGCAATACCGCGCCTTGAACCACAGGAATATCCCTTCGAAGGACAGCCTCTACAGCGACTGACCCGTACCCTGGAAGCGCGAAGACCCGCTCGACAATAACTGCCCCACCGAGGAGGTGGGCGGTCTGAAGACCCAAGACAGTCAGAATCGGGGCCGCAGCGTTTCGACCGGCGTGCTTCCCGAGAACTGCGCGCTGACGCAATCCCATCGCTCGAGCAGTACGCACGAAATCTTGCTCCAAAACGTCGGTCATGGCGGCCCGAATCTGCCTGGCGAGGTGACCCGAAAGCCCGATCCCCAGGGCCAAGCCAGGCAGTAACATATGCTCGGCCCAACCGATCGGGTTCTCAGTGAACGGAACATATCCCGTGGCCGGCAAGACTCCGAAATGCAGAACAAAAATTATGACGAGTAAGAGTCCCGACACAAACTCGGGCAGCGCTATAGAAATCGAACTGATCAGCGTCACGCTCCGGTCTAGAAAACGGCCACGATTGAGTGCCGCCGTGATTCCGAGCGGAATAGCAATGGCCAGTGCCGCACTCAGGCCAACGATAGTTAAAGATATCGTAATGGGCAGCGCGGTAACCAGGGAATCCAACACGGACCCACCATTTACCCATGAAACACCGAGATCACCCTGAAGCGCGGACCAAACGTAAGATCCAAACCGTTCGAGCAGCGGCGCATCAAGATTCAATCTTTTCGTCGTAGCTTCAACTACTTCGGGCGGCGCAAACTCTCCGGCTACCGATTGAGCTATGCTTCCGCCTTGGAAGTCGACTAGCAGCATCACGAGGAAAAGGACAACCAGAAGCACAGGGATCAGGGCAAGAATCCGGTGTGTGGCCAGTTTCAGCATGTCCCACCTCCATCGCACACAGTCGCAGTCATAATTGCTAAGTTAGCCGTCTTCGTGGGAGATGTGGCCCCCGCTTGACTGGAGTAGATCCAACCAAGCAGGAGCCACAATCCGAGATCATCGGTACATCTTGACCTCCGCAAGGGCGGTTTGTCTGGTCAGCATGGCTCTCGCTGAGTCGGGGTTCTCCACTCCGGGAGCCGACAAGGCGGCGTCGTAGAGAACACACAGCGGAATGCCTCCGACTCGGTTCTCGTGGATGATCCGGCTGATGTCCTGGTACGCATCTTCGCGCGCGGGGTCCGAGAGGCTCAAAGACGCAGCTTGGGTCACCTTGTCTTCCAAGTCTCCAGGCAGCGAACCGAACGTGTCACGGCCGAGGAACTGCGCAAGAATCGAGGTGGGATCCGGCGCACCCGGCAAACTCGCCAAGAAGGCATCGTACTTCCCGGCGCGGTATTCACTTCGTGCCTGTACGGGATCGTAGGGAACGATCTCGACCGTGACGCCAATTTCCTTCCAAGCAGCCTGGATGATCTGGACAGCGGCAGTGACGTCGCTCACGGTCGGGCTGAGCAATGTGATCGACAAGTCGGTGACGTCCGCATCGGCCAGCAGGTCTCTTGCCCGCTCAATGTCGAACTCCGGGTCAAGCTCGTCAGGCACGTGACCTTGGACGCTTGGAGTGAAGATCTGGTCGCTCGCTTCACACGTGCCCTCGAAGGCCCCGACATTAAGTGCCTCGCGATCGAGCGCAATATCCAAGGCCTCACGCACTCTAGGATCAGCGAGTTCCGGGTTGTCGGCGTTGAGGTACAGCGTTCTCTGCGCCTGACTGACGAGTTCCAAGAGAGTGCCGTCACCGTCGTCGGCGATGTCTCGCGCTTGCCCGAGGGTCGTGGGTTGAAGGCGAGCGATGTCGAACTGTCCAGAACGGAAGCCATTGATGGCGGCATTGTCATCCGAGACGACATGGATTTCGATCGTCTTCACGAAACCCTTGTTCTCCGGATCCCAATAGTCCGGAAAACGTTGATACGTGTTCACGCTCGAGGTTGAAGACTCCAACTCGTAGGGACCAGTGCCGACGGGACGCGTCGCGGGATCCTGATCGAAGGCGGCGGGGCTCACCAGCATGCCCGGCACACCAGCAAGATCGTGCAGCAAGCCTGAACTGGGCTCCGACAGATTGAAGACAACAGTCGAGTCGTCGGGGGTCTCGACTGAATCGATCACCTCATATGTCGAGCCAATCGTCGACTCGGGCAGCGTCTGCGCTCTCTCGACGTTCGCTGCGACCGCTTCGGCGTTGAAAGGCGTGCCGTCCTGGAACTCGATACCCTCGCGCAACTCGAAGGTAACCTGAAGACCGTCGTCGGAAACCTCGAAAGACTCGGCCAGGGCAGGCGAAAGCACCATGCTTTCGCCGTCCTTCTCATACGTCAGCAATCCTTCATAGATGGGAGCCATAACAGCGTAATCAGCGGTCGGGCTGCTCATCTGGACAGGATCGAACAACGCATTCGGCGTGGGCGTGGCATACCTAAGCACCGCATCCCGGTTGAGTTCGCCGCTCGCGGAGCCATCCTCCGAGCTGTTCCCACATGCGGCGACAGAGCAGGCAAGCGCGAGCACCGCCACAGCGACAGTGACCTGCCGTCCTCGACGATGCGACCTAAAGACTCGCTTCATTTCAAACCTCGATGTCATATCGTTCGGATGAAGTTCGGAGACTCCGAGTAGGTCCGACCCAAATCCATGCTAGTGATCCGAATCATAGTCACAGATTTCGACGAGTGGCAAGGGCGCGGCCAGAGTCACGGAAAATGCCCGCGAGACACTCCCTCGACTCACCCCCAAGAAGGTCCTCAGGAACTTTGTGCCAGAACGTACGCCAATGGGTCATGGTCGTCGGGTGCCTCAGTGGCGGAGGGGGCCGTCCGGATGGCGCGCCGGATGACGGTGACGGCCGCTCGCATGGGCGCTGAGTGCGTCATCACAGGTAGTCACGCGGGCCCGCTGCGACCAAGACTTCCTTGAAGTCGCGGTTGCGCCAAGCGTTGAACCGCTCGTTGACGGCCGTCTTGGGAATCTCTTGGTGCTGATCACACCTGAGCAGCCAAAGCTCATCGAGCAGCTCGCAGGTCCTGTTCGAATCGTATCCAGCGTCGAGACGCAGCCGCCGTCACGCCTTCTGAGGTTCCCCCCGGACCGTAGAGGCATCGACAATGAGGATCGAGATGCCAGAGAAGCGGAAGAAGTACGACCGGGAGTTCCGTGAGGGAGCTGTCCGGATCGTCGAAGAGACCGGGAAGCCGATCGCGCAGGTCGCTCGTGACCTGGGCGTGGTCGAGGGCACCCTGGGCAACTGGGTCAAGCAGGCCCGAGACGCCCGGGAGGGCAACGGTGAGCTGACCAAGGACGACATCGAGAACTCAAGCGGCTCCGTGCCGAGGTCGCCGAGCTCCGGATGGAGCGTGATGTCCTCAAGCGATCCGTGGTCCTGTGGGTGAAGGAGGCGACGAAGTGAGCGTGGCACGCTTCATCGCCGACCAGAGGACGCTGTACCGGGTGCCGCACACCGTGACCTGCCTGCTGCTCGGCGTGAGCTTGGCGTGGTTCTACAAGTGGCGCGACCGGGCGTTGGGCCCGGCTGCGTCCAGTGGTCTGTTCACGGCTATGGACCGGCGCCGCGACACCATCGACCGGGCGGTGCGGGTGATGTTCACCAAGAAGCGCGGACTGCATGGCTCCCCGAGGTTGCACGCCGACCTGGTCGATGACGGGTGGGAGGTCAGCGAGAAGACGGTCGCGGATTCGATGCGCCGTCAGGGGCTGGTGGCACGGCGGATCAAGCGCAGGAACGGCCTTACTCGGCAGGACAAGACCGCTGCGAAGTTCCCCGACCTGCTCAAGCGGGACTTCACCGCGCAGCGTCCCAACGCTCGCTGGGTTGGCGATATGACGGAGATCCCGACGGCTGGCGGGAAGCTGTACCTGGCGACGGTGATTGACCTGTACTCGCGTCGGCTGCTCGGCGCTGCGACCGGTCTGCACCCCGACGCCGAGCTGGCGTGTGCGGCGATCAAGATGGCCGTCGCCGCCCGCGGCGGTGTCGATGCCGTCAACGGCCCTGACTGGCGCGAGGACGAGAGCCAGCGCGTCATCTCCCACACCGACCGCGGCTCGACCTACACCGCGAACGCACACACGAAGCTGTGCCGCCAGCTCGGGATCCGGCAGTCGATGGGCCGGGTCGGGTCGTGCTTCGACAACGCCGCGGCCGAGGCGTTCTTCAGCTCGTTGGAGTGGGAGGTCCTCTCACGCCACGAGTTCGAGACCACCCGCCAGGCCCAGGCCGTCGTCCTGGACTGGTGCTACGGGTTCTACAACCACGAGCGCCGGCACAGCTCGGCGGGCATGATGAGCCCCGTCAACTACGAGACCACCGCGGCCCCCAACCGGGAAGCCGCATAGAGAAGCCCTCCACGATTCGGGGGGAACCACAAGAGGAGCAACTCGAAGCCGAGGTGGTCGAACTGACCCAGGCGCTCGGTGAGGCTGCCGTTGAGATCCGGGTCTGGAAGAAGAGTGCCGAGGGCCGGTTGGGCCCTTCGAGGACCTCGAGGTGATCCGGGCCGAGTCTGGGATGTCGACCGCGAGGTGGTGCAGGAAGCTTGACATCCCGGAACGGACCTGGCGACGTTGGCAGGCCAAGACCAGGACCGGTGGACAGGCCAAGGGGCCGTGGCCGCAGCCGGCACGTGACGGTGCCCGTGATCGCGTGCTGCATCACGCCAGGAAGCATTCGGCGTGGGGGCATCGCAAGATCTGGGCGATGGTCCGCCACGACGGGCACGTCGTGAGTGAGGCGACCGTGCTGCGGCTGCTGCGCGACGAGGGCCTGATCCTGCCCGCTCATTACCAGCGGGAACGCCGCAAACTGGCCGAACGTCGCAAGGCAGCGTTCGCCAAGGAACCGACCGGCCCGAACCAGGTCTGGCAGCTGGACTTCTCCGAGTTCGAGACCACCACTGGCGGCACGTGGCGGCTCGCCGGGTGTCGTGACTACTGGTCCAAGTACGAGCACCCGTTCCACGTGTCACCGACAGCGAACCAGTTCGACGCGATCGACGCGGTCGAGCTCGCGTTGGCCGACTACGAAGCCATGTTCGACCACCCGATGGTCGATGACTGCCAGGTCGATGACCAGACCGGCGAGATCAAGCCGGTGGTCACAATCGTTACGGACAACGGTGGCCCGTTCCGGTCGTTCCGGTTCGAAGCGTTCATCGCTGGCCGGCCCGAGCTCCACCACGTCCGCACCCGAGTGCGAACCCCCGGGCAGAACGGGTCACGCGAGCGCGGGTTCGGCACCCTCAAATACGAGCGGCTCTACATCGACGAAATCGACGACGCCCTGATCCTCGCCAAGCGCGCCGAGGACTACCGGATCGAATACAACGAAGTCAGACCCCACGAAGCCATCGCTTGGAACCGGCCCCAGGAGGTGCACCTGGGCCTCGCCGACCCGACCATCCCGACATTTCAAACCAAGGAAACCCTGCCAAATTCTTGACGCGGGACACGGCGGTTGGAGCGGGAGAACCGGGAACTGCGCGAGGCGAATGCGATCTTGCGGGACGCAGCGGTTTTCTTCGCTGGAGAACTCGACCCCCGACGCCGCTGATCGTCGGCTTCATTGATGAGCAGCGCGCCAAAGGCCGCGCGGTCGAGTCGGTCTGCGAGGTCCTGCGTGAGCAGGACGTCCAGGTCGCCGCGCGAACCTATCGGGCGTGGAAACGCGCCCAGCCCAGCAGGCGCGACTTGGCCGACGCGGTCATCATCGACGCGTTGCTGGCGACCGTGGACACACCAGAAGGTATGTATGGGCGGCGGAAGATGACCGCATATCTGCGCAGACAGGGCCACGACGTGTCCCAGCGGCGCGTTGACCGGCTGATGGGTGATCTGGGCATGAACGGGCGCGTGCGAGGTCGTGACGTGCGCACCACGATCGCGGACAAGAACGCTGAGCGTGCACCGGATCTACTTGACCGTGATTTCACCGCAGACAGCCCGAACCAGCGATGGGTGGCCGACTTCACCTATGTGCGCACTTGGGCCGGGTTCGTCTACGTGGCGTTCGTGATCGACTGCTTCTCCCGCGCGATCGTCGGCTGGCACGCGGCCACGAACAAGACAACCCCACTGGTGACCACAGCGTTGCGGATGGGCCTTTGGCGGCGTGACCGAGACGGGCAGCCTGCCACCGACGGACTCATCCATCACAGCGATGCCGGATCGCAGTTCACCTCTGTGAGCTTCGCTGAAACCCTCGCCCTGGAGGGCATCGCCGCATCGATCGGATCGATCGGCGACGCATATGACAATGCGCTGGCCGAGTCCACCATCGGACTGTTCAAGACCGAAGCGATCCGCGAGGATTCCCCGTTCCGCGACAGTCCGCTGCGCACCGTCGACGACGTCGAATGGGTCACCGCCGAATGGGTCGACTGGTACAACACCAGACGCCTGCACTCCACTCTCGGCGACATTCCACCCGACGAGTACGAAGCCAGCCACTACGCTGGCATAAATCAGCCAACTCAACCAGAGTTGACCCCCGCAGGGACTGCTGCACGGATAGGTGACATCTGATCTGTGGTGCCGAAGGGTGCCGCTGGAAGGATGTGCACTATGCCCAAGCCCTATCCCCGCGAGTTCCGTGACGACGTGGTTCGTATCGCGAGGAACCGTGAGCCGGGTGTCCATCTCAAGCAGATCGCTGCCGACTTCGGCATCAGCGAGTCGTGCCTGACGAACTGGATGAAGATCGCCGACGTCGAGGACGGTGTGAAGCCGGGAACGACCACGGTTGAGAACGCCGAGAACCGCGAGCTGAAGAAGAAGATCCGGCTCCTGGAGCAGGAGAACGAGGTCCTGCGCCGTGCGGCCGCGTACCTGTCGCAGGCCAACCTGCCGGGAAAATGATGTACCCGCTCGTCCGCGAGCTGGCCGTCGACGGGATCCCCGTCACGGTGACGTGCCGGGTGCTCAAGATCGCTCGCCAGCC
>Ga0164243_10005622_pt1 | contig 19124 bp, 18 predicted proteins | sample OricompcompostOP_FD_108781 | JGI IMG/M metagenome (GOLD analysis project Ga0164243, IMG submission 108781) | Organic Plus compost microbial communities from Emeryville, California, USA - Original compost - Organic plus compost (OP) | ecosystem: Engineered > Solid waste > Mixed feedstock >... | reverse complement strand
TTCCCATCGTCCTCGGCACCGAAGCCGCCGCGCTCGATGCCGCACGTGCGTTGCTCGAGCTCGGCATCTACATCCCTGCGATTCGTCCGCCGACGGTGCCGCCGGGAACATCGCGACTGCGGCTCACGCTGTCCGCGGCGCACGACGACGAGATGATCGCGCAGCTGAAGTCGGCGCTTGGACGCGTGATCGAGGGCATGCAATGAATCGTCCGCGACATCTGTGTGTCATGGCCGGAACGGGCACGGAAGTCGGCAAGACCTGGGTGACGTGTCGGCTGCTCGAAAGCGCGCGCAAGCGCGGCCTGCAGGTCGCGGCCCGCAAGCCTGCGCAATCGTTCGAGGCGGGTCAGCCCACTGATGCGGAATTGCTCGCTGAGGCGACGGGCGAAGCTTTGCATGCCGTGTGTCCCGAGCATCGCTGGTATGCAGTGCCGATGGCGCCGCCGATGGCCGCGGACGTGCTCGGCCGCGAACGGCTCTTGCTCGACGATCTGATCGCGGAGATACGCTGGCCGAGCGGCGTTGATCTCGGGTGCGTCGAGATCGCCGGCGGATTGCGATCGCCGATCGCGCACGATGCGGACAACGTCGAGCTGATCGAGCGCATCGGCCCGGATGCCATCGTGCTCGTCGCGGATGCGGGGCTCGGTACGATCAATTCAGTGCGGCTGTCGCTAGCGGCGTTGGCGGGCAGGCGCGTTCATGTGTATCTGAATCGGTTCGATGCGACGAACGAGCTGCACGTGCGCAATCGTGCGTGGCTCGTCGACGTGTATGGGGTGGATGTGAGCATCACGCCGGACGCGCTGCTCGAGCGCTTCCGCGCGTGATGTGCCGTCGTCCCGACGGAAGTCGGGACCGCAGTTGGCACCGTCCCGTCGTCCCGACGAAAGTCGGGACCGCCATTGGGTAGGGTGCCAATGGCGGTCCCGGCTTTCGCCGGGATGACGGCGTCGCCGTCACTTTCGCCGGGATGACGGCAACGCGCCGTCACTCCGTATCCAAGAACAACGCCGGATCCACCATCGCTCGATTCAGCGCAATCCCCCAATGCAAATGCGGCCCGGTGACCCGGCCGGTCGCGCCGACCTTGCCGATCAGCTCCCCCGCCTTGACGCGGTCGCCGAGCTTCACCGCCATGCTGTCGAGATGGCAATACATCGTCACGAGCCCATACCCATGATCGATGTACAGCGTGTTGCCGTTGAAAAAGAAATTCCCGGCCTCGACGACGATGCCGTCCGCGGGAGCGACGATCGGCGTGCCCGTCGGCGCGGCGATATCCATGCCCGTGTGCGGATTGCGCGGCTGGCCATTGAACACGCGGCGTGAGCCGTAGGAATCCGAGCGTCTGCCTTGCACCGGCGGCACGAGCTGCAGCGCCGGGACGCCGCTCGCCGTGAACAGCGACAACGCCGCATTGGAGCGCGCCTGTTCTTTCTCGATCCGCTGCAGATCCTCGGGCGGCGGATTGACCTGACGCTCGTTCTTGATCGTGAGGTTCTGGGTGCGATAGCGCTTGTCGAGAATCTCGAAGCCGACTTCGAGCGGCCCGTCCGCGGACTTCACTTGCAGCTTCTGACGACCGGGCTTCGCGGCGAGCGGAATGCCGACGATCGCGACCCATTGATCATCGCGCTTGATGACGGCGGCGCGATGACCGTCGTATTCGACGACGGGTGCTTCCTTGCCGCCCGGCACGGTCACATAGGCGATGCCGCCCGGAACGCGGCTTTCGCGCGGCAGGGCTCCAGCATCGGCAGCCACCAAACAGGTCATCGCAAGCAGCGCTGCTGCCGACCCCATCCAGCGTTTCATTCGTTTCGATCTCCAGAGCCTTCGACGCGTGCGCGGACGATTCCTTTGGCAAGCCGCGCTTCGATGAGTTCGCCGCTCGAGAGCTGCGCGGCATCGGTGACGACATGGTTCGAGGAATCCGTCACGATCGCATAGCCTCGCTGCAGCGTCGCGAGCGGGCTCACCGCGTTCAGCCGCCCGCCCGCGAGGTCGAGTCTCGAACGCAGCCGTTCCAGCCGCTTGCGCATCGCGCGTGTGATGTGCGCATCGCTGAGCTCCATGCGCCGTTTCGCGTGAGCGAGCCGAAGGGCGGGGGAGGCGTGCCGCAGTCCCGCCGCTGCGTGCGCGAGCTGCGAGCGGTGCTGCAGCAATCCATGCCGCATGCCGCGCAACAAGCGCTGCTCGAGCTCATCCAACCGCTGAGCGCGCTGACGCAGCTCGACACCCGGATGCAACTGCGCGAGGCGGCGGTTCAGCCACGTCAGTCGGTCCGAGCGGCGTGCGACTTGCCGCTCCAATGCGGCGACCAGTCGCCGCGCCTGCTGCGCGAAGCTGCGGGTCCATTCACTGCAATCGGGGGCCACGCGCTCTGCCGCGCCCGACGGCGTCGGCGCACGCACGTCGGCGACGAGATCCGCGATCGTGAAGTCCACTTCATGTCCAACGCCGCTCACGATCGGAATCGCGCATTCGTAGATCGCTCGCGCGACGATCTCCTCGTTGAAAGCCCACAAATCCTCGAGCGATCCGCCGCCGCGGGCGAGGATCAGGACATCGCACTCGGCGCGCGCGGAAGCGGCGCGAATCGCTCTCGCGATCTGGGGCGCCGCGGCCGCACCTTGCACGGGCACGGGGTAGATCAACACCGGGATCGTGCAGAAGCGCCGCTTCAGAATGTGCAGCACGTCCCGAATCGCGGCGCCGGTAGGTGAAGTAATGACGCCGATCCGGCGCGGCATTTTCGGCAGCGGCCGTTTGCGCTCGGTCGCGAACAGGCCTTGGGCGGCGAGCTTTGCCTTCAGCAGCTCGAATTGACGCCGCAGCGCGCCTTCGCCGGCTTCCTCGATGTGATCGACGAGGAACTGATAGTCGCCGCGGGCTTCGTACAGGCTCACGCGGCCGCGGATCTGCACGTGCATGCCGTCTTTCGGTGTGAACGGGATGAGTTGATTTTTCTGGCGGAACATCGCGCACCGCAGCTGCGCGGCGTCGTCTTTCAGCGAGAAATACCAGTGGCCCGAGGAGGGCCTGGAAAGATTGGACATCTCGCCTTCGACCCACAGCGCTCCGAAGCCGCGCTCGAGCATCATTCGGGCTTCGCGGTTGAGCCGCGACGGGGTGTAGACCTCGCGCGTGTTTTCGCGCGTGGCCGGCGGCGGAGGAGGAGGCGCCGAGAAATCGAACTCGTAGGAGGACATGGGCGGAAGGCTACAGCGGGGAGGGCTTCCGGGCTACGCCCCGGCCGCGATTTTCGGTTTACCGCCGACGCTGCCGCGCGTACAATGCCGCGCTTTATTTTCAAGCCCTAAAGGCGAGTGCCATGCGTATCCTCGAGGAAGCGCTCACCTTCGATGACGTTCTCCTGGTTCCGGCGTATTCGGAAATCCTCCCGCGCGACGTTGATCTCAGTACCCAGCTCACTCGCTCGATACGGCTGAACGTCCCGATGCTTTCGGCGGCGATGGACACCGTCACCGAAGCACGCCTCGCGATCACGGTCGCGCAGGAAGGTGGCCTAGGCGTCATCCACAAGAATCTTTCCGCCGCTCAGCAGGCCGCCGAAGTCGCGCGCGTCAAGCGCTATGAATCCGGCGTCGTGCGCGATCCCATTACTGTCAAACCAGACACGACGGTCCGCACCGTCCTCGAGCTGTCGAAACAGCACGGCGTCTCCGGGTTCCCGGTCGTGCAAGGCAAGCAGGTCGTCGGCATCGTCACGAACCGCGATCTGCGTTTCGAAACCCGCCTGGATGCTCCCGTGAGCGAGGTGATGACGCCGCGCGAGCGTCTCATCACCGTCAACGAGCACGCGACCCTCGAAGAGGGCAAGGCGCTCATGCACAAGCACCGCCTGGAACGCGTGCTCGTCGTCAACAAGGAGTTCGAGCTGCGCGGCCTGATCACGGTGAAGGACATCACGAAGCAGACGACGTTTCCCAATGCCGCGCGCGATGCGCAGGGCAAGCTGCGTGTCGGCGCCGCGGTCGGCGTCGGCGAAGGCACCGACGAGCGCGTCGAGCTGCTCGTGCGCGCGGGCGTCGATGCGATCGTCGTCGATACGGCGCATGGCCACAGCAAGGGCGTGCTCGATCGCGTGCGCTGGGTGAAACAGAACTTTCCGCAGGTCGACGTGATCGGCGGCAACATCGCGACCGCCGAGGCCGCGAAAGCGCTGATCGAAGCGGGCGCCGACGCGGTGAAGGTCGGCATCGGCCCGGGCTCGATCTGCACGACGCGCATCGTGACGGGCGTGGGCGTGCCGCAGGTGTACGCGATCAGCGAAGTCGCAAAGGCAACGAAGGGCAGCGGCGTGCCGCTGATCGCCGATGGCGGCGTGCGCTTCTCCGGCGATCTGGCGAAGGCGCTCGCGGCGGGTGCCGATGCGGTGATGATGGGCAGCACGTTCGCGGGCACCGAAGAGGCGCCCGGCGAGACGATCTTGTATCAGGGCCGTACATACAAGAGCTATCGCGGCATGGGCTCGCTCGGCGCCATGCAGCAGGGTTCTGCCGATCGTTATTTCCAGGAGAACGTCGGCAACAATCCGAATACGGCGAAGCTCGTGCCCGAGGGCATCGAGGGCCAGGTGCCGTACAAAGGGTCGGTCGTCGCCGTGATCTTTCAGATGGCCGGCGGCTTGCGCGCCTCGATGCACTATTGCGGCTGCGCGAGCATCAAGGAGATGCACGAGAAGGCCCGCTTCGTACGCATTTCCTCCGCCGGCATGCGCGAGAGCCACGTCCACGACGTGACGATCACGAAAGAGGCGCCGAATTATCGAGTGAGCTGACGACGCGAACGCTCGCGGCGTCGTCATCCCGACGGAAGTCGGGATCTCATTCGGCACCCTGCCAATGGCGGTCCCGACTTGCGTCGGGACGACAGATACGACGAATTTATCGAGGTCTCGCTTGAACGCATCCTTGACCCCGCCGATTCCGACTTCCGCACCCGACATCCATACCGATCGGATCCTGATTCTCGACTTCGGCGCGCAATACACGCAGCTGATCGCCCGCCGTGTACGCGAAGCGGGCGTGTATTGCGAAATCCATCCCTGGGACGTGACCGACGAGGACGTGCTCGCGTTCGGCGCGAAAGGCGTCATTCTCTCCGGCGGCCCTGAATCCGTCGTCGAAGCGGAGCCGCCGCGAGCGCCGCAGGCCGTGTTCGAGCTCGGCGTGCCGGTGCTCGGGATCTGCTATGGCATGCAGACGATGGCGCAGCAGCTGGGCGGACGCGTCGTCAGCGGCTTGCATCGCGAGTTCGGCTACGCCCAAGTCACCGCATCGGCGCCGTGCCGGCTGCTCGACGGCTTTCGCGATCACAGCGACGCGCAGGGCAGAGCGCAGCTCGATGTGTGGATGAGCCATGGCGATCGCGTCGATGAGCTTCCGCCCGGCTTCGTCTCCGTCGCGTTCACGAACAACATTCCGCTCGCTGCGATGGCGGATGAAACACGGCGCTTCTACGCCGTGCAGTTCCACCCCGAAGTCACGCACACGCTGCAAGGCGAGCGCATGCTCGAGCGCTTCGTCCGTGAGATCTGCGGCTGCGAGGCGCGCTGGGACGCGGGCAACATCATCGCGGATTCGATCGCGCGCGTGCGCGCTCAAGTCGGACAGGACCGCGTGCTGCTCGGGCTGTCGGGCGGCGTGGATTCTTCTGTGGTCGGCGCGCTGCTGCATCGTGCGATCGGCGATCAGCTTACCTGCGTGTTCGTCGATCACGGCTTGCTGCGCCTGGGCGAAGGCGATCAGGTGATGGAGACGTTCGCGAAGCACATGGGCGTGAAGGTCGTGCGCGTGAATGCGGAGGATCGCTTCCTCGACGCGCTGCGCGGCGAAACCGATCCCGAGCGCAAGCGCAAGATCATCGGCCGGCTGTTCGTCGAGGTGTTCGAAGAGGAAGCGGCGAAGCTGCCGGGCATTCGCTGGCTGGCGCAAGGCACGATCTATCCGGACGTCATCGAATCCGCCGGCGCGAAGACGGGCAAGGCGCACGTGATCAAGAGTCATCACAACGTGGGCGGCCTGCCCGAGAAAATGAATCTGAAGCTGCTCGAGCCGCTGCGCGAGCTGTTCAAGGACGAGGTGCGCAAGATCGGCGTCGAGCTCGGGCTGCCGCGCGAGATGGTGTATCGGCATCCGTTCCCCGGCCCGGGGCTGAGCGTGCGCATTCTCGGCGAGGTGACGAAGCCTTATGCCGACCTGTTGCGCAAGGCCGATGACATCTTCATCGACGAGCTGCGCAAGCACGATTTGTACGACCGCACGAGCCAGGCATTCGCGGTGTTCCTGCCCGTGAAGTCGGTGGCCGTGATGGGCGACGGCCGTCGCTACGACTATGTGATCGCGCTGCGCTGTGTCGAGACGATCGATTTCATGACGGCGCGTTGGTCGCGGCTGCCGTATGAGTTTCTGGATCTGGTCGCGCGCCGGATCATCAACGAAGTCCCGGGCATCTCGCGCGTGACGTACGACATCTCCGGAAAGCCGCCCGCGACGATCGAGTGGGAGTAGAAGATCATTTTCCGTCCCCGATCGGCATCGATCAAAAATCAAACGTAAGTTTCTGTTTCAAAAAAAATTTCTGCTCGCCCTGTATTACGGACTTTCGCGGGCCAGCGGCAGATTTTGACGGTACTACTGACGGTATCGAGCTTTTCTGTTTCGACTACGATCCAGAAATACCGTCACGATACCGTCAGGCCTCGAGCCCCCATCAAAGCGGACGTGCCGGAAAGCCTATAAAAATAGGCTTTCTCGCGCAGGTCGTCACGGTAAGTGTTCATCGAGCTAAGGAGCCGTGATGCTAACCGACACGACGCTGAGAAACCTGAAGCCGCAATCAACGCCATACAAGGTCAGCGACCGAGACGGTTTGTACGTGTTGGTGACGACGACCGGATGCATCTCGTTTCGATACGACTACCGTCTGAACGGACGTCGCGAGACATTCGTGATCGGTCGGTACAGCTCGCGCGGACTGACGCTCGCTCTGGCACGCGAAAAATGTCTGGAGGCGCGGAAGTCGGTCGATCGAGGCGAGTCTCCCGCGCAGGCCAAGCAGAGCGCGAAGCGCCGCGTGAAAGAAGCCAAGACCTTCTGCGAGTACGCCGAAGAATGGTTTCGAGACGCTGACCTGGCCGACAGCACCAAGGCCATGAGGCGTGGCGTCTACACGCGTGACATCTATCCGCGGTTCAAGAAGCGGGTGATGGCCGAGATCACAGAGGACGACGTCCGCGGACTTTGCGAGAAGATCAAGGCTCGAGATGCACCCGCCACCGCGCTTCACGTGCGCGACATCATCAAAGCGGTGTACGACTACGCGGCCCTCAAGGGGCTCAAGACCCCAAACCCGGCCGCGAGCGTTGCGCCGAAGGCAATCACGACGATCAAGCCGCGCGACCGCGCGTTGAGTCCACTTGAAGTTCGGCTGATGCTTCAGACGCTCGAGCACATCCAAGCGACTGCGGACCATCGACTCGCCATCCGCCTCATCCTGCTGACGCTGGTTCGGAAAGGAGAACTGATCGGAGCGACATGGGACGAAGTGAATTTCGAGGCCGGAATCTGGACGATCCCGAAAGAGCGCATGAAGGCAAGGAGGCCGCACAATGTCTACTTGTCGCGGCAGGCGATTGAGATCCTCACTGCGCTCAAGGCGTGCGCCGGACAGTCGCAATACGTTCTGCCCTCGCGCCACGATCGGGCGGCTCACATTTCACCGGGTAGCTTGAACCGGCTGACGCAAAGCGTCGTACTGCTGGCGTCGGCGAAGAATCTCCCGCTGGAGAACTTTACCTTGCACGATCTGCGCCGCACGGGCTCCACGATTCTGAACGAGGTGGGCTTCAACGGTGATTGGATCGAGAAATGCCTTGCGCACGAGCAGGGTCAGTCGTCGCGCGGTGTTTATAACAAAGCGCAGTACGCAGAGCAGCGCAGGCACATGCTTCAGGAATGGGCAAACATGATCGATGCGTGGCTCGCAGGACGATCTTACGCGCCGATTCTTCTACCGCCGTTCATGAAGGCATATGTCCCTCAAGTTGCGTTTGGGCTCGAAGGAGCGCCGCAATGATCGCGGTCCACTTTGGGAGATTTGCTGAGCAGTGGTTCGAGGAGGCGAAGTTGTCGGAGAGCACGAGGACTCAACGGCGGCGCGTCTACGAGCGCGATGTGAAGCCTTTTCTCAATGCGCGTCCCATTCAGGACATCGATGCCGACGAAGTTCGCGCTGTTTGCGAGCGCGTGAAGTCTCGCGGAGCTCCAGCGACGGCCGTTCATGCGCGCGAGGTGATCAAGAACGTCTTCGCGTTTGCACGCGCCAAAGGTTACGGCGCCCGCAATCCGGTTGAGGAGATCCCGGCAAAGTCGGTTGCGGTATTCCATCCGCGGGAGCGATCGCTGTCGCCGAATGAGATCGGAATTCTGTGCAGACTGTTGGAAGATGCGCCAGCGAGATTGGAGTATCGGTTCGCGCTAAAGCTCATTCTCCTGACACTCGCCCGTAGAAGTGAGCTCGTTTTCGCAAAGTGGCCTGAGATCGATTTCGAAGGCGGAATCTGGACAGTCCCTCCAGGTCGAGCGAAGTCGACAAGGGATCGTTACATCTACTTGTCCAGGCAGGCACTCGATATTCTGATGGAGCTGAAGGCGCGAGCCGGTGCTTCGGCGTACGTGCTGCCCTCCATGCTCGATCCGTTTATGCCTATGGCGCCGGTGTGTCTGAATCACACAACGACAGCGATCTTCAAAGAGGCGCAGTCCCGAAAGTTGCCACTCAAGCGCTTTTCACTGTACGACCTGCGCCGCACTGGATCGACGATCCTGCGCGAGGCTGGCTTCAATGCTCATTGGGTTGAGCTGGCACCTGCGCGCGAAGTGATCGAAGCACAGCGAGGTCTCGACAGAGAACAACACTCCGAACAACTACGGCACATGCTGCAGGAGTGGGCGGATGTGGTGGACGCCTGGGCGAGCGGCGCCGCAGACACGCCGGCCTTCGCCTCGCTGTACCGCGGACCGCTCGAGCATCACTTGCGCCCGCACGCAGGCGGGTAGCGCAAACGGGGAGGCACGCGTGCCGCATTTCCAGCTGACGGTAGCTGGATGTTACGGATGATAGACCCCGACTGCTGAATGAATCAGGAAAGCGCTTCGCTCATGCGAGTTTCATGTCTTTTTGCCCGTGTACGTGAGAGGACGTGCATGACTGAATCGCGGCACCACCACCGAGGCGTACGCGCGACTCGACCTCACCGCCGATTACCACCACCCAAGGTAGCCCAGCCATGATGACAACCGACACCCGACCGAGTCTTTTGACGTCGACTCCTCCCCAGCGACGAGCCATTCGCCGCGCGGAGTTGCGCAAGATCGTCCCGTTGGCGAACACGACCATTTACGAAATGGAATGCCGCGGCGAATTCCCGAAGCGGTTCTATCTCACTCCCCGGTGCGTGGTCTGGGATCTCGACGAGGTCTACGCATGGCTAGACGCACGCAAGCAACCGGCGGAACAAGCAAAGCTGGGACGAGCTCCCGCCCCAGACGTCCGATTGCGAAGGCGAAGGCCGCTTAAATCATCACCTGGGCTGTAGCTGCGCACGTCGACTGCGCCCGAAAGACTCGCGGCACGCGAGGGCGCAATCGAGGAGTTGTTGCGAGAAGGCGGGCAACGATGCCGGTGGAGTTCAGTTTGCAGCAGCTCGTTCTCTTAGCGCCTGAACCGAAGCTCTGCCACGCTGAACCACCGGTTAGATTCGGATTGGGATCTGTATTCGCGTGACTATGCGAGTGCGGAACTGAAGCGTGCCAGGAACCCGGCGATCGATGGAGAACGCTCGATCAATCCCGTCCTTGGGAATTACTGAGAGCTGCGATGCCGGATCCCTGGCACGCCGCGCACAGTCGCACATCTACGCGCGATTGTCTTTGCTAGTTGACAAAACGTCCCCCCTTTCCTCGATTGAGCGATCAACGAAACTCGACCGACGGATGGAACGCATTTTGAGTTTGGCTCGGCGCAGTGTCCGTTAGGCGGCGGCGCCGGCACGATCCTGCTTGTCGATCTTCCGAAGTTTCAGATAAGGATTGTCCATAGGCTGTTCGGAGAACAGCGCATGACCATCCGCAAGTAGGTATCCGTGTAGCCGTCGGCTCTTGCGCGGTCCTGTCACGTCACAAGTCCAGATGTTGAGCCCATTGGCTTGCTTCTTGTGCAGACGCAATCTTTCGAAATTCTTCTGTGCCCATTCCCACGCTTCCACTTTTGCCTGGCGCGCAGCCGCGGGGACGGCTGGATGTTCACGCGCATATCGATGAAACAGGGCAGGGCTAACTAGAAAAACAGTTCCATCAACTGTGTGAACGAGAGCCTTCGCATCGTTGATGATGAGGCGACGCTGCGAGATGCCGTCGCGTAGCCATGCCATGAACTTCTCTCCCTCTGATTCGGGTAGCTGAGCAGGAGTGCCCTCCGCATGGCTCTCGCGCGGTTGAAGCTGAGATGCGGTACTTGCCTCCCTCGCAACGACCGCGTCGCCATGCCCGTCTGAGCTCATGACTCCCAGCAACTCGAGAGCGCTGTCTACTGTGTCTCGACCGTCACTTAGTGCGATCGACGCTGGCGAAGACGATGGTGCTGCCGCGTCTTCGCGTTCGGGCGAGGCAGACAAAGGTGGTGGTCCTGTCTCCGACGTCACCGTTGCAACATCTTCGACTCGAACCGTGCCGGTGAAGCAGGGTGGCCGCTCGTCCGCTGCCCAGATGAGGGCTGGTGATACGCGCAGGAAGGTAAACGTATTCGTCCAGCCGCTCTGACTCAGTATCGTCGCTCGCCAAATGGCCTTGCCATTGGGCGCGGCCAGCACGATTCCATGATCCTGCAGCAAGTTGAACATCGAATTGTTCTGTTCTGGGATGCCTTGAATTCCATGTGAGAGGAGATGCGCCCGTAATCTGTCACAGGTGACCTTGCTCACGAGCCAGAGCGCATCTTGCGTGAGCCAACCATCAGAGGCGTGAGATTGATTTAGCTTCAGTTCTCGCACGAGATAGCGAAGACCATCGATGAGCTGCCGTTGCAGTGTTCGCATCGGAGCCGCACGTGCCTTGGCCGGATCTCCACCGAGATCCTGCGCAACTGATGCCTGGTCAGCTTGCGTCACGAGCTCGCCAAGAATCCCTGCGTGCTCGTACTGGCCGGCGAGTACGTAGAGCAGGGCAGCCCACAAATCTGGAAAACCGCTGAGCCAGTCCATGATCGGCGGATCGAGGATATCGGTGTAGAGCAGCCCTGCAGCAGCGCCGTGCAAGCGATACGCGCGATCCGTGCGGAATCGAAACCGATACGGCCGCCGTAGCGGGCCGTACCACGGATGCCAGCGGCTCCCGTCCTCATGTTCAACATGCAAATCGACGGCAATCTTGCCGATGTCATGTAGCAGCGCCGCGTATGCAGTGCCTGCGGTCCAAGCGTCAGCTTGCGCCGCTTGCGATTCAGGAGGCGCACCTACCGGCAGCAGGTGTGACTGCCGCAGGCGCAATGCGTAAGCCACGATCTCCAAACCGTGATCGAGCATTCCGCCGGCGTAGCAATGGTGATGCGATTCGGACGCGGGGAATTGCTGCACCAGCGCGGCGTACCGCTCGAGCGGCGCGCGATAGAGCGAAGCGAATTGCGCGCGAGATAATGAGGTGCGTTGCCAGATGTGATCGATGAGCTGCTGGCGGCGAGGGCAGGCGAGCAATGTCGCGGCGGGCTCGGGCAGCAGCAGCCCTTTCGACGTAGCTTGGACCGGAGCGTCATTCGATTGAGAGCCCCTTCTTCCTCTGAGCAGCGAGAGCATCTCGGAGACTCGATGGATCACAGTCAAAGCCCTTTCGGCCCTTTGGGATAAGGCCCTTCCCCTTCTGGCCCAGTCCCTTCCATTTCCGGGGCCATTTGGGCGCCCTTTGAAGCACAACTCACTGTTCTATAAGAGGATCGTTCCCCGTCATCGACCCTCTATGCGCCTTTTTCATCGTCCCTTTTCTCAGCTTGATGGCGGGCGTTTGAGTGGACTAAACTAACCGAACTTAGTCCATTCTGGAGCAGCCGTGCAGACCGTCAACATCCATGAAGCAAAGACCAACCTCTCGCGCTTGGTGGATCAGGCCGCTCGCGGGGAGCCGTTCGTCATTGCCAAAGCCGGCAAGCCACTCGTCAAAGTCGTCGCGCTAGACACACCTGAGTCTGGGCAGGCTAAACGTCTCGGATTTCTGGAAGGGCAGATCTCTGTCCCTGATGACTTCGACGAGATGGGACGCGCAGAAATCGAGCAGCTCTTCGGGAATGACGAATGAAGCTGCTGCTCGACACGCACATACTGCTGTGGGCCGCGGGACAACCCGAGCGCTTGCCGCAGGATGCCCGAGACATCATCGCCGCGCCTGAAAACGAGTTGTTCTTCAGCGCGGCCAATCTTTGGGAGATTCTGATCAAGCGCGGATTGGGTCGAGACGACTTCAAGGCTGATGCGCGAGTTCTTCGGCGCGCACTACTCGACAACGGTTACAGCGAATTGCCGATCGCGAGCGACCATGTCGTTGCGATCGAAGGCCTGCCGCAGATTCACAAAGATCCGTTTGACCGGATCCTAGTTGCGCAGGCAACAGTCGAAGGGATTACGCTACTCACTGCTGACGAGACCGTCGCAAAGTATCCTGGTCCGATTCGGTTGGTTTGACTCATTGGTGGCCGTACTTGCATGGACGCTCACAACCATCTGGTTCTCATGAATTGACGAAGGGATGACCGTCATGAGTGGCCGCACCAACACGATCTCAGAGCGAGCGGGCGCGGCATTTGGTCGCGCATGGCGAAAGCTTCAGCGATATGACGCGCGTGCTGCTCTCTGGATGTCTGAGAACGGCGCATCACCGTTCATTGCCAAGACCTTGTTGTGGACAGTTAAGATCGTCGCGCTTGCCGTACTTTTGTGGCTTGCCTTCTGGATTGCAGTCCTGCTCGTAATTGCGGTTATGGCTACATTCCTCCTGCGGAACGCCGATCAGCCGCACAGTGGGCGCGTTGAACAGCGGGATGGACCGCTAGGCTTTGGCCTCTACGACGAACACGGCTTTCGCATCGATTTGGATGACGACGAGCGCTAGCCGCGTATGTCAGCCTGATTTGGCTATCTTCATTGCTGCGCTAGCCCCGCTGCTGCCTGCTGCCTTTGCTTCGTTCGTGGCGACCACCAGGCCATTCAGAACGTTTCCAGCGTGCAAGCCTGTCCAGGTCAACGCCGCGATCCAAAGTGCCGGCAGCACCAAGAACATCATTGGCAGCACGAGCCAGTTCAAGATCATGTCGCCGAATGTGTTGTTCAAACCGAGCAGTGCATTGAAGTTGGAGTGCGGAGAATCCCAACCGTAGAGCGCGTCCATGATCGTGGAATCAATCCAACGAGCGAGTTGGAACCAGAAATCCACAAAGAACACTGCGAATTGCACGCAGCTCACAGTGACGGCGGTTCTCAGCTCGTACGTCCCAACCACAAGGACGAGAGGCACGCAGATCACGATCGCCATCTTCAGAAGCGACAACACCATCGGCAGCGCTTGTCTCACGACGTCCATGGCGGGCACAACAGCTAGCGTGCCGATCATGACACCGAGATCAGAAGCGATTCGCGTCGCGATGTTTGGAACAGTCATTCCGATCTGTCCGCCATAGTCGGTGTAGACCTGGCCTTCGTTCGCCACCTGCTGCCGCGGCGAAGCAATGGCCCGGATAACTGCATCATCCACTTCGGATTGCGAGAGGAAGCCGGCCCACTGACGAAATCTCAGCAAAAGGCCGGGTTCGACTTGCTCCAGCAGCCGCGCCCGGAGCCCATGATCTGCATCTGCCCACCATTCTTGGCATGTTGGATAACCAGCGCCGCTCGGCACCTCTGCAAGGCCAACATCGCGTGCAGGATCGTAGACCCAGGGACTGCGCGGCGTGCGCGAACGGTTTAGGTCGTAATATCCGCTCGTACCCAGAAAGTAGCTCGATCCGATCCAGCTCACGTCGTTCAGTTCGTCGTCGCCGAGTTCAGGTCGGCTCATGAACAATCTCGCACGCGCGGCTCCGTAGCAATCGCGCGTAAAATCGGCGAGCTCTTGGGTAAGCACGGGATCATCGATGCGCGTGCTGTTGATCTCGATGCGCATCTGCCGCAGGTCAGTGCCGCACGGAATCGACGCCACAGCTGCTCCCGTGATGGCTTTGGAGATGGAGTGCATGAAGAACCACCAGATAGGGACATGTGCGGTCTGATTGTTGAGACTCGTGAACACAGGCTCCCAGCCTGTCTCCGCCGGCAGCGCAACTGTCACTTGGCATTGCAGAGAGCGTGTCCTATCGAACTGAATCGTGCTTAGGTCAACGCGAATGAAAGGAATGCCCGCGAACATGATGACCAGGATCGCAACCCACACCCGATTCTCGATGCGCAATGACGAGAGCACGCCCCTGTTTCCTTCGTCCGCTCCTTCAGTGCGAGCGCGCAACCATTCCTGAAGGACGATCGCCAGAAAGGGGAGAGCGACGATGCCGCTCGCCACGAGGACGTTCCAGATGCCGTTGCTGATCAGCCAGGCAACAAGCGTGAGGTAGTACTCGAGATAGTCGCTCGCAAAAAGCGTCATCGAGTTTGCTCCAGCGCCATCAGGTCTGCAGAAACGTCGTGGTCTCGAGCAGTAGGATTGCGATTACTGCCGCAATCTCGGTTCGACATAGACGAGTGCGAGTTTGCGAAGATGGCTCTCGGCGCAGCACGCGGCTCCTCATCCACCACCATCCATAGGCGGTCGTGAAGTACAGAAGGCCGCGCCATGCAGCGAAGTGGCCAGTGTGGGTCTGCAACCAGCCGTTCCATGCGGTGACATCTCCCATTATGCGGATGCCGATGACGTTGATGGATGCAGCGACGAGAACGACTGCGAGGACGAGCATTGATGCCCGTGCGACGGTTCGACGTACGGATCGCCGTTCGTTCGGGATCGTCTCCATGATCAATTCTGCCGGCCACCGCCGGACCGCTGGATCTCGTCCAGTCGGTTTGGCGAGTCTCCTTGAGAGATCGCGCGCGAAGCGGCACCTCGAGCGCTGCTGCGTTCGATGATGGACATCGCCGCATTCGATGCAAGCGTCCGTCGTATCTCGAACTCCATGCGGAGATTCTCGATTTCGCGGTTGAGCCAATCGCTCTCTCGAGAGATCGCATCCTGCGCGAGCTGATTCGCCGCCACGTTTGGTTCCTTGGCACCGGCCAAGAGAATGCGCGCCAACAGAAGAGCTCGTTCCATCACAGTCGCGAGCGCCACCTCAGAAGCCAAGCGCCGGGCGAGGATGTTCTGATCGGGCTCGTCGCGTAGGGCTTCAATGACTCCACGCGTGATCGGCATCGCCGCGCTGCCTGCCGCATCCAGGTTTGCAATTGTCAGCGGCTCGCTGCCGGTAACGAGCTCCTGCAGCGCCTGGAGCTTCCGTTCGTATTCCTCTTGAATGAGTGGTGTTAGTCCGACGCCAGCTCGCGCTCGCGTTTTTGTGCAGGTCTCGCAAGTACGGTGTTCGGTTTCGCCGAGCACACGCGTAGCCCATGTTGCGGCAGCATCGGGCGAGGACCAAGCTTCGCACGTGAGTCGGCCATTGCAGGTTGCCCGATCGATCGACGTGGAATCCGTAATGCCGCGCCCGTTCAAAAGGTTGTAGCCGGCACGCGCCACATCGCCGACCACGCGAATGGGTTCTTGCCCGTCGCCTCCGGCATTCTCGCCACCAACCCAGGGCACTCCGTTGTTGCCGCGGTTGTTCTCCGCTTCGTCGACCGCAGAGACCGCATCGCCTTCCTCGACTGCATCACTCAACGCGAATCCTTCAGCCAGCTGATCCCAACCTCGCTGGCCTCCAGCAACGTCGGCCATGCGCTCTGCCATTTGTCGGCATGTGAGCTTGCTGCGATCGAAGTCCATCCGAGCTTGCAAGATCCCGTTCGTGAGCAGGTTGTATAGACCGGGATCCGCGCGTTGAATGATGAGCGCGGGCAACGAAGCCACTGCCTCGGTTGCGCTCTCGATGACGCCGCTCATGATCGATTCAAACCCTTCCGTGATGCCGTTGAGCTGATTGCGCAGCGTGACTTCCAGGTCCATGTCGCCGCAGATCAAGTTCGCGTTCCAGTCGATGCCTACTCCGTAGCTCTGCATTCCAGGAGCGCGACTCATTGACACGGCGCGTCCGCCACCGATTGTGTAGAGCACGTGATCATCGATTGCGCTGCCCTGAATGCTGACATCGTCGTCAATGACAGTTTGGGCGCTGGAATCGGTGAGAGCCCAGAAGCATCCGGTCAGAAGAGCGATCAAGGATGGAACCGGAGAGAATGTGCGCACCACGTTTCAGATACCCGCGAAGAGAACCGTGGTCGCAGTTGATCTCGGCTAACTGCCTTGCGGCAGCAAACAAAATGACGTTGCGCATCACCACCTTGATTCTTAGTGCCTCAACTCCGACCGCGGCGGCAAAGGCGATCGACGTGCGCTGCATGCGACCGCAACAAGCGACGGCGATCAGTTCGTGAAACGGGGGCGCAACCTCTTGTCTGCTTCGGCCAGGAGCGGACATCGAAGAAACTCGGCAACTGCAGCGATCGTGCTCGGTTGTGCCTGCGTATCGTAATCGTTGCGAACAGCGGCTGAAGCCGGGCAGAGGCTCGAAGAGCGGGGCACGGATATCACGTGGGATGACACCGCCGCGGCGCACGGCGGCAGCCCTCGAGTTCTCTATGCTCGTCGTCGCGGATCCGTGGGGCCTTGCGCACGAACGTAGCACTTACGAAGCGCTCGTGCCGCCGACTCAAAATGACGAACGGATTAACAGACGGCCATCTTGCGCAAACGGACTCCACTCTGCGCAGTTCTCCGCAGGCGACATAGTCGTAACTTATTGATCCTTCAATGCACTTGAAATTCCTACATTCGTTGCCATAGTGCTTCGAAGTGTCCAGTGGAGTACGCCACTGCGCGGAATCTGCACGAAATGACCCGGGATGAAGGTCAGGCGCGAGAGGGTCATTACACAAATGGCCCGCACGAATGCAAAGAACGAGGGAGGGATTGGGGGGATGGTTTCGGCAGCTTGGGAAGATCAATTCGCCGCGTGGGCTCAATCGCCTAGTCAGACGGAAGCCGAGAAGATCGAGCACGCGATTACGGCCGTGCGTTCAGCACTCGACAAGGACGACAAGCTACGGTCCCTCACCAAGGTTTTTGTGCAGGGTTCGTATCGGAACCGCGTCAATGTTCGGCTCGACAGTGATGTGGACATTGGCGTGCTCTATACGGGCGGCACGGTGCTGCCAGAGTACCCCACAGGCAAAACGGGCGCTGATTTCGGGCTCGTAGATGCGACCTACCGGTATGACGAGTTCAAAAATGATCTGCACGGTGCACTCGTCCGGCATTTTGGCTCGACGAAGGTCACGCGCGGCCCGAAAGCCTTCGATATCCACGAGAACACGTACCGCGTCGATGCCGACGTCGTACCGCTGATGGTGCATCGTCGCTACGGGACGGATGGATCATTCGTTTGTGGGACGGAACTCCGCCCAGACGGTGGCGGCCGAATCGTCAACTGGCCAGAGCGTCTATTCGACAAACCAGAATGGCCCAGCCAGCACTACGAAAGCGGGAATGCAAAAAACTCCCGGACTGCACGCTCGTATCGCGGCGGGGTGCGAATCTTCAAAAAACTTCGAAACCGCATTGACGCAAGTGGCGTGGGCCCAGCGAAGCCGATTAACGGCTTTTTCGTCGAATGCCTTGTGTGGAACACGCCGGATGCTTGCTTTGTCCACAACACGTGGCATGAGGTGGTCGAGGCCGTCTTGGAGCATCTCGCGATATACACGTCTCACATCTCGTTGTGCGGGAACTGGACTGAAGTAAGCGGATACAAGTCGCTATTCAATGGCGACGATAATAAACGTGCTCAGGCTGCCGCGTTCATAGTCGCTGCCCGACAACATTTGGCCCAGTAGTCATGTTCACGCGGATTCAGATCACGGTTGCACTGGGGCTCGCGGCGATTGCGTGGGGCGCTGTCCTCGTGATCCAAGGAACGCCGGTCACGTGGGATCACCTCGCACCGTTCTCCACGGTTGTGGCAGTGCTCGTCGCCGTGGCGCTCATCATGGAACATTGGGCGTGGCGTCTTGGGGTGCTGCAAGGATGGTTGTTTTCCCGCCCCGATCTTCGAGGGACGTGGAAAGTGACCATTCAATCAGAATGGATCGACTCAAAGACCAATGAGCGCGTGCCACCTATTGTCGCCTACGCGGGAATCGTTCAGACGCAGAGAAAGCTTCACATTCATCTCATGACGCCCGAGTCGGAATCGTGCTTGCTTGCCAATTCTGTCAATCACACGACTTGCGGCGAGCGTTTCGAAATAGCCGCGGTCTATTCGAACACACCTAACGTTGCGTTGCGGGGCGTGCGAAGTGAGCGACACGTCGGCGCGGCAATCATCGCGACGCACGGTGCCTCGAAATATAAGCCCGACTCGATGACGGCCGAGTATTGGACAGATCGCCGCACCGTTGGTCGCATGACATTTGAAAACCGAGTACCGACGGTCTACAGCCGATATGAGGACGCGGCGAAGAGTTTCGACGCCGCGAGATCATCTTAGGACATCAGCGAAGGGTATGTGGAAGCGCATTTGGAATGATCCTGTCTGGAGCAAGGTCATATCGGCTGCCCTCATCGGGCTCGCGGCGTTGATAGGAACTTACCTGCTGAACGGGTGGCGGGTCATCGGGAGCTTCTTTGTAGACGCTTTCTCGCTCGCGCGTGCATCCTCGTCAGTGCCGAACTGGTTTCTGCTTTTGGTTGGCGTGCTGGCTCTTCCAGGGGTGATAGCCATCGGCGCATGGCTGTGGCAAACCGTCCGCCCGCCGACGCCCAAGGCTCCATCGTGGCAGGCATATACGTCCGACCTTTTCTTCGGGCTGCGTTGGCGTTGGGGCTATGCAGATGGAGACTTGACGCCACTCACAAC